>Ga0209592_1000136_pt1 | contig 18788 bp, 15 predicted proteins | sample PPLLak2March2015_2_FD_187251 | JGI IMG/M metagenome (GOLD analysis project Ga0209592, IMG submission 187251) | Freshwater sediment microbial communities from Prairie Pothole Lake near Jamestown, North Dakota, USA - PPLs Lake P8 Core (3) Depth... | ecosystem: Environmental > Aquatic > Freshwater... | reverse complement strand
GGGGCACCTTCCCTGAAACTTGCATCCCGGAGGCGGGTTGAACGCACTCGGCACCTCGCCTGAGAGCATTTGTGGCTCATGCTTTTCATTCGGGTCAGCGGAGGGCATGGCGGAAAACAAAGCCACGGTGTAAGGGTTCAGGTGACGTTCGTACAGCTCGTCGGCCGGAGCGTATTCCATGATGTGGCCCAGGTACATGACAGCGACGGTGTCACTCATGTAGCCCACCACGTTTAGATCATGGGAAATGAAGAGGTAGCTCAAACCCAGCCTGTTTTGCAGTTCCTTGAGGAGATTGAGAATCTGGGATTGGATCGACACATCGAGGGCGGACACGGGCTCGTCGCAGACAATCAAGTCCGGCTCCACACTCAGGGCTCGGGCGATGCCGATCCTCTGTCTTTGTCCGCCGCTAAATTCGTGAGGATAGAAGTCCGCCGCCTCCGGAGCAATCCCCACCATCTCTAAAAGATCCCTGACCCGGGTTTTCCTCTCATGAGAGTCTTTCATCCCCCAGGTCCGAAGGCCCTCTCCAATCGATTGACCCACGGTCATTCTCGGGTTCAGAGAGCCGAAAGGGTCTTGAAAGATGATCTGCATCTCTTTCCGGAGGGGTTTGACTTCCTCCTGAGTCAGCCCTTGGATATCCCGGCCCTTGTAGAGGATGGCTCCTTGATCGGAGTCCATGAGTCTCAAGAGGAGCCGGCCGACCGTGGATTTGCCGCAACCGCTTTCGCCCACCAACCCCAGGGTCTTTCCCGGCCAAATCTCCAGGTCCACGCCATCGACGGCCTTCACCCAGCCGATGACCTTTTGAAGAAAACCTCTTCGAACGGCAAAATACTTTTGGAGCCCTTCAACCCTGAGAAGGGCAGGAGTATGCTGATTCCTCTTTTCCATTGCTGGGGTTCTCTCGTTCGTACAGGACAGGACAGCGGCTGAGGTGTCCTCCTCCATAATCACATAATGCCGGATAAATGCTTCTGCAAGGATCGATGGCGTGAGGACATCGGGGATGGAAAGGACATCCCTCCGGCTTATAGGCCGGGTTCGGCACGGTTCCGGGAATACTGTAAAGGGCTTTTCCTCTCTTCGCGCGGCTCGGCAATGAAGCTAACAGGCTCTGAGTGTATGGATGCTTGGGTTCGCGGAAAATATGGTCGGCATCCCCCTGTTCCACAATGATCCCCGCATACATCACGTAAACCCGATCGGCAATCGTCGAAACCACTCCAAGATCGTGTGTAATATACAGGAGCGACAACTCCCGTTTTTTCTTCAGCTCTCGAAACAGGCTGAGGATCTGGGCCTGGATCGTCACGTCCAGCGCCGTCGTCGGCTCATCGGCGATCACGAGGTCGGGGTTGCATGCGAGGGCCATGGCTATCATCACGCGTTGCCTCTGGCCGCCGCTGAGTTGATGGGGGTAATCCTTCAGGCGCTCTTCCGGGGACGGGATGCCCACATCTTTAAGGAGCTGAATGCATCTGCGACGGAGTTCCTCTTGACCGATGTTTTCGTGGACCGTGATGGCCTCTCCGATCTGGTCTTCCACGGTGAACACGGGATTGAGAGAGGTCATCGGCTCCTGAAAGATCATGGCCATTTGTTTCCCGCGGACTTTCTGCATCTCTTCTTCATCAAGATCCAGAAGATTTTGGCCCTTGAAGAGGATTCTCCCCCCCATGATTCTGCCTGGAGGCATCGGGAGGATTCGCATGATGGTCAGGGCGGAGACCGTCTTTCCGCACCCGGACTCCCCCACCAGACAGACGGTCTCCCCTTTCCGGACCTCATAGCTTATCCCATCGACGGCGCGTGCGATTCTCTCATCGCTGAAGAAATAGACTTTTAAGTCCTCGACAGAAAGCATCACGACCGCTCCCGGAGCCTTGGATTTAAAACATCGCGCAAGCCTTCACCGAAAAGGTTGAAAGAGAGGACCACAATCAGGATGGCAATCCCCGGGACAAAGGTCAGCCAGGGTGCATCGAAGATGTAATTTTTCCCGTCGGAAAGAATGTTTCCCCAGGTGGCATGCGGAGGCGGCACCCCCAATCCGAGAAAGCTCAAAGCCGACTCTGTCAGAATCGCACTCGCAATACCGATGGTTGCCGAAACGAGAACAGGGGCAATGGCATTGGGCACCATGTGACGGAAGATGATCCGCCAATCGCCGACCCCGAGGGCACGGGCAGCGGTCACGAAATCCTGATCCCTGAGGGATAGAAACTCTGCCCGAACAAACCGCGTCGCGCCCATCCAGCTGGTCAGTCCGATCACAATCATGATGTTGTAGATGCTGGGCGGAAGGAGCGCCACCACGGTCAGGATGAGGAAGAAGCTTGGAAAACAGAGCATGATGTCGACAAACCGCATGATCAGCGTGTCGATCGACATGACCCGAACCGAAAGGACCCTCGTCCATGCCGTTTCACCCGGCTTCCGCACTTTCTTCTTCCACCATCGTAAGACGACGAGATAGAGGATGCCCGCGATCAGGAGCAACATCCCGCCGAGATAGGTTTTAGACAAAAGCAAGCCGATACCCACCATCGCAATGAGGGCAGCGACCACCTGATCAGCTCTGATAGCCTTCTGTCCATAATAGCCTGAGATGCCCCCCAACAAAATGCCGATGAGCACCGCGATCCCTACGGCTACGAACCCGACCGTCAGAGATACCCATGCCCCCTGGATCATCCTTGAAAATACGTCCCGTCCCAGTTCATCGGTGCCTAAAAGATAGAGCCCAAAACGGGGAACCCGATCAGAACCCAAAATTTCCAATGTGGGACTGGAGAAGGGAGGCCGCAATTTTTCCTCCAACCGCACGATGGCCGGATCAAAGACAGGTCTCGGTCCGGAGGTGAGGAAGAGCCCCGCAAGGGCGATGAGAAAGAAAAGGACAAAGATAAAAAACCCCAAGACAGCAAGCCTGTTCTTCCTGAGGAGTCGCCAGAACTCCTTCCACCGCGACTCCCGAGGTGCCAAGGGTTTCTCCACTCCTGGTGGCTTAAGAGGATGTTCCACCCTTTCGGTCATCATAGCCGTATCCTCGGGTCCACGACCATGTAAAGCACGTCGGAGATAAAAGTGCCAATCAGGACCAGCACCGCTGAGATAAAGTTGACCGTCAGGACAATGGGATAATCTCTGGCCAGAATGGCTTCGTAGGCCATCCGCCCCATCCCGGGCCACGCGAAAATGGACTCAATGATCACCGACCCTCCGATCAGACCCGGTAAAATGAGACCAAACATGGTGACAAAGGGCAAGAGGGCATTGCGGAGGGCATGCTTATAGTGAACCTGTTCCTCGGGAACACCTTTGGCCCGTGCCGTCCGGACGTAGTCTTGACCTTCCACCTCCATCATCTGGCTCCTGACATATCGTGACAGGACGGCAATGCCGCCGGTCGCCCCGAGAACGGAGGGAAGGAGGAGATGCCAGACCCTGTCCATCAGCCAGCGATACCAGGAGGATTCTCCCATTCCGAAGGTCTCCATATCGATCACGGGAACATGAAACGTGCTGACGACGATGATAATCAGAATGTAGGCGAAAAAGAAACCGGGGATGGAGATCAGGAGATAGGAAAAAAACGTCGCGCTCCGGTCGTACAGTCCCCCCCGGAAAATGGCTGACCGGATTCCGATGGGGAAGGCGAGCGTCCAGGTCAGGAGGGTGCCCACCACGAAGAGCCAGAGACTATTCTTGAACCGTTCGATGATTTTCTTAAGAACGGGGAGATTGTCCTTCCAGGAGACCGTCTTCCCTGTGAAGAGGTCGCGATAAAAATAGGCATATTGAACGTAAAGGGGCTTATCGAGATGGAACTGCTGACGGAATCGTTCCACCATCTCCGGCGTGAACTTGGGATTGAGGGGGTCCACCTGGCTGGGCTCGCCCGGGGCGAGGTGAATGACCAGGAAGGAAACGACCGAGACGAAAAACAGGGTGATGATCTTCTGAATGCTGCTCCGGGCGATGAATGACAACATGGATTATCCCTCCGCCCTGAAGACAGGGACATCCGGAACCTTGATCCATCGGTTGAAATAGAACATGTAGTTTCCGGTTTTCGTGGGCGTAATCTTTTTATAGATCACCTTTCCCTCACGATCCGTCTCCTTGACCACAATCCTTTTATCCAGAATAGCCGTCCATTTGCTCACATAGAGAAAGGTATAGGGCTGTTCCCTGGCAATGATCTCGTGGAGTCGATGACAATACGCCACCTGCTGGTCATGATCGTATTCCTGCCGGATCTTGATGATGAGATCGTCCGCTGCCTCGTTCTTGAATCCCACAAAATTGAGTTGATAGGGTTGGGTCTGACTGGAATGCCAGAGCTGGTAAAGGTCGGGCTCGATCCCCATACTCCAGCCCAGGATCAGAGCATCAAAATCTAATTTATTGACCCGTTCCTGGATGAAGACGGCCCATTCCAAAAGATCTGTGCGGACATCGATGCCGATCTGCTTCCACGCATCCTGGGCCACCGTCAGGATGGCCTTGCGAAGCTCGTTCCCACTGTTGGTAATCAGGGTAAACTGGAGCCGTTTCCCGTTCTTTTCCAGCCAACCTTCCTGATTGCGTCTCCAGCCCGCTTCTTCCAGGAGTTTCAGAGCCCCCTTGGGGTCATAAGGGAGAGGTTTGACCCCAGTATTGTAATAGTCTGTTTGCTTGGCGAAAGGGCCAGTGATCGGCTCCCCCTGACCGAAGAGGACGTATTGAATGACCTTATCCACATCGATGGCCATGCCCAGGGCGCGCCGGACCCGCGGGTCGTTGAACGGCTCCCGTCGCATGTTGTAGCCGATATAGGTATAGCCAAAGGAGAGGCCCGAGAAACCCTGGTAGGTCGGATCCTGCTTTAACCGTTCGACCTGATGTGGACGAACCGCGTAGGCGTCTGCCGTCCCCGCATAGAACTCCATTTCTTGGGTGAGAGGATCGGGAATGATACGGTAGAAATACTGACGGTAATGGGGTGGTCCCTCCCAATACTGATCATTACGAACCAGAAGAATGTACTGGTCCGATTTCCATTCCTTGAATCGGAAAGGACCGGATCCGATCGGATGACGATTGAAGCGACTCTGGCGCATGGAAAATTTCCCCGGATCCTTCCCGGATTGGATGGCCTCCTTCCTTAAGGTCTCTTCATTGAGAAGATGCTCGGGGAGGATTCCCATTGTCCACGTCCCGAGAGCGGGGGAATAAAGCCGTTTATAAACGATGCGGACGGTGAGGGGATCCACCACCACCACTTCCTTTACCGGTTCATAGTCAGAGAGTCGAGGGGAGAGGTTCTTTGGGTTCATGATCCCTTCATAGGTGAATTTGACATCATCGGCTTCCAGGGCGTCGCCATCATGAAACTTCACATTGGGCCGCAGGTGAAAAACGATGATCGGATTGTGCTCGACGGAGGGCAGGATTTCGTTGACATAGTTCATTTTTTTGCTCGGTTCAACCTCCGGAATAATCCGCACGTATTTCTGCCCGTTGAAGGTGCTGAAATAACCCTCGCCGAGGATCTTGGAAAGGCTCTGAAAAAGGAATTGATCCACTTCTTTTAGAACCAGCTTAATCCGGGCAGGAGCATTCGTCCGGATCGTGACCTCCTTCGCTTGCCCCGGCCCTTTCCCCTCCTTCTCTTGCCGGGTCACCACGAATTCCCTGGCGGGGAGAAGAGTGATTTCCTGAATATTCTCCAGCGAGATCTTCATCTGATCATCGGCTGGTGGAGATCCCCTTTTTGCCCTCTTGAGAAGCTCGATGATCTCTCCGGCTCCTGCCTTTCCTATCGAAGGGATGGAGGCATCTTCATTGACGTAGAAATAAGCCTCTTCATAGATTTTCCACGATCTGGCCAATCGCCCCCTGAAGCGGAGGTCTTCGTTGTAATCAATCAGACCCTCAAAGACCAAGTTGTTGATGTCGCTGCTGGCTGAATCGGCAGAAAGGATCGGGTTCAGAATACTGGCATCCCCGATAGACGCTGAGATGTATTCGTTCAGGCGGTCGGGATTTCCCCGTGACTGCTGCTCATAGGTGGGCACCCAGAAATAGGACTGGAGCAAGAATACAATAATCACAATAGGGACGACGAGAAGTATCTTGCGGACGGTCACAGACTTATTTCACCTTCAAGGCATCGGACACTAAAGAAAGTCGCTCCCCTGCCTGTTTAACATCGTTACTGAAATAGTATTCGATTCATCATCTGGTGTCAAATCGATCGGTAGGTTAGAGGGATATCGATCTTTTCCTTCTCCTGGAGCCTTGAGACCGATTGCCAGTAGGGCCGCGACCATTTATCATTTGATTTTCTTCGAAAAGATATATTATTATGAATGATTGAATGTTGAGGCTTCTGCTCCTTTTGAGGAGTTTGAGTCACCCCAAGGAGAGTTTCAATGGACAAGGAAAAGCTTCTCTACTTTAAGGGACTGCTCGAGGGAACGCTCCATGACCTCTTGGTGGAGGCTGGAAAGACAGCCACCGATATGCGCCAGGACAGCAAAGGGGACTTCCCCGACCCAACAGACCGAGCCTCTCTGGAAGCGGACCGGAATTTCCTTCTGAGAATCAAGGACCGTGAGAGGAAGTTGATCACGAAAGTCAAGGAGGCCATGGACCGGGTCGACAATGGAACATTTGGAATTTGCGAGTCCTGTGGAAAACCTATCTCTGAAAAGAGGCTGATGGCGAGACCGGTAACCACACTGTGCATCGAATGCAAAACCGAAGGAGAGAATCAAGAGCGAATGGAGAGGCAAAGAGGGACAAAGGTTAAAAAAAGTTTCCCCTCTTGAACGCCCATTCCCTTCCGAAGATAAACCCCCTATGCCCGAACTGAGAAAAGATCCCATTCATGGAAGATGGGTGATCATCTCCACCGAGAGGAGCCGCAGGCCTTCGGATTTCGCCCCGGAGGAACGAAGACCCGTTGGCGGATTCTGTCCTCTCTGTGAAGGCAACGAAGATCGAACCCCTCCGGAGGTTCTTGCGCTCCGAGACAATGGAACTCTTCCCAACACTCCGGGTTGGACCCTTCGCGTCGTTTCCAACAAGTTCCCCGCTCTCAGAATAGAAGGAGAATTAAATCGGGAAGGCGAAGGAATCTATGACAAGATGAATGGAGTCGGAGCCCATGAAGTCGTGATCGAAACGCCCCGGCATGAAATGACCTTGGCCGCCTTGCCGTTGGCGAGTGCAAAAAATGTCCTGTTGTCCTACCGCGAGCGGATCATCGATCTCAGGCGCGACCCGCGCCTCCGATACGTCCTCGTCTTCAAAAACCACGGCGTTGCGGCGGGAGCCTCTCTGGAACATTCCCATTCCCAAATCATCGCTCTCCCCATCGTTCCGAAAAGGGTGAGTGAAGAGATGGTAGGGGCCAAAACCTATTTTCATTACAAAGACCGATGTGTCTTCTGCGATATCATTCGGCAGGAGCTCCAGCAGAAACATCGCATTATCACCGAGAACAAATCCTTCCTTTCCATCGCTCCCTTTGCCTCCCGATTTCCATTTGAAACGTGGATTCTTCCCAAGACCCATTATCCCAGTTTCGAGCACATGGAGTTATCCCAATATGAGCAGGCCGCTCAAATCCTCTCTGACACCCTCAATAAAATGAATCGGGTCCTCACGGACCCTCCTTATAACTACGTGATTCACACCTCCTCCTCTCCAGAGATAGATGGTGAGCACTACCATTGGCATTTTGAGATCATGCCGAAGTTGACGAAGGTGGCTGGATTCGAGTGGGGAACGGGATTTTATATCAATCCCACCCCTCCCGAGGAAGCGGCGGAGTACTTGAGAGAGGCGAAATAAACCCCGTTAGAAAATCTTCTCCTTTCTAACGGGAAGACGAACATGGCTTTAAACCCCGTGTTCGCCCCGTTTAGAGATAAATCTCTAACGGAGTTTGCCAAGAAAGGAATACGTAACGGGGTAAATCTTTATGCCCGGCTCACTTCATGAGTATGATCTTCTGAAATCGATTGTCCAGCTTTCCAATGCATCTCTTCCTGCCGATGAAAAACTGGATCAGATGCTTCAATCCGTTTCGGGAGCTTTTCAATCAGACCGATGTCTCTTTCTGAAGCCCGAAAAAATAGACAGGGATGGTTTTTTTTCCCGTGTAGTGTCGGGAAAAAAACCGCTCTGGGTGGAGAAAGGGGCATCCTTCCAGAAAGAGAACGTCTCCCCGCAGGAGGAAGAGCTTCTCTGCCCGACCTTCGCCTGCCTTCCCTTGTATGAGGACACCTCTTTTCAAGGCATTCTTTACATCGGTTTTTTAAAACGCGACCGTTTTTCCCCTGAAGAGACGGATCTCCTCCTCCTGATTGGCGAGGTCATGGAGGGCGTGATTCGAAATGATGATCTCCATCAAAAATCCGAAGAGACCATTTCAGAATTGACGGCTCTCCATGAAATGGGAAAAGCGGTGACTTCGACGCTGAAGCTGGAGAACCTCTTTGAACTCATCGTCACCACGGGTCTAAAGATTCTAAAAGCCAAAGGAGGGGTACTGAGAGTCGAGGACCCAAGGACCGGGGAGTTGAAAGTCAAATGCAGTCTGGGGAATTATCATCAAGATCCATTCGATGAGAAGATGGCGAGAAGGGTTTTCTATACCCAGACTCCTCTTTTCTTTGATCACTCCGGTGAAGAAAAACCCATCTTTTCCGTCCTCTGCGCCCCTTTTCTTTCAAAAGGAAAAACGCTTGGAACACTGGCCTTTTATGACAAGGATTCCGATCCTTCAAAGTTCGATGAGAAGGATCTTCAAGTGTTATCGATGATGGCGAATCAGATGTCCTGTGCCGTTGAAAATGCCTTGATTCACTATGCCACGTCCAATATAGCCCTGGAGCATGAGAAGAGAGTGAAAGAGCTTTCCACCCTGTGGGAACTCAACAAGGCCCTTTTGACCACCGTGAACTTTGAGCGGATCCTCCATTTAACTCTGACCGCCATCACGATCGGAGAAGGCTTAAAATTCAATCGAGCGATGCTCTTTTTGGTCAATGAGAAAGATCGCGTTTTAGAGGGAACTGTCGCTGTTGGACCAGACAGCGCTGAAGAGGCAGGGAAGATTTGGGAATCTCTCTCCCAGAGAAAGGGAACCCCTTCCGACCTGATCACCCAGCTCCCTCCCGAAGACCATTCTACCTTAAACTCCACGGTTAAAGGAATCCGGATCTTTCTGGAACAGGAACATTGTATTCTTTCGCGTACCGTTCTTGAAGGGAGACCGTTCAATACCCAACTTTCTCAGACCAAAGCGGAAGGGCAGAATACCCCCTGTGAAAGGGGTTGCCACTTGGGGTCAGAGACGGGATGTTATGTGGGCGAACATCTCAGCGGACATCCCAAGGTTTATTCTTTTGCGACGGTCCCCCTCATAGGAAAGGGAAAAGTGATCGGTGTGATTCTGGTGGACAACCTCTATAACCAACACCCGATTACGGAAGAAGACATTCACTTTCTCAGCATGTTCGTCAACCAGGCCGGATTGGCCATTGAGAACGTCAGCCTTTATCGAAATCTGGAAGAGGTCCATCAGGAGCTCAAAGAAACCCAGACTGCTTTGATCCATTTGGAAAAAATGATGGCGTTGGGGGAAATGTCAACCACCATCGCACATGAGATTAAAAACCCCCTGACCTCCATCGGCGGATTCGCGCGCCGTCTGGACCGGACCGTCCCGGAAGGGTCGCAAGAGAAGAAATACTCTGAGACGATTGTCAAAGAGGTCAGCCGGCTCGAACGGATTCTCAACGACCTCCTCAAGTATACGCGGGATGAATCCCTGGTCTTAAAAGAACTGGATCTTCGGGATATCCTGGAAGAAAGCCTTTCCATGGTTGCAGAAGAAATCCGTTCAGCAAGGATCCAGCTGGTCAAGGAGTACGGAGAAGACATTCCCAAGATCATCGGAGATTCGCATCAATTAAAACAGACCTTCTTCAATTTGATCTATAACGCCTGCCAGGCGATGAAAGAGGAAGGAATGCTTTTCTTGAGAGTTCATTCGTTCGCAAAGAATGGCTCCTCCTGTATCAAGGTCGAGGTGGAAGATACCGGGAAGGGAATCGATCCGGAGAACCTCCACAATATCTTTAACCCCTTCTATTCCACAAAAGAGTCCAGTCTGGGTTTGGGCCTCCCGATTGTCCACAGAATTATCACTTCCCATCGGGGCCAGATCGAAGTCGACAACCACCCGGGCAAGGGAGTGAATTTCATCATTACGCTGCCGGTACAAAAGGACAGAGAGAAATAGACCGAAAAGGCGGGGGGACCAAAACGCATCAAGGAGTCAACGCCATGAAAAGGATTCTCGTTGTAGACGATGAGGAAAGTATTCGCTTCCTTTATAAGGAGGAACTGGAGGATGAAGGGTATGTGGTGGAGTGCGCCGGGAACGGAGAAGAGGCGCTCGAAAAGCTCTTCGCCTTTAAACCAGACCTCATCTCCCTCGATATCAAGATGCCCGGGATGGATGGCCTTGAAGCCCTGAAACGCATACGAGAAAAGGAGAGACAGCTTCCGATCATCCTCTGCTCCGCCTACGGAGAGTACAAGCAGGACCTCACCACCTGGGCTTCGGATGCCTACGTCGTCAAATGCGCAGATTTGACGAACTTCAAATCCACAATTCGAAGACTTTTGGGATCATCATAAGTGTCAGCGGGTAAGACCTTATCCCCCCCTTGCTAAAAAGGGAGACCAGGTGGGATTAGAGACAGGAATTGAGAGTAATGAGTTGAGTCGTTCTTGATAATTTTCTGACACTGACACAAAGCACGGACACGTTTCTTATAAGTAATGGGGCAGTAGCTCAGCTGGGAGAGCGCCAGAATCGCACTCTGGAGGCCGACGGTTCGATCCCGTTCTGCTCCACCAAGAATTTCAAGGGGTTCGCCAATTAGGCTGACCCCTTTTTCTTCCTCCTCGTCCCTCTTATCCCTCTCCCTCCGAGACTGTCTCGCAATATTAAGAATACGGCTTTTCGAAAAAGGGAGAGGCGGTCGGGTAGAAAAGATTTAGGGCGGTAACCTTTAACCGTTTGGATTCATGGTCGCCAACCACATGAAAACATTCGGTCTTGAGCCAACGATGGTTCCCTATACCTGAAAGACCCGCGTCCTAAAGCTTTGAAACCCGACTGCTTCTCCCTTCAGAAGTGCCATTGCAACACGGTCTCCCAGGAGAGAGGGAAGGTTCTATTTCCCGGTGATCCGATAGATCCGATCATCCCCTTTTCTCGGACTGCCTCTGCCGTCCCGGTTATTCGTTAAAAAATAGAGGGCCCCGTCAGGACCGACGACCACATCCCTGATCCTCCCATACTCTCCATCCTGAAAATCTTTTGCAAACCATCTTTCGATCCCTGCAACCACATATCCGGACCCTTCTTTTTTCACTTTTATCCTGATGAGAGATTCGCTTTTTAAGGTGGCCACAAAGAGATCGTTCTTGAGATGAGGGAGTAATGCTCCATTGTAAAAAGTCATCCCTGAAGGAGGCGTCGTCTTCTTCCAGACGACCAAAGGATCGATATAAGGCTTTCGTCCGGCTGCGCCTATCACCTCAGGCCAGCCGTAGTTTCCACCCTTGACGATCACATTGACCTCATCGTGGGCAAAGCGGAGAGACTCTCCGGAGGGTCCGTGCTCCGATTCAAAAAGATCTCTGGTTTCCGGGTGCCACGAAAGGCCCTGAGGATTCCGATGGCCGTAGGAGTAAATGGGAGAGCCCTTGAAGGGATTGTCGCCGGGGATCCCTCCCTCCTCCGTAACCCTGAGTATCTTTCCGCCGAGGGAGTTGAGGTTCTGTGCCATTTCACCCTTGAACGTCTCTCCGGCAGTGACGTAAAGAAGGCCATCGGGTCCAAATCCAATTCTTCCTCCGTTGTGGAATTTTCCGCCTGGTATCTCATCGAGAATCACCTTGTCAAACTCTCCATGATCTCCCAGATCCTTAAGCCTCACCACCCGATTAAAGAGACTATTTTCTTTCCGGTAAGTGACCATGGCATAAAGATAGGGTTTCTTTTGAAATTGAGGGTGAAGGCAGAGTCCCATGAGCCCTCCTTCGCCGACATGGGCAACATCGAGCGTGGCATACAGATCTCCTCTAAGCTTCCCTGCTTTGATCAGCCTGATCCTCCCCGGCCTCTCACTCACAAGGGCTCTGTCATCGGGAAGAAATAGAAGAGACCACGGGATTTCCAGATTCTCAACCCATTCCTCAACCTTGACCCCGTCTCCTTCGGGGAGAAATCGATCCTCGACCTTCTGCGGGACTTTGCCTCCTACGGGAGCCCCCTCCGCCGGTAGAATAGAAGCCAAAAACAAGGCAAAGAGAATACCGGGAATTCCTATCATCGATCTTCTCACCTCTTTCTATCATCTAATCGCATTCAAATGGAGAAATCAACAAAATTTAGAAAGGAGAGATTCCGTTTCCCTGCCGACCTCATGTTCCCGTTGTCAAAAAATTCTATTTCTGGTAGATTTAGTCATCTTTGCCGAGGTTCGGTTAAGGATGGTAGCCGAAGTCATTGCTTCGAATACAATTAGGGAGTTAAGGAAAATTGCCATTCTCGGAAGCTGATACCCGTGCGAAGTTGGCACGAGCCAAGAAATTAACTCAAGCAATCTTATCCAAAGCTTTCCGCGGCGAATTGGCTCCCCCCGAGGCCGAATTCGCCCGCCGCAACGGGCGCTTCTACGAATCCGCCTCTGAACTTTTGGCGCGCATCAAATCCGAAAGGGAATCTAAAGACGTTGTGAATAGGGTTTGGGATAGAAGAAATAAAAAGAAAAGGATGAGAGGGATGTCCAATGCTTACGAAACTTAAGGTTCGTAATTTTAAGCGGTTTGGAAAAATAGAAATTGAGCTAGGCAACCCGGTAGTTTTTATTGGTCCAAACAATTCCGGGAAGACTTCTGCACTCCAGGCCCTAGCTCTATGGCAGGTAGGAGTCAATCGATGGAACGAAAAGCGCAAGGGAAAAGGCACCCCTGAGAAACGATCAGGTGTAACGATTAACCGTAGAGATTTGGTAGCAGTACCCGTTCCTGATGCAAACCTTTTGTGGCGAAATCTGCATATCAGAGATGTCCAGAAAACAAAGGGGGGCAAAGTAACCACGAAAAATATTCGTGTAGACGTAATTGTGGAGGGAATCACCTGCGATAAACCCTGGAAATGCGGTCTTGAATTTGACTATGCAAACGAGGAATCTTTTTACTGCAGGCCGCTTAGAATTTCAGAAACGGATATTACAAAACGCATGTTCATTCCAGAAGAAGCTAGCCAAGTGCAAGTTGCATTTCTTCCTCCTATGTCAGGGTTAGCAGCGAGTGAGATACGGCTCGATCAAGGTGCTATCAACGTAAAAGTAGGAGAAGGCAAAACCGCTGAGGTTCTTCGTAATCTGTGCCACACCATTCACAAGAAAGATCAAGCTCTTTGGGATAAACTGGTCGGGCACATTAGAAGGCTCTTTGGTTCAGAATTAGACACTCCAAGGTACATACTTGAGCGGGGTGAGCTCGAGATGGCATACCGTGAAAGGAATATCAGACTTGACCTTTCATCATCAGGCAGGGGACTTCAGCAGACACTGCTACTTCTTGCCTATATGTATGCAAACCCCAACTCAGTGCTCTTGCTTGACGAACCTGACGCACATTTGGAAATACTTCGTCAGAGGCAAATCTACCAGCTTCTGACTGACATCGCCCGTGAAAACAACAACCAGATAATTGCTGCGAGCCACTCAGAGATTCTATTAAATGAAGCTGCTGACCGAGATGTCGTGGTTGCCTTTGTCGGTAAACCTCACCGTATCAATGACCGGGGTAGCCAGGTACTGAAGTCTCTCAGAGATATTGGATTCGAGCACTATTATCAAGCAGAACAAGCTGGCTGGGTGCTTTATCTCGAAGGATCAACAGATCTGGCAATTCTCCGGGCATTCGCCATGCAACTTGAGCATGTAGAGGCCAGGAGAGTATTAGAACGGCCTTTTGTACACTACGTGGGCAATCAGCCCAACGAGGTTCGCAAGCATTTTCACGGTTTACGGGAAGCTGTTCCAACCCTAACGGGAATAGCGGTCTTTGATCATTTGGACAATGAACTCCCTGCAGATCTCGGTGCCAAGGGATTAACTTGGCGGCGGCGAGAGATAGAGAATTATTTCTGCACCCAAGATGCTCTTGAGGCATATGCTGTGCAGAAAGTGAGCCTGGAGCCAGCGGGGCCTTTATTTTGCGCGGCTGAAAAGGACCACCGTTTAAAAGCCATGCGGGAATCTATCCAAGAAATCGAGACTGCCCTTCGTACTCTTGGCAAAGGGTCACCGTGTGATGCAAGTACTAAGGCAAGCGATGATTTCTTAACGCCGCTATTCGAAAACTATTTCAAGAAACTCAATTTGCCGAACTTGATGGATAAAAAACATTTTTATGAATTGGCGTATTTCATGCCTGGAAACAAGCTCGACCCAGAAATAAAAGAAAAATTGGACGAAATAGTCGGTGTTGCAGATTCAGCAAAAGGTCCACCGGAAGAAATATGATTCCCCATTAGTCAATTGCATAAGAAGGGAACGTTGCTGATTAAGTTGATCTACTCCTGAAGTCGATTTCGGGTGTCATCCATAAAAAGGCTGGCCCAATCGATTAATAACGAAGTTTGGGAGATGGAATTATCCAAGAAAGGGGTTGCAAATGTTTAGGAAGTTCAGAGCACAATGCTTCTAAACTTTCTGACTGAATTTTTCAGTCACGTTTTTTAACAGTCCTCACTTCATTTTTAAGTCAGTTTTTTAGATAACGGATAACATAAAACAGGGGAAACCGTAAGCGTGGCCAAAGAGAGATGTCGATTATGTGGGCAAAGCAAACCCAAACGTACCTGTAAGGTTAAAGGGAATATCCGAATCTGTCCTGTTTGCTGTTCAAAGCTCCGTTCAGATGGGTGCATAGGCTGCACTTACTATGAAGCCTCTGTTAGATACCATTCTGAGAAGTCCGAAAAGCCACAAAGAGAGAGACATTTTATCACCCCGATTAATCCGGAAATTGATGAGGAATGCGATAGGATCTTATCCCTGATTGACTCCGGCCAGCTCTCACGCGGTGAAAAGATGATGAACGAACTTTTTGAAAAGCATCCTGATTACCACACCGTCCTGTATGGCATGGGGGTCTGTAATGTCTTGCAGGATAAATTTGAAGAAGCCATCGAATTTTTTAAGAGGGCTATAGCCATCTTTCCCTATCTAACCGAAGCCCATTTCAACATGGCGATGGCGTACATTAAGTTAGGAGATATCGCTGGAGTGGTCAGGGGATTCAGAGAGGTCATTCGGGTGGGCGGTAATGAGGAACTGGTTTCTGAGGCGAGAAGGAGACTGGCTGATCTGGAGAGAACAGTTATGGAGCTTAACGGATTTAGTTTGAATACCTATCTCAACAATAGTGACACATTCGACAAAGCCTTTGCGGCTTTAGAAAAAAGGGAATTCATGTCGGCAATAAATCTTTTTAAACGTGTTTTAGCAACTGATCCCAAGCATGTTCAGTCGTGGGGAAACTTGGGGCTGGCATACGCCAGCATTGGAGAAAGGGGAAAAGCCCTTGAGTGCCTTGATAAGGCATTGGAGCTTGATCCAGAATATGAAATAGCGGCAGTGAATAGAATTGGCATTGAGAAAATGGGGGAGGGGGAACCGCTTGAATGGGAGATGGACAGCGTTAATTATTACAGAGATTACAAGGGTAAAGGGAAAAAATCATACATATCTGAAACCATTAGAAACCTCATGAAGTAATCAATCGCAAAAGGGAGAATTCCTATGCCAAGAAGGTCGCGCATCGCATCAAAAGGGACATGCGCACTTTGTAAATCTACGTTTGATAAATCGGGAATGACCAAACATCTTCAGTCATGCTTGGGAAAAACCCAGAGCGGTGGGGAATCCAGGAGAGGATCATCTCCCTCACTAAAATTCTTTCATCTCCTTGTTGAGGGGCATGATCTGCCCGAGTACTGGATGCATCTCAAAGTGTCAGGCCATGCACGTTTTCAAGACCTGGACAATTTTCTTAGAGAAATATGGCTTGAATGTTGTGGCCATATGAGTGCTTTTAGCATTGGGAGAGAAGAAGTAAAGAAAGGCAAGAAACTTGAATATGTTTTGCGTCCCGGAATGAAATTGGTCCACGAATATGATTTTGGCAGTACCACAGAGCTTACGCTAAAAGTTATTTCGGAGTTTGAAAGCACGATGAAAACAGGCGAAGTGGAAATCCTTGCGAGGAATGATCCACCTCAGATTAAATGCTCACATTGCGATAATCTGGCGACAACCATCTGCACAGAATGCATTTATGAGGATGCAGGATGGCTTTGTAATGACTGTGCTGAGGATCACGAATGTGGTGAAGATATGCTGCTCCCGGTGGTCAATTCACCTCGAACTGGAGTGTGTGGCTATACAGGTTAGTCTTGTGATGTCTGCCGGTGCTGTCTTCTCATGGGTATCTTCATCATGGGAGAAATCGGATAAAGCTCAAAAAAATATCACCCTTCTTCCTACCGCTGTAACTGAGGCATTACTCTTCCTACTAAGAATCCCTTAGAAATTTCCATAAAACTGAGATAAAATGAGCCTGGAAGAGGAGAGCGACAAGGTGATTACCCCTGAAGAGGAAGCCTATATCTTAGAAAAGGCCTATGTTCCGGAACACATTGTGAGTCTGATGACGCTTATTTCAAAAGGTGACCCCTTTCTCATGGAGGATCATTTGGGTCTGGTAAAAGATAATTGGCTTATTCTTGTCGGATATCCTTTCGATCAGCGTTTTTCAATAGGGCGATCGGAAAAAGTGATTAAACGCGTCCTTGAGACGTTTCGGTCTGAAATCCTCTGGTTCATCGGCCCTGAAATCCCCGCTTCCCTTCTGAATACCTGTCAGGAAAGGGAAACGGACCAATACTACCGCCTCGATCTCGAAAAGGTTAAAGTGAAGGCATCTCTCAAGCGAGAGGTCGATAAAGCCTCTCGAGAATTAACGATAGAGAGAGGCCGCTCGATTTCCAAAGAACACGAAGCCCTCATTTCAGAGCTCCTGAAAAGGGAGAAACTACCACCGAGAGTAAGAGAACTTTATCGTGCCATGCCCGATTATATTGGCCATTCACCCACCGCATTCGTCCTCAACGCCCGGGATAAGAAAGGGAGACTGTGCGCATTCTATGTCGTCGACCTTGCCGCCGGAGGATTTACCACCTATGTCCTGGGGACTCATTCAAAAAAAAATTATGTACCCCATGCCTCCGATCTTCTCTTTCTAGAAATGATGACGGTCACCCGTGAACATGGGAAAGACATCATCAATTTGGGGCTTGGAGTCAACGAGGGAATCAGAAGATTCAAAGAGAAATGGGGGGGTGTTCCTTTCCTCAATTATGAGTTTTGCGAGCGCCGACGGGAGCCCACGAAGATCGCCTCCGTCATCAGGATTCTCGAAGGGAAACTTTAGTGTAAGTTTACACAGCGTCATAAATCGCAGCAATATGCGTCATTCCTGCGAAAGCAGGAATCCAGAAAAACATTGGATTCCGGGTCAAGCCCGGAATGACAAACCGTGCAAAACGTACGCCGTCATGTATAGAACAGGAAGGGGACTAAGGTGGGGGTGGACAAGATATGCTCCCCCTCACCCCCTCCCTCTCCCGCCAGGGGAGAGGGAGATATAAGAATCCATATGAATCTCTTCTGGTGGAAGGAAAAACCCTTAAAGACCATATGGAAAGTCGAGAAGGCTGGGACCGCTTCCTTCCTCGTAGGCACCGCCCACTTCTCTCCTTACAGTTTCAAGAAGTCTCTGACCCGGTTGATTCAAGATGTCGAAACGGTTCTTTTTGAAGGTCCTCTTGATGAGGAAAGCATGGCCAGGGTGGTTCAATACGGCCGTCAGGGAGAGAATGCTCCTTCTCTTTACAAGGCCCTCCAGCCCGCGGCAATGAAGGAAATTAACCGACGGCTGTCCACTCATTCGGGTGGTTCCTCGAGGGCTGACTCCTATTTGGATATGCTCCATGTAACAGTATCAGATCCTCTGGAGGAACTTGCACGAGGCGTCCGTCCCTGGATGACCTTCTTCACCATCTGGTCCGCCTTTTTGAGCTGGAAGTATTCGATGGATATGGAGGCCTTTCACATCGCCCAGAAACTCGGGAAAAAGATCCAATATCTTGAATCCATCGAGGACCAACTAGCCGCTCTTGACGGAATCCCTTTTGAGCGTATCGTGAACTATCTCAATCACATTAAGAGCTGGAGAGTCCACAAGGAACTCTTCAAGAAGGCTTTCCTGGAAGGAGATATACAACAGTTCTACTCCATGACGGGAGAGTTCCCCACCCGCTGCGAGTCGATCCTGACGAAACGGGATCCCATCTTTTTTAAAGGCATCCAGGCCTCTTTTAAAGTGGGAAGGGCTGTGGCCTTCGTCGGCGTGGCCCATCTCCCAGGGATCCGGAAGTCATTTCTCGAGGAAGGGTATCACGTCACGCAGGATGCCTCATGATCACAGCTGCCCAACAGGACACCCTTAACGTTCACGCCTATATCCCGGAGCATTTGACCCACTATGTCACTGCCATCTCCCAGGCCGAGCCTTTCCTCTTCGACGATTTCCTCGCCTATGTCAATCACCACCGGTTGATCTTC
>Ga0209592_1000135_pt1 | contig 18792 bp, 19 predicted proteins | sample PPLLak2March2015_2_FD_187251 | JGI IMG/M metagenome (GOLD analysis project Ga0209592, IMG submission 187251) | Freshwater sediment microbial communities from Prairie Pothole Lake near Jamestown, North Dakota, USA - PPLs Lake P8 Core (3) Depth... | ecosystem: Environmental > Aquatic > Freshwater... | reverse complement strand
CGGCATCTGTTTGACCTTTCTATTTCAAGAGAATGCCTTATCCTACCCCGTTTCAGCCATCAGTCAATGCTTCTGGGCTATTTCAGCCCAGGTGTACTAGTATGTCATATGGCTGGTATTTTTAGACGTCGGCCATCTTGATCAGAACACAAAAGGAGAAGCCCCATGCCTCGCAGACCCGAAAACCCTGGCACATGCGCTTACTGCGGCGAGATCATCACCAAGCGTGGTGTCGCCAAACACCTGGAAAAATGCTCAAAACGGCAGGAGGCTCTTTTCGCTGCAGAATCCAGCAACCGGCCAGTGGAGACGCTCTGGCATTTGCGTGTGCAGGATGCTTACGATAAGGATTTTTGGATCGATCTGGAGATGGTCGGCTCGGCCTCGCTCGATAAGCTGGACAAATATTTGCGCGCCATCTGGCTAGAATGTTGCGGTCACCTGAGCAAGTTCACCATCGGCGGGTGGGGCGGCATAGATATCGGCAAGGCGCGCAAAGCTAATGCGATATTTGAGCCTGGCCTGGTGCTGCGCCATCTATACGACTTTGGCACCACATCCGAGACCGATATCAAAGTGGTTGGATTCCGAGAGGGAATAGCGACCACGAAACATACCATCGCTCTGCTGGCTCGCAACCGGATGCCAGAATTGGTCTGCCAAGAATGCGGCCAGCCGGGGCAATGGTTATGTGTCGAATGTGTTTACGAAGAAGATAAAAGCGGCTATCTCTGCGACGAACACATGGAAGAACATCCGCATGAGAACTACGGTGAACCGATGCCCCTGGTCAACTCTCCGCGCACCGGGATGTGTGGCTACGATGGGCCGGCAGAGTCTCCCTATTGACCTCTTGGAGCATCAGATGACACGCAAAAAACGCACCCAAACCCCGGAGTATCAATGGGAGCAAGCTCTGTTGGATGCCTATGACGATTACCGTTGGCGGCAGGTGCTTGAGCCGCTGTATCAGAAATTCCAGCAGTGGAAAGCCGGGGAGCTGGATCACGTGGACATGGACGAGGCCATCCACCAAACCCACAAGCAGACCCAGGAAGTGTATGTCTTCTTCACTCAGAAACGCGATTGGCTGGTGCGTGTAATCCAATTTGACGAAACTTGGTTCCAGGCCTGGGTGAAAGACAATCCGCCGCCGGAAGGTTATCGACTTGGATGAGATGATCTACCCCTTTGATTACCAAACCTGGATCATCTCCGACCCCCACTTCTTCCACGAGAACATCGGTCGCTATTGCGACCGACCGGATGGCTGGCACGATACGATCATTGAAAACTGGAACTGCCTTATTCAACCAGAAGAGATTGTCTTCCATGTCGGCGATCTGGCACTGGGTAAGAAAGAAAATATCGAAGACTTAGCACCATTGCTGAAAGGCCGGCTGTACCTGATGCGCGGCAACCACGACCGGCGTAGCAATGGTTTTTATCAGCAGCTGGGGATTACCCTGGTTCCTGATCCATATCTTATGAATCGCCCTTCAGGCTTGAACCTAATCTTCTCGCACCGCCCCATCCAACCCCTCGAACCGGGTGTACTCATCCTTCACGGTCACATCCACAATAGTCTCGCTCCCGAGCTGGGAGCAAGGCACGTCAACCTTTGCGTTGAGGTCAGAGATTATCGTCCGTGGAGACTTGGTGAATTATTGAAGCCCTATACCATCCGATAACCCACTCACCAACTTGCGTAGATGGAAGACATAGGGAGCACTAAAAAGTTGTTGTTGAATGAGTTTGGGTTGTGTGGTGTGAGCGGCTACGCCGCTCACACCACACAACCCAAACCTACAACCTTTGAGTGCACTCAAGACATAGGATTGCCTTATGTGACCATTATTGTTATAATATAGTCACAATCGGAGGTGATGATATGAGCGAATTACGGATCGGTGTCCGGGATCTAAAAGCGCGATTAAGCGAGTACTTACGCCAGGTCAGCCAGGGACAGACGGTCATCATCACCGATCATGGGCGTCCAGTCGGTCGCCTGTCGCCGGTGGATCAGCCCCTCGATGAACGGCTCAGAGCTCTGCAGGATGCCGGGATGGTCACCTGGAACGGTCAGAAGCTGAAACCGGTCAAGCCGGCGGCTGTAAACCGCAACGACCGACAGGTCTCGGATATCCTGGTGGAGATGCGCAAGTGATCCTCTACATGGATGCCAGCGCGCTGGTGAAACGCTATATCCAGGAAAAAGCCTCAAAGGATGTCAACGCCTGGATCGAGGCAGCTGATATGGTCGTGACCGGGCTGATCACCCGGGTCGAGGTCGCCGCGGCGATTGCTCGCGCCGGTCGGATGAAACTCATCACACCGGATGAAACCCTCGCTGCACGGCGCCAGTTCCGCTCGGAATGGGAGAGCTTCCATCGGCTGCCGATCACTGAAAATACGGTGGTGCGCGGCGACGCCCTGACAGTTGAGCATCACCTGAGGGGTTATGACGCCACCCACCTTGCCTGCGCGCTGATCTGGCAGGAGACACTGGGGATGCCGGTCACCCTGGCGTCGTTCGATGACCAATTGATTGAGGCCGCCAGCGGAGTCCAGATGGCTTATCTTCCTACTTGAACAGGAAGCGAGCTGTTTATGCGCCAACTCAAGATTGACTTGTCTGAGCTCGAACTCGCTTTCGAAAGCGGAAGTGAGATGATTTCTTACTACCTGGATCTCGAAACCGGCGAGGTGATCAGCGTCAGCGACGAGGAACGCGGTTTGTTGGAGAGCATTTACGAGTACTATTACGATGAACAATCCGAAACAGTAGATTGGGAGAATGCATTCGAAAAAGAGCACGTTCCTGACTGGCAGCGCGAGCTATTGCAAAACGCTGATCGGATCGAGACAGACCCTGGCGACCGTTTCATCGTCATTCCAGCGGAAGGTTCGCATGAGGGTTACCGCGACATGGAAGCCTTCATTGCCACCGCGCGCAACCGGCGTTTGCAAGAGCGCCTGGAACGTGCCATTAGCGGGCGCGGCGCTTTTCGGTATTTCAAAGATGTACTCTTAGATTACCCCGCGGAGCGGGAACACTGGTTCCAGTTCAGGCAGGATCGATTACACCAAAGGATGCTCGACTGGCTAGAGTTGCATGAAATAACCCCTCCCCAATAAGCACAGAGTAGAAGGATCAATTCAAATGCCCAACAAATCCAACCAGATTTACCAGATCAAAGTCACCCTGGATGACACCCACCCGCCCATCTGGCGGCGCATCCTGGTTCCGGCCCATACCACTCTGCTGAAGCTGCACGACATCCTGCAGATCGTGATGGGCTGGGAGGGTTATCACTTGCACATGTTCACCATCGAAGGATCGATTTATGGTGATCCTGCGGATGACGAGTACGGAGACTTGGGCACCATAGATGAAGCCAACAACAAGTTGAACCAGGTGTTTTATCGAGAGGGTCAGCGGCTCAGCTACGAATATGATTTCGGCGATAGCTGGGATCATACCCTGCTGGTGGAGAAGATCCTTCTACCGCAGGAAGGAATCCGCTATCCGCTGTGCCTGAAGGGTAAGCGCGCCTGCCCGCCCGAAGACGTAGGCGGCGTGTGGGGCTATAAAAACTTCCTGGAAGCGATTCGTGACTCAAACCATAATGAGCATGAGGAGTTTCTGACCTGGATTGGAGGGGAGTTTGATCCGGAAGCCTTTGACCTCGAAGAAGTCAATACCCGGCTGCACCGCATGGGACGCGGCAGAAGCACCGACGCCTTGAATCCTTGGTTTAAATATGAGGATGATCATACCGAGGTGAAGTTTGAACTTGTTTCCCCCTGGCCGCAATCGCTTCCAGAAGAACAGCAGCTGGTTGCAGAAGAACTTCCGCTGCGCCGGGATGTGGTCGCCCTGCTTACCTACCTGCGCGATAACAAGGTCACTGGCACCCAATCCACCGGGAATCTTCCGTTGAAGGCTGTGTACGAGATTTGCGCCCTGTTTGTCGATCCACCGCAACTGGAAGATGTCATAGGAGATCACGTTTATCGCGTTCGCAGTGAAACCGAAGTCTGGCCGCTGTACGTCCGGCACGTACTGGTATCCGTCGGTGGCCTTGTCACGGGCGGCCTGGGCCGGCGCTGGAAGTTGACTCCGCTCGGAGAACCCTTCCTGGCTGCGCCTTCCCCCTTGCAGGTGTGGCTCTTGTTGGCGACCTGGTGGACGCAAACCAATTGGGCGATTGCTTCTCCATTTGATTTCGAGGATGGCTATATGCCGCCCGGATTTTCACGGCTTGCACTCAAACATCTGCTGCGACTATCGTTGGGGGAACCAGCCTCCTTTGAACGATTTGCCGACCGGATGATAGAAGATTCCAGAATGGTCTGGCCAATCCAAGATCAGGACAACGCCCGCCGCATCCTGCGCAGCATCGTCGAGCGCACAGTGATCGATCCACTGGTTGATTTTGGAATTCTGAAAACAGAATACGAGCCGCACAAGACGCTTGGTGCGGAATTCCGTGAGCTATCAATCTTCCGGATCACCCCTTTCGGCAACGGACTCCTGGAAGCGATCAGTGACGCGATGAAGCAGCACTAGCCGTGAGCGAATACCAGTACCACGAATGGCAGGCGGTTGACCGGGTGCTGACTCCCGAAGAGCAGGAGGCCGTTGACGATCTTTCCAGCCATATCGAGGTCAGCTCCAGCCGGGCGATGGTCACCTATCATTGGAGCGACTTCCGTCACGATCCCAAGCAGGTGCTGCTGAAATACTTCGATGCCTACTTTTACCTGGCGAACTGGGGCAGCCTGCGGTTGATGTTTCGTTTCCCCAATGGGCTCCTCGATGACGCCGATTTGGAACCCTATTGCATCGATGAATACATCACCTTTGAGACGATCGGCAAATATCAGGTGCTGGACCTGGACTTCAGCCCTGAAGACAGCGGCGAAGGGATGGAAGCCGAGGCGGGGCTATCTCATTTCATCCGCCTACGTGCTGATCTGCTGGAAGGTGATTACCGCCTGCTATACCTTGCCTGGCTGAAAGCGATGACGATGTATGGCGAGCTGGATGCCGATGAAGAATATGAAGATGATGTTTCTGACAGCCCCGCATACGACCGCGAGCCACCCGTCCCACCTGGATTGAAGAAACTATCTCCATCCTTGCAGAACTTCGTCCAGGTCTTCGAGATCGATCCCTTCCTGGTGCAGGCTGCCGCCGAAACCAGCCCGGACCTGAAGAAAACCCTTTCCGTAAATTACCGCATGCTGATCCGTCGCCTGCCGCGGGAAGAATGCGATGAATTCCTGGCGCACCTGGCAGTAGGCGATCCCGGCGTGGGGTTGGCTTTGCGTAAACGTCTGGGCGCATTTTTACCTCAAAAGCACTCTCAGCCTGCCAGGCGGCGAACCATCCAGCAATTGATCCAACGCTCCAAAGAGCTCGAAGAAGCCGAGAAAAAACGCCAGGTCGAAGCCGCCCGCCAGAAGCATATTGCCGAAATGAAGGCTCTGGCGGCACGCGAGGTGCAGGTCTGGCAGCAAGTTGAGACCTTGCTGGATACTGGGCGCAAGATCGCCTCGGTTTATGATGAAGCTACGGCGTTACTGGAAAAACTCGAACAATTATCGGAATTCCAGAATACGCGGGATTCTTTTCAGGCACGCCTGCAGCAACTGGCCCAAAAATATGCCTCACGGCCGTCATTGATCGATCGTTGGAAAAGAAGCGGCTGGGTATAATCAGCCGAGGACTTAAAACATGCCTGTCACTTACACCAACCGCAAGGGGCATACGTACTTCTTGTGCCAGGGGTCGACGAAAGCTGGCAAGTTGCGTTACTACTTTGGTCGCGAGCCAAAAATGGGGCCCCCTGACCAAATTCCAGAAGGCTACAAGATCAGCGAGAGCGTCAACGGGGTCGTCTCGCTGGTAAAAGACCGACCACAACTTATCATGCCACAAGAGCTCGCCGGTGTAGAGGCGGTTCTGGCTCGCCATCCCAAAAGCCATGATTATCGCGTGGCTGTGAAGAAAAACCATATTGTCATCTATGAGCGGCTTGGACCGGACATCGATACACTGAGCGCCATATTCGGGGAATTCAGCCCATTACCCTCCGCCATTGTGAGAAATTGCCTCCAGGAGCAGTTGGACACGATGGCGCGCTTCAGCCCCATCCTGCGCTTTATCCTGGTTGACCCGGAAGAACGTAAATTTTATGCCGAACGCTGGAGCTATATCGGAGAGTCAGGAAAGTTGGAAAAATTGGCCCGCCAGCTGATCCCAAAACTGGGGACGGAGGATTTCTTTGAGTTGTTTTGAAGTGAGGTGAACATGTCGGCACGAGGCCAACGTGGGCGTCAGCCGCCCGCGAACGCTAGCAGAGCAAGTCGGCTGCATGCCGTGTTGGACGGCCCACGACTGACGTGGTGGCTAGCTCTTTAGACTGCCGTTTCAATCGGTTGCCATTTCCAGCCGACCTTGTGTTTGACCACGTGCCCCAGACTGGGGAACGGTGGAAATTGTTGACCCATCACCCAGCACTGGGTGGAGGCCGCCAAATCAAAGATGCGACTCTTGCTCGCCGCGGCTAGTTCCGGGAGTCTATCAAACCATGGGAGCCAATCCGGGTGTTCCAAGTGCAGCGGATGGAGAACGGTATCTCCTGTATAGAGCAGTCGTTCACCTTGCGCGGAGAAGGATACCACCATATGCCCTGGGGTGTGGCCCGGCGCAAACAGCACGCTCACACCAGGGAGGATTTCATCCTCCCGGTCTAGCATAACAGTCTTATCTTTGATCGGTGTCAGCTTGGCGCGAGTGATGCCTGTCGCCCATTCCCAGCCCTGGCTCGGAGCCTGTTCCGAAAACCAAAAGTCCCATTCGACCCGACAAATGAAGTAGGTGGCCTGCGTGAAGATTGGCTTGCCCGAGTCATCCAGCACCCCGCCAATATGATCCGGATGGGCATGGGTAATAAAAATGGAGTCGATGCTTTCTGGCGCGACCCCGGCCATAGACAAATTGTGCGGGAGTTGACCCGTTGTCGGTGATATAGTGCCCGCCCCGATGTCCACCAGGACTTTATTCTTTCCGGTGTTGACATACAGAAAGGTGAAAGGCGTTGTGACGGCGTGTAGTGAGAGTCCCTGGGCTTGGAGAGCCAACTCCACATCTGCACGTGAGACATTGGTGAACATCTGCTCATGTTTGTAATCATGGAAGCCATCGTAGAGTGACACGCATTCATAGTTTCCCAGCTGAAAGCAGTAATAGCCAAGTTCCATAGCCGCCTCCATTTAGAGCATTTCATTAATCTGCCGTTCAACAGCTCGCGTTACCGGCGGCTGGAGGACGTGGACTCGCCCACGAAACGGACAAAACCCAAAGCCACGAAAAAGGCCAATTTGATGGTGAGAATCCAGCCGTCCGCGTGCACGCTGTGGTCGGCGGTACGCCGGTATCAAATCACCGTTCGAGCGCGATTGCGAACGCCTCGTTCAGACAGAAGCTACAGTGATGCACCATGTCGTTGATGATAGAACGCTCGGCCTCATGCTTGTTTGGCAGTCAGATCCTTGTCTTCCATTTCCCAGGCGTGATCGAGCGTGTGAAACGCTGTGTGCCGAATCAGGTACCGGAGCGGCCAATTGCGGGCCATTTTGCCTTGGGAGTGCAACGCCCGAATTGCGTTGCAATAGGCGTCGCGATACGCGTTCAGTCCCTCGTCGGTCAGCATCGCGTCCAGAGGCGTGAGCACGCCGAGCTTCTTCGCCCAGTCCAATTCCGCGGCAAACGTATGACGGACGATGCGGTCCCGATCTCGCCCTCCACCGCGCGGACCCCGCTGCATCTCAGCCGACACGCGTAAACGCACACTGTCGAACAACTCCCAACACGCTCGCATCAGGGTCAGTTCACGCTCCAATGCTTCTCCCGACATGGCTTGCTGGTCGATGCCCGAAAACGCGAACGAAATACCCCAGAAATCGGTTGAGCCCGTGCCCGGATATTGCTCGACCACGTCGACAACGGTGGTGGTCGCAAACGTGGCATCCATCCCAGCCAGCTTCGTCACCGTTGCATAACGTGGAACGTAGGAGAGTACGCGTTCGATCGCGGCCTCCCCGGTCTTTGCCCCGCGCTCGAGACCAGGCCAGTCCGGTGCCACCGCCACCACTTTCTTGCCCTTCGGTCCGATTTCTAGCGTCACTCGAATATGGTTAGCCACAGCTCCTCCGATAATAATAGGTCCTGCCATCGCACACCTTATAGGGAGCGCGGTGGATGCAATTCTATCCCACAAGCCTGCAAAGTTCATAACAGGATCTAGTACGGCTATAGCGGGTGTTAGGCGTCCGAAACTGAGCGCCAAACCCAAACTGGTGATAGAAACTTGAATAGCAACAAGCGAACCACTCTATGCCTAGAAGGCGGAGCTGTGAATAAAGAGCCACGTGTCGTCAATTCTACGTGTACCGGGACCCTCGACTGTGCAAATCGAAATTAGGCAATAGAGCAAACTCCAACCATGTAAAAAGTATGTGCCCGAGTAGTTTCCTCGAAATGAAAAATAGAAAGGAACTCCATAAAGCGCCCTTCGATCGTAGACTACACGCCCACGCATGTATGACGAGGGTACTTTTTCTACATATGTGGGCACAAGAGAGTCAAGATCAGTAGGACAGCATCCGTGATCATGTTGGTATGCGAGGAGGGCTTCGATCGTTGGCTGGGCAAGGCTATTCAGTTCCTCGGAGATTTCAGCATCGTAGTCCGAGCCAAGCAACTTCTCGTTCCTTCTGTTCTCATTTTGGACAAAAGAGACAATAACCGCAAGGCATCCCAGGCATGCAATTATGTAGAGGAGCAATCCACTGATCAGAAGAAAACGCCTGCGATTGTACAACAACCCTCCTAGTAATGATAGCGGACGCCTAACGCCTAGCGTTCACCGGCGGCGGGGCGGGCGTGGACAATGTTCGGGAGCATGAAAAACTCGAGGCCAGAAAACTGCTCGAAAACGGCGACGAATTCCCACCGTCAAGTGCATGCAGTGTTACTAGAATGTACTTGGGTGGGGCGTGGCGGGTGGTATCCTTTGTGTGACCGCACACCGGGGATGCCATCCAGGGCAGGAGCATCTGGGCAGACCGACGCCGCCTATGGGAGAGACCTGTAATCTCAGCCCGTGGTGTTACTTGGTTGCCCGGTGGATACTCGTCTGGGCTGCGAGCCCGAATCGGTGTGTGCAACTCCATGCCCGAAAATCCACGCCCCAACCACAAACCCAAGGAGAGTGTAGCATGAAAGAGGAAGAAAAATCAAGCCATTGTCGCTATGTCGCTCTGGATATCCACAAGCATTATTCGGTGGTGGCGGGAGTAGACCGTGACGGGCAGGAGATACTGCCACCCTGCCGGGTGGAGCATCTTGACCTGGAGAACTGGCTGCCAAAGCATCTCTTGCGGACGGATCGGGTGGTGATCGAGTCAACGACCAATGCCTGGCATGTGTACGACCTGCTCGAGCCGTTGGTAGCGGAAGTGCTGGTGGCCAATCCTATCAAAGTCAAGCAAATTGCCTGTGCGCGGGTGAAGACGGACAAGAAGGACACCTTGATCCTGGCCCGTCTGCTGGCAGCGAACCTGGTACCGACGGTTTGGGTGCCGCCGAAGCACGTGCGCGAGTTGCGGCAGTTGATCTCGCAGCGACGCCGGCTGGTGGGGATGCATACCCAGGTGGTAAACCGGATGCACAGTGTCTCGCACCGGCATCATCTAGGTCATCCGAAAGGGAAACGTTTTCAAGAGAAGGATATGGGCTGGCGGGAGAGCCTGGGGAAGATGGAGCGTTTCCAGTTGGATCTTGACCTGGAGACAAAGAAATACTTGAAGATGCAGATCGACCAGATCACCAAAGAGCTGGGGAGCATGAGCCATCAGGAACCCTGGGCGAGCCAGATGATGTACCTGATGCAAATACCCGGGTTTGGGGTGGTGACCGGGATGACCGTACTGGCAGCCATTGGAGACATTGCCCGCTTTGAGACCCCGAAAGCACTGGCGAGCTATTCCGGGCTGACACCGGGGGTAGAACAGAGCGGGGTGAAGCTGCGAGGCAAGAGCATCACCAAGGAGGGGCGGCGGGAGTTCCGCTGGGCAATGGTGGAAGTAGCTCAGCGAGCGGTGAAAGCCGACCCGCACTGGAAGCGGCTATTCTCCGAACTGGAACGACGCATGCACAGGAATCAGGCCATCGTAGCAGTCGCCCGGCATCTGCTGATGGTGGTCTGGTACGTGTTGAGCCAGGGCAAGAGCTATCGCCACTATTCTGACGAGCGGATAGCATACAAATACTACACCTGGTCCTGGCAGTTGGATGAAGCCCAGCGGAAAGGGCTGACGCGTCCGCAGTTTGTGCGCTACTACCTGATGCGGCTGGGGGTTGGGGCTGATTTACAGCGAGTGGCTTTAGACCCCAAACATCCACACAGGTTGGCCAGTGAGTCCGAGATTCTGGAGATGATGACAGACCTTCAGCCGCCCGGATAGAGATTCGATCTTTCTTTAAAGAAAAGAGACAAACTCCGCCAGAAAAGGCTGGCGGGGATAGTGGGGGTTAATCTGGGAATGGAAAACGACCGCCGAAGCGCTTGGTCCGCGATCGTTTTCTAGCTCAACTTGCATTTTGAAGCTATTTTGTCCCCCGTTTCCACCTAGACCTTGACATTTCCATTAATCGGTAATCGGTAGGTGGCTCTTCCTTGCCTTGTTCGATAACGGAGGAAAACCACGCCACTGCCAAAGCGGCTTTCCTCCAAAAGCTCGAGCTCCAATCGAACGTTGTTAGGGAGCGATTGTTTGCCCCCTCCTACGATGATCGGTGTGAGAAACAGGTGACACTCGTCGATCAACCCTGCTCGAAAGGCGTGGGCAGCAAGCTCGGGACCACCAATAAGGATATCATGTTCGACAGCTCCTTTCATTTGTCGAATGACTGTCGGATTGAAGTTTCGCTCCATTTGCGTCTTGCGAGTGGATACAGCCTCCAATGTTTTGGAGTACACGATTTTGTCCGCGGCTTGCCAGATCTCGGCGAAGTCGCGCAGGAGTGGAGACTCAGCGGCTAAGTTGGGATCGGTCTCCCAAACCATCAGGGTCTCATACATTCGACGTCCATAGAGATGGGTGCCGGCTGACCGTTCGAGGTTGTTGATAAATCTGTGTACTTCCTCGTCTGGCGCTGCCCAGTCGAACTTACCATTCATGTCCTCGGTGTAGCCGTCCAGTGACGAGATTGCCGAGTAGATCAAGCGAGCCATACGGAACCTCCTTTTGTGAGTAATACCTGTAATTCAAATCCCTTCAACAAACCGCGCGAATGGCTTATGAGCCACCTAACGGGCGGCACGTCAGCGGCGAGCCGAGCGAGCGAAGCGGCGAGTCCGCTGCACGCGCATGTTAGGCGACCCCAGCTTCGTCGCCACGAGACCTTTCGGCTACCTTCTCGGCTCGTACCGCATCGCCACCGCCCCCGAGCCGAACTCCAGCCGGCCCACGAGCTTCAAGTCGATCCGCTTCGATAGCCCCGCGAACAACGTCGGTCCATGGCCCACCAGCCTGGGGTGCACGACGAACTCGTACTCATCGATCAATCCCAGCTCCGCCAAAGCCAGCGGGAGCTTCACGCCTCCCACGAACAGCCCCTTGCCTGACTCCTGCTTGAGCTGCTCAACGGCCTTCCCCAGATCCCCGCGCACGAGCTCCGCGTTCCAATCGACCCGGTCCAGGGTGCTGGACACGACGTACTTCTTTGCCGCGTCGATCGTCCGGGCGAAGGGTTCCATCCAAGGTTCCATCCAATCGGGCCTCACTCCCGTACGCGCCGGGGGCCGCCACGCTGCCTCCATCATTTCGTAAGTCACCCGGCCAAAGAGGAGGGCATCGGCCTGGACGAAGTTTTCCACCGCGTGACGATGCAGGTCTTCGTCCGCTAAAATTTCACGATGATCGCAGCACCTGTCTAATGTGACATTTATGGAATACCGAAGGGGTCGCATTACATCCTCCTGAAGCTGGCTAACGGTGAGCGTTAGTGGCAGGTGGGTGGGACAAGACTTGCTGTCGAAACAGGAACAACTCGAAGCCAGTTTCATTCATTTGGGAAAAGTTGGGTAAAGCTTAGGCAGAAATTCCTATTTTTCAGTTTGCCATAATATGCGGTGTATATGCCCGTCTTGGGACTTTATATACTCATAAGACTGTTGCACGATTTGCTCAAGGATTGGCAGCTCTATATCACTAAGCCGTTTGATATAGAGACAATACCCAGTAGTAGTATGTTTACCTAACTTAGCCAGCAATCCAGAGTAGCGTGCCGTGCCGTCCATTAGGTAAACGGTGATTTTACCTTTTCTTGGATAAAAACCAATAATATGACCGTCGCCTTCGCGTCCGCTATCGTATTTGTAATGATAGGTATCAAACCCGATAGTGCCCACATTCCACATTTTTGGCTCATGCCCACTTATTCGTCGCATCATTTCAATCAGCCCACGGCAATCTTTTACAGATTGCTCATCATCAAGTGAAGCAATGTAGTCTTTGACCGAAGTGTTGTTTTGAGTGGCCTTGCTTTTATCTGTCATAGGTCAGTTATACCTCTAATGTAATAAGTGATGAAACGATTATTTTTCTTGTGGAAATTTTCCTTCTTCCGCCCGCCTCACCTTGAACCGGAGCGGAAAGGACGATTTCAAGTTTTCTTTGGCGGCAAATTCTGCTATCAATTTTATTTTGTCATGAAGACAATACCTTCCCCAAAATCTAAGGTAGGACAAAATGTTATTTAACCGCTTCCACTCTGTCTAAAGTTCAGATCCTTCGCGAGCCTCGGAATCCCCTGGCGGCATAGAAGGAGGGTGCACTGTTATGAAACACAAAGACATGGCCATAGCGACGATCGCAAAACAGGGCGCCGCCGAGTTTTCTAATCTCAGGAGGTGTTTGTATCCAGCTCTCCGTTTTCGTATCAAATTCTCCAAGTTTCTGCAACGCACGATACTGGTCTTCATTCAAAAGCTCGATCCCCATCGCGGCTGCGAGATCAACGGCGTTACCCGCTGGGTGAACACCTTTCTTTTCTCTTTCTTTCTGCCCTTCTCTGTCGTAACAGATACTTCTGCGGCCATTCGGACTTTCCGCTGAACAATCATAAAAAATGTATTCGCCCGTCTCTTGATCATAACCAATCACATCCGGTTCACCGCCAGTGGTTTCCATGGCATGAAGTGACGCCAGTTTTTCAGGATGAGCTTCCAGTTTTGCTTGTATTTTCGGCCAGTCAAGACCTTTGTGGCGTTGCATGTTTTTCTCAAAACGAACTTGCAATGTTTTGAGCAGTACTTCGCCTTGTTCTGGTAATAATTTCAAATTTATCTCGATTTTTGGAATAGGTTGACCATTCCCTTTCGATGATTTTTTTGCCATGATTAGACTCCTTTCTTTTTTTCACTACCTCCGCCAAAAATAGGCTGAAGTGAAGGGGCTTTTTGTAGTAGAGTAGAAGTCGGCCAAGACCAAAACTCACACAAGAAGCCCATGAGAGACATTGTAGCACTTTTACAACCAATCCAAAACAGCGTATCTAAAACCACTATACGTCAGTTGTGCCGGATCACTTTTGCATTTTGCCTATGCCGGTCCAAAGCCGAAACGCGGTCCAACACCCAGGCTGGGTGAGCCGGTGGATGTGCGCAAGATCCCGTATCAGTATCTCAAGGAGACGAAGATCGCGAATGGCTTTGAAATCCGCACTTACCAGATGCCGTTGCTTCACCAGGATTTCCCCGACTTTTTGAACGTGGTCATTCTGCTCAGAACCAATCTAGCAACCGGCGCTTGGGCCAATGTGATCCTGTTTTCGAGTGATTTGGCGCTATCCTACGACAAGCTAATTGACTATTACAGCCTGAGATTCCAAATCGAGTTCAATTTCCGGGACGCCAACCAGTTCTGGGGGCTGGAAGATTTCATGAACGTGTCTCAGAATGCTGTGACCAATGCGGCCAACCAGGCGCTGTTCATAGTCGATGTCTCTCAAGTGTTAATGTGCGAGTACCGACATGATGATCCAGATTTCAGTATTCTGGATTTGAAAGCGATCTACAGAGGCTACCGATATGTTACCGAGACAATACAAATACTTCCGCAAAAACCCGATGAGCATTTAGTTTCTCAGTTTTTTCGAAAAGTGGCCGCTTTAGGCCGTATTCATCCGGCCAATCTGCCGGTTTCATCGCCCTTATTGGCGAAGGTATTGGAAGATGGAAAATTTAATAACCTCCCCGCAAGCGAAGTGGTTATTAAAGAACTTCCGCGCCGCGATGCCACCCCTGCCCTGGCTAAAAAAGCATTAAGCCTCATGACGAGGTCGCCATGGCTCGTGCTCGTGCGCGAGCCAGACCAGCTCGGGGTCGAGCGCGCGCACCCGCAGCTGGCCTTCGGTGTGCGGCTCGTCGAGCTCGCCGAACCAAACCGCCACGTCGCCGCCGACGACGACCGGACGCCCGCCAGTCTCGACGACTACCACCTGCAACCCGCGTGTGTGGCCTGGCGCCGGGACGAGCCGGAGCCCGGGAAGCAGTTCGAGCTCGCCGTCGACCGGCACGTACCGCACGCCGGGCGCATCGACCCACTCGCGAATAGTGTAGTCGTCCTTGCTGCGCGCGTCGTCGAGCTCCCGACGCTGGACGTAGATCGGCCTGCCAGCGAAGAGGTGATTGCCACCACAGTGGTCGAAGTGCAGGTGTGTGTTGACGACGATGTCAATGCCAGCGAGGTCGAAACCCTGCTTGCTCAGTGGACGGAGGCGGGGATCAAGATCGGCCGCCGCCGGGTGCAGCTCCGTCATGCCGGTGTCGACCAGCACACGCGCATCGGGATGGTCGATGACGTGCACGTAGACCGGTATCCGCTCGCCCTCGGCGAGCAGATCGGCAACTTGGATTGGCGTGATGGTGATTTTCTTTTTCAAGGTAAATCTCCTTTGCGAGATTGTAGAACGAACGTTCTATTTTGTCAAGATAGGAATAAATTAAATTCCGAACCTGCCAGAGCCAGCCAACCAGGGGTTGAGCGGGATGCAGGGGCTGCACCCGCCCAAACACCCACTCTTTACTCCTGGACTGCGTAGCTTCTAATGGTAAAATCAAAAAATATTGAGAACTGTAGAGTCGAGAGGGAGTGGGCTATGATGACTTCGGTGAAACGCAACGATTGGATTCTTATTGCGGTGGGCATTGCTCTAGTCTTGGGGGCCTGCCTGATAGTCAGCCTATTCATCGTCCCGGAATTATTGATCGACGGCGGCTCTGTCGTCCAGCCTCCGCAGTCTACGCTGACAGCGGAGAGCACCCTTGCCTGTGCGGACCGGTGGGCGCAAATCAAAGCCCGCGGGGTGCTGCGAGTGGGTACTTCGGCCGACTACCCGCCATTCGAATATTACAATGAGCAATTCCAGATCGTCGGATTCGACGTTGCCCTGATGAACCAGATTGCGCAGAAGCTGGGCCTGGCGGTCGAGTACAACGATTTTGCCTTCGAGGGCCTGACAGCGGCGCTGCTGGTCGGGCAGATCGACGCGGCTATCTCAGCCATGTCGGTCACCCCAGAACGGCAGGTGATGGTTGATTTTTCCGACCCGTATTATAACGGCCTGGACGCGGTCCTGGTGCGCACGGACTCGCCGATCACCACCATTTCTACTTTCAACCAGATCGCTGGCTACCGCGTGGGTGTGCAGAGCGGTACGGTTTACGCAAGTATGCTGAAGACCGGGCTGGTCGATACCGGCTTGATGCCCGCCGCCAACTTGCTTACTTATCCGCGCATCGATGCCTCCATCCCTGACCTGGCTTCCGGGCGCATCGACCTGGTCTGGCTGGACCAACAGCCCGCCGGGCAGTTTGCCCGCTCGGGGGGTGTGAAGATCATCAGCCAGGGATTGAACCCCCAGAGCTATGCCGTGGCAGCCTGTAAGGGTAATACCAGCATGCTGATCGAGATCAACCGGGCGTTGAACGAGCTCGAGGGGCAGGGCGTGCTGGCAAGCCTGTACAACCAGTATTTGAACTTATCCCCCAATGTCACCCCACCCACACCTATGCCCACCGCCACCCTGTCGCCTGCCCAGCCCACACCTACACCGCCGGCGCCGCCGCCTTGCGTGCATGCCATGAGCTTTGTCTCCGACCTGAACCTGGCAGATAACAGCATGAAGAACCCGCCGGTCCTGGCAGCCGGGCAGGCGTTCACCAAAGGCTGGCGCATCCGCAACAGCGGCACCTGTGCCTGGTATGATGGCTATTACCTCGGATACGCCAGCGGCAATTCGCCTGCCGCCCAGATGGGCGGTCTCGATACCGTGATCGAAGGCACCGTCCGGCCCGGAGAGCTGTACGATGTCTACGTGGATCTGGTAGCACCTATTCAGGCGGGTACCTACCAGGGCTTCTGGCAGATGTTCAGCTCGATCCGCTACCCCTTTGGTGAGCGCATCTGGGTGGGCATCCGTGTCAATCCGCCGCCCACGCCCACACCCAAGCCGACGCAAACGTCTTCACCCAATGTATCCTTCACCGCCGACCGCACCAGCATCAACACCGGTGAAGGCGTCACTTTCAGCTGGAATGTCACCGGCGGGGTAAACGTCTACTTCTATGCCCAGGGGCAGGATTGGACGAAATTCCCCGTGGGAGCTCAAGCCAACCGGATCGAATACCCGCCCCAGTCAACAACCTATGAGCTGCGTGCCCAGCTTTCTAACGGGACGGTGGAAATCCGGCAGATCCGCATCACGGTGGTACCGCCTTCGCCGCAAGCCCCGGTGATCACCCGCTTCGATTCCAGCCCGGCAGCCCAGGTCACCCTCGGTCAGTGCGTCACTTTACAGTGGAGCGTCACCGGGCAGGTTACCACAGTCCGGCTGCTCAAGAACAACACTGAGATATGGGGGCAGGCGCCCTTCAGCGGCTCGCACCTGGACTGTCCCTCCCAGGCCGGGCAGGTGGTGTATGGCATCGAGGCCAGCGGGCCGGGCGGTGTCTCTCGCCAGCAGCTTTCCATGCAGGTGGTGCAGCCATCTCCCAGCGATACGCCTGTCCCGCCCGCCCCGCAGATCGAGTACTTTGCCGTCGATCCGATGGAGATCCAGCTGGGCAGCTGCGTCAATCTGTCCTGGCGCGCCAGCGGCGGCGTGGAGCATATCGAGATCTACCGCGGCGCCAACCTGATCCTGGACGGAGCACCATTTACCGGGAGCGGACAGGACTGCCCGACCGCCGCCGGGCAGGTGGTCTACAAACTGGTTGCCAGCAACTCGGCGGGCGTCTCGGTCACCCAGGAGGCGACCGTCAGTGTAGTAGCCCCACCCACCAACCCGGTTACCGGTGTGGACTGGAAGCTGGTGAGCTATGCCGATGCGGTTGGGACGATGCTGCCGGTCCAGGCAACACCGCAGGTCAGGCTGATCTTAAACCAGAGCGGCATTCTGGAAGGCAACGGCGGCTGCAACGAATACAACGGTCCCTACAAGCTCGAAGGCAGATTGTTGGAGGTCGGCGACCTGGTCCTGACCAAGCAGGCCTGCGAGCCGCCGGCCGTCATGACCCAGGAGGCGCGCTACATTGAGCTGCTGCGCCAGGCGGTGGTGACCGAGGTACTGGGCAACCAGCTAAAGCTTTACGACGGGAGCGGAAGGCACATCCTGACCTTTGAGGTGCTGGTGCAGCTGAGATAGGGATAGAACCTGGCGGCTGAGTTTGTTGGTGGTTGTACGCTCGCTAAAATCTTGAGCAGTGAGCCTCCCGCCTGGATGTATATGTGCGCAGGCGGGCGCAATAAGAGCTGCACCAGCCTGCGTGTTTAATGTGGGGGATCTACGGGTACTACGCCAGCTTGATTTGGATGGAGGTCAAGCTCAGGGGTTGTGAATTTCTTGCTTTTGTCACTCTGAGCGGAGCGAAGAGTCCAACTTTTTTGAAGAGATGCCTTCGGCATTCGCTTCGCTCAGAGCCTGCCCTGAACGCCGTGAAGGGATGACACCCGATTTTTTCACAAACTCTCAGAGCCTGCCCTGAACAACGTGAAGGGATGACACCCAATTTATTCACAAGCTCTCAACCGGGGAGGCGTGATGCAGTTGGCACTCGCCTGCGCTTCGCTCCGTCTCTTAAGAAACCCTCCGTCACTGCGAGCCGGTCTTTGGCGAAGCAGTCTCGCTCCGGGCACATGGTCAAAGAGAGATGGCTTCGTCGCTGCGCTCCGCTCCGCGCCATGACGTGTTTCTTTACGATAGAAATGCGCTAGCGCTATGGGATTACTCGGAATGATATCAAAACAGAAATAACAGGTAGTTGGTCGAGAAGTTCATCGGGCTTGGATGAGGACGGTCCGGGCATCGGGTAATAACTTTTTAACGTAGGTATATAATATCGGTAAGTCCGGATAATTGATAGTCAGGCCGTCGCAACAATCCGCCGCACTGTCTGGAGCTCTGCAATGAGTGCTTCGTCTCCCATCACGTCACATACTATGCAGCCCCCGCGCTGGTTCCTTCTCGCAGGAGGAGTCGCCGCCGCGATGCTGTTTACCGCGTTCCTGATCGGCGCTATCGGCATGCTTCGACCTACCCGCTCAGCAAGCGACAACTGGCTTATCATCCTCTTCAACCTCAACTTCCGACCCTCCTCGACACAAGCCAACGCAATTAGCGTTGTGTCGCTCTTGGATGTCGGCATCATGCTC
>Ga0209592_1000133_pt1 | contig 18886 bp, 20 predicted proteins | sample PPLLak2March2015_2_FD_187251 | JGI IMG/M metagenome (GOLD analysis project Ga0209592, IMG submission 187251) | Freshwater sediment microbial communities from Prairie Pothole Lake near Jamestown, North Dakota, USA - PPLs Lake P8 Core (3) Depth... | ecosystem: Environmental > Aquatic > Freshwater... | reverse complement strand
AGGAGCTACTATCGGAAGTTGCATGGGTTTCGCCCTCCACAAGATGTTCCTGAGAGGGCTAACCGTATCATGACCGACCTAAATTGTCAAAGTACAACAGTCGAGTTAAGTATATATACTTGGCGAGAGAACCACTTAGGTCTTAAGGAGATTCGGGTTCATTTTCTTTGAGAAAATCTGCCACAGCAGGCCATAGCTCATCGCCTCGACCAAGCAAAAGATGTCCGCCGGTTGGGAACTCGATCAATTTTGCGCCGGGGATGCCCCGAGCAGCCTTCTGGGCAACGGGGAGTGTGTTGTAGAGATCGTCGGCTAAACTGATGAACAGCGTGGGAATGGTCACCTGTTCCAGCGGGTACTGGATTTGTGTCCCCTGTGTATTCCCTTCGTTTAGAACCCCCAGTCGACGCGGGCGAACAGGCAGCATGCTCTGGATACTTTCATTCAACTCTGCTCTGGCTTCAGGCGACAGTGTTGGCACGAGCGATGAGGGGACAGCCACAAGTGTATAGGTGAACTTAGGTGCCAGCTTCATAATCGCCCACATGGGGAAGTCGAACCTGTATAACGTGTCTAGTAGCCTGCGCGGAGGTTTTGTTGCCCCCTCGAAACATTCCGGGCAGATACCCCCGGAACCCGGAACGATAAATACCGCGGCAGATATGCGGTCGGGATGGCGTAGTGCAAGCTGCATGGCAGGCGCGGCGCCAGCCGAGTAGGAGATGATCGGCACCCGCTCAAGGTTGAGCGCGTCAAGAAAACAGATCCACGTGTTCGCTTCCGCCGGTGGCAGCGGATCAGGGGGAAGCGGGGTGCGAAGATACCCAAACCGCGATGGAGCAATGAGCTGGAATCCATGTGGCACGAGTCCACGTGCTGCGCCTATACCTTGATCCCACCCTCCGCTCGTTCCATGTAAAACCAAGACCGGAGGTCCTTCTCCCAGCATGGCATATTCGATTGGCCCACAATCGGTGTGGATCATTTTACTGCCTGCTGCAATACGCCCGTAAGCTTTACGGATGTCGTTGCGGTAACTTATGTAAACCAGTGAGCTCACAACGACAACGATGATTCCAATTAGAAAGATGATGCTCTTAACCATTTTAGCCCTTCCTATCTAACGGATCAGACTCGCCTTCGATGAAGTCCTTCAGGCGGGATGCAAAGCGCGCTGCGAGAGCCCCATCGATAACACCGGGGTCGAATGTCAAAGTCAGGTGGAATCTTTTGAATCAACCCTGTGATGTGCCAATGAGTAAAGAACAGACAACAAGCTCAAGTATGCAAGAAACCAAAGAAGCTACCCGCGCAGGCTGCTAACGGTGATATGCTGGCTGAATACCGCCCACAGGAGCGCGACGTCCACGATGAGGGGAAGAACTCCCCAGCCAGAGAACCAGATGACCTGCAGCACGATAGAGAGCACGGCGCCGACCACGATGAGCCAATGGAACCACTGGCCCGGCACAACCCACCTCAGGAGAGCGGCAGCCGCCAGAAGGAAAGCTATCGCTGACGTGATCGCCAGGATGGGCGTGAGTGTGTTCAGCAAGTCTCCTGGGGGGATAAGCGTGCGGGTTTCCACGGCAAAGGGCCAGAGCAGCCTGCCACCCACCCACCAGGGTGGTGGGGTACCTCCGGGCTGGAGCGGGACAATTGCGGTGAGGTTGAGTTGCGCACCAAGGAGCAACAGGATGAGGATTATGATCCACATTTTAGCCTCCTTTCTATTCCAAAATCCATTCTTTAATCCACTTCTCCGAGATTAAGTCTTCCACGATAAACGGGTCTTGCAGGATGATCTCTGTGGCATCTTGAAGACTCGGGGCAACAAAAGAGATCAATCCACCCGTCCGGTCGCCGAACGGGCCGCCCATGTATCCTTTCACGTTCGCCGATTTCCAATATCCCACGTGAGCCGGAACCACCTGTCTGATTTTTTCCGGTTCGTTCCGGTTGAAATAAAAGTAGACAAAGCGCTTACCATTCATCGGACTCCTTTTGATTTATTGCTCATTCTGCTGGCTGTTTTGGATCTAGGATATCTGACTGCGCAGGAACCGAGTGACCTCCGCCCTGACATCCTCCGTATGGCCTAAGAGCAAATGGCCGCCGTCCGGCACGGCCATCAATTGGGCATTGGGGATCTGATCGGCCAGCGTGCGCGCGTTCTCATGTAAAGCCATCGGATCATCGACCGCACTGATCACCAGGGTGGGTGTATCGACTTCTCCGAGTGGATATTGGTTAATCTCAGGATTTGAAACATAGGTGTCAAAAATCATGCCATCCGCCCGTGCACTGACCGGCAGAGTTCCGACCAGCGCTGCCCTGACTTCAGCCTGGTATTCAGGGGTGAGCGAAAATCCTGCGGGAACGCCAACAAAGGATTGCATGCGCGATCCAAAGTAGGTGTTGAGCGCCCACCAGGCATAATCGCTCGACAGCATGAGCTTGAACACGGCCTTCGGCGGGGGCACTAATCCCTCCTTACCCGGGGCATTGGGTGAATGCAATACCATTGCGGATACGCGTTTTGGATAGCGCAGGGCAAACTGGACGGATGAGGTGACGCCTGCCGAAGAGGTTAAGATGGCTACCCGTTCGATTCCCAGGGCGTCTAGTAGGCAGGCATAAGCATCCGCCTGTCGCGCGGGTGTCGCATCCGCCGGAACGGGGGAACGCAGGTAGCCGAACCGCGAGGGGGCGATGATCTGAAAGCCCGGGCCGAGGTAGCCCTGAGCCAACCCCAAGCCTTGATCGAAGCCGCCCGCGTTGCCATGGATGACCAAGACAGGATAACCGGACCCCACCCTGGCGTATTCAACCGTACCGCAGTCAGTTTCCAAGATTTGGCTTCCCAGGCTATCGATCCGTTCTCGAATGGCGCGAATGTCTCTGCGATAGCTGGATGCGCTCAGCCCTGAGGCCACCAAAAGCGTGACGCCAAGAACACCAGCGGTAAGGGTCCCTTTCTTTGGTACTTTCATTTCTACCTCCTCTATGATGCCAGGAATATCTCATCCCTATGGGACAAGGCTTGTGGGCGGCCAATGCACCCAGAGCAGCGCAACCAGGATGGCGATACTCAATCCTGTCCCTAGAATCATTAGGGGATGCAGGTAGACGACCAGCATGAAGAGCGAGATGGCCGCGCCAGCAATGGCCAGGGTGCGCCACCAGTCCGTTGGAACGATAAAACCCAGGACGCCCAGCCCTGCCGCTGCCAGGGCAATCCCGCCTGCCAGCCAGAGCACTCCGCTAATCCAGGTGAAAGGGGCTTTCTCAAGGCCAAGCCATGAGAGCAGCCAGGACCGGCCCAGGTTGGTCGGCCACCAGCTCATCCAGGTAGGGTTTTGGATCCCGCCAGAGGCGGTCGAGCCGAAGCTGCCGCTCGATTGTGCGGCTGTGATCAATCCGTGGAGAATGAGGAGGGCAGCGATCAAGAATTTCATTCTGATTTTCCTTTCTGTCTAACAAAATCAATCTGAATATTCATGCAGCTTTTCTCGATAACGAAATCTGCTAGCAGCGATACCGAACTCAGCTACATCGACGGGAATGACAAAGGTGTCAGGATTTCGGCGAAGAAACCTCCGGTTGGCTGCGAGTCTTCCGGGGGAAAAACATATATATCGTTATCAAGCCCAATCCCACTACCAGGATCAAACGCAGCCAAATCGGCCAGGTAGTCTGCCAGATCCACAAGCCCAGTACCACCGGTAGAACCAGCAACCCCACAATGATTTGGATGACCAACGGCCAGCTGCGGAAAGATTGCCAGACGGAATCCAGCATCTCGCGATTGAAGAGCAGGGCAACCGCGAAAGCAATCCACAAAAGGGTGAGGACGATAAAGGCTAAGATGTTGATCACTCGATTGGTCATAGGAGATCTCCTTTTATTTTAATTAACTGCATTAGGCACGATCGTAGTAACTAGCGTGGGAAGAACACGAACACATTCCACCAGTCCAGGCCGACAACCAGGAAAAAGCGCAGCCACAAAAGCCAGGAGTATTTAACCTTTTTCCCCTTGCTACCCGCGCAGGCTGCTTACGGTGATGTGCTGACCGAATACCAGCCACAATAAGGCGATATCTACGGCTATGGGAAGAACAGCCCAGCCTGAGAACCAAATGACTTGCAGCACAATTGAGAGCACAGCTCCTGCTACAATAAGCCATTGGAACCACCCGCTCGGAACTACCCACCGCAGGAGAGCAGCCACCGCCAGGAGGAACAATATTCCTGAGACGATCGCCAAGACAGGCGTGAGAGTATTCAGCAAATTTCCTGGTGGGATAAGTGTGTGTGTTTCCACGGCAAAAGGCCAGAGCAACCTACCTCCCACCCACCATGCAGGTGGGGTATCTCCAGGCTGGAGAGGAACTATTGCGGTGAGGTTGAGTTGCACACCAAGAAGCAACAGGACCAAGATTATGATCCACATATACTACTTCCTTTAAGATTGACGGTTATATTGTTCCAAAAACGCCAGAAGCTTCTCTCTCGCCTCGTCGTTCTTGTTCATCATCAAGGCGAGATGACCGCCTTTTTCCATGGGTATGAGCTGTGCCCCAGGGATATTCCTGGCTGAAAACTCTCCTTGTTCGAAAGAGACCAGCGTGTCGTCACGTGCATGCATTACGAGGGTCGGCGCCTGGATATTCCGGATCTGCTCTGCATCGTACTCTGACATGTGTTGCTCAAGAAGCTGTCCTCTCCGCCGGGCTCCCATCGGCACAATCGATTCTAAAAATACATTGAGTTGTGTTGCTTCCTCAGGGGAGAGCTTCTTCTGAACCCCCATGGGAACTCCCAGCGCAGCCAGAAGTCCTCCTGGGCTCGCATGCACCATCGACCAGAAGACGAAATCATGTAGAAAGATACTGAAGATGGCGGCGAGGATGGCAGGGCGAGGTGGTATGGCATGGCTGGCGGCACTGATCATAGCTAAGGATTTAGTCCTTTGCGGATAACGCAGGGCAAATAACAGGGAAGAGGAGCCTCCCATGGAAATGCCAATCACACCCACCCGATCGATTCCTAGGGCATCCAGCAGGCAGGCATACACATCGGCTTGAAGTGCGGAACTCGCGCCATCGGGTATGGGCGAACCCAGGAAGCCAAAACGAGATGGAGCAATCCAGTGATAATTCCCGCCAATGAGTTTCGCAAAGTAATTCCCCTGGTCGTACCCGCCACCAGCTCCATGCACGATCAGCATGGGGGCTCCCTCGCCAAATTCGGTGTATTGGATCAGCCCATAATCGGTATTGATCATTTTACTGCCGGTTGCAATAAACTCGTAAGCTTTACGGATGTCGTTGCGGTAGCTTACATAAACCAGAGAACTTACAGCCACAACGATGGTTCCAATCAATGGATACATCATTATTGACCCTGCCAGTTAAACGGATCGGGCCAGCCTGCGATCAGCTCTTTTGGATGTCAGGCGAATCGCGCCGCCTGAGCGCCGTAAACAACGTCATAATAGGGTTTCTCATTGTTTTGAGTTAAGTTCATTATCCTGTCTCTTTGTACATACTAGAGGCGTAGGTATGTTCAATAATGCAAAGGGATCCCTAGCCGAACGGGATCCCAACGTTGGTGAGTTCATTTCATCAGTTGTTTGTAGGAGATTACCAAGGAGGTGATCCCGGACCAATTATAGACCGTAACGATTATTAAGACAAGTATTGTCCATATTATTTATCCCCGAGGGAACCTCATACCCTTGGCGGCAGTATGTCTTTCGGAGCCATTCACACGGAGGATTCACACTTGAGACTTGCAGGCATGGAAAAAGGCGGGTACCGCACCTACCTACCTCACATGGTGGAAGCTACTGCTTCCTGGTTCATCCCGCTTCCAACGAGCACATGCAGGCGAATCCTTGACCCCAGCGCGGGAGAAGGCGAAATCGCCAGCCTCCTGGGCAGGCTGCTCGGCTGCGAAACCCTTCGGGCTAAGCCCTCAGGGCGGAGCCTGGGGCTGCGAGCTGTTCCCTATCGTCCGGAAAGCGCCGTTGCCCCTCAAGTCGATTGCGCATAGCATGTTGGCTTGACGACCAACCACTGCATCACTCTTCCAGGAACTGCATAACCTCACCGACGAAGAGTTCAGGTGCTGTGTACATCGCGATGTGCTGCTGCCCCGACATCACGACGATCCGGCTGTTGGGCAAGGCTGCATCCACAGCCTCGGTGCTGCCTTTCAAGACATCCGGGCTGTCGCCGCCCTGCAGGAGCAACGTCGGGACATGCAGATCATTAAACCGCCGCGCATCAAACGTATAGCGTTCCTCGGCTCGCATTTCGCGCGGCAGGGTGTGAGCTATCGCCAATCGTTCCGGCCAGGCAGGTGATGCCTTGAACGGCTCAATTTCGTCGGGCGACATCCCCACGAGCTCACGGTAGTGCATAGTCAGCACTCCCTCTCGGTCACCAGCGTTTAGCAGCGCTTCAAGCCGGTCGAGGAAACCTTCAGGGTAAGGCAACACGCCTTCGAGCGTACCTATAGCCAGCTCATACAAGACCAGCTTACGAATATTCCGTGTGCGCAACGCCGCCTCAAGGGCAAGGAGACCCCCAAAGGAATGCCCCAAAACATGCGCCGGCTCTCCAAGCGAGTCGACAATCGCGGCAATGTCTTCAATTTCACGCTCAAGGGCATAGATGGGGCTATCTCCGCTCGCTCCATGGCCGCGCCGATCAACAGCACAAACACTAAAGTATTTCTCCAATGCCGGGATGACGGCGGTCCAAGCTACCGGATTGGCCGCACCTGTACCAGGGACTATGACAAGCGGCGACCCCGCGCCACTGCGGTAATAAGCGATAGGTGTACCGTCACGCGAAATGACCTTGTTCGAAATGATCCTATTCATTATCACCTCCAGCTGCCCGGGGTACTCAGCTGCCATTCCTCAGCGATCCGACCACCGACGAAGCGGTCGATGGCGATGAGCTGCACATTCACCAGTTGCCTGTTGGCGACATCCGTCATAGTCACAGTAAACCGGTACGCAGTTTTATCCGCATGTGTAAATATATCCTGTACGGTTACCTGTACGCCGGTATTTTCGGTAAGCAGATCATGGATGAATTTCTTGACGCCCTCCGGTCCTGGTTCAAAACCGAGCATTCTGGGGTCATGCCAACAGAAATCTTTCGTAAATAACTCATCGGCCAACTGATCCAACAGGGAAATATCCCCTTGGTTTAAAGTCTCAAACCAATGCAGGATTACCTTCTCATTTTCCTCAGTAGACATGGGATTCCTCCTTTCGCAGGAATTGAAGCACTTCTCCAACAAAAAGCTCTGGATTGGTATCCATGGCGATGTGCTGCTGGCCGGGTAGAATTACGACCTGACTGTCTGGCAGAGCTGCATCAAGCGTCTCAGTCGCCTGCCGGAAAAGGAGTGGGCTGTCTCCGCCCAGCAAAAGCAGTGTCGGCACCTGCAGGCTGGCAAATCTGGCTGCATCGAATTTGTATGTCCGGTCAATCACCAGTTCCCTGAGAACCGTTGGGATGATTTTGATCCGCTCTTTCCACATCGGCAGCTGTCGATACACGGCCAGTTCGTGCTCAGGCATTTTCACTTCCTCTCGAATGAACATTTCCAGCGCGGCTTCCAATTCACCGCTCTCGATCAGAGCCTGCATCCGATCGGGGAAGTCTGCCGTATACATCGGCAGGCCCAGCGGCACAGGCGGCTCATAGAGGATGAGCTTGTTAATTTTGTCGGTCAGCAAAGCTGCCTCCAGGCTGCAAAGTCCGCCGTAGGAGTGCCCAAGTACGGAAACTGGCCCACCGATCGCCTCCACTACTGCGGCTACATCTTCTGCTTCACGCATGATCTCGTAATCTGGAGAGTCTCCACTGCCTCCCCGGCCGCGCCGGTCCATGGCATAGACGGTGAAATGCTGATCAAATTTTGGCGTGATAGATGACCAGCGCCTGTGGTCTGCAGTTCCGCCATGTATGAGGAGGAGCGGTTGTCCTGCACCGCTGCGCTGTACACCCATAAGAGTGCCATCGAGTGATGGTATTTGTTCCATCGTAAGTACCTCCTGACTGCAATTTGAAATGAAAAAGATCTATACGGAAGGGTTTGTGTAAAGATAGGTTGTTGATAAGAGTCTAAAGGAAAGCGGATGATTTTTCATCGGTAGAATTGCCCATTTTTTAACAAAGACAGGGCTTCTGATCCGAAACCCTGTCCGTATCCACCATTCTTTTCGTTCCTGGAGTTTGTGGCTAAGCAATCAGCTCTTGTTCCATAACGAAAAATACGGCTGCCGCCCGGCTGGAAATACCGATTTTGTTATAAATGTGCTCCAGGTGATGAGCGACTGTCTTTTCACTGACGAAAAGCTCTTGAGCGATCTGGCGGTTGCTAGCCCCCGTAGCCAGCAGCCGTAATACTTCGATTTCGCGGTCGGTTAGACCTGCGGGCCATTTACGCCGGCGTGGCGGTTTCGGCGCAGCCACCCCCAACTCTTGCGCCAATGCTTCAAAACAATCTGGAGAGAACAGCGCGCCCACATCGGGTTTCAGCGACTTAATGGCGTCTTTTGGGTCACGGCCTGGCTGGGCTTGCACGCGCTCCTGGAATTCTTCGACCAGCGCCAGGATACAGGCGCTCAATGGCAGTTCGTTTCCGGATAGCCCACGGTGATAGCCGCTCCCGTTCAACCGCTCGTGGTGCTTGCCGGCAATGGCTGCCACCGCACTAAGCGCCGGAACGCGGGAAAGAACGCGCTCGGTATAATACGGGTGCAGCCTCAGCTTTTCCGTGTCGGCGGCACTCAACGGGCCTTGTTTTCGCAAGATGTTGCCCGGCAGCGCGACCAGCCCGAGATCGTGGACCAACGCCGCCCGGCGGATATGGGTTATCTCTGAGGGAGCCAACCCCATCCTGCGCGCCAGGCTCTCCGCGATCCTGGCGGACTCCCTGGAATGGCCCACAGTGAGAGGGGTCTTTAAATCCACGAAGTCCGCCACGGCAAAGGCGACATCGTCCAGCCTGGTCTCATTCATCTCACGGTACGGCGAATCGGGTTCGAGATCGAGAACCACCTGCCACAGGTCCTCCTGCGCAAGAGTATCCCATAGGCTGGGATTTCGGGCAACGTCGAGAAAGACGTCGATCATCTGGGGATCGAAGAGCTTGCCCTTTTGCGCGAGCGCCATGGCTTCGGCCCCACCCCGTCCGCGGGCCGTAAAAGCCGCCTCCACCTTCAGCGCCAACTGGAGCAGGCGGGCATTCTGTGGAATAGCACTTCCCGCCATGCCATAGGGCCCTTTTCCATCCCAACGCTCAAGATAGTGGCGAACGGCCTCCTGGACCCCTTGCGGCATGCCGAGCCGCTGTGCTACTCGAACGGCCACTTCACAAGCGCCTCGTAGATGATCCCCGGCGTCACGGGAATGAAGCAACATGCTGATCATATTGAGAGTCCGTGTATGGAGAGGCGCATCTGGAGAAACAAATCTCCTCATCCAGTCTAGCGTATCCAGTAAGTTCGAATCATCACGCAATGCGCCATCCCCGATAGCTGCCAACTCATCTCCCTGTATGGCTGGGGCCAATCCCAATGACAAAACCGTGCAACCTGAATGCATAAGGAGAAAGCTATAGTATAGCTCTGCCTGCTCCGCCGTCGAGAGACGCAGCTCGTTGGCCATCTTCATGCCGAGCGTACAGGCACGCATAGCATGGCCCATCGGCCTACCCGCTCCCAGGTCAGTCGCCAGGGACAGGGCCGCCAGTACTTCAGCCATACGGATCAGATTGTGCTGCGGATCGGAAGGCGTGGGCTTGACCATGAACGTATTATAGCGTTTCCCTGTGAACTTGACCCCGTCAATTGACAGCTAGTTCTACCCGGATCCAATAATCGCTGATGATCAGGGTATGGCCACTTAGTGGAAGTCGAGCGCAATACAGATAAGACCATCGAGCAGTGCCAGACGAAGTGGCGCAATTCCCACCAGGTTAGCGGTGGGAAGATGTTCTTGGCGTGTGATAACTGCTCCTGCATGGGCAACATTCGCAGCGAGATCGATTACTGCCTGGGGAATAGATCGCTGTTTGTTTCGCTGACTAATCTGGCTGATTTACAGGCGGGCAAGCGGGGAGCGGGTGATAGAATCTGGTTGGAGGTCAAGCAGAAAGGTTAAAATTAGATGTTTAGGAGTATATAAACTGAACCTATCGGGTACTTAAACAGTGTCTGCTATCATTTATTCTTGGCACAAATTCCAGTAGATTTAAGTGGTGGTCCGCTCCTATCCCATGGTGTCTGTATGCATACCAATTCACCCTCTGATCAGCTCGCTCCCCGCGAAGGTTATGCCCAGGTCAACGGCGTTCGGTTATATTATCGCGAAATCGGCCCGGGACAGCCAATCATCGTCTTACATGGCGGACCTGATTTTGACCACAATTATTTCCTCCCCGAGATGGATCGCCTCTCCACGTCTTTCCGACTCATTTACTATGATCAGCGAGGCCGCGGCAAGTCCGGGAGGAATATCCGGCCCGAGTGGGTGAGCATTAACTCAGAAATCGAGGATTTGGAAGGCCTGAGGGAGTATTTTCAACTGGACTCTATTGCGGTTTTGGGGCACTCCTGGGGTGGGCTGCTGGCAATGGAATACACGACTCGCCATCCGAATCGTGTATCCCATTTGATCTTGATGAATACCGCTCCTGCTTCTCACGACGACTTTATGTTGTTCCGGCAGGAACGTCGCTCGACAGTGCCTGGCGACTTAGAAAAGATGAAAGCCCTGTTATCCACGGCTAAGTATCAGGAGGGTGATCTCGAAATGGATGCGGAGTACTATCGAATCCATTTCAGGGCGACCATCCGGCAGCCAGAGCATCTCGAAAGCGTAATCAAGAGCCTGCGAGTGGGCATGACACCAGAGGGGATTCGAAAGGCAAGAGCCATCGAGGATCGACTTTATGAACAAACATGGTTGTTGAGCGATTACAATTTACTACCCAAGCTTAATAGGTTGACCATCCCAACTCTGGTCATTCATGGAGCCTATGATTTCGTCCCCATGACCTGTGCTGCCCACATTGCCCAGGCAATACCTGGGGCGCGCCTGGTTGTATTGAGGGAATGCGGGCACTTCTCTTTTCTCGAACGCCCAGACGAAGTTGGCAAGGAAATAGTTTCTTTTATGACATATGACGACCACCAAACATAAAGCTAAAGGAAGTACAAGAAAATCGAGGAACCCACTCGTCGAGCAAAGCGCCATCTGCTTTGCAAGGAGCAATGGGGACGTGAGCGTTGTTCCGGATGCGTTTCACTTTGCCCGAGCTGGCCACCATGCGCGCGAACAGCGTTTCACCCTCCTGCACGAATCACACCGGGACCTTCCACAAACGCGGAAGGTCCCGAGGTTCTGTCGATGGTGGAATGGCTCAAAGGCTGTCGCCGGATTGTCCTCGATCATTACGCAAAACTTCGGCGCTGTTGGGGGGCCTGGCGCATTACCGCCTGGATCATCAAGAACTCGCCAACATTATCTGTTGTCAGCAAGCCAACCAACCGGCCGTTGTAGGTTACCGGCATTGTGTGACAATCGCAAGTTTGCAAGCGAATAAAAGCCGGTTCGAGCATTTCGTTGGCATCTACCACTTGAAAATCACGGCGCATGATGGTGGCAATGGGTACGTGTCGATCCTGTCGTGATAGAGCGGCGAGGATGTCGTTCCGAGTCAGCACCCCGACCACCGTGTTGTTTTCCACAACCGGGAAATCCGTCTGCGATCCAGCCAGGATCAATTCAACGGCTCGTCCAAGTGTATCCTGCGGCGTAAGAGATTGGTAGTCGGTGATGGTGACCCGCCCAACCGGAATGCCGCCCAATGCGTTTTTCATCTGCACCATCGAAGCTTCCTGTCCGGCACCGATCCAGACGAAGAAAGCGATGAACAGCAGGAATGGGTTTGAAAAAAGTCCGATGAACCCAAGAAGCAGCGCCATCCCCTGCCCAATCGACGCCGCGATCTGCGTGGCACGCGTATATTCGAGGCGCAGCGCCAGCAACGCCCGCAGCACGCGCCCACCATCCATTGGAAAAGCCGGGATCAGGTTAAACAACACCAACGTAATATTGACCAGCATCAGACGTTCGATAAACGGCCCACTGGTCAGTCCCAGGCTAGCGATGGATGTCAATGTTCCAGAGATGATCAGCCAGCCAAAGAGTAGCACTGCAATAACGACATTAACTGCCGGGCCGGCTAATGCCACCCAAAGTTCCTGGATCGGCTTGTCGGGCATGCGCTCCAGCCGGGCCACGCCGCCAATGGGGTACAGCGTGATGTCGCGGGTTTTGATGCCAAAGCGCCGGGCTGTAAGAGCGTGCCCATATTCATGCAGCACCACACAACCAAACAAGAGCAGCGTGAACAGAATGCCTTCCAGCGTCCCAACCAGGGTGCCGGTTTGCTGCCAGTAGCTCAAGCCAACCCAACCGATGATCAGCAGGAATGTAGCATGAATAAAAACATCGATGCCTGCGAATGTACCCAGTTTCCAAGACCACTTCATAACAACCTCCGCCGCAGCCATTTTTCGATCTCGACGAGGATATAAGCCGCCAAACCGACTGCCAGTACATCCAGCCAGAGCACCAGCGAGATTGGTGCGCTGCTGAACAGGGTATTCATAAAGGGGGCATAGGTGTACAGCAACTGGATCAACACCATCAAGATCGTGCCGCCTACCGCCCACGGATTGGAGAAGAAACCCAATTGAAAAGGAGAGCGGGTCAGCGAACGAGCGTTGAACAGGTAAAAGATCTCAACGAAAATGACCACATTGACTGCCACCGTGCGGGCTTCAGCCAGCGAGGCGCCGCGCGATAGCGCGTATTCGAATAACCCAAAGGCCCCTGCTAAAATAATGACGCTCACCAGCACAATCCGCCAGATCAGCACCCCGTTTAGAATAGGTGCTTTGGGATCGCGCGGCTTGCGGCGCATCAAGTCAGGCTCTTTCAGCTCAAGAGAAAGGGCAGTCCCCAACACCGCAGCCGACACCATGTTGATCCATAAGAGTTGGATCGGCAGGATCGGCAGAGTAGCTCCTGTGACGATGGCAGCCAGCAGCACCAGGCCTTCGCCCAGGTTGGTGGGCAGCGCCCAGGCGATGAACTTGGTCAGGTTATCAAAGACGCCGCGCCCTTCTTCTACTGCGGCTTCGATGGACGCGAAGTTGTCATCGGTTAACACCATATCGGCGGCTTCTTTGGAAACATCGGTGCCGGTGATGCCCATTGCCACACCGATGTTGGCCTGCTTGAGTGCCGGGGCATCGTTCACGCCGTCGCCGGTCATCGCCACCACGTGACCACGCGCCTGCAGGGCTTCCACCAGGCGTAATTTCTGCTCAGGGGCCACGCGGGCGAAGATATTGACTGCTTCGGCCTGCTCGATCAACTCAGCGTCAGACAGCCTGGCAAGCTCAGCCCCGGTCAGCACTGTGGCGCAATCATCCGGACACAGCCCAATCTGGCGGCCAACGGCGGCGGCAGTGAGGGCATGATCGCCGGTGATCATTTTTACAGCAATGCCGGCCTGCTGGCTGGCGCGGATGGCGGCAACGACCTCCGGGCGGGGCGGGTCAATCATCCCCTGCAGGCCGAGCAGAGTGAGACCGGTGATGTCGTTAAAGGTGATACCCTGCGCGCCAGGCTTTTCCAGGCGGGCAAAGGCCAGCACGCGCAAGCCTTGCGAGGCCATACTCTCCACCGCCGGGCGAAACACCTCGCTGCCGCAGGCTACTGCCTGGCCCGTAGGATCAAGCGCGCCCGCACAGCGTTCGAGCAGCACTTCAGCGGCGCCTTTGATGTATACCGTGCCATCGGCGTGCAGCGTTGCCATGAATTGATGCTGCGAGTCAAAGGGGATCGCATCCAGCCTGGCAGGGTTGGCGGCCCCGTCAGGGTTGAGCCGCCCTTTGCGAGCTGAAACTAGCAGCGCACCCTCGGTTGGATCGCCTTGCACCGTCCAACCACCTTCGGTCTCTACGAGTTGACTGTCATTACACAGCAGCCCGGCTTTGAGCGTCTCGCTGATAGCGGAATCATTCTCCCAATCCCCGGAAATGGCTCCGTCCGGTTGATACCCCACCCCTTCAACGGAATATGCCCCGCCGAGTGTGCGAATTTCCTGCACCGTCATCTGGTTTTGGGTCAGGGTGCCGGTTTTATCCGAGCAGATGACCGTGGTCGAGCCGAGGGTTTCGACCGCCGGAAGGTTGCGGATGATGGCGCGGCGGCGCGCCATGCGGGAGACGCCTATGGCCAGCGTCACTGTCAACGCGGCAGGCAGACCCTCTGGGATGGCGCCGACAGCCAGGGCAATTGCTGCCATGAGGGTATCTACGATCGGCTGGCCGCGCATCACCCCAACGCCAAAGGTCAAGGCGGATAAAGCCAGGATTGCTACCAGCAGCACCCGGCTGAATTGGCCGATCTTGCGGGTGAGGGGCGTTTCTAGCTCGGCAGCGCTGGCGATCAACTGCGAGATGCGCCCAATTTCACTGCCATCGCCGGTGGCTACCACAATGCCGGTGGCCGTGCCATAAGTGACAAGGGTCGAGGCGTACGCCATGTTGCGGCGTTCGGCCAGCACGGCATCGTGGGCGCTGAGGAAATTGGCCTCTTTCTCCACCGGCAGAGACTCACCCGTCAGCGCGGCTTCGGTCACTTGCAGGTCGCGGGAGGCGATCAAGCGGATGTCAGCAGGGACGCGTGAGCCCGCTTGCAGTTGGACGATGTCGCCAGGCACCAGTTCGGCCGCGGGCAGGCGTGTGACCTTGCCGCTGCGGATGACCACCGCCTCGGTGGTCATCGTCTTCGCCAGCGCGGTGATCGATTGCTCGGCGCGCGCTTCCTGGATATACCCGATCACGGCGTTGACCAGCACCACACCAAAGATCACCAGCGCGTCGGTAGGGTCTTTCAATACTGCCGTGATCACGCTGGCAGCCAGCAGGATAATCACCAGCGGGTTGTTGAACTGGAGCAGGAAACGCAACAGCGGGCTTTTGCCCTTTTTGGGCGTCAGCACATTGAATCCAAAACGCGCCTGGCGGTGCTTGATCTCGAAAACATCCAACCCCTTCCGGGGATCGCTGTCTAGCAGGTCGAGAACTTCTTCTTTAGGTAGGTGGTGCCAGTGTTTGCCAAGCAAGGTGTTCATGCGAGCATCCCTTTTGTTTTCCACACCCAGAAGGCAAAGAGGACCGGCAGGCCAAGCCACACCGTAAGAGCCATCTCGTCGCCATCTGCCAAATCCGCCAGGGCGGGATGCGCCTGCACGATGATCGGCGGCGGGGTGATGGTGGCCATGCTGGCGCTATGGGCGTGAAACTCCGCCGCCCGCTCGACGGATTCCGGAACCCTAAACTGACGAAGGTATTTCATTTGCTGCCACCGATTATTTGAACCGCGGGATCAATACGGGCGTCTGCTTTTTATAGGCTTCATAATCGGCCTGGCCGCCCCATTTCTGGTCGGCCTTCTTTTCAAGCAGCGGGATGCCGCTGACACGGGTCAGAAGCAGGGTGACAAAGAGCGGGGAAATCAGGGCCACCCATTGCCAGCCTTGCAGAACCGGCAGGGCGATGATCATGACGCCAAGCCACAAGACGATCTCGCCAAAGTAGTTGGGGTGGCGGGAGCGGGACCAAAGGCCAGATTGAATGAACTTGCCTTTATTATTTGGGTTGGCGTTGAAGCGGCTTTTTTGATAATCGGCCACCACCTCCAGCGTAAATCCGAAAACCCATACCAGGAAGCCGATTAATGCAAATAGATCCAGCGCTTTACGGTTCGTGGTGGTGATTGTGACCAGCGCAGCGATGAGCGTAAAGGTTACCCACAAGCCCTGGATGGTCCATACATTCAGGAAGCGGATAAACGAAGGTTTGATCTCATCGAAACGATCATCCTTGCCCGCTTTTTTAATGCGGCTGAACAGGAAGGTACCCAGGCGGGCTGCCCAGATCACAACCAACGCCCACACCAGGGTAGCTCTGCCATCCACGCCCGCACTCAAAAACAAGGCCAGCGTGCTGAGGGTGATATACGTGAGGCTGCCTGTCAGATCGAAGAACTTCTCGGTTTGCCCCCAGTAGGTCGGGATAAAGACCAGCCATTGGATGAGAAAGGCCAGGCCAACCAGCAGGGCAAAAACCGGGAGCCCTGCAATCCGGCTGCCACCCTGGCTGCCGGCAAGCGCCACCAAGAGGCTTATCAAGATCAACACCGTGAAAACGATGAGCGCATTACGATCGGTTGTTTTCATAGAATTACACTTGTCCTTTCAATCATCTGAAACCGGGTTTAGTTGAATGGGGTCAAAAGCAGCTTGCACTATACCGGGGCCAGGGTGCCGGTCCAGATCAGCCAGCACAGCACGGTCTTAGCTGACAGGCTCAGGATGATGTAGACGCGCTCCCCAAACAAGTAATCCTTCCACGGACCAATCTTCTTATACTGCAATACCATGTTGATGGCGAAGATGTTGAAAAAGATAAACAAGGTCGGGACGATGGCATATACAAACGCCGGCGGCTTGGCATCCCCAGAATTGACCGCGCCCACGAAGTAGAGCATGATTACGATCCACGGCACGATGCCGGCGATGCAGCCATAGATAAATGCCGTCCAGTTCGTTTTCTGGGTGTGCTGGTTGTGCATCTCCATCATAATGCCGAACAGGTTCATCGTGGCATTGAGGGCAAAGATCAAGATAAGCGCACCCAGATCCCAAAGCCCAATCAACATGCCGATCAGAACGATCATCAGCGAAGAGCTGAGAGCATATTCGTAAAAGCGCACCGGGTTCATGCCCTTCTTCAGGTTTGCCACATAACGCCCGTAGCCAATCGTTGCCAGGTAGAAATGCGCTACGGCCGAGATGAGCAGGAAGAAAGCCACGGCCACCCCAAATGGGAGCTCATAGAAAAGCTCTGTGTTGGGCTTGAGCGAGCGGGTGGCAACTTCGAAACTCAGGTAATTGGTGAAGATAGGGTAGGTGGTGTCATTGCTTACCACGATCATGAAGATGCCCTGAACCAGGTGCAGGAAACCCATGACCAGGTTGAAGCGCTGCAATCCGGTAAACTTGCGCTCTTCTGTGCTGGTTGAACTATTTGTTGCGTTGCTTTTGTCTGCCATTTTTCTTTTCTCCTTTTGTGCAAATAGATTGATCACTGATTATCGCATTAACAAGCCGCTTGCCTGACACAAAACTGATAGAACTTACCAAAACGCTCAAGACCGTTCCCCAAAGCACATCCACCCATTGTCATTCTTTCTCCTGAAGTTCAGTTTTGATCGGGATCAAGACTTCGTTGCGCGCCAGAAACCCCGGCACCCAGGGGGGATTATATCCAGCCACAATGAAGTCTCCTTCTGTTTCAATGCCTTGTTCCTGCAGCCATTGGCTGAGATGCTGCTTGTTTTTCTGGATCGTATCTTGCCGGAAGAACCCGGAAAACCGGATGGCAGCCAGCGAGCGGGCAGGAATCAGCCTGAAGTGAACCCGGCTGTCTTTCGGTTGCGGCAGGGTTTCCAGGGTGTATGCGGAGGGCATGATGAAAGCCACCGTGAAACTGGATTCGCCGGTGACAGTAACCGGCTTGGTCATGGCAATTTTATCAGATTGAGATGTCTGGACGGGGGAGGTCATCTCGATTTTTTGTTTCGAGACATTATTGCCGAAAATATATCCCGCCAGAACACCGAAACCTTTTTGAATAGCTGATTGATATTGTTTTTCGTCAATGACCACCTCAGCTTGAACGTAAGCGGGGTACTGCCGGATTTCAATCTTGCTTTGTTTCTTGATTACAGAATACTTTGGGGTTTCGGTCATATACGATTTCCTTTCAACACCAGCTTATTGAAGATTGTGCCATTTCTTTGTTGCATTCAACAACTGCACTCGCAAGTAGAGTAATAGGATTACACAAGGCTTGTCAATATATTGTAAATATTATTATAACATATTGTACAGTATAATGGTCGAAATAGTCAAGATAACTGTTCGAGAATGGAGAGAAAATGATAACTGTGAAGCGTATTCTATTGGGTTTACTCGGGCTTGTGATGGGGCTCGTAATCCTTTTGGCGGGTTCGATTGCCATTGATTTTGCAGTAGGTACAGAACGTATCAATGCGGTCACCAATACCACCATTCAGGGGCAAAACGGCGGACCAGATGTGCGCGCCTATGTTGCCACGCCACCCGGTGAGGGCACCTGGTGGTTGCTCCCGATACTTTTCGCGGCACAACCACGGCGTGGATCCCACGTGCTATCTACCAGGTGGTCACAAACAAGCCGGAGCAGGCGAATCAGGATCTCGACTCGGTTTATGCCTGGATAGAAGCTCAACCCAACGCGGCGGCGGATCCGGTTGGGATCGTGGGTTTTTGTTACGACGGGCGCACATCATTGAGTTACAGCCTGCACAATGATCAATTGGCGGCTACGGTGATCTTCTACGGCTCGCCAATTACCGATCCACAAGTGCTGCAATCTCTCCCCGGTCCAGTGCTTGGCACCTTTGGCGGAGCGGATAACTCCATACCTGTAGAAGATGTGCACGCCTTCGAGGCTGCGTTAGTCCAGACTGGTATCCCGAGTGAAGTTACCCTTTATGAGGGCCAGCCGCATGCCTTTGGAACTGCCAGCCATAATCAGTTACACCCATAAACGCTGCGCCACGAAAACGCCTGGCCGGGCTTGTTGGTTGTACTGAGCCCCCGTGGGGGCACTAAACAATAAGACCGTCGGGTAACACCGGCGGTCTTTGGTTTAGCAGCCAGCC
>Ga0209592_1000131_pt1 | contig 18950 bp, 20 predicted proteins | sample PPLLak2March2015_2_FD_187251 | JGI IMG/M metagenome (GOLD analysis project Ga0209592, IMG submission 187251) | Freshwater sediment microbial communities from Prairie Pothole Lake near Jamestown, North Dakota, USA - PPLs Lake P8 Core (3) Depth... | ecosystem: Environmental > Aquatic > Freshwater... | reverse complement strand
GTCATCCTGCTACGAACCTGTTGAGATGACTTCCAGCCGGGATCGCTCGTTGCCGGAGGTGCTGGTGCCGCCCGCGGCGGAAAGCCGCGCCGATGAACCCTGGCACGCCAGGCCTGCGGATGAGGTATTGCGCGCGCTCGCGACGCGGCACGAGGGTCTGGGGGAAACGGAGGCGAGGGAGCGTCTCGCGCGCTTCGGCCCGAACAGCCTGCCCGGGGCGAAGCCGCGCGCGCCGCTTGCACGCTTCGCCGCGCAGTTCAACAACCTGCTGATCCTTGTGCTGCTTGCCGCAGGCGCCATCTCGGGCGGGCTCGGCCACTGGCTGGACGCCACGGTCATCCTCGGGGTCGTCCTCGTGCAGGCGACGCTCGGCTTCGTCCAGGAAGGCAAGGCCGAGCGCGCGTTATCGGCAATCCAGGGGATGCTCGCCCCGCGCGCGAGCGTGTTGCGCGAGGGGACGCGGCGCTCGATCGCGGCGAGGGATCTCGTTCCCGGGGATCTCGTGATCCTCGAGCCCGGCGACAAGGTGCCCGCCGACTTGCGCATCGTCCGTGCCAAGGGCCTGAGGGTGCAGGAGGCGGCGTTGACCGGCGAGTCGGTCCCGGTCGACAAGGCTGTCGAGCCCGTGGACGCGGCTGCGCCACTCGCGAACCGTGCCTCGATGGCTTATGCCGGCACGCTGGTCGCGGCCGGTCAGGGCGCCGGCGTCGCCGTCGCGACCGGAGGCGACACGCAGCTCGGAAACATCAGCCGCATGGTCGAGCGCGCGGCGTCGCTCGAAACGCCGCTGCTGCGCCAGATGAACCGGTTCGCGCGCTGGCTCACGGCCGTGATCCTGACTTTCGCCGGCCTGCTGTTCGCTTTCGGCGTGCTCGTGCGCGATCTCGCCCCGGGCGAAATGTTCATGACCGTGGTAGCGCTCGCGGTCGCCGCGATCCCCGAAGGTCTGCCGGTGATCCTCACGGTGACGCTCGCCATCGGCGTGCAGCGGATGGCGGCGCGCCACGCCATCGTGCGGCGCCTGCCTGCTGTCGAGACCCTGGGCTCCGTGTCGATCATCTGCACGGACAAGACCGGCACGCTGACGCGCAATGAGATGACCGTCGGCGCCGTAGCGACGGCTGCGGATCTGATCGCCGCGGGCGGAGTGGGCTACGAGCCGCGGGGCGGGTTCAGCATCGGCGGCCGGGAGGTCGCAGCCGAGGAGCAGCCCGTCCTCGTGGAGATGGCGCGTGCCGCGGTCCTGTGCAACGACGCGGCGCTGCGCCAGCGGGACGGGCAGTGGCTCGTGCGCGGCGATCCGATGGAGGGCGCGCTGCTCGTGCTCGGCGCGAAGGCGGGGCTCGATCTCGATGCCGTGCGCAAAGCGTTTCCGCGCACCGACGAGATCCCGTTCGATGCCGAGCACCGCTTCATGGCGACCCTTCACCACGACCACGCCGGCGCGGGCTACGTGTACGTCAAGGGCGCGCCGGAACGCGTGCTCGAGATGTGCGCCCGCCAGCGCCGCGCGAACGGTGACGAGCCCGTGGCGCCGGCCTACTGGCATGCGCGCGTGGAAGAGATGGCGGCACGCGGCCAGCGCGTTCTCGCGGTTGCGGTGAAGTCGACTGCAAGCGAGCACCGCGACCTGCGCTTCTCCGACGTCGATGGCGGCGGCATGACTCTGCTCGGGCTCCTCGGACTGATTGACCCGCCGCGCGAAGAGGCGGTCGCGGCCGTCGCCGAATGCCGTTCCGCAGGAATCCGCGTCAAGATGATCACCGGCGATCACGGCGCGACCGCGCGCGCCATTGCGCGTCAACTCGGGCTCGCCAATTCCGAGGATGTGCTGAGCGGAAGCGATCTGGACGCTCTGGGCCGTGCCGAGCTCGCCGTCCGGGCGGCGGAGGTCGACGTGTTCGCGCGCACGAGCCCCGAGCACAAGCTGCGGCTCGTCGAAGCGCTGCAGGCGGGCGGCCACGTCGTGGCGATGACCGGAGACGGCGTCAACGACGCCCCGGCGCTGAAGCGCGCGCAAGTGGGGATCGCGATGGGCCGCCACGGCACGGAAGCGGCGAAGGAAGCCGCGGAAGTGGTGCTCGCCGACGACAATTTCGCCTCGATCGACGCGGCGGTGAAGGAAGGGCGAACGGTCTACGACAACCTCAAGAAGGCCATCGTCTTCCTCCTGCCGATCAACGGCGGAGAGTCCTCCGCGATCATCGTCGCCATACTCGCGGGAATCACTCTGCCCATCACGCCGCTGCAGATCTTGTGGGTCAATATGGTGAGCGCCATCGCCCTCGGGCTCTCGCTCGCCTTCGAGCCCCCCGAGGCCGACATCATGCGCCGCCCGCCGCGGCCGCCGCGCGAGCCGCTGCTCTCGGGTTTTCTCTTGTGGCGCGTTGCCTTCGTCTCGGCGCTCTTCACAGCCGGAATCTTCGGCATGTTCGTCTGGACGCAGGCGCACGGAGCGACCCTCGAGGAGGCGCGCACCTACGCCGTCAACACGCTCGTGGTGGTGGAGGTGTTCTACCTCTTCAGCGTGCGCTACCTGCGCTCGCCGTCCTTCACGCTGGTGGGCGTGCGCGGCACCCGGGCGGTACTGGCCGCGCTCGGCCTCGTCGTCGCGCTGCAGCTCGTATTCACCTACGCGCCGTTCATGGAGCGGCTGTTCGACACTCGCCCCGTCGATTTCCTGCACGGCGCGGAAATCATCGCCGTCGGCATCGCGCTCTTCGCCGCGCTCGAGGTCGAGAAGTTCATCGTTCGCCGGGTCGCGCGCCCCCGCCCGCGTGTCACCGCATCGGCGTAGTGGCGCGCATCAACCGTCCGCGCGGCATCGGATAGTCGACGAAGCTCGAGTGCTCGACGACTTCCGCGGGCCTAGTCAGGCGAGGCCGAAGCGGTCCGGTCCGTGCGGCGAAGATCCGGGTCATGTTTGGCCCGTGAGAGGCTTGATTCCGGTCGTCGCCGGCCGCCGCGCAAGCATGACCGGAATGAAGCGGGCTAGCGGACGAGAACCACCGGCATCTCGGCGAGGTGAATCACGCGCCACGCGATAGAGCCCAGCACCGCGCCGCGCAAGGCGCCGGCGCCCTGAGTTCCCATCGCAATGGCCGCGCACTTTCGCCTCCTCGCGGAGCGCACGATCGCCGAAGCGCATTCGCCGAAGCCGACTTCCGATTCGAAGTTGACTTTGCGCGCCTTAAGCCGCCGCTCGGCGGCCCCCAGGACTTGCCGGCCCTGCTCCCGGGCTTTTTGCCTGTATTGCGTTTCACTGATGAGCCCGCGGATCGATGCATACGTCTCGCGCGGCAGCTGGGCGTTCATGACGTGCACCGTCGCCTTGGTCGCCTTGGCGAAATCGATTGCGAACTCGAGGGCCCGCATCGCCGGCGGCGAGCCATCGAACGCCACCAGGATATCTTTACGTTTCTTCATGGGTTCGGCTAGTCCTTCCACTCCCGGTACGGCTGTGTCGGCTTGGGCGGCTTGCGCTTGCGGCGCAGCCACGCGAACCACCAGAGGCCGGCGATGCCGAGGACCATCGCAGCGCTGAAGGCAAGCCAGATCACCGGGAAATTATCCCCGACAACCGCCCGCTCAGAAGCTGGTGCGGGTCTTGAAGACGAACTGCACCGAGTCGATGCCCGGGCCGGTCTGCACCGGGAAGGCGAGGTCGGCGTGGATGACGTTGCCGAACGCCGAGCGGGTGCTGAGGATACGCAGGCCGATACCGACGTCGGAGAGCCAGCCCGGATTCGCCTCGCCCTGGTCGAACTTCCCGCCCCAGGCGCGGCCGGTGTCGAAGAAGATCGCGCCGCCGACGCGGAAGAGGCGGAAAGGGTACCAGTCGGTGTAGACGCGCTGCTCCAGTGTGAGGAGCACGCGCTGGTCTCCGGTCTGGTAGCGCAGCGGATAGCCGCGCAGGCCGCTATCGCCGCCGATCTGCAGCACGTCGGAGATGTCCGGGCTCTTCGAGACCGCGCCCGAGAGCGACGCGAAGAACAGCGCATCGCGCGCCTGGCGGCGGTAGTAGCGCGCCCCGGCGCTGAGCTGCTGGCGATGCGCGAGCTCGTCCCTTCGCCCGCTGACCGACGCGGAGGCGAGGAGGACGTGCTCCAGCGAGCGATACATGCCGTCGCTTACGCTGAAGGAGTAGAGCGTCGCGTCGCGGGTGGAGCCAAGGCCTTCCATGGCGCGGCCGAGCTGCAGGCTCGCCGAGAAGCCGAGCGAGAAGAATTCCGGGCGCTCGATGAGATCGAAGTTCAAGAGCTTGCGCACGTCGTCCTGGATGAGCTCGTAGCGCAGGAACGGGCCGGTGAGGGTGACGCTCTCGGGAAGCGCCTCGGGCGCGAGGCGCGCCGGGTCGAGCTCGTAGCGGTTGTCCTGGTGGTTGACGCCCGCCGACACGCGCTGCGTCCAGCCGTTGACCAGCCCGGGCGACCAGCCGCCAAAGGCTTCCAGCCGGTCCTGCCTCTGCTTGTACTCGCCAACGACCGACCCCGCCCGGTAGACCGAGCCGATGCCTTCGCTTGTGCCGACGGAGAACCCGGCGGCCGAACGAACGTCCAGCGCGTAGAAGGGTTGCGAGACGGAGAAGGCGTGGCTCTTGCCGGTGTCGAGGTCGGAGAAGGAATAGTCGAGCCCGGTCCATGCGCCGAGCGCATGCTTGTCCGAGAGCTCGAGCTTCGTCCCGGTATGGTCGACGCCGCGCACGCGGGCCAGGCTCAGGCTCACGCCGGTGCCGAGGAGGTTCTGCTCCTCGATGCCGAAGGTGCCGCTCGTGACGCCGCCTTCGCGGCCGATGCTGATGTCGGGCTTGAGGGACCACGTGTCGCGCGTGATCACCTCCAGGTCGACGACACCGTTCTCGTACGCCACCGGGCGGATCTCGACGTCGTAGAGGTAGCTGTTGCCGCGCAGCAGCCGCTCGGTTTCGTCGACTCGGCGCACCGAGAGGAACTCGCCCTTCTTGAAGAGCAGCGAGCGCCGGATCGGCTCCTCGCGCGTCGTGATGTGCAGCAGGTTGGCGAAGCGGAAGAGCCGGTTGTTCTCCCTCGGGTCGTCGAGGTCGAAGATGTTCTGCGGGCGGATGCGGATCTCGCCGACGACTGCGCCCGCGGCCTCCAGCTCCTGCAGCGAAGGCAGCTTCTGCTGGGCGTGCGCCCCCAGGGAATAAGCGGCTAAGAGGGCGGCGAGGAGGCGTTTCGCGGGCGACAAGCTAGCCGCGCATGGCCTCGAGCAGCGCGGGGAAGACCTTCGGCGTCGCCGCGCAAACGTCGCCCGACTGCAGGTAGGACTGCTCGCCCTGGAGGTCGGCCACCAGCCCACCGGCTTCCTGCACCAGCAGCGCGCCCGCGGCGATGTCCCAGGGCGAGAGCCCCATCTCCCAGAACGCATCGAGCCGCCCGCAGGCGACGTAGGCGAAGTCGAGCGCAGCCGAGCCTGCCCGCCGCACCCCGGCGCTGCCTTGCATGAGGGTTCGCAACTGCTTCGCGTACAAGTCGAGGCGCGAAAGCTCCTTGAACGGAAAGCCCGTGCCGACCAGCGCGTCGTCGAGGCGCAGGCACTTCGAGGCGCGGATGCGCCGGTCGTTGAGGAAGGCGCCGCGGCCCTTCGAGGCGGTGAAGAGCTCGTTGCGGCCCGGGTCGTAGACCACCGCGTGCGCGAGCGCGCCGCGGTGCTGGATGCCGATCGACACGCAGTAGTGCGGGAAGCCGTGGATGAAGTTGGTGGTGCCGTCCAGCGGATCGATGATCCAGACGTACTCCTCGTTGCCGGCGCTCGCGCCCGACTCCTCGGCGAGGAAGCCGTGCGCGGGGTAGGCCTTGCGCACCACGTCGAGGATCGCCTGCTCGGCGGCGTCGTCGATCTGCGTGACGAAGTCGCGCGCCTGCTTCGCTCTCACCTTCAGCCCGCCGCCGTCGAGCGAGGCGCGATTGATGATCGAGCCGGCGCGCCGCGCCGCCCGCACCGCGATGTTGAGCAGGGGATGCATTGGCCGCGTATTCTAGTGCCCCATGATCAGGATCGTGCTGTGCCGTCCGAGCCATCCGGGCAACATCGGCGCCGCCGCGCGCGCGATGAAGACGATGGGCCTCACCGACCTGCGCCTGGTCGCGCCGGAGCGCTTTCCCGCTCCGGAAGCGGAATGGATGGCGACGAACGCCGGGGATGTTCTGCAGAATGCAAAGATCTTTCCGGATCTGAAAAACGCCATCGCGGATTGCGTAGCCGCCTTCGCCATGTCGGCCCGGGCGCGCGAGTGGTCGCCGCAGGTGCTCGACGTGCGCAGCGCCGCGCTGCGCGCGACCGCGATGGAAGGCGAGATCGCCTTCGTGTTCGGAGCCGAGTCGGCCGGCCTCACCAACGAGGAGATGTTCGCCTGCCAGTACCTGGTCCACATCCCGGCGAGCCGCGAGTTCAGCTCGCTCAACCTCGCGCAGGCGGTGCAGGTCGTGGCCCACGAGCTGCACATGTGCGTCGACCCGTCGATGCCGTTCTCGCGAGTGGAGAAGCTCGCCACCGTGGAGGACCTCGAGGGCCTGTACCAGCACTTGGAGGAGGCCGCGGTCAAGAGCGGCTTCATGACGCCGAGCTCCCGGCTGCGCGAGCGCTGGCGGCGGCTTTTCTCGCGCGTCCCGGGGATGGAGCGCGAGGAGGTGAACATCCTGCGGGGGCTCCTGAAAGCCTTACTAAAATAGTCGGAAACCCCTAAAATCGCCTCATGCTGACGAAGCTGCGCGGCGACATCGCCTGCATCCTCGAGCGGGACCCGGCGGCCCGGTCCTGGTGGGAGGTGCTCACCTGCTACCCCGGGCTGCACGCGATCTACGTCCACAAGCTGGCGCGCTGGTTCTGGCTGCACGGCATGCGCTGGCTCGGCCGCGCCACCTCGCACCTCGGGCGCTGGCTCACCGGCATCGAGATCCACCCCGGCGCCAGGATCGGCTCGTGCGTGTTCATCGATCACGGCATGGGCGTGGTGATCGGCGAGACCGCGGAAATCGGCGACGGCTGCACCATCTACCAGGGCGTGACGCTCGGCGGCACGTCGCTCTACCGCGGCACGAAGCGCCATCCGACGCTCGGCGCGGGCGTAGTGGTAGGCGCCGGCGCGAAGGTGCTCGGTGGCTTCACGGTCGGTGAGGGCGCACGCATCGGCTCGAACGCCGTCGTGGTGAAGGAAGTCCCGGCGGGCGCGACCGTGGTCGGCATCCCCGGGCGCATCGTCGAGGGCAAGGACCCGGAGAAGGACGCGCGCTTCGCCGCCTATGCGGTGGTGGCCGAGCAGGACGACCCGTACGCCAAGGCCATCCAGAGCCTGGTCGCGCATTCCGAGGAGCTGGAGCGCGCGCTTGCCGCGCTCAACGAAAAGCTCGCCCGGCTCGAGCGCGAATCGCAGCAAAGGGACCCCCTAAGGGCAGTCAAGTAAGTAGTTGACTGATTCAGTCGGATTTAGATATACTTGAGCGCATTGATCGGGTATTAAGGGCGACCTATGAAACTCACGACGAAAGGCAGGTTTGCAGTGACCGCGATGGTGGATCTGGCACTGCGCCAGACGCGCGGCCCGGTGACCCTTGCCGCCATCAGCGAGCGCCAGCATATCTCGCTCTCCTACCTGGAGCAGTTGTTCGGCAAGCTGCGGCGCGCGAGCCTGGTTTCCAGCGTGCGCGGCCCCGGCGGCGGCTACAACCTGGCGCGGCCGGCGCCGCAGATCACCGTGGCGAGCATCGTCACCGCGGTCGACGAGCCGCTCGACGCGACGCAGTGCGGCGGCAAGGAGAACTGCCACGACGACAAGCGCTGCATGACGCACGACCTTTGGGCGACGCTGAACGAGAAGATGTACGACTACCTCTCGTCCGTGACGCTAGCGGACCTGGTCGCGCACACCAGCGGCAAGCCGGTGGCGGTGATCAAGGATTTCCGTCCGGAAAAGGAAAAAGTCGCCGCATGAAGCTGCCCATCTACCTCGACTATTCCGCGACCACGCCGGTCGATCCGCGCGTGGCGCAGAAGATGATCCCGTACCTCACCGAGTTCTTCGGCAACCCGGCGAGCCGCTCGCACGCGTTCGGCTGGAAGGCGGAAGAGGGTGTCGAGGAGGCGCGCGCGCACGTGGCGGCGCTGATCAACGCCGACCCGAAGGAGATCGTCTGGACCTCGGGGGCGACCGAGGGCAACAACCTGGCGATCAAGGGCGCGGCCAACTTCTACAAGACCAAGGGCAAGCACCTGATCACGCAGAAGACCGAGCACAAGGCGGTGCTCGACACCTTCCGCGAGCTCGAGCGCCAGGGCTTCGAGGCCACTTATCTCGAGGTGGAGCCGAATGGAATTGTCGATATAGAGAAACTCAAGGCAGCGATCCGGCCCGACACCATCCTCGTTTCCATCATGATGGTGAACAACGAGCTCGGCGTCATCCACCCGGTGTGGGAAATCGCCGAGATCTGCCGCGCCAAGGGCATCGTCTTCCACTGCGACGCGGTGCAGGGCGGCGGGCGGGTCGAGATCGACATGCAGAAGTTCAAGGCCGATCTGCTCACCATCACCGCGCACAAGATGTACGGCCCCAAGGGCATCGGCGCGCTCTATGTGAGGCGAAAGCCCCGCGTGCGCATCGAGGCGCAGATCCACGGCGGCGGCCACGAGCGGGGCTTCCGCTCCGGCACGCTCGCCACGCACCAGATCGTCGGCTTCGGCGAGGCGGCGCGGCTGGCGAAGCTCGAGATGGCGAAGGACAACGAGCACGTGCGGCGCCTGCGCGACAGGCTGCTGAACAGCATCAGGCAGATGGAGGAGGTGTACGTGAACGGCGACCTCGAGCGCCGCATCCCGCACAACCTCAACGTCTCGTTCAACTTCGTCGAGGGCGAGTCGCTGATCATGGCGGTGAAGGACATCGCCGTGTCCTCGGGCTCGGCCTGCACCTCGGCCTCGCTCGAGCCCTCGTACGTCCTGCGCGCGCTCGGGCGCTCCGACGAGCTCGCGCACAGCTCGATCCGCTTCACGCTCGGCCGCTTCACCACGCAGGAAGAGGTCGACTACGCGGCGGACCTCATCAAGCGCAAGGTGGCGAAGCTCCGCGAGCTCTCGCCGCTGTGGGAAATGCACCAGGAAGGCATCGATCTGAACTCCGTTCAATGGGCAGCACACTGAGGTAACGATATGTCATACAGCGACAAGGTTCTGGACCACTACGAAAACCCGCGCAACGTCGGCTCGTTCGACAAGGGCGACGAGGCGGTCGGCACCGGCATGGTCGGCGCGCCCGCCTGCGGCGACGTCATGAAGCTGCAGATCAAGGTTGGCCCCGACGGCCGCATCGAGGACGCGCGCTTCAAGACCTACGGCTGCGGCTCGGCCATCGCCTCGAGCTCGCTCGTCACCGAGTGGGTGAAGGGCAAGACGCTCGACCAGGCCGTGACCATCAAGAACACGCAGATCGCGCAGGAGCTGTCGCTCCCGCCGGTGAAGATCCACTGCTCGATCCTCGCCGAGGACGCGATCAAGGCCGCCGTCGAGGACTACAGGAAAAAGCACAAATAATGATTACTCTTACCGAGAAGGCGGCAAACCACGTGCAGTCGTTCCTCGCCAAGCGCGGCAAGGGCGTCGCGCTGCGCCTGGGCGTGCGCACCTCGGGTTGCTCCGGCATGGCCTACAAGCTCGAGTTCGCCGACGCCATCAACCCCGACGACGTGCAGTTCGACTGCCACGGCGTGAAGGTGGTGATCGACCCGAAGAGCCTGCCGTACCTCGAGGGCACCGAGCTCGACTACACGCGCGAGGGGCTGAACGAGGGCTTCAAGTTCCGCAACCCGAACGTCAAGGACCAGTGCGGTTGCGGAGAGAGCTTTAACGTCTAGATTGCACGACGCTCGCGCGACCAGCCGACTCACGGGATACGTGGGCGGGGGCGCGTGACGCGTCGCTGCAAGCGATGCACAACCACTTCGAACTCTTCGGCCTGACTCCCGCCTTTTCGCTGGAGAAGGATCTCCTCGAAAAGGCGTATCGCGACATCCAGTCGAAGGTGCATCCCGACCGTTTCGCGCATGCCGGCGACGCCGAGCGGCGGGCGTCGCTCCAATGGACCACGCGGGTGAATGAAGCTTTTCAGATACTGAAAAATCCCGTGGCACGCGCGAAGCACTTGCTCGAGCTGCACGGCGTCGACGTGGCGTTCGAGACCAATACCGCCATGCCCCCTGAGTTCCTGATGCAGCAGATGGAGCTGCGCGAGGCCCTGGAAGAGGCGACGGAGAAGAAGAATTCCCAGTCGCTGGACAGGCTGCGCAGCGACCTTCGCCGGGAGGAAGCCGTCCTCGAGAAGCAGATCGCCGACGCGATCGATGGCAGGAAGGACTACCAGGGCGCCGCCGGGCTGGTGAGGAAGCTGATGTTCCTCGACCGGCTCGATGAAGAGATAGATCTGGCTTACGAAGCGACCGATTAAATGGAACGGTTGAGGCCCCGTTAACGGCATGGCTCTGCTGCAGATCTCCGAACCGGGACAGTCCCCGGCGCCTCACGAGCAGCGGCTCGCGGTCGGCATCGACCTGGGCACCACCAACTCGCTGGTGGCGACGGTGCGCAACGGCTCCGCCACGGTGCTGCCCGACGCCCTCGGCCGGCCGCTGCTGCCCTCGATCGTGCGCTACCTGCCCGGCGGCAAGGTCGAGGTCGGCTACCCGGCCCAGGCGCGCCAGGCCGACGACCCGAAGAACACCATCGTCTCGGTGAAGCGCTTCATGGGCCGCGGCCTCAGGGACGTCGCCCACGTCGAGGCCGCGCCCTACGACTTCGTCGACGCCCCCGGCATGGTGCAAATCCGCACCCTCGCCGGCGTGAAGAGCCCGGTGGAGATCTCCGCCGAGATCCTGAAGGTGCTCAGGGAGCGTGCGGAACTGTCGCTCGGAGGAAACCTCAGCGGCGCGGTGATCACGGTTCCGGCGTATTTCGACGACGCGCAGCGTCAGGCGACCAAGGACGCGGGCAAGCTCGCCGGCCTCAACGTCCTGCGGCTGCTGAACGAGCCCACGGCGGCGGCGATCGCCTACGGCCTCGACAACGCCGCCGAGGGAATCTACGCGGTCTACGACCTGGGCGGCGGCACCTTCGACCTCTCGATCCTGAAATTGTCGAAAGGGGTCTTCGAGGTCGTGGCGACCAGCGGCGATTCCATGCTCGGCGGCGACGACTTCGACCAGCGTCTGTTCTGCTGGGTGGTCGAGGAGGCGAAGCTGCCGCCCCTCGGGCCGCGCGACATGCGCCTGTTGCAGGTCAAGTCGCGGGAGGCGAAGGAGGCATTGACCTTCCATTCGGAATCGAGCATCAATGCGCGCCTCTCGTCGGGCGAATTCGTCGATCTCGCCATCGACACCGAGACCTTCTGCCGCATCACGCAGACACTCGTGCACAAGACGCTCGGGCCGATGCGCAAAGCACTGCGCGACGCGGGTCTCACGCCCGACGAGGTAAAGGGCGTGGTAATGGTCGGCGGCGCGACGCGCATGCCGCAGATCCAGCGCGCCGTCGCGGAATTCTTCCGGCGCGATCCGCTCAACAACCTGGATCCCGACAAGGTGGTCGCGGTCGGCGCGGCGATGCAGGCCGACGTGCTCGCCGGCAACAAGCCGCAGGGCGAGGACTGGCTGCTACTCGACGTGATCCCGCTGTCGCTGGGCATCGAGACCATGGGCGGCCTCACCGAGAAGATCATCCCGCGCAACAGCACCATTCCCGCGGCGCGCGCACAGGAGTTCACCACCTTCAAGGACGGCCAGACCGGCATGAGCTTCCACGTGGTGCAGGGAGAGCGCGAGCTGGTGTCCGACTGCCGCTCGCTCGCGCGCTTCGAGCTGAAGGGCATCCCGCCCATGGTCGCCGGCGCCGCGCGCGTGCGCGTCACCTTCCAGGTCGATGCGGATGGACTTTTGTCTGTTGGTTCCAAGGAAACGACCTCTGGAGTGGAAGCGTCCGTGACCGTCAAGCCTTCGTACGGCCTCGCCGACGCCGACATCGAGCGCATGCTGCGCGACTCCTTCCAGCACGCGAAAGAGGACGTGCACACCCGCGCGCTCGCCGAGCAGCGCGTCGAGGGACAGCGTCTGCTCGAGGCGACCCGGTCTGCCCTTCAAGCGGATAAGAACCTGTTGAGTGCGGATGAAGCAGCAGCCATCGAAAAGGCCATGGCCGGCCTGGAGAGCCTCCTTTCGGCCAAGGACCACCGGGCGATCAAGCGCGCTGCCGACGCGCTCAACCACGCCACCGAGGACTTCGCCGCCCGCCGCATGGACGAAGGCGTGCGCCGCGCGCTCGCCGGGCGCAAGATCGGCAGCCTCTAGATGCCGAAGATCAAGGTGCTGCCGGGGCATGTGCTGTGCCCCCAGGGCGCGGAGATCGAAGCCGAGGAGGGCAAGTCCATCCTCGACAATCTTCTCGACCACGATATCGATGTGGAACATGCCTGTGAAAAGCAGGCGGCCTGCACCACCTGCCACGTCATCGTGCGCAAGGGCTTCGACTCGCTCGAGCCCGCCGAGGAGAAGGAAGAGGACATGCTCGACAAGGCCTGGGGGCTCGAGGCGAACTCGCGCCTGTCGTGCCAGGCCAAGGTCGCGGACGAGGACCTGGCCGTCGAGCTGCCGAAGTACACCATCAACTACGAGCGCGAGGGAGGGGCGAAGAAATGAAGTGGACCGACACGCGCGAGATCGCCATTGCGCTCGCGGAAGCGCATCCGGACCAGGACCCGGAGGCGGTCAACTTCGTCGACCTCTACAAATGGGTCCTGGCCCTGCCGGGGTTCGACGACGACCCCAGGCGATGCGGCGAGAAGATCCTGGAAGCGATCCAGATGACCTGGATCGACGAGGCCGACTAGCCGTTCAGGTGGCACGCCGCGACGTGCCCTGAAGCGATCTCCTTCAGCCGCGGCGCTTCCTCCCGGCAGCGCGCCATGGCGTGCGGGCAGCGCGGATGGAAATGGCAGCCCGCGGGCGGCGAGAGCGGCGAGGGGATCTCGCCGACGATGGGCAGGAACTTCGTCTTGCGCGTCTCGAGGCGCGGCACCTGGCGCAGCAGCGCCTGCGTGTACGGATGATTCGCCTGGTTGAAGATCTCTTCTGCAGGGGCCGATTCGACGACGCGGCCGAGGTACATGATGACGACGCGGTCGGAGAGGTGCTCGACCACGCCGAGGTCGTGGCTGATGAAGAGGTAAGTCAGCGCCAGGTCCCGGCGCAGCGCCATGAACAAATTGAGAATCTGCGCCTGGATGGAGACGTCGAGCGCCGCGACCGCCTCGTCGCAGACGAGGAAGTCGGGCTTCACCGCCAGCGCGCGCGCGATGCCGATGCGGCTTCTCTGCCCGCCGGAGAACTGGTGCGGGAAGCGCCGCTTGTAGCCCGGGTCGAGCCCGCAGCGCAGGAGCAGCGCATCGACGTAGTCGTCGAGCTCATCGCGCTTCACGATGCCGTGCACGAGCGGCGCCTCGCCGACGATGTCGGCGACGCGCATGCGCGGGTTGAGAGAGGCGAACGGGTCCTGGAAGATCATCTGAATCTTGAGAAGAGAAGCCCTCTGCCACCCGGCTTCTTCGCCGCGATAACGGATCGCGCCCGCGCTCGGCTCGAGGATGCCGGCGACCATGCGGCCGAGGGTCGACTTGCCGCAGCCCGACTCGCCGACGAGCCCTACCACTTCGCCCTCGTTCACGGCAAAGGAAACGTCGTCAACGGCCTGGACGATCTCGGGTTTATATCCGGCAATCCTTTCCGCCAGGTCGAGCGGCTTGACGAAGCGCTTGGAGACGCGCTCGAGCTCGAGGATCTTCACAGCGGATGGAAGCAGCGAACCAGATGCCTCTTGTATTCCCTGAGATCGGGTTGCTGAGCGCAAGCGTCCGCCGCGCGCGCGCAGCGGCCGCGGAAGGCGCAGCCCGGCGGCAGCTCGGTGAGGGCGGGCATCATGCCGGGGATCTGCGCGAGCGGCGAGCCGCGGCGGTTGCGGCTGGGTACCGAGCCGATCAGGCCCTGGGTATAGGGGTGCAGCGGCGCGTCGAGCACCGCGTCGACCGGCCCGCTCTCGACGATGCGCCCGGCGTACATGACGCAGATGCGGTCGGCGAGGCCGGCGACGACCGAGAGATCGTGCGTGATCCAGATGAGCGCGGTGCCCGACTCGCGGCAGAGCTTCTGCGCCTCGTAGAGGATCTGCGCCTGGATGGTGACGTCGAGCGCGGTGGTCGGCTCGTCGGCGATGATGAGGCGGGGGCGGTTCAGCATGGCGATGGCGATCGCCACGCGCTGGCGCATGCCGCCGGAGAACTGGTGCGGGTAAGAGCGCAGTCGCTCCTCGGGGGAAGCTATTCCCACCCTTTGCAGAGCTTCCTTTGCCAGCTGAAACGCTTTCTCGTTGTCGACGGCCTGGTGCGCGCGCACGGCCTCGACCATCTGCGTGTCGATGCGCAGCACCGGGTTGAGCGTCATCATCGGGTCCTGGAAGACCATCGCCACGCGCGCGCCGCGCACCCGCCGCAGCTCGGCCTCGGAGAGCTGCAGCAGGTCCACGTCCTCGAGCAGGATGCGCCCGGCGACGACGCGGCCGGGCGGATCGACGAGGCCGAGGATGGAGAAGCCGGTGACGGTCTTGCCGCAGCCCGACTCGCCCACCAGGCCGAGCACCTCGCCGGGCTTCACCTCGAAGCTGACGCCGTCCACGGCGCGCACCACGCCGGCGCGCGTGAAGAAATGGGTCTTCAGGTCCTCGACGACCAGGGTATTACCGTTCAAGGCGGGGATTCAGCACGTCGCGCAGGCGGTCGCCGACGAGGTTGATGCTCATGATGGTGGCGAGCAGGGCGAGGCCCGGGTAGAAGCTGATCCAGTACTTGCCCGAGAGCATGTACTCGAAGCCGTTGGCGATCAGCAGGCCGAGCGAGGGCTCGGTGAGCGGCAGGCCGACGCCGAGGAACGAAAGCGTCGCCTCGAGCGAGATGGCGTGCGCGGTCTGCAGCGTGCCGACCACGATCATCGGCGCCAGGCAGTTGGGCAGCAGGTGGCGGAAGACGATGCGCGAGGCGGGCAGCGCCAGGCACTGCGCCGCCTCGACGTACTCCTTGCGCCGCTCGACCAGCGCGGAGCCGCGCACGGTGCGCGCGTAGTAGGCCCACTGCACGAGGATGAGCGCGATCATCACCTTGTCGGCGCCGCGGCCGAGGATCGCCACCAGGATGAGCGCCACCAGGATCGCCGGGAAGGAGAGCTGCAGGTCGACGACGCGCATGATGAGCGCGTCCACCCAGCCGCCGCGGTACGCGGCGAGAAGCCCGATCGCGGTGCCGATCGCGAGCGCGACGATGCCCGAGGCGACGCCGACGCCGAGGCTGATGCGCAGGCCGTAGAGAATCGCGCTCCACATGTCGCGCCCCGCGCCGTCGGCGCCGAGCCACATCAGGAACCCCGCCGAGCCGCGCTCGCCCGGCGCGAGGCGCGCGTCCATGACCGTCACCGTGGCGAGGTCGTAGGGGTTCTGCGGCGCGAGGAACGGCGCGAACAGCGCCATGAACACGATCACCATGAGGGCCGCGAAGGCGCCGGTGGCGACGCGGCTGGCGAAAAACTCCGACGCCAGGCGCCGCAGGGGCGTTTCCGGCTTCGGGACGACCGGAAGCGTTTCGACCCGGGCGCTCATGCTTTCATCTCCCGCAGGCGTACCCGGGGATCGAGCGCTGCATACAGCAGGTCGACGACGAGGTTGATGACTACGAACATCAATACGGTGATCACGAGGTAGGCGACGACCACCGGCCGGTCGAGGCGCTGGATGGAGTCGATGAGGAGCTTGCCCATGCCGGGCCAGGCGAAGACGGTCTCGGTGACCACGGAGAAGGCGATGAGGCCGCCCAGCTCGAGGCCGAGCACGGTGACGACCGGAACGAGGATGTTCTTCAGCACGTGCACGAGCACGACGCGGGAGGGGGAGAGCCCCTTGGCGCGCGCGAACTTGACGTAGTCCTGCAACGCCGCCTCGCGCGTGCCGGCGCGGGCGAGGCGCGTGACGAGCGCCATCTTGAAGAGCGCGAGGTTGATGGCGGGAAGCGCGAGGTGGCGCAGGCCGTCCCAGGTCATGAACTCGCCGCGCCCGGTCGAGGGCAGCCAGCCGAGGATCACCGCGAACACCATGATCATCATCAGCCCGACCCAGAACGTGGGCAGCGAGAAGCCGAGGATCGAGCCCGCCATGATGGCGCGGCTCGCCGGCGCCTCGGGCTTGAGGCCGGCGTACATGCCCAGCGGAATGCCGACGATGACGGCGAGGAGGAACGCGGCGAAGGCGAGTTCGAGCGTCGCCGGCATGCGCTCGAGGATGAGCTTCAGCGCCGGCTCGCCGTGCACGAAGGAATTGCCGAGGTCGCCGCGCGCCGCGTTGGCGAGGAAGTGCAGGTACTGCTCGTGCAGCGGCCGGTCGAGGCCGAGCTGGCGGACGAAGCGGTCGACCTCCTCCTTCGTCATGTCGTCGGAGATCAGGATGTGCACCGGATCGCCGACCACGTTCACGCCGACGAACACCACCAGCGACATCACCAGAACGACGAGCGCGCTCTGCAGGATCCGCCGGATGACGAAGACCATTCGCTGGCCCTAGTTGGACCTGGTGACGCCTCCGGCGAGGGTGTATTCGTCGGCGCGCGCCTTGTAGCTGAAGCCCTTGCGCATCGCCCAGACGTTGACGACGTAGTGCAGCGGCACGATGCCGACGTCCTCGATCGCGACCTCGGCGGCGCGCGCGAGCAGGTCCTGGCGCTTCGCGTCGTCCACGGTGGCGAGCGCCTGGTCGATCAGCTTGTCCACCTCGGCGTTCGAGTAGCGCCCGCGGTTCGCCCCGCCCATGCCTTTCTTCGTGTCGAAGGTCGCGAGCAGCGATTTCAGCGGCGAGGAGGTCTCGCCGGTGCCCGAGCCCCAGCCGGCGAGGATGAGGCTGAACTTCGGCGTCTTGTCCGGCCCGCCGCTCGAGGCCTCGCGGAAGAACACGCCCGAGGTCATCGTCACCACCTGGGTGTCGATGCCGGCGCGGGTCAGCATCTGGCCGATCGCTTCGGCGATCTTCGCGTCGTTCGGGTAGCGGTCGTTGGGCGAATGGATGGTGAGGCGGAAGCCGTTCGGCACGCCGGCCTCGGCGAGCAGCTTCTTCGCGCCGTTCGGGTCGTAGGCCACCGGCTGCAGTTTCTTGCTCACGCCGAAGAAGCCCTCGGGCAGGAGCTGCCCGGCCTTGATGGCGACGCCCTCCATGACGCGGCTCACGATGGTGTCGCGGTCGATGGCCTTGGAGATGGCGGTGCGCACGCGCCGGTCGCGCAGCGGGTTCTTGAGGGCGCCGCCGTCCTTCGCCTTCACGAAGGGCGAGTCGTCGCGGAAATGGTCGAGGTGCAGGTACATGATGCGGTTCGAGACGATCTGGGCGATCGCGATGTTCGGGTCCTTCTTCAGGCGCTCCATGTCGATCGCCGGCACCTGCTCGATCATGTCGGCGTCGCCGGCAAGCAGCGCCGCGACGCGCGAGGGCGCGGACTTGATGCCGCGGAACACGACGCGCGCCCACTGCGGCTTGCTGCCCCAGTAGCTGTCGTTCCTCTGCAGGATGATGCGGTTGCCGGGCGTGTACTCGACGTAGCGGAACGCGCCCGTGCCGACGGCCGCCTTGCCCGAGTTGTAGTCCGGCGTCCTCGCGCCCGTGCCGTGCTTGCGCGAGATGATGAAGATCTGCGAGACGTCGTTCGGCATGAGCGGATAGGCCGCGGTCGTCTTGAAGTGCACCGTGTGGTCGTCCACCTTCACCAGGGTCTTGCCGCGCGCATAGATGCCGAAGCTCGCCGGGCTGCCCTCGACGTTCGGCGCGCGCTCGAAGCTGAACAGCACGTCGTCGGCGGTGAAGGGGGTGCCGTCGTGGAACTTCACGCCGCGGCGCAGCTTGAACTCCCAGGTCGTGTCGTCGATCGCCTTCCACGACTCGGCGAGCCCCGGCTGCAGGCGCTGGTGCTCGTCCTGGTCGACGAGGCTCTCGAAGACGTGGCTGAGCAGCGAGTTGTTCGGCGACAGGTTGTGGTAGTGCGGGTCCATCGAGGTCGGCTCGGAAGCGAGGCCGATGCGCAGATCCTGCGCGGTGGCGGCCGTGCACAGAGCGAGCGCGGCCAGGACAGCGGCGATGCGGTATACGAAGTTCATGGGTTCCTCCTCCCGGCCATTATGCGATAGCTGGCAAGCCAGTAGTACTGATAGCGGGTGACGCGCACCTCGGATCCGGCGCGGCCGAGGCGCGCCTCGAGCTCGCCCTCGGCCGGGAAGTTCTTCAGCACCTCGTGGCGGCTGCCGTCGGCGAGGCAGCGCTCCTGGTAGGTGTTGCCGGCGGTGTCGCGCCTCGCAAGGGGGGTGCTGCTGCCCTCGACGTACAGGTTGTCCATGAACGCGACCCGCGCCCCGGGGGCCAGGCGCTCGTGCAAGCCCGCCAGAAAAGAATCGATCTTTTCCAGGGGGATGTGCGACCACCAGAACCCTGCGTAGCTGCCAGAGAACTTCTGCGGCCAGGCCGGCAGGTGGTAGGCGTCGCCCTGCTGGAAATCCACGTTCTGCTTCGCGTAGGTCTTGCTGCGGGCTATCGCCAGCGTTTCGACGGCGTAGTCGACCGCGAGGACCGACTTCGCCCGCGCCGCGATGAGCGGCGTCCAGTAGCCGGTGCCGCAGGCGATCTCGAGCACCGTCTCGCCCTCGAAGAGCGTCGGGATGTCCGCGCGCAGCTTCGCGAGGTCGGCCTGGCGCTCGGGCTTGTCGTAGATGCGCTCGTACTCCCGGGCGCGTTGCGCGTAATACGCTTGCATTCGGCTATCCTACCGTGATGGTGCCGCTCGTCCTCGACTCTCCGCATTCCGGCCGCGAGTTTCCCGCGGACTT
>Ga0209592_1000129_pt1 | contig 19011 bp, 15 predicted proteins | sample PPLLak2March2015_2_FD_187251 | JGI IMG/M metagenome (GOLD analysis project Ga0209592, IMG submission 187251) | Freshwater sediment microbial communities from Prairie Pothole Lake near Jamestown, North Dakota, USA - PPLs Lake P8 Core (3) Depth... | ecosystem: Environmental > Aquatic > Freshwater... | reverse complement strand
GGGCTGCTCGATTATCGTAGGCTCGGGAACGATAAGGTCTGAGGGTGATCAGTGCGTCGTAAATGTCGCTAACAGCGATGATTTCAATTAACGGATCCGCAAGCAGGATACCTCATGGATATCCCGAACCATCTCTCCTTTCATGATGATCCAAGGCCACCTTGCAGGCGAGGTTTTGGGTGTCTCCATAGTAATAGCTCAGTAACACATAGCCAGCCGCACCGTGATGTTCTAAAAAACCCCGCTCCATTTTTGTAAGAGGAGTTTTCTTTTTCAGGATGTGCAAGGGCACACATATCTTGCCGATGTCGTGGGAGGGACCGGTTGCGGACAGCCGGGTACATTCCTCGTAGTCCGGTATCAGATCTTTTGCCAAAAGAGTGGACAAGACAAACACCATGAGAACATGGGTATAGGTGTACAAGTCGTGCTGCCTAAAATAGTCAAGCGATTGCAGAATGGGAATGGAAAAATGGGCTGTCCCTAAAAGGTTCAAGAGGTCATTGATTTGTTTCTTGTCTTGGAAAATGGTCTTATAAGGAGGGATGCTAAGAAAATTTAAACAATCCTCCTTCACTGAACCGTACAAAAGGAGGGGACATGTCTGATAGGATTTAATCCTGTACGAATCGATAACGGCATCTAACGTCTCCTCCGTCAGGAGGGTCCCGGGAGGAAACAATAATTGATTATCGAGTGTCCGTATCGGATGCCGAAGTGTTAAACTTGGCATAAAGGGACCCCTTAGCCGGCTAAGTTATCATTGTGAGTCACTGAGTGTCAATATATTTTTGGAAATTATCGATTACCACTTAAAAGGTGGTATGGTGGAACAAAAATGAACAATCAATATTTCAGGAAGTACTCTATATCTCGGGAAATGATGTCAATTATTTCTTATGAGAGGCGGTCGGAGCTACACAAGTTCAGGGGTGGAAGAGTCCACCTTCTCTGATCTCCGCTAAACATTGCTCAAGTGACAGGCCGTGTCGAATCTCCCACCACCTGCCCGTATGGCGCATATAGGACAAGTTGAACCGGCTCTGTCGACCTACACTCCCGGAGTATTCCAGGCGAGCAAACCCCGTCTCGAAATAAGGCGATATTGCATTGGGGCCTGGACAAGCATACTTGGCACAGAAATAAAAGTAGTTCCGATGCCACTTGTTGTAGAGGTCAACGATATAGTTCCACTTCGCATTCTTGGGAGGGGGCTCAACGTGTTCTGGCTTCAGGATGTCGTTTACCAACGCCATTGCCTTTGTTTCTACTCCCACCTTGACCGCATCCGGTACTTTGGGCTTTGGTGGGCTGTAAAGCCATATCTCTTGTCTCATCGAATTTTAAAGGCAAACCCAAGACCTTTTGGTTCTCACTCTATCTATTGTTCACAAACCATACCGAATCATTACTTCTCCTGAGGTGTCTTTCTTGTTTGTTCGCTGATCCATTGCTGAAGATTGGCAAAGGATTTGATGGTTGAGGAACCTTCGATCGTTTTAACAGCGATATCCTGCACCTGTTGATATGCCTTCTCCAGTTGCTGAGAAAACTTAGCAATTTGTTCACTCTGCTCTTTTCCAATTTTTTCCAGGGATTCGATCCTGGTAGTAAGAACATTCCGTTCACCCATAAATTCTTTCTTCCCCAGCTCTTCTCTATTTTTGGCTTCAAGGTTTAATCTATCTGTGTTTTCTTTGATGGCTTTGGCAACAGCGGTTTCCAACTCTTTAGGAAAGGCGTTAACCTTCTTCCTCAATTCATTCAATTCCTCTTCCTTTTCGGCAACTACTTTTTCTCTTCCATTTAACTCACCTTGCATCTGCTCTTTTTTGATCTGGATTTCTTTTTCTAATTTCACCTTTTCATCTTCAAATTTATCCTTTGCCAATTTTTGTTCTCTTTTAAAAGAATATTCGTAATCGTCTTTCTCTCTATCGCGCCTCTTCTTTTCCGTCATATCCCGTTCCTTGATCTCTTCCTCAAATTCCTTTTTGTCTTCTTCCCGCTGAGCACGGAGAGTCTCAATCTCTTGACTTAATGCTTCCTTCTTCTCAGCCATCTCCAACTCAAATGCCTGGCGTTTCTGATTTTGAGATTCAATTAAAGCCGCCAGAGTCACAGCCGACTTTTCAATCTCATAGAGTTCCTGAAGCTCTTTCTCTTTTAATGCGATCGCATTCTGAATCGCTCTAAATTTATTGACTTCCTCCTCGAGTCGGTCAGAAATCTGTGCAAGGGTCTTCGATGTTTCTATCTTCAGATTGCTGATCTCCTTGGCCACACCTTCCGAAGAAAGAGATTCCGCGACCTGAATCACCTCCTTCGCCTTTTTCTCCTCAAGCTTCTTTTCCGGCTTCAGTTCAGCCTCTCGCTGAGCCTCCAGTTGCTTCAAGACCGTATTGTAAGCCTCCAGCATCTCCTGTTTGGTGTTCGATAAAGTAAGTTTTCTGGGTTGAATTTTTTTCTCTTCCATAGTCTTATCCTTTCTGCTCTAAGGCCCTTTCTTATTTACTTTTCGTTTTACAGCAATTATTCTAAATAAACCTATGCTTCAGGAATAATTTCATCCGGTATCGGTAAGTCTGAACTTGGTTTGACTTTCAGCCATTTCAAAGCAGCCAGATTTCGAATTGTGTAGGCCACTTCCTTGTCATCAAGTTTTGGCCGACGGCGTTGTTTCCATTGCATCACTTCAGTTAAAACGTCCACTTCAGAAATTTGCTCTTTCTTTCTACTTGCCAATGTGTTGGCGGCAAAAAGAACTGTTGCAACAACCTCGGATTGCCTCGTTTGCATACGCATAAATAAATCTGCTGTTTTTTCAATAATTGATTCCCATTTTGCAAAATCGCTCAAATAAGCCTTTCGAGCATCCCCAAAGGTTGGTCCGACTTTCACTGCAAACATGCGTCCAAGTTGTTCTTCCCGTATTAAGCCATTGTTGACTAATCTGGTAATGACACCTTTTAATTCTGGCGAGAAAGGACCGAAACTTGATTTTTGGTAATGTAGTCCCGTGGGCAAGCCTTCTTGGGTGGCTATATACACAATTTTTTGAAATGTAGTTCGACCAACGGGCCAGTGATACGGTTCTTGTTCCAATCGGCTTAGAATCTCAACTAAAGCAACCCATGAGGGCTTCACCCTTTCCGGCACTAATCCTGATTCGTTAGAATTAATGCTTGTGTCTTGCTCAAGGAATTCGGGTTTAAGTTCTTCATGTGGCGTGCCGTATGGTGCGTAAAGCTCAACAGGGATGTCTAATTGATTCAAATAGCGGTATAGAGTCGGCCCAACTATCTTCCACTCCAATTGACCTTGACCACACCCAAGGGGGGGTACAGCCAGCGATGTGATTTCCCATTCTTTGTAGTGCTGGAGCAAATGTCTTAGACCTTTAACAATGTCCTCAATGCGTGACACTGAACGCCAATGGCCCTTTGTCGGAAAATTCAAAATCCAAGGCGGTGTAAGTCTCTTGTACAAATAGGGTCTGCCGAGCCTAACCTCATTACGATTGCAGCGCGCCACATAATCATTGAACATGTCAGGAAATCGCTCCTTAAGTTCAAGTGCAATCCCCTTGCCCATAATTCCAACGCAATTCACAGTATTAACAAGGGTTTGGGCTTTAGAATCAAGGATATTGCCAAATAGTACTTTAACCATCTTTGGCCTTAAATCATATAACCTAATATATTTTACGATCCAGTTATTTCTAATAAACCTCGTCGAAATACTTGGAAGCTGTGAGATCGATTGCGCTCTGGCACCATGTGCAGCGATATCTCCCGAGCGGCGGAGATCTTGGATAAACCCCCGGTGTAATATCCTACTCTTTTCAGTTCTCGTTCAAGTGCTTCCCATGTTCCACCTGTAATCGCATCCGGATCACGATATTTGGCCTTATTCCCAAGGTTCAATGAAATGCGCGGATGTGCAGCATTTAATGCTTCGATATCTCCAAAAAACCAGGCTTCTAATTCCTCAATAGCAATACGGTTCAAAACCTGAAAGTTAGAACTGTTTCTTGTTACTGATTTGGTCAATAAGTTGGAATTCTGAGCAATATCCTCTAACCGACCTTTAAGTCGTCTACAATCTTCATCATCTGCATCAATCAGTACAACAATCCGCCAGTCCCTCGGTAACCATGCTTTATATCCTCTAAGCCTACTTGGTAACTTTTTGAGAAGGTCTTGTTTCCCCTGGTATGGATGAATTGCAAAAGAAGTTGTCGGTTCAAAGACCTTAGGGAGAATATTTGAAAGAGCCGCTTCCGCTGAAGGTTCTTCAACCAAGAATTCAATATGCATGCAACACTATCCTTCAGTTTTCTTTATTAATGCCCTTACGCTTTTGGGCTACTTGCTGCTGTCAGAGGGTCACCAATCTCAAAGTTACCTTCCATCCATAGGTGCCCTAGTAGCGCACCTTGATTCATGAATTCTCTTATGCCTCGCATATCAGCAGCTCTTCTAGCTTGAGTGTAGCCACTCTGGTCACGATAAAGCACCCATAATTCTTCAGATCTTAGTCCGTTGACGAAAAACGGCGAATGAGTTGTTACCATCAACTGTGTACGCTGAGAGGCTTCTCGACACTCTTCGGCCAATTCGGGCAAGAGGCGGGGGTGTAGATGATTTTCTGGTTCCTCAATTCCAACTAATTGAGGTGGATCTGGATCATAAAGAACAGTCAAATATGCCAACATCTTGAGTGTCCCATCAGAAGCAAATTTTGACAGAATAGGCCGTTCAAAAGGAGCATCCTTTATTTGCAGCAAAAGTCTGCCGTCCGCCATTAATTCCGCATCCACTTTTTCTAATTGAGGGACACGTCTGGATAATGTTTTCAAGACTTGATCCAGCCTATCTTCATGTTGCTCTTTCAGAAACTGAATTACATTCGGCAGATTATCACCGGTTGCTGATAATCTTTCTTGCGGTCCTGCTTCGGGGGTAACCCGGGTATTATCTGCCGTAAGGTAAGAGAGGTACCATCCAGTAATAAAACGACGAAGTGCGCTAACCCGCGGGTGTTTTGCAAACTGTCCAAGGGTATTAACAGCGATCATTTCTGCGGAATCTAACCCCTCTTCCATACGTTGGTCACTCTCATCCGGTTCCTCTCCCGTAATTACTTTCCCAGCTCCCCTTTGAAAGTCGAGAAACCTGAAAGGTTTACCTTTTGATCCTCGGCGCCATTGTAACCATTCTTCTGCCACGTAAGGCCCTTTACGCTCTTCTTCAATCGTAAGATGATAGGTGATGATAGGCGACTTCGGCTTTTCTCGATATTTCAATTCAAAAACAATTGCTCCATCAGACCCACGGGTACGAAGTTCTTTGAACCTGCCTCGCTTATCCCATGCTTTTCTTAACCCAACAGAAAAACACTCGGATAGGAATGCAAAAACATCAAAGACCGTTGACTTGCCACTCCCATTAGGGCCCAAAAATACAGTCAAAGGGGTAAGACCTTTAAGTTGTAAATCCTTTAAAGCGCGATAATTTTTTACTGACAATTCTTCGATACGCGGGACAGATTGTTTTATAAACTTACCCATAATTCACCCCATTTTTGTATTGGTCGTTTTGGAATTATGCATTGAAATTTTAACCATCTCGGGACCCGCGGCTAACAAGAGCATTGCTTTCGATCAGGCATTTCTTGAAACTGCCAATGTTATCTTAAATGTCTAATAAAACATTCTTTTCTACCTGACTTTTTCCTTCGACGATTTTGATTTCTGCTTTGGTTGATGAACCAGCCGGTTTTTTGGAACTAAAAGCTCTTGAGCAGAAAGCGCCTCCGGGCCAAATTTCTGAAGCCTCTCCCGAGGTCTCTCCTGCCTTGGAAGATCGCGGACAGTAAAAGAGGAGTTTTTATTCACCGTGTCATTCCTCTATGTACGAGAGAAAGGGTTCTATGGAAAAGTTAGAAAGGACACCAGCTTTGATTTGTTCAGAGTTTATTGAATTAGTGTGAGGAAGTCAATAGAAGAAATTCCCCTAAATCCACCGCCTAAAATTGAGTTCCGTAGTCATTCTGAGGGCTACATCATGAATTGCGTGCACCCATTGGTGAAGAATAAAGTTTTATAACATCCTGATTCTAACCAGAGAACAGAAATCAGGCGGTGGATTTAGGTTCCCGTCGGCATTGAATGCCGGCGCTACATTTAATCGATCAAAATTTATGAGACTTTGGAAATTACATTAATCCGGCGATGGACTTCTGGGCTAAAGAAAGGACGTTGGCCGGGAAGATCCCCATGTAGAGCGTTCCGATGACAGCCAGAATCAATGCAACCACAGAAGCGGGTGAGAATTGAAGGCCGGTGATCTCTCGCTCGGATTCCCTGAAGTACATGAGCACGGTGACCCGGAGATAATAGTAAACCGAGACAGCGCTGTTCAGGACGCCCAGGATGGCGAGCCAGTAGAATTTTTCTTTTACCGCCGCGCTGAAGATATAGAATTTGGCCATGAATCCTCCCAGAGGAGGAATGCCTGCCATGGAGAGGAGAAAGATCGTCATGGACGCAGCCAGGAGCGGGTATTTGAACCCAATCCCGGCGTAGTCGCTGATCAGGGTATTCTCTTCTCCCTTCTTCCCGAGCAGGATGACTACGGTAAAGGCACCGATGTTCATAAAGGCATAGGTCATGAGGTAGAAAAGGATGCCCGAAGTCCCTAAATCGTTTCCCGCAACAAAGGCGACCAGAATGTAGCCGGCATGAGCAATGCTCGAGTAAGCCAGCATCCGCTTGATATTGGACTGGGAGATCGCCACAATATTTCCGACCGTCATCGTCGCCACGCACATCACCCACATGATCGAAGTCCAATCCGCACGAAAGGCCGGCAGGGCGGAGAAGAAAACCCTGACCAATGCTGAAAAAGCGGCTGCTTTCACTCCCGTCGCCATAAAGGCAGTCACGGAAGTCGGCGCCCCTTCGTAGACGTCAGGCGTCCACATATGAAAAGGAACAGAAGCAATCTTGAAACCAAAACCGATGGTGAGAAAAACAAGGCTCATCAGGAGCATCGGGCTTCTCAACAGGTTCTTGGAAGCGACATAAGCGGCGATGTCTTTCAGATAAAGGGTTCCTGTGGCGCCATAGATCAGGGCAATGCCATAAAGGAGGAATCCTGTGGCAAAGGCCCCCAGCAGAAAATATTTCAACGCCGCTTCCACGGACCTCTTGTCCTCTCGCATCATTCCAGCCAGCACATAGATAGAAATGGACATCGTTTCCAGCCCGAGGAAGATAGTGATTAAGTGGGATCCCGCTGCCATCAGCATCATCCCGAGGGTCGCAAAAAGGATCAGGGCATAATATTCCCCAAACTCGATCATTTCCCTGTGGATGTAACCCATGGAGATCAGGACCGTCAGAAAGGCAATGATCAGAAAAGTGATCTTGAAAAAGAGCGCATATCCATCCGAGACGAACATCCCTTCAAAACCGGATCGGATAGACCCCAGCTGCGGGAAAGTATAAAGACCGGCAAAAAAGATCCCGATGAGGCTGATCACTCCGAGGTAACTTTTTCTCTCGCCTTTGGGTAAAAAGACATCCAACAGAAGCACCAAAAAACCAAACGCGGTGACGATGATCTCCGGTGCAATGAGATAGAGGTCAATCTCTGGTATTTTCATCTAAAGGATCCTCCAGGTAAAAAGCTCAAATGTAAAAATCCAAATTTCAAAGGAATGTCGAAGTCCAAAACTTAAAATTGTGTCATTTGAGCCTTGAATTTAATTTGAAATTGATTCACCTTCGATTCATCGCTTCGTCGAACTTTGGTATTTGACATTCATTTGAACTTTGCCCTTTGACATTTGACATTGACTTGACTATTTCTTGATTTCTGCCACTCTCGGCGAGGGAAGGTCTGCTTTCATTTCAACCCTACCCTTGAAATCCTTTATGAACTTCTCCACGCTGGCATCCATCTTGTTGAAGAAAAGTTTGGGATAGATCCCCATGAGGAAAATCATGATGACCATCGGGACGAGGATGGCAATCTCTCGAGCATTGAGGTCTTTCAGCTTTTCATTTTCCGGTCGGGTGATCTTCCCAAACATCACTCTTTGAAACATCCACAACATGTAAGCGGCTCCCAGGATGACGCCTGACGTAGCCAAGACTCCATAGACGACATTGGATTGGAAAACCCCGAGGAGGATCAGAAACTCTCCCACAAACCCATTCGTCCCGGGCAGGCCGATCGACGAGAGGGTCACGATCATAAAGAAGACCGCATAGACGGGCATCACCTTGGAGAGTCCTCCGAAGTCAGCGATCAGCCGTGTATGGCGGCGCTCATAGATCATCCCGACGATCAAAAAGAGGGACCCCGTGCTGATGCCGTGGTTGAGCATCTGATAGATCGATCCCTGGATGCCTTGCATATTGAAGGCGAACATTCCGAGCATCACGTATCCCAGATGGCTCACGCTCGAGAAAGCAACCAGTCGCTTCAGGTCAGGCTGCATCATCGAGACCAATGCGCCATAGATAATTCCTATAATCGCCAGAACAGAGACGAAGGGCATAAGATCCATGGCTGCTTTCGGAAACAGCGGTATGGCAAATCGGATGAATCCGTAGGTTCCCATCTTCAGCAAGACCCCTGCCAGGATCACACTTCCGGCGGTCGGCGCCTCGGTATGGGCATCGGGCAACCAGGTATGAAATGGAAACATAGGAACCTTGATGGCAAACGCCAGAGCAAAGGCCCCGAAGAGCCAGTACTGGGTTCCGACGGGTAATCCCGATTTATAGAGTTCGAGCACATCAAAGGTGGAGACACCCGTTGCTTTCTGATTGAGGAAATAGAGAGCCAGGATCGCCACGAGCATCAGGACGCTTCCAGCCATGGTAAACAGAAAGAACTTGACAGCTGCATAGATCCGTCTCTTGGGATCACCCCAGATACCGATGAGGAGGTACATCGGAATCAGCATCACTTCCCAGAAAACATAGAAAAGGACGAGATCGAGGGCCACCAGAGCACCCAGCATCCCTGTCTCCAGGAGGAGGAACGATATCATGAATTCTTTTACCCGGAAGGTGATCGCCGTCCAGGAGCACAGGATGCAGAGAATCGTCAAAAACGTGGTCAAGAGAACCAGGAGGAGACTGATTCCATCAATGCCCAACTTATAGCTGATCCCATAGCTCTGAATCCACCACCAATCCTCGACGAATTGCATCGCTGCTGTCTTGGAATCGAATGAGAAGAAGAGGGGCAGTGAAAAAATAAATTCGACGAAGGCAAAGATGAGAGCGAGCCACCGGATCGCTGTCCCATTCTCTTTGTTGACGAAGAGGAGAATGATGGCGCCCACGATTGGAAAGAAGATCAGTAGCGATAGGATGGGAATACCCAAGATAGTCATGAAATCAACTCCTTCTTCTTAAATCCCTCCCGCCCTCCCTTTCGTAAAGGGAGGGGTAACCTCCCCCTTTGTAAAAGGGGGATTGAGGGGGATTTTAATAAAAAATAGCGCGCACAATGTAATAGGCTGCCAGGACAATTCCGCCAAGAATCATTGAAAACGCGTAATTTTGGACCAGGCCGGTCTGCATTTTTCTCATGACTCCGGACAGTAAGCCAATGAAATAGGCAATGCCGTTGATCGTACCGTCAATGACAAACTCATCGAACCCTTTCCAGAGTCCGGTACCTAAGTTTTTAAGAGAGTTGATGAAAAGGATTTCATAGAGCTCATCCACATAATATTTGTTGTAGACCAATTTGTAGAGTCTCTTCCATTTCTCGGCCGCCAGTTTGGGAAGGGCCGGGTTCTTCACATAGAAGAGATAAGCGATCCCGATTCCGATGAGGGCAATGACCACAGAGATCGCCATCATGACAAATTCCAAGGCAGTCGAATGTCCTCCTGCCTCGCTTCCAGATGCCCAGGCCTGCGAAACGATGGAAATCCCGGCATGGGCCTTGGCGGACTCGGCCCCACCTCCCAACACAGGCGCGAGGAATTCATGGATATGATTGGCGCCCCCTAAAACATGGGGAACACCGATATACCCTCCGATGACAGAGAGTACCGCAAGGACCATCAACGGAACGGTCATGATCTTGGGTGACTCGTGGACGTGATGGGCGACATGTTCGTCGACCCTGGACTCACCAAAGAAGGTCATGAAGAGAGCTCTGAACATATAGAAGGCGGTCATGCCGGCAGCGACTGCTGCGACGGCCCACAGCAACCAATGGCCGTGAGAGCTGGAAAAAGCCTGCCAGAGGATCTCATCCTTGCTGAAAAATCCGGATAGGCCGGGAATCCCAGCAATGGCCAGTGTGGCGATGAAGAAAGTCCAGAAGGTGTAAGGGATCTTCTTCCTGAGGGCCCCCATCTTTCTCATATCCAATTCGCCACTCAAAGCATGCATGATACTTCCGGCCCCGAGGAAGAGGAGTCCCTTAAAAAACGCATGGGTCATCAGATGAAATATTCCTGCGCTGAAAGCACCCACCCCTACGCCCAAGAACATGTAGCCGAGCTGGCTGATCGTAGAATAAGCCAGAACTTTCTTGATATCGTTCTGGCAGAATCCAATCGAGGCCGTATAAATGGCCGTAGCCACGCCGACGATAGCCACGATCGCCATAGAAATGGGCGCCATGCTGTAGAGCACGTTGCATCGTGCGACCATATAGACCCCGGCGGTCACCATGGTGGCCGCATGGATGAGGGAGCTGACGGGTGTCGGGCCTTCCATGGCGTCAGGAAGCCACACATAAATGGGGATCTGAGCGGACTTTCCACAGGCGCCGATAAAGAGCAGAATGGTGATAGTGGTCGCTGTAGCGGTATTGATCAAGTGGGGATTTTTTTGGAGGGGACCGAAAATATCTGTGAAGTCCAAAGTCCCGAAATTGATGAAAAGCAAGAATATCCCGAGAAGGAATCCAAAGTCACCCACCCGGTTGACCACAAAAGCTTTCTTCCCTGCATTGGAGGCAGAATCCTTCTCGTACCAGAACCCGATCAAGAGATAGGAACAGAGGCCGACGCCTTCCCACCCGACAAACATCAACAGGAAGTTGTTGGCCAGAATCAAGTTAAGCATCATGAAGACGAAGAGGTTGAGGTAGGTGAAATATCGCGTAAACCCGGGGTCATCATGCATGTACCCGACGGAGTAGATGTGGATGAAGAAACTGACCCCGCTGACCACCAGGGCCATCAGGATAGAGAGGGGATCAATCTGGTAGCCGATCACTGTTTGGAAGGAACCCGAAACCACCCAATCGAAAATGACTTTTTCAAAATGGCGCTCTGCAGGGGGTCTTCCGATCAATTCCCGGAAGATAAGGATGGAGGTGAGAAAGGAAAGTCCAATCACGGAGGGACCCACCCAACTGACCACTTTCTTCCCCAAACTTCTGCCGAAGAGCCCGTTGATTAGAAAGCCGATCGCCGGAAACAGGGGGATCAACCAGACATGTTCGAGCATGAAAGACTCCTCTCGTCAATGCGGATTTCGGATTGCGGATTTCGGAATTTTACTCCGCATTCCGCATTCCGCAATTGGGTCACCACTTTAATATATTGATTTCATCCACATTGATCGTTTCTCTTGAGCGATAGATCATCACAAAGATCGCCAGCCCAACGGCTGCCTCCGCCGCCGCGACCGCTATGACAAAGAAGGCAAAGAGTACCCCATCCAAGGATTGGAGAAAACGGGATAGGGCAATGAAAGTAATGTTCACGGCATTGAGCATCAACTCGATGCACATAAAGACCACGATCGCATTTCGCCGGGTCAAGGCTCCGATCACTCCGATCGTGAAGAGTATTCCGCTCAAGACCAGATAACATTCAGGGGGAACGTTCGGGATTGTCATACTATTTCTCCTCGTTCAACGCAGAGTGAGTGTAAGTTCATCGTTCCTTATCCATAGTTCATCATCCATTACGTCCTTTTCTTACTCAAAATGACCGCTCCGACGATGGCTGCCGCGAGAAGGACAGAGACAATTTCAAAGGGGAAAAGATATTGCGTGAAAAGCATCTGGCCGACCGCCTTCACATTGCCACTCAGTTTATCCGGTGCATAGGACCCCACCTTCCCAGTCGGGGACTTGGCCACGACAGAATAGATGATCCCGAAGAGAAAAAGAACAGCCAGCACGCCCCCGATCGCCTTCGAATAGAAAAGTTTTAAACCGGATCGAAGCTCTACCTCCAGGTCCAGAAGCATGAGGACGAAGACGATCAACATCACGATGGCGCCGGCGTAAACGAAAATCTGGATGACGAACATAAATTGTTGGTAAAGGAGGACGTAAAGCACCGACACGCAGAGGAAGGTGAACACCAGAAAAAGAGCGCTGTGAATAGGGTTCTTTCGAGTAATCACCAGCAAGGAGGCGATGATGGAACCAAAAGCCGCCCCCAAAAAGATCAACCATTGAAATAGGGTCACGATATTTTCAGCCATCAATTTACTCCTGTCCTCGAACTCCCTCTCCCTTGACGGGAGAGGGTTGGGGTGAGGGTGAAAGGATCAACCCCCCCCTTCCTCCCCTCCCGCCAGTCGTAGCGACTCGAAGCCGAGGGGAGGGAATGTATCTAAGTTTATGGGTTATTGGCTTTCTCTTCCAAAAGTTTCTGTGTATCCATGAGGAAGGGTTTCCGCCCCGATTCTACCCATTCGTAGGTCTTTCCCATAAAGATCGCTTTCACCGGGCATGCTTCTTCGCAGAAACCGCAAAAGATACATCGGGTGGCGTCCAGCTCGTAGGTGAGCGGATACCGTCTCCCCTCTTCATCCTCAGCGGTCTCGATAGTGATGCATTGGGAAGGGCAGACGATCATGCAGAGGCCGCAGGCCACACACTTGGTCTTCCCACGCTCATCCTTTTCAAAATATTGAATGCCTCTCCAGCGTTTCGCCGGAGGTATTTTCTCTTCAGGATATTGAACCGTAATGGGCTTGGAGAAGAACCGGTTCAAGGTAAGTGCTAAACCCTTTAATATTGGAATGATCATCGTCGACCTCTTTTTTTACCCTTTCAGTGAGACGACCAACCCTGTGATCACAAGATTGATGAGCGCCAGGGGAATTAAAACCTTCCATCCAAACTTCATGATCTGATCGTATCGGAGCCGCGGCATGGTTCCTCGTTCCCAGATGAAGAAGAAAAGGATAATAAAGAGCTTCGCGCAGAACCAGAAGAATCCGGGAATGAAGCCGAGCTGAGGAATGATCGGCTGCCATCCTCCCAGGAAGAGCGTTACGGCGACAGCGCCCAATGCGACCATATGGGCATACTCAGCCATGAAGAAGAGGGCAAATTTCATGCTGCTGTATTCGATGTTGAACCCGCAGGCCAACTCGGCCTCCGCTTCGGGCATATCAAAGGGAACCCGGTTGATCTCAGCCAGGCCGCAAATCAGATAAAGCATAAAGGCCACCGGCTGATACCAGATATTCCAATTCCAGAACCCGCCTCCCTGGACTTTGACGATCTCCGTCAAACTCAAGCTTTGTGAGAGAATGAGGACTCCGACGATCGAGATGCCCAGAGCCGTTTCATAGCTAATCATCTGAGCCGCTGCTCGCAGGGAACCCATCAAACCATACTTATTCCCCGAGGACCAGCCTCCTAAAATGATCCCAAACTCTCCCAAAGAGACGATGCCGAAGATATAGAGAAGCCCCACGTCAATGTCGGCTATTCGCAGTTTGACCACCCAAGTCGTCCAAGGAACGGTAAACTGATCACCGAAGGGAATGACCGCAAAGATGCTGATGGCAGCAATCATTGGGATCGTCGGAGCCAGGACGAAAACTACTTTATCCGCCCTTCCGGGAACCAGGTCCTCCTTAAAAAATGCCTTGAACATATCAGCCCAGGGTTGGAGTATTCCATAGGGCCCGCAGCGATTCGGACCAAAACGAACCTGGATATGACCCAAAACCTTCCTCTCCATCAACGTCATATAGGCTACGACGAGCATCAGGCCGCCAAAAACCACCACGCATTTTATGATTATTTCAATGAGAAGATATAACAGCTGCATCCTGCTTCTCCTGAGGCTGATGAAAAATATCCATCTGCGGCGTTGCCCTCATTCCTTGTCATTGCGGCGTACCTCTTTGTACGCCTCATTCCTCGGAATTTCGGGCGCCTTGCATCTGGGCATTTTTGATCAGCCTAAAACATTCATATTTTTTCGGAAATCTCCTACTTTTTCTCTATCCTTCCGATAAAGACTTTGTATTCAGGCTGTCGATTCGTAGCTTCGTACCCGGAGGCGATCAGGTTATTGACAAAAACGGGGAAAAATGTCGTGGCAAAATAAGCCACCCCTTTGGGGACGGCTCCGGAGATCTTACAGCTCGTCTCCACCTCACCTCTGGGGGAAATGACCTTCACCCTATCCCCATCTCCCAGGCCTGCCCGGGTGGCATCCTCTGGATGAACTTCGACGCAGGAATCCGCATAGACCTTGGCTAACCCCACGGCCCTTTTGGTCGTCGTCCCGATTCCGTAATGGTAATGAAACCCCCTGGGAATAATCCATAAAGGGTACTTGTCATCGGGCTGCTCTGCCGGCCCCCTGTATTCGACGGGGAAAAATCTCCGTTTCCGTCCATTCTTTGAGGGCCACTGAATTCCGTCCTTCTCCATGTCGGAGTAACGGATTCCCGCGTAGATGGGTACGGTTGAAGCTATTTCGTCCATAACCTCCGCAGGGCTCTGATATGGCATGGAATAACCCATCGTCGTCGAGAGATCGCAGAAGATCTTCCAGTCCGGCCTGGAATCTCCGACAGGGGAGATGGCCTTTCGGACCCTTTGAACCCTTCTCTCCATGCTGGTGAAAGTTCCATCCTTCTCGGCAAAGCTCACCCCCGGCAAAATCACCTGGGCGTAGCTTCCGATGTGGGTCATGAAAAGATCCTGAACCACTAAGAATTCCAATTGTTGGAGTCCGTTCTTGAGTCTCTCCAGGTTGGGAAGGTTAACGAGAGGGTCTTCGCCGAAGATATAGAGGGCTTTGATTTTCCCTTCCAGAATGGTGTCGAACATCTCCACGGAGGTGAGGCCTGGTTTCTCTGGAATTTCCCTCTCCCAGATCTCCTCGAACTTCTTGCGCGCCTTTTCGTCTTCCACCCTCTGATAACCGGGGAGGAATTCGGAAAGAGAACCCATATCCAAAGCCCCTTGGGCATTGTTCTGGGTGAGCATCGGATAGATGCCCCCACCTTCCTCTTCTGTCTCTCCCGTCAGCAGGGCCAGGTTGCAGAGGGCTTTTACGATCTCCGTTCCATAAGTATGTTGGGTTACCCCGGATCCAAAAACGATCGCCCTCTTTTTCGCCGAGAGATAAAGGTTGGCGATTCCCTCCAATTCTGCGGGAGAGATTATCGCAGTATTTTTGACAAACTCGGAAGAGAATTTCTCTACCGAAGACCGCAGGGTTTCAAAACCCTCCGTCTTGGATTCGATGAATTCTTTTGAAGAAGCCCCATTTTCTATCAGGAGACGAATCAGGCTATTGATCCAAGCGATATCCGTCCCCGGCAGAGGTCTCAGCCAGAAGTCAGCCCATTTTTCCCATTGGGTCTTCCGAGGATCCACCAGGATGACTTTAGCATTCCTTTCACGGATGGCCTTTCTCATCTTATTGCTGAAGATCAGGTTATCATCATACGCATCCGCGCCGACGATCAGAATGAGGTCGGACTGTGTGATCCCATCCATCTCATGAGTCATCGCCCCCCATCCAATGGAGGCCATCATCCCAGAAAGAGAGGACCCGCTGGACAGTCGGGCACCATTATCGATATGGTTTGTCCCGATACAGGCCCTCATCCATTTCTGGAAGAGGTAGTTCTCCTCATTGGTTCCCCTGGGGGAAGAGATTCCTCCAATGCTCTGGGCACCGTACTTCTCCTTTATTTCTTTAAGTTTTGTAGCGACCAAACCCAGGGCCTCTTCCCAGGAGGCCTCCACAAAAACCCCGGATTTTCTTATGAGCGGTTTTTGAAGTCTATCTGGATGATGGATGAAATCAAAACCGAATCTTCCCTTGACGCAGAGGCTCCCATGATTGACTCCTGCCTCCCCTTTCGTGGTCACCTTGACGACTTTCCTATCGGCGAGGGTGTTCAGCTCGAGCTGGCAACCGCATCCGCAGAAAGTACAGGTGGTCTGGATTCTATCCAGTTGCCATGTCCTCCCTTTGATGGGGCTGAGGTTCTCGGTCAAAGCGCCCACCGGACACATATGGAGGCATTCCCCACAGGAGATGCAGTTTTCTTTCCGAGCGGCTTTCACATGGGAGGGAAAACCATGCTCAGCCACCTCGAGAACATCCGCTCCTGGCACATCCACGCAGGCCTGAATGCAGCGGAGACACATCACACATCGATCAAACCATTGCCGGATCAACGGGGTTCCGTAGGGGATAGAAGGAAATTCTCTTTTCTCCGGAGGATACTCGTTTTTTTGGATCCCGAATTCATAGGTTCGATTCTGGAGCTGGCACTCTCCCCCGGCATCGCACACAGGGCAGTCTAAAGGATGGTTGACCAGCAATAACTTCAAAGCCTCCAGCCTCATCTTTTCAACGCGCTCCGTACGGGTCTGGACGACCATCCCCTCCACCACGGGCGTTGCACAGGAAGCCATAGGCATTTCTGCCCCCTGGACATCGACCAGACAGATACGGCAGGACTTGAGCAAACTCAATCTGGGGTGATAGCACAGGGTGGGGATATAAATCCCGTTTTCTTTGGCCACCTCATAGATCGTTTGATCGGGCCTTCCCATCACTTCTTTCCCATCAATGGTCAGCTTTAACATGCTTTAGGATATCCTCCACTAAAGAAATTCGAAATCCGAATGTCGAAATCCGAAACAAATCCTAAATCCGAATGTCAAAGTTTTAGACAATGCGTATTGGCTTGACTCATTTGAATTTTGAACATTCGTGCTTGTTTCGAATTTCGGATTTCGTGCTTCGAATTTAAAATTCTTTTACACTGCAAACAGTCCAATCCTTACACATCGGAGACAGCGCTCCGCTTCCTTTTGAGCCGTCGGAATGGAAAATCCTTCTTCCACCTCATCGAAGATCCATTTTCTCGAATCCGGGGGAAGCAGGTTCAACGACGCCCGCTTCTGCCCGCCGGAGATTCCAATCTTTTCATTCTTGTCATAAACCTTGATTTTCTCCACCAGGGCCTCCAGGTGTTCTTCCTCAGATTCCTTCACTTCCATCCCGCGAAGGAAGAGGTCAATCTTGTCAGCGGCCCTCTTTCCGTGCCCCGCAGCGCGTACGAGGACATCAGGGCCGGTCACACAATCCCCGGCGGAAAAGATCCCCGGGCGGCTTGTCAAGAAGGTCCCTTCCTGGATGGCGATGGTGGATCGTCTCGTCGTCTTCACCCCGTCTTTCTCTTCAAGGAACGAAAGGTCAATGGCCTGACCGATGGCCGGGATGGCAATATCGGCCTCGATGAAAAATTCTGAACCCTTGATGGGAACGGGTCTTCGCCTTCCGCTCTCATCCGGTTCGCCCAACTCCATCCGGATACACTCCATTCCAACGACCTTTCCCTCCTTCTCAATGATCCGGACGGGATTACAGAGATAATGGAATTTTACACCCTCTTCCTCCGCATCATGGATTTCCACATGATCGGCAGGCATCTCTTTTTTCGTCCTTCGATAAACCAGGTTCACATCCGGCTTGCCTATGCGGAAAGAAGATCGCACACAGTCGATGGCCACGTTTCCACCACCGACCACGACCACCCTCTTGCCTTCAGGATAAGGGTCTCTTCCCAGATTGATCTCCAAGAGGTAATAGACGCCCGGGATGAATCCCTGATATCCCTTATCCTCTCCCTCAACACCCATGGGTGTATTGGTCTGAGCTCCCACACCGACGAAGATGGCTTTATAACCTTGCTCAAACATCTGAGAGATCGTAATATCCTTCCCCACCTGAGTGTTGTACCGAATCTCGACCCCTAATTCCTTGACCAACCCTGCTTCATATCCAACAATATTTCTCGGGAGACGGTAGTCAGGGATCCCCATGGCCGCCATTCCACCCGGTTCACCTAATCTTTCGAAAATGGTCACCGGATAACCTTTGAGGGCAAGGTAGTAAGCGCAGGAGAGCCCGGCAGGACCCGCGCCGATGACGGCCACTTTCTCTGATCGCATTTCCTCTTTCTTGACGAAAGGACTCTTCCTCTTTTCCAGTTCATAATCCGCGACAAACCGCTTCAGCCATTTAATAGAAATACATTCATCCACATTTCCCCGACGGCAGTTGTCTTCGCAGGGACGGACGCAAACCCTTCCCAGGATCCCGGCCAGACAGGTCGCCCCTCGAATGGCAGCCAGAGATTCCTCGAACCTCCCTTCCTTGATCAATTCGATATAACGGGTAATAGGAAGATGGGAAGGGCAAGCGCTTTCGCAGGGGGCCGTCACCTTGATTTTATATTCTTGGCGAGGAATCTTCTTCTGCAATTGGATCGCACCGGAGAATTGGTCTTCAAAATGATCGATGGCATCCAGCACAGGCTTCGGACCGGTCTGCCCGAGGTTGCATTTGGAGCTTTTTTGAATCGTTTCCCCCAAATATTTTAGCTGGTTCAAATCCTCGACCTTGCCCTGACCATCCGCGATTCGATTTACAAGGGTTGCCATGACTCGAGTTCCTACCCGGCAGGGTGTACACTTTCCGCACGATTCATTCTGGACCGCTTCAAGGTAAGCCCGGATCAGATCGACTATATTGACTTCCGTGTCTCTCAGGACAATCCCATCCCATCCGATGAAGGCCTTGATCTTTCTCTCTTTGTCAAATTCCAGGGGTAGACTGAGAGCGGCGACGGGTTGCCTCTCCGCCTCAGGTTTTCTTCGATTATCGGTCACCACTCCACCCCAACTGCTAAAAAGAACGTCCGTCATAAGAACCTCTCATTTT
>Ga0209592_1000128_pt1 | contig 19082 bp, 19 predicted proteins | sample PPLLak2March2015_2_FD_187251 | JGI IMG/M metagenome (GOLD analysis project Ga0209592, IMG submission 187251) | Freshwater sediment microbial communities from Prairie Pothole Lake near Jamestown, North Dakota, USA - PPLs Lake P8 Core (3) Depth... | ecosystem: Environmental > Aquatic > Freshwater... | reverse complement strand
TTCGCAGACATCAAATGACCTTCTTCTCCCGCAACCGGGCCAGTTCCTCCTTGGAGAGACCGAGTTCACCCACATACACCTCTTCGTTGTGCTCGCCGATCAAGGGCGCGCGGCGCCGGATATCGCAGGGCGCCTCCGAGAAGGCCACGCACGGACGCGGATAGGCAAGCGTCCCGCCAAGCTCGGCATGCGGTACATCAGCCCAGAAGCCCCTGGCCTTCAACTGGGCATCGTGCATCAGGTCTTCCGTGGTGTTGCAGGGATACAGGACAATGCGCTTTTGCACCGCCTCCTCATACAGCTCGGCTTTGGTGTGCCGCTCGAAGAACCCGCTGATGGCCACCATCATCCCGCGGTACTGCTCATCGGTCAGTTCCTGGCCCTGAGGGTCGAAAGTGTCCCAGTTGATCTTCTGCATGAACTCCGGGGCCAGGCCTTCGCTGGCGATCCACTCCGTGAGCGCCTTGTTGCCCGGCGCACCCATGTGTCCGCTGGATACGATGAAGACAACAAAGCCATCACGGCACTTCCAGAGCCTCTGTTGGCGACTCCATCTGAGTCCTGACCTGAGCTGAAAGGCCCCGGCTCTTTGGGGGTTGAACCGCGCCAGGTTCCAGTACTGCTGGTTCTGGAGGTTGACGATGGCCAGCGCGTCCTGGGCGGACACGTCCACCCACTGGCCCTCTCCGGTAAGCTGGCGATGGTGCAGCGCTATCAGGCTGGCTGAAGCCGCCTCCAGACCGGCGTGGAGAAACGCCTGGGGGAAGCTGGGGCACACGGGGGGGCGGTCCTCGTCGCCAGTCACGTACATGTAGCTGCTCAGAGCCCATAGCGCGATGTCAGAGCCTTTGTAGTTCTGCCATGGCCCTGACTGGCCGAAGGAGGTGATGGAGGTCATGATGATTCCGGGATTGACCTGGCGCACGTCTTCGTAGCCCAGGCCGAGCTTGGCCATGCGTCCGGGCTTGAAGGACTCGATGACGAAGTCGGCGGACTTGACTAGCTTCTTGAAAACTTCCCGCCCCTCAGCCGCCTCGATGTTCAGAGTGACCCCTCGCTTGTTGGCGTTGTAGGCCATCCAGTAGAGGCTCTTCTCGGGATGGGTAATGTCATGGTAGAAGGGGCCAACGGCGCGGCCGGGATCGCCACCCGGCGGCTCGATCTTGATGACATCGGCACCGAAATCGCCGAGCACCCGCCCGCAGAGGAAGCCCTTCTCATCCGTCAGGTCCAGGACTCTGAAAGAGGCCAAAAGAGAGTCAGACGTCTTTCTCTCCATCTCTGTCTTGCTCGCTGGCGCTGATGACGGCAATGGTGTCTGCGGGCTGCCGGCCGGTCTCCGACATCCTATCGCATCGCCCTAGGCGTCGTCGATTTGCTGGATCAGCTCGACCACCATCTGGAGAGTCACCGAAAGGGCCTCCGGCCGCACGTGCTCCGGTGTGTCCTCGCGGGTATGGTAGTTGGGCACAAGGCGGGTGGTGTCCTGCGAGAGCAGGCAGGTCGCTCGTATTCCTTTATTGGAGAAGGCTGCAGCATCCGTAGCCCCTAGCGGGATCGGTTTCGACTTGATGGACCAACTGTGGCCGGCAGCGATCTTCCGGGCCATATCCACCAGGCCGCGGTCGTGTTTGGCGCCGGTAAACAGCTCCCCGGTCGCCACTGTGAGGTGTCTTTCGTCGGCGGTGCTTTCCAGGAATATGCCATACGTTGGTGTCGCCTTCAGTTCGGCCAGGTGCTTCTTGACATAGCGCTTGGCACCACGAAGACCGGCTTCTTCAGAAGAAGTCGCCAGCAGGATCACCTCGGTATTCTCGGGATAGAAGCCTCCGCTGGTTCGTGACTCATGCAGGCATCTGCCGGTGGCATCGACGATGGCGATACCGGACATGTCGTCCATAGCGCCGGGGACAGCCTTGTCGCTCAGGAAGAACAGGAAAAGGCCGGCTAGCGGAGCGAAGGCTGCCATGACTATGCCGATAACAGTGTACGCCACAGCGCCTTCGGAGCCGCCCAGGTACGCAATGGTCTTCGCCAGGCTGCCGGCCACGGCGGTGAGGATGCCCAGCAGAGCCAGGATCATGATTGGAACGGCTGCGTTGCCGAACAGACGCCAGAGCCGGAACTCGTAGGCCGAGTCCTGGTGAGCGCTGACAATCACACGCCTCCTGGTTTCGCCGCGCGGGCGGATAGTGCCCACGATGTTCTCACCCTGCTCGGGAAGGTAGAGGAAATCGATGAACTCGCGGTAGCGCACCAACTCGAAGACCAGGGCCACTAAGCTCAAAACAGCCACCACGAACGCGGCGAACGGATAGAACCAGTACAGGACAATGGAGGCAAAGAACAGGACCACCGACACTCGAATGACACCAAGAAAAGCGCCGGGTCGGCAGGTGAACGGCTCGGTCTCCACCCGGTCGCAGATTGGCCGCCACCCCTCGGATAGCAGCCGGCCCAGTTTCCTCTCTGCCTCGCTGCATGCCGGCCGGGGCCCGATCTCGTCGACCACCCTCTTGACCAGGTCGTACATGTAGTCCTGGTACTTGTCTGCCCACATACTAGACCCGTCCAGACGAATCGTTGGACCTGCGTCGCGCCTACGGTATGGAACCCAGGTTCTTGGCCGGGGTACCGGCGATGGCTTCCTCCATGAAGTTCATGGACTGGTAGCCGCCGGAGGCCCTGGCCTTCTCGTAGATCATCTTGGCCACGGCGATGTCCTCGATAGCCAGACCCGTGGAGTCAAAAACCGTTATGGACTTGCGGTCTCTTCTGCCCGGCTTCCGGCCGGTGATGATCTCGCCCAGGGTGGCATGTATCTGTTCCGCCTTGAACAGCCCCTGGCTGATAGGAACGTTCACCTCGCCGCCGGCCACCGCCTGCTTCAGGTCGTCCACGATCACCAAGGCTTCCTTCAGGATCGACGGCTCCAGTTCCTGTTTCCCCGGCCCGTCGGCACCGACAGCATTGATGTGGGTCCCAGGGAGAATCCACTGCCTCTTCAGGAACGGCTTGCGGGCCGTGGTCAGCGTACAGACGATATCAGCCGCCGCTGCCTCCTGCAGTGAACAGGCTTCGACGGCGTACTGCGGGAAGGACTTGATGAACCTTTCCGCAGCAGCGGGTGATATGTCGAATACCTTGATCCTCTTGAGGCGGAACAGCTCGGCGTGGGCCGCCAACTGAGCATACGCCTGTTGCCCGGCACCGACGAGTCCCAAGGTGGTCGAGTCTGGCCGCGCCAGGTATTTCGAGGCGATGGCCGCAGTAGCACCCGTGCGGTAGGCCGTGATGTCCATGGCGTCCATGATCGCCAGGGGGTACCCGGTGGCGGGGTCGCTATAGATGAGGGTGGCCATGACGTTGGGCAGGCCCTTCGCCGGGTTGCCGGGATAGGCGCACACCCACTTCATGCCGGCAGCGCCGGTAAGAGACGCTGGCATGGCCCGGAAATCGCCGTTCTCCGTGTCCAGGTAGACCTTGTGAGGCATCCTGGCATGGCCCGCGGCATAGTCCTTGAGAGCCTGCTCCACCACTGCAATGACGGCCGGCATTGAGAGCAGCCCCTTGACATCATTCTTGCTCAACAGGAGAGTGGGCATGGCCGGTTTCCTCCTCCCCACCTTTGTGCGGCTTGAATGTATGGTTTTGGAGGATCAATGTCAAGCCGATCGGGCAAAGGATCAACCTGGGAGACAGCCACAGTAAGGACCCATCCATGGCGACCTTTCGGCGTGTGAATTCTCCTTTCACCACAGTATAATTGAACTCAACTGAGTTCGGAGGTGGCCCGAGCCCATGCAGTGCGCCCCTGCAGAGATTCGCCGTGATGGTGCAGCGGAACGCTGCCGGGGTCTGGGGTGTCCCCAGATCTCTCTATCTTCCCCCAAGATTGGGGGACAAAAAGAGGGTTGAATGGTCAAACAGACGAAGATCCCTGAGCACTGGGACCTGGAGGTGGACCTGGTATCTGTGGGCTCCAGCATGGGCGGACTCACCGCGGCCATCATGGCCCACGACCTGGGCCTGAGCACGGTGCTCGTGGAGAAATCGGGGTTCCTTGGCGGTGGAACGGCTCTGTCTGGCGGAGTGCTCTGGATTCCATACAATGACCATATGCTGAAGGAGGGCTGCGCCGACTCCAGAGAGGAGGCCCTGACCCACATACGCCGCATCAGTCTGGGGCGTCATGACGAAGAACAGGCCGGTGCCTATCTGGATTTCGGCCCGGAGGTGGTCCGCTACCTGGAAGAGCACACTCCGCTCCGGCTGACCATCGAGAACAGTTGTGACTACTACGCCGAACTCCCTGGCGGCAAAGCGCGCGGCCGTCAGTTGGTTCCCGACGCGGCCGTGGTGATTCCGATGATGAAAGAGGCCGAGAAGACGCAGCCCATGCTGGCGAAGGTGCGCCCCGATCCGGTTCCCTTCTTCTTCGGCGCGCGCGACGTCTGGGCCGACGGCCGCGGGCTGATCGGGCCGCTGACACTGGGCTGCCTGCAGCGGGACATCAACATCCTCCTTGACACCCGGGCCAGGCAGCTCCTGGTCAAGGACGGGAGAGTCATTGGCTTGCGGGCGGAGCGCGACGGGCGGGACTTCTTCATCCGGGGCAAGCGGGGAATCCTCCTGGCCACCGGCGGATATGAATGGAACAACGAGATGAACCGCCGGTTCATGAACTGCCATGGGTTGTCTCCACTGACGCCGTACTCCAACGAGGGAGACGGCCACATCATGGGCATGGAGGTGGGGGCAGCGGTAGCCTTGATGGATCACTCCATATACCAGCCCACCATACGCGTGGAGGGCGAGGAAATCGATGGCAGGCCATTCAACCGGCCTGTTTCCTACGGCTATCCGGGCAATATCATCGTCGACCGCCACGGCCGGCGCTGCTGCAATGAGTCCTTCTATCCGGATATTGGGCGGGCCTTCTTTGCCTACGAGAAAGTCACCGCTGAATTGACCAACACGCCTCTCTTCTGGATAGCCGACAAGCCCTGCACCAGCAAGTTGGGCATCAGTGCTATGGCCAGATTCACCAAGAACCCGGACTGGCTGAAGAAAGCCGATACGTTGCCCGAGTTGGCCGGGAAGCTGGGCCTTCCGGCTGAAAGCCTTGTGGAAACGGTGGAGCGGTTCAACCGGTTCTCCCGCGAGGGAACCGACCCTGACTTCCACCGGGGGGAGGGCAAGTACCAGCAACTGTGGGGCAAGAAGATGTACCCTGACAAGGAACCCAACCCCACCCTGGGGCCACTGGAGACACCGCCCTTCTATGGCGCGGCACTCCACGTTGGGTCGGTGGGCAACCTGGGCGGCCTGGTGGTCAACAAGAACGCCGAGGTGATCGACGTTCAAGGCAAGGTCATCCCCGGCCTCTATGGCTCCAGCAACACCACGGCTCTGCTGTCCCACGGGTTCGCCTACACCAGCGGCGCGTGCCAGGCCAAGAGCATGATCTTCGGCTACCTGGCCGCCAGGCATGCCGCCGGCAGGAAATGCGCCCAGGGGTGAACATAGTCCGCCCCTCCGTGGCCCTTTTGTCACGGTGCAGCAGAATGCTGCCGGCGTCTGGGGTGTCACCAGGTGTTCCCTCTCCATCCCCCAAGAATGGGGGGCAGAGGGTTGATGCCACGTGGCAACGTTGATGAAACCATGGGGCGAGAGTGGTGGGCACAGCCCGCCCTACACCTGCGACTGGATTCCCTCTCCCCGTTTCCACGAGGACTAGCTCCGTGGGGGTAACAGAAGAGGTGCAGGAGAAGCTCCTGCCGAGGCTTTGGGGGTGTCCCCCAATTCTCTTTTCCCATCCCCCAAGATTGGGGGGCAGGGGGTTGAAGGAGGCTTCCATCTCAATAGACACCCAGGTCAGGTTCGAACCTGACACTCACTCTGGCGGCGGGTTTCGCTTCTCTCTACCCGCCACAATAGTGTGCTCTACACATGGGGCGTGCAGAGGGGCTTCGCCCCTCTAAGTTTCTTTCCATCCCCCAAGAATGGGGGACAAGGGGGTTGATCGTCGAGTATGCCGACCCGGCGGATGCAGTCAATGGGACTGGCGTGTGATTACAGCGGTCACGGTGTTCCGCGACAGCCCGCTTCGTTCCACACAGGGTAATATGCTATTCTGGATTCCATAATGCACGAACTGGCTGTCACCCAGAGCATGGTCAACCTGGTGCTTGAAGAGGCCCGGAAAGGCAACGCCCGCAAGGTCAAGAAGATCAACCTGGTGCTGGGCGAATTGTCCGGGGTGGTCGGCGAGTGCGTGGAGTTCTATTTCGGTCTGATGAGCAAGGACACCATTGCCGAAGGCGCCGCCATCTCGTTCAGCACGGTGTCCACCCAGGCCAGGTGCCGGCAATGCGCCAAGGTCTTTGAAGTGAAGGAGTCCGACTGGGTCTGCCCGGAGTGCCACAGCGTCGGCGTCGATCTGGTGGCGGGCAATGAGCTCTTCGTAGAAAGCATCGAGGTGGAGTAAGCATGGAGATCAAGGTGCTGAAGGACATTCTGAGCGCCAACGACCAGATGGCCGAGCGTAACCGGGCCCTGCTGGACTCCAAGAAGGTCACGGTCCTCAACATCATGTCGTCGCCGGGTTCGGGCAAGACCAGCCTTATCCTGGAGACCATCAGGGCGCTCAAGAAACAGGTTCGCATCGGGGTCATTGAAGGCGACATCGCCTCGACGATTGATGCTCAGAAGGTGGGCGAGGAGAAGGTGCCAGTGGTCCAGATCAACACCGGCGGCGAGTGCCACCTTGAGGCCGGCCAGGTGGGCCGCGCGCTCGAGAGCCTGCCGCTGGACAAGATCGACCTCCTATTGATCGAGAACGTGGGAAACCTCGTCTGCCCGGGGGAGTTCAAGCTCGGAGAGGACAAGAAGGTGCTTATCCTGAGCGTGCCAGAGGGCGATGACAAGGTCCACAAGTATCCGCTGCTGTTCTCCATGGCTGATGCCATCGTCGTTAACAAAATCGACCTGCTGCCGTATGCCAGGTTCGATGTCCCCGCATTCCTCAAGGCCGTCAGGGGCATGAACCGCAGGGCCAGGATATTCCAGGTCTCCTGCACCACCCGCAAGGGAATCGAGGAGTGGACCAAGTGGGTGACATCAAACCTTGGGCAGTGAAACAGAGAAGGGGCCGGAACAAGTCCGGCCCCTCCAGGATTCGCCGCGACGGTGCAGCGGGACGTTGCCGGGAGTCCGAGGGTGTCCCTCGGTTCCTTTTTCTCTTCCCCCAAGATTGGGGGCCAGGGGGTTGAAGATGCTGCAGGGGCAGCTATGGTAGCTTCGCCAACACCAAGCCGATAGCTGGAGCCATCATTTGCGGCGAGAGGTCAAGTCATCTGATAGAACGTGTATCCTCACCAGAAGAGAGGTTCGCTGTAGGGGTCAGGCTGCATCTTGCGGAGCAATTCCAGACCCTTGTTGTGCAGTTTCTGCGTAATCGTGTACAGCGCCTCCATTTCCTTCTTTGACAGGCAAGACAAGGCATCAGGAACCATGGTGGCAGTTGACCAGCGCTTCAGGGCTGCCTCACCCTTCCTGGTCAGTGACAATCTGAGCCAGTTCTTCCTTTCCAGATCCTTCTTCGTGACCACCAGGCCTTGGGCCTCCATGCGGTGCACCAGCGCGGAGATGGTGTGAGGTTGCTTGTGCATCATGCGCGCCAGTTTCATGGGTGTCATCGGCTCCTTGGAGACCTTCAGGCAGTACAGGACTTCAGCTTGCACCAAGTTGAGGCCGATCTTGGCCAGTTCCAGGTTCCTGGCTCTCTCCCAAAGAACCATGATCGTTACCAGCCGGTTCCACGCCTTCTGGTTCTCGGTCAATTCCATGGACCTACCCATTTGCACTTTCCCAATCCATGCGGTTCTTCCTCACCAGAACAGGGGTTCCGCATAAGGATCCGGCTGCATCTGTCGGAGCTTCTCGAGGCTCTTCTTGTGGAGTTTCTGGCTGATCGTGTACAGCGCTTCTGACTCCCTTTTTGACAGGCAAGACATGACCTCAGTAACCTCGGTGGCGTTTGCCCACCGCTTCACGGCTTCATCACCCTTCTTGGTCAGCGACACCCTGAGCCAGTTCTTCCTTTTCATGTCCTTCCTGGTGCTAACCAGGCCCTGGGCCTCCATACGGTGCACCAGCGCAGAGACGGTGTGAGGCTGCTTGTGCATCATGCGCGCCAGCTTCATGGGTGTCATCGGCTCCTTGGATATCTTCAGGCAGTACAGAACCGAAGCCTGAGGTATGTTAAGGCCGATTCTGGCCAATTCCAGGTTCCTGGCCCTCTCCATAACAGCCGTGAACGTCTCCAGCCTCAGCCAAGCCTTCTGGTTCGCGCTCAACTCGATAGATTCACCCATTTGCACTCTCCACACAGTTTATCTAGTGGCTCCGCTCTGCCACCACCATTCGGATTGTATTCAAGAAGAGATCGATGGTCAAGTGGGATTGGCTCTCTTGCAGGGTCACAGTTGCGCAACGGGCCAGCGTCTGAATGTCTGAGTCCGGAGATGGTCGTGCCAGTGCTTCATCACTAACTGGCTTCCGGTGACCAGGTCGTGAAGGCCTTGTTTCTTAGCCGTGAAGCCGGCCATGACGAAACCATGTCTAGCCCGCACCCGCCAGCTCCCCGAGCACTAGGCTGACAGCCTTCGGGATGGCCTTCTCCACCTCGGGCGTGCAACTCTCACGGAGTGGCGCCACGTCGGCCACTTCGACAGCGAAGATGACGGTCTCGTCCGGGAGCGGCAACCCCATCTTCCGGCCGGCATCCAGCGCCGATCTCAGGCTCACGTCGTGGACGGTGAACGAGTGCAGGGGGGCGGGGATATCCTCCAGCCCGAGCCGGTAGACCTCACCTGGTTTCCCGTGACGCGTTTGAATAGCGTCGATGATCAGAGCCCGATCGTGACCCGTCAGCAGGTCCAGCAGGGCCAGGCCGGCCGCCGTGGTGGTCACCACCCTCACATCAGGAGGGAGGGCTTCCCGTTCGACGGCCTCGGCAATCCTGATGCCGACAGCATCGTCGCCGCGCAGCAGACTGCCAATGCCGATGATGACGGTTTTCAACGGTCTGACCTCCAAGGACATGAGGCAGAATCTTCCCCGGGCACGGTTGCACCAGCGTTGCCGGCAGGAACGGGCGCGAGAGCCGTTCTGGTCATCCCTCGAAAACAAGTGCATTCACTAGTGCCGGCGCCTTGATGTGAACACGGCCTCCCCCAGCTAGCCGCCACAGGTGCTGCAACTGGGAGAGGAGCATCCGCCGCAGGATGAGCCGCCGATCGGCGTGGACATGCCGTTGTCACCTTTGGAGAAAGAGGCAAACCTCGAAACAGCTCTCGGTGCCTTGTTCTGGCACTTGGGGCACGGAGCCCCCTCGCTTGACTGCGAAAGGGACCGCATCAACTCGAATCTGACGTTGCAGTCAGCACAGCAGTACTCGTAAACAGGCATACTTCTTAGCTCCGGACAGCCACCACTTCTTTGATCTCAGGCAACTCGTCCACTATCTGTTCTTCCAGCAGAACAATCACCGTTTCCTCGGGTATCCCGGCCGAGCAACTCGACGGAATCACCTGCACCTTCACCACTCCATCGGACACTTCCACCAATTCGACTATGTTGACACCAAGAGCCGGTCTGACCTTGTCTATTACCCGTTCCACCTTGTCAAAAAGAGGATCTCTGCCTTGTGCTTTCACTGGTAACCTTCCTCTGACCCGGTCCGCCGCCGGATGAACTCCAGGCATCCTAGACCGCTACGACCTGCTTGACCTCGGGAATCTCCTCTTTGAGAACTCTCTCTATGCCGTTCTTGAGCGTCATCGTGGCCATGGGGCAACCACCGCAAGCCCCCTTCAACCTGACCGTGACCACTCCCGCCTTTACGTTCACCAGCTCTACATCACCCCCGTCTGCCTGCAGATTCGGTCTGATCTTCGCCAGTACGTTCTCCACCTTTTCCTTCATGACTACCTCCAGCTACACACTCAATCCCCGCTCGTCCGCCGGGGAACCCACAAGCCACACTTTAGGACAGCCTGTCCGTTCCGTATGCAACTTATGTCCCATATTCATGTTAGCCTGTCGCCTAGTGACAGTCAATCTCGACGGAGGCTGGCCCTCCTCATACGCCTCGCAGTCGCAACACCAATGGACGAGCCTGTTTGTCCCATCGCCGCAGGGAGCGCTAGAATAGGTTGACCCAGCCGTCCGATTCCGAAGGGCAGTGAAGGGGGTACTCATGACATCCGATAAGAACAGCAACCTGAGTCTCTTCTTCGAACCCCGCAGCATCGCCGTGTTTGGTTCGATGAGAGAGCCCCAGGGAGAAGGGCTTACCGTCATACGCAACATGCTCAACTTCGGCTTCGCGGGCAGCATCTACCCCATCAGTCGTTCCGCCACTCAGGCTTCGGGCTTGAAAGCGTATCCCACAGTGAACGACGTGGATGGCCCCATCGACTTGGCGATAGTAGTCACGCCGCCGACAACGGTGCTCCCCATAATAGACGAGTGCGGTCAGAAGGGCATCAAGGCCGCCATTGTAGCCACCGAGGGATTTGCGGAGACCGGCCGGGACGGAGCCACGCTCCAACGTCACCTGGTCGAAACGGCCCGGCGCTATGGGATGCGCCTTCTGGGACCAAATACCTTGGGTGTTCTCAGCACGGATTACGGTCTGGTAACTGCACCGTACTCCATGGGCCACAACAAACCCCCGAGCGGAGGCATTACCTACTGCAGCCAGACCGGGTTCCTGACCTTCGGCGTGCATCCCGTTAAGGACATCGGCTATCCCATCAGCAAGATTTGCGACTTTGGCAACAAGTGCGACGTCAATGAACTTGACCTCCTTCCTTACCTGGCGGACGATCCGAGCACCAACGTGATATGCATGCACCTTGAGGATATAAAGAACGGACAGCGGTTCATAGAGGTGGCACGGCAGGCGGTGGCACGGAAGCCGGTGTTGATACTGAAGCCGGGCCGTACTGAAGCCGGGGCCAGAGCAGCCTCCTCCCACACCGGATCGCTGGCGGGAGACGATCAGGTCCATGAGAATGCCTTCAGGCAGGCCGGCGTCATCAGGCTCAGAACATGGCGCGAATTCTGGGACATTCCGAAGGCTCTGTCGCTGCAGCCGCTGCCGAAGGGCAATCGGATCGCTATTGTCACGGCTACCGGTGGAGCAGGTGTCATGCTAAGCGACGCAGCCGCTGAGTTTGGGCTGGTTCCAGCCACCTTCGCGGCTGCTACCAGAAGTCAACTGGGGAAACTGTCGCCGAGGCTGGGCAACAACCCCGTTGATGTTGGCCCCATGATGTCCGTTCGGGAGTTCCCCTTCTCAGTCTATGAAGACGTGGTCCCAGCGATTCTCTCCGATCCCAACGTGGATTGCCTGACAGCCGTGTGCCATCTCGGGCCTCCGATCCTGAAGGTATTCACCGGCTTGGCACCCCTCATATCAAAGATTGGGAAGCCGGTGACCGTACTGGGATATGGCATCGATCTGCCCGAAATGCAGGAGTCGGTGCGTCAGATGGAGTCGATGGGACTGCCCACTTACCTTGACCTGGAGACCAGTGTGAAGGCGCTTGGCGTCAGCGCAGCTTATTCCCGGATCAGGGCTCGAATGGAAGAGGATGCCCGGTAGAATCGCCGGCTCTACTTGGTTACCAGGTGCTCCGGCATCCTCACCGCCACGACCTCTCCGCGGGCACACACGTTCCCGTCCGCCGAGAGCGTTGCCGACATGCTGACCTTGCGTCCTTTGACCTCTTTAACTGACGCCCTTACTTCCAGAGGGACGCCGAGTGGCGTGGGCCGCAGGTAGTCAACGTGCAGCGAAGCGGTGACGAAGCGCAGCGCCGGCTCCGTGCCCATGGCCCGCCCCTCCGCCCGGTATGAGGCCGCCGCCGCCGTGCCGGTACAGTGGCAATCGATAAGAGAGGCAATCAGGCCGCCATATACGTACCCCGGAATGGCAACGTGATAAGGCCTGGGCTGGAACCTGCATACGGACTCCTCACCATCCCAGTAGCTCTGGATATGCAGTCCGGACTCGTTCAGCCGGCCGCAGCCGTAGCAATGGCTCAACTGTTCCGGGTAGTAGTCCTGAAACGATTTCTCTCCCATTCTGATGTCCTTTCCCAAGCGTCGCTCAATGTGCGGGTGACAGGTCTCCGACAAGCCGCGGCAGCTAGTCCTCGATCCTAAATTCCCACTGGCAATGCACGTCATCTTTGCTTGTCCGCGGAGGGAGCTTGAGAGGGGTGGCTTTCATCTTCGGATTGATGGCATGCGCCCTGATCTGCAGCAACTCCGTCTCGATCAGGCCGCAGATCCTCTTCTCCCTTCCCTCACCCTCTCTTTCCAGGGCCAGAAGGGTCGGACAGCGAGTCACCGTCCATATACCGCGGTTCGGCTCCTGCAGATGGACGCGGTGCTCCAGATTCCAGGCCCAGGGGCTCATCTGAAGGCACTTCAGCAGGGCAGCAACGTCATCGCCCTTGATGTTGAATATATGGCGGGTAATCTCTACGTCGTGGACTTCCATCCTGTCCCAGACCAGCCGATCGCAGTCAAAGGCCAGGTCATCGCTCGTCTTCCGCTTCACTGCCAGGTACCATGTCCCATCCAGAACGCGGATGTACTCCCCGTAGGCCCTGAGTGCCTTCAGGAGCACCTTCTTCGAGAAGTCGTCGTATTTCAGGCCGCCGTCCAACGGGCCACTGTAGTCTGTCAGATCTCCCATGCATGCCCCTCCGTCACTACCAGAGTAGCTGACTCACGGGCTACGGGCTGAGCCTGGGAACCTCGTGTCTTCAAAGGGCTCCTTTCACAGACACCGGTGTTCGACAACGGCGGATTGCCTCTTGGCGCACACGCGAGGAGACACCGGCGGAAATCGTGGCGCAGGCAGCCCCATCCTGTCATATTAGCCGCCGACTCATGCGGCTCTCAAGAACTCGACCACTTCGCGATTGAACCGGGAGGTCATCTCTACGTTGAAACCGTGCGATCCGCCCTTCACCATGACCAGCTTCGCGTTGGGGATCCCCGCAGCCAGTACCTCTGAGGAATGGGGCGAGACAATCCTGTCCTCAGCTCCGGTTGTCACCAGGGTCTGGGACTTGATCAGGTGAAGCCGGTCGACTGTATTGTGGCCGGAGATGGCTCTAAGCTGATCCGAGAGGCCATCGAACATGTCCGGTTTCACGAAGAACCTGGACAAGAACTGCATCGCCTTTCGGTACAGCAGTCTGTTGAATGACATCCCGATCACCGCGTTCATCGTCTTCCGGGTGTCCAGTTTGGAGAAATCCACCTCGGTGGTTCCCTCGGTATAACCCAGTGCCTCCATGAGCGCGGGGTTTGTCGGATTGGTGTCTCCGCCGGCTACAGTGCTGCTCACCAGGACCAGCTTGAGCACCCGGTCCGGATAGTCAATCGCCACTTCCTGTGCCACCAGGCCTCCCAAAGACTGCCCGAAAATGTGCGCCCTTTCGATAGCCAGATGATCCATCAGCGCGACCACGTCATCGGCCAAAGCTCTGAAACCATAAGGCTGTTTCGGCCTGTCGCTCCTTCCGATGCTTCTGGGGTCGAAGGTGATGACCTTGAAGTGCTTTTTGAAAGCCGGGAGTTGGCGAAACCACGAGGTGTGACCAGCGCCCAGGCCCGGTATCAGGACCAGGGGCTCTCCCTGCCCATGGGTCTTGTAGTACAGCTTGACTCCATTCACATTGGCCTGCGGCATTCCTGCACCTCCACCGCTGGCTGGAAGCCTATTTCGGCCAAGGCTATCACCCCCCGGCAAGGGCTGTCAAAACGATCCGGAATCAAGACGAAGCCTGACCATTGCGGGGGTGCGGTCTTCAGAGCAGCCCGGATGGCCTGAGAACTACTTGTAATGGAATGCCCGCACCTCGTGAGCTATTTGAGAACACTCCCCCTAGAGGACAGTGCCCCCCTGTGCTACGCTTGTCCTTCGGTGACGTTCATGCGTTGGCCATAGCCACGCGAGTCTGGCTCGGATCATTCCGTCGCCCGGAACCGAGCCCTAATCAGTAAGGAGTGACATGGTGGTAGCGACTAAGAGGCGGAAGCTTTCTGAAAAAGGCGACAGACTCTTCAGCGAGAGCAAGTGGGAACCGGCTGTCGAGGCCTATGACAAGACGCTCAGTGCCAATCCCAAGGATGCTGCAGCCTGGAAGAACCGTGCCTCTGCCCTGATTCACCTGCAGCGTTATGAGGAGGCCGTGGAGAGCTACGACAAGGCCCTCGCACTGGACTCTGGCGACGCCGCCACTTGGTACAACCGGGCCAGTGCCCTGGACGAGCTGAAGAAATGCTCAGAGGCCGTGGACAGCTATGACAAGGCCCTCGCACTGGACCCGAATGACGCCCAAGCCTGGAACAACCGGGCCAACGCCCTGTACACATTGAAACGTTACCTGGAAGCATCCGAAAGCTACGACAAAGCACTGTCGCTGGACCCAAACAATGCTTCTGCCTGGAACAATCGCGGCAATTCTCTCTACATCCTTAAGGGTCATCAGAAGGCCGTAGAGAGCTATGATCAAGCGCTCACCATTGACTCCAGCAATGCTGGAGCCTGGCACAACCGCGGCAATGCGCTGGCCCGTCTGGAGCGGTACCAGAAAGCTGTTGAGAGCTACGATATGGCACTCGCTATACAGCCGGAGAACGCGTCTACCTGGTGCAACCGAGCCAATGCGCTCTATATGATGAGGCGGGATCAGGATGCGGTGGATAGCTACGATGAAGCTCTGGCCCTCGATGCTACGATGGTGGGAGCCTGGAACAATCGTGGCAATGCCCTGGTTCAGCTGGAGCGCTACCAGGACGCAGTCGAAAGCTACAATGAAGCTCTGGCCCTGGACCCGAACTACGGAGATGCCTGGAATGAGTGCGGCACCGCCCTGGCCTATCTGGGACGTTACGAGGAAGCCGTGGAAAGCTACGACCGGGCCCTTCTCGTCAACCCGAACAACGCCTCAACCTGGTACAACCGCGGCAACGCTCTCGTCAATCTTGAACGCTACCAGGAGGCTGTGGAGAGCTACGATAGGGCAAAGGCGATCGATGTTAACCAGGCAGACACCTGGAACAACCGCGGCGCTGCTTTGAATAACCTCGGTGCGCTTGAGGATGCCCTGGTCAGCTACGAAAGAGCGGCGGCGATTGACCCGAGCAATCCCAGCTATCACTTCAATATCGCCTCCGTTCAGTTCACTTTGGCCCAGGACAAGACCTCGCTCAATGCGATCGATCAATACCTAAGGGCAAAGCCAATGGACGCTAATGCCTGGGACATGAAGGGGTGCCTGCTGCTTCGGTTGTGTTCGAATCAGGAGGCGCTGGCGGCTTTCGAGAGGGCCTGCGCGATAAGCCCCGCCAATGCGATGTATCACTACCACACGGGAGTGGTGCTCCAGCGGCTCAGAAGGAAACTTGAGGCGGTGCGCCACTTCCGGCTGGCGCTGCAGCAAGTCGAGGATTTCCAGGAGGCGGCAGAGGCCCTGCAGCAGATGGAGTCTGAGCGGCCAACCTGGTGGGACTGGTGGTTCTTGGATTCCTGGGCCAGACGGTCGGTTGGCATCGTCCTCAGTACGCTGCTCCTCGTCTACATCATCATGCCACTCTTCGGTGGCCAGGTCGTCATAGCGGGCGGTCTGACCCTGAACGTAGGACAGAGCATTCAATACTACATATTGCCGGTCTCTCTTATTGCCGTGATTCTTCTGCTGCCCAGCATTCTCAAGTGGGGAAGGCGCGCGGCGGATATCGACCCCCTCCCGTCCAAACAGGAGCCCCAGTTGGCGCCCATCTCTACCCCTACCGAGCCCAGTGAAGAAGGGCGCGGCCAGACGAAGCCAGAATAAACAAGGCCGCTGTTTTGGGACTGCCAAGCCCTCATCGGCACCAAATGACAAGGGGCACAAGGTGCTGAGGCCGTCTCTCTCATGGCTGTGCAGCGAACTCGGACTGCATTCCGCCTCAATCCGTCCGCACGAACCGGCCGCAAACCGCACTGCGCCATCTGTCTGTCCGGCGACTGAAGGTCAGAAGATAAACGGTGCCAGCGAAGGCCCCACTGAGCACACAACAGCCGCGACGCCCGCGCTGTCCATTGGACCAGCGCGCCACGAAACGCAGCGTGAAAGGGCCTGCACCCCAACCGAGGCCAATCCCATGCCTAGGTGAACAAAGGAACGCGGTCTGCCGATGAAGAACGCAGAGGCACTCACGCATTGACACCAACGAGGTTCTGTGAAGAGGCTAGCATGTCCCGCCAGTACTACAGGAGACCTGAGGAAAATGGAGACCCCCTCCGGGCCACCAGTGAGGGAGAAAGTCCACTCGCGCAGCAGAGGGGGCGCAGCGGCCCGGAGAGGGGGACGTACAACACTAAGGATAATACAAGTGACCCGTTGCTGTCACTGGTACTTCACCTCGTCCTTGTCCAGACGGTTCGCGCCAACCATCATGGGGTCTGTCCACCGGAAGAACAAGTGACTCAGGAAGCCAACAGCAGACGGTGCCACCTCTCACTCCCTCCAATCCCCCTATAAGGACTTCGTATATGCTGTGATCGCTGATTATATCACAGCCACCATAGTGCTCTGTCAATACCCTAGACCCATATTATGCCATGTTGGTCAACCTTGTCCAGGCCTGGACAAGTCACCAACTCGCGCCAAGCGCCTACTCCTTGCCCAGATCTGCTGCAGATGCATCTCGGAACCACTTGTGAATCTGGTCCAGTGCCGGAGGGAACACGCTGAAGACCTGAGTGTCGCCGGGGAACTGCAGGGAATGCCCTTCGGTGATGAAGAGTATCCCCCTCTCTCCCGGCTTCAGTGACTCGTCTATCCTCTTGGCCATGTGGTCGTATCTCTTTCGCGAAGCTTCCACATAGAACTGGCTCACCATCCTGGCCACCTTCTCGCTGAGAAATCCGCCCAGCAGCATCCTCTCCCAATCCATGCTCTCCTCCGCCAGTTCCCGGTCATCCGTGGCCTCAAGCCTGGCACCCCTCTCACACCTCTCCTTGACTATCGAGCAACTGCTGGTATTCATCTTCTCCAGTATCTTCAGGCCGTCTTCGCCCCCGGCAACGATGGCCTCATGATAGATGCACTCCACCGGGCCAGTCTTCTCTTCCAGTTTGACCAGTTGTTCTCTGACCTGCTGCCAGTACATGTCGAACCTCTCACTGTAGTCGGCGGGAGCGTCGCTGCCGCGCAGCACAAGAGGCACAACGAAGAGCTTCCGCTGCCCTCCAAAGGACTCCACTGAAGGTTTGTCTATGTGACCCAGTTCCTCACCCACTCTCTGTGCCCTCCTCTCCTGCGCACTCCAGTACCGAAGCTACCCCGAACCTCATACACATCGCTGCGCTGCCTGCAGCGCACTCAGGCGGTTATGTGCCCACATATCCGGTTCCGCTTGGCGAAGCCGCAACCGACGACGGCAGTCTCACAGGGTTGAACCCTTTCTGTCTTTGCCGCGTCTGTGGCCATCGGATTCCTTTCTCAGGTTCTGAAACTGCCTGAGAAGTTCCTTCTCTTCTCGGCCAAGGTTGGTTGGAGTGACGACCCTCAACACGACGTACTGATCCCCCTTGCCACGTTTGCCCAGACGAGGCATGCCCTGACCCGGGACTCTTGTCACAGCGCCGCTTTGGGCCCCCTCGGCTATGTCCACCTTGACCTCACCGCCCAGCCCAGGCACGTGTGCCTGGCCGCCCAGGGCTGCCGCGACAAGAGAGATATCGTGCTGAATGTAGATGTCGTCACCGTGCCTTTCGAAAAGCGGATGCCGTTCCACATTGATAACAACGTACAGGTCCCCAGGGTGGCCATCGGCACTGGCTTCTCCCTCACCCTCGATCCTAACACTGTAGCCAGTATCGGCACCAGGAGGGACATCGACCTTGAGTTCCTCCTTGGTCTCAACGGCCCCCTTCCCCTGGCAATCCTTGCAGGCCTTCTTGACGATTTTCCCCCGTCCGCGGCATTCGCCGCAACCCGCAATCTGCCTGACCACTCCGTAGCCCGACCTGTGCTCAGTGACAACCTGTCCTTTACCCTGACATCTCCGGCAGGTTTCCAGTCCGTCGGCTTGCGCCCCCGTCCCACTACACGACGGACAGGCGGATGCCTTGGACAATTCTATGGTCTTCTTTACGCCGGAAGCCGCTTCCTCCAGCGTCACACTGAAGTCGTAGCGCAAATCGGCACCCTTCCTAGGCTCTCTCCTACTCGAGGTTCTCCCACCAAAGAAGCTGTCGAAGACGTCATCCCCGAAACCGAAACGGAATTCCCCGAACAGGCTGCCGAAATCAACGCCGCGAAAGATGTCTTCCTGAGTGTAGCCTTCGAGGCCAGCATGGCCATAGGTATCGTAGAGGTCGCGTTTCTGCGGATCGCACAAGACGGCATAGGCCTCGTTGACCTCTTTCATCTTCTCCGCAGCCTCGCCGTTGCCAGGGTTCCTATCGGGATGGTGCTGCATGGCCAGGTTGCGGTAGGCCTTCTTTATGGCGGCTGGATCGGCGTCTCTGCCTACGCCTAGAATCTCGTAGTAGTCCCTCTTTGTCATCGCAATCTGCTGTCTGACAGGTCCAATAGGGTGCGGTTTCATACAAGGGGGCCGCCCTGATGCCCAAAGCACGAAAAGAAGGGTGTCAAATGTCTCTTATCGTTGTTGCTTGCGATGCCTTGACTGCCAGCCACCCGGGCGGCTCATCTCTGGACAGGCTGTCATGCTTTGACTTCGGCTGGCTTCGGCTTCACAGTCTCCGCCTCTGACGGCTTCTCGCCAGTCTTGTTCTTGGCAGGTTCTGACGCCGACGCTTTCTCTGCCGGCTTCTCCCCATCCCCCTTGCTGCTATTGTATCCGTTTCTGCCTTCGCTCGCGTTGTCAGTGACATAGAACCCGGAACCTTTGAACACGATGGGCACTGGCGAGAAAATGCGCTGTGCTTGGCATTGGCAATTGGGGCAGTTGGCGCCCGAGCTTTCGCTGAA
>Ga0209592_1000127_pt1 | contig 19109 bp, 21 predicted proteins | sample PPLLak2March2015_2_FD_187251 | JGI IMG/M metagenome (GOLD analysis project Ga0209592, IMG submission 187251) | Freshwater sediment microbial communities from Prairie Pothole Lake near Jamestown, North Dakota, USA - PPLs Lake P8 Core (3) Depth... | ecosystem: Environmental > Aquatic > Freshwater... | reverse complement strand
GGCTTCCCCGGGCGCAGCGTGGGGCGCGAGGTCAGCTTCACGCTCGACGCCGGCGAGGTGATGTGCGTGCTCGGGCCGAACGGCGGCGGCAAGACCACGCTGTTCCGCACGCTGCTCGGCCTTCTCGAGAAGCATTCCGGCTCCATCGCTTTTCAGGGTGCTTCGCTCGAAAGCCTGAGCAGGAGAGAGATCGCCCGCCGGGTGGGCTACGTACCGCAGGGTCACAGCGCGTACTTCGCCTTCACGGTGCGCGAGTTCGTGCTGATGGGCCGCACGGCGCACCTCGGGGCCTTCGCCTCTCCCGCAGCAAATGACTTTCTCGTGGTGAACCGGGTATTGGAGTCCCTCGGCATCGCCGCGCTGGCCGACCGGCCGGTCACCGAGATCTCCGGCGGCGAGCGCCAGCTCGCGCTCGTGGCGCGCGCGCTCGCGCAGGAGCCGCGCCTGCTCGTGCTCGACGAGCCGACCGCCGGCCTCGACTTCGGCAACCAGATCCGGGTTCTCGAGAGGATCAGCAATCTGAGCGAGAAAGGAATTTCCATCCTGTTCTCGAGCCACCACCCGGACCACGCCTTCATGTGCGCGGGCCGCGCGCTGCTCCTCGCCGAGGGCCGCGCGCTCGAGATCGGCCCCCCGCAGGAGGTCATCCGCGCCGATACCCTGCAGCGCCTCTACGGCGTGCCGGCGCAGGTGCTCGCCACCGAAGCCGGCGTGCACGCCTTCCTGCCTCGCTTGACAACGTAAATGCGCAAGGCGCAACCTACCCGCCTCGGGGACCGCAGACTCCCCGCGCAACAAGCCAAGACGCCCTCGCGTCCAAGCTCTGCGGCACACTCTTGAAAGGAGAGCGCCATGGACGCGAGCATCAGTGCAGCCGAGCTTCAAAAGTCGTTTCGCTCCGGTCATTCACCCCTTGTCATCGATGTGCGGAAGAACGAGCGCTTTCGCGAGTCGCCTTACGCCATCAAGGGGGCGCTGCGCCGCGACCCCCTCGCGGTAGAGCAATGGAAGCGCACCCTGCCCGCCGCGGCGAGCGTGGTGGTCTACTGCGTGCACGGCCACGAAGTGAGCCAGAACGTCGCCAAGGCCCTCGGTGCACGCTACCTCGAGGGCGGCATCGAGCACTGGAAGGAGGACGGCGGCGAGCTCTTCGCCAAGCCCGCCGACGCCTCGACGCGCTGGGTGACGCGCGAGCGGCCGAAGATCGACCGCATCGCCTGCCCCTGGCTGATCCGCCGCTTCGTCGACCCCGAAGCGGAGTTCCTCTATGTCCCCACCGCGGAAGTCAAAAGGGTTTCTCTCGAGAGAGCTGCAACTGCATACGACATCCCCGATGTCGAGTTCTCCCACGAGGGCGAGCGCTGCAGCTTCGACGCCTTCCTGAAATACTACCGGCTGAGGGACCCGGCGCTCGACGCGCTCGCGCTCATCGTGCGCGGCGCCGACACCAACCGTCTGGACATCGCGCCGCAGGCGGCAGGCCTGGCCGCGATCTCGCTGGGGCTTTCCCGCAACTACAAGAACGACCATGAGATGCTCGAGCACGGCATGGTGATGTACGACGCGCTCTACGCCTGGTGCAAGGAAGGCAAGGACGAAGTCCATACCTGGAACCCAGCGGCCTATCGATGAGCGCTCTCGCGCTGCCCGCGCCGGTCACCTTTGCCGAGGCGTTCCGCTTCTGGCTGAAGCTCGGCTTCATCAGCTTCGGCGGGCCGACCGGGCAGATCGCGATCATGCACCAGGAGCTGGTCGAGCGGCGGCGCTGGATCTCGGAGCGCCGCTTCCTGCATGCGCTCAACTACTGCATGCTGCTCCCCGGGCCCGAGGCGACGCAGCTCGCCACCTACATCGGCTGGCTGATGCACCGTACCTGGGGCGGCATCGTCGCCGGCAGCCTGTTCGTGCTGCCCTCGGTGGTGATCCTGATTGCGCTGTCGTGGATCTATCTCGCCTACGGCGACGTGCCGGTCGTGGCCGGTATCTTCTACGGCATCAAGCCGGCGGTGGTGGCGATCGTGCTTGCCGCGGCGCACCGCATCGGCTCGCGCGCGCTGAAGAACGGCTGGCTCTGGGCGATCGCCGCCGCGGCGTTCGTGGCGATCTTCGCCTTCGACGTGCCCTTCCCCGCCATCGTCATGGCGGCCGCCCTGATCGGCTACGGCGGCGGCCGGTACGCGCCGGCGCGATTCTCGACGGGCGGCGGCCACGCCGCGGCAGCGGCTGGCCACGGGCCCGCGGTCATCGACGACGACACGCCCACGCCCGCGCACGCGCGGTTCCGCCTTTCGTCGCTGCTCCTGGTCTGCCTCGTCTCCGTCGCCCTCTGGGCGGCCGGGCTGGGCGCGCTCATCGCGGCGTACGGCTGGGAGGGAACGCTCACGCAAATGGGCTGGTTCTTCACGAAGGCGGCGCTGCTCACCTTCGGCGGCGCCTATGCGGTGCTGCCGTACGTCTACCAGGGCGGCGTGGAGCACTACGGCTGGCTGAGCGCCCAGCAGATGATCGACGGCCTCGCGCTCGGGGAGACGACGCCCGGCCCGCTGATCATGGTGGTCGCCTTCATCGGCTTCGTCGGCGGCTGGACCAAGGAGGTGTTCGGGCCGGAGGCGCTCGCCGCCGCCGGCATCGCGGCCGCGCTGGTGGCGACGTTCTTCACCTTCCTGCCCTCGTTCGTCTTCATCCTCGCCGGCGCGCCGTTCGTCGAGACGACTCACGGCGACCTGCGCTTCACCGCGCCGCTCACCGCGATCACTGCCGCCGTGGTCGGCGTCGTGATCAACCTGGCGGTGTTCTTCGCCTACCACGTGCTCTGGCCGCAGGGGCTCGCCGGCCGCTTCGACTGGGTCTCGGCCCTGATCGGCATCGCGGCGCTGGTCGCGCTGCTGCGTTACAGGGCTGGCGTCATGCCGGTGATCGGTGCTTGCGCCGCAATCGGCCTGTTTGCCACACTGGCGTTTTGAGGAGCAGAGATGGCGGCTTACGTGTTCGGCGAGATCGAGGTCACCGACCCCGCGACCTATGAGGAGTACCGCAAGCAGGTCATGGCGGTGGTGACCAAGTACGGCGGCAAGTTCATCGTGCGCGGCGGCGAGGTGGAGACGCTGGAGGGCGGCTGGGCGCCCAAGCGCTTCGTCGCGCTCGAGTTCCCGTCGATGGAGCAGGCGCAGAAGTGGTACCGCTCGCCGGAGTACGCGCCGCTCATCGAGCTGCGCAAGAAAGCCTCGCGCGGCAGGCTGATCCTCGTCGAAGGCGCCTAGGAAAACGAAAGGGCGCCTGAGCGCCCTTTCGGCCTACTCCTCCCAGATAGCCTGTTCAGCCGGGGCTGCTTTACCCCGCCCGAATGACGCCGCAGGCGAGCCGCGCGCCGGCATTGCCGGTGGGCTGCGTCTTGAAGTCGTCGGGGTCCGCATGGACGATCACGGCGCGGCCGATGATGCTGCCCGGCCCGGGCGTGACGCTGATGCCGTCGACCTCGACGTCGACCTTGGCGCGGCCGTTCTTCGCCGCCTTGAGCGGCGGCAGGTCGCCAGCGTGGCGCTCGGCCGTGCCCGGCATGCCGTGCGGCTTGCCGAACGGGTTGAAGTGGCCCTTGGCGCTCATGCCGTCGCCCGAGCTGCAGTCGCCGACCTCGTGGATGTGCAGGCCGTGCTCCTGGCCGGGCTTCAGGCCCTGGACGTAGACGACTACGTGCACCTTGTTGCCGCGCTGCTCGAAGGTCGCCTCGCCGAAGGTCTTGTTGCCCTTGGTCGCCTGCAGCTGCGCGTTCGCCCGCGCCTCCTCCTGCTGCATGCTCTGGCAGGACGCGAGCGCCGTGAGGGCGAGGATCGAAAAGGTTCGTTTCATCATTTCTTCTTCTTCATGGTGGGGGTCATCGAAGCGGGGGACATGGACATGCCCTTGCCTTTCTTGTAGTTGGCGACGGCCTTGTCGCGGGCCTTGTCCAGGTCCGCAGCGTCCTTCGCCTTGCTGGCGGCGGCCTTGTCGGCCTCGGCCTTCTTCTCTGCCTCGCTTTTCGCCGGCGGGGCCGGGAGCTTGGCGTGGCCGGCGGCGAAGGCGCCGATCAGCAGCCCGCCCAGGAGCGCCATCAGGATGCGTTTCATGTTTTCTCCTTCATGTGGGGCGCGCCAGCGGGAACGGCCCCGCCCGCGGCTGCCTGCTTGCCCGACCTGACCTCGTCGTACCAGATCGAATGGTGCTCCTTCGCCCAGGTCTCGTCCGTGTAGCCGGTGCGCATGTTGCCGTACGCGCCCTCGACGCCGATCGTGCCCATGTAGATGTGGCCGAGCGAGATCGCGACGTAGATGATCGCCGCCGCCACGTGCCAGATCCACGCCTCCTGCATCACGGCGCGCGTCTGGTCGAAGTTCGGGAACAGCAGGATCAGTCCGCTCCAGGCGACGACGATGGACAGCCCGACCACGCCGAACCAGAACCAGCCCTTCTCGCCGGCGTTGAAGCGGCCCGACGGGATGTGCTTGCCGCGGGTGAAGTAGGCGATGGCCCCGGAGAACCACTGCCAGTCGTGGGCGCGCGGCAGGTTGTCGCGGATCCACATCAGGATCATCGCCAGCACCGAGACGATGAAGAACGGCCCGACGAAGTTGTGCAGGTTCTTGGCGAGCGCCGCGAGCCACGCGAACAGCGTGTAGCCGAACACGGGCAGCAGCACGTACTTGCCGAACAGCATGATCAGGCCCGAGAGGCCGAGCACCACGAAGCTGATCGCGGTGCACCAGTGCACCACCTGCTCGAAGCTCGAGAAGCGCAGGATCAACCGCCCGGTCGGCTTTTCGTGCAGCTTGACCGAGCCCTTGGCGAAGTAGAAGGCGAGGATGGCGAGCGCCACGATCACCACCAGCCAGCCGCCGTAGAACGTCACCGGACCGTTGCGGATCTGCCGCCACGTCTCGCCCCACGACTGGACCAGAACCTCGGTTTCGCGTCCCTTGACGCTCGAATTGGTGTAGGGCGACGTGCCGGAGCGCACCTCGCGCCAGACCGGTGCATTGTTCCCCGGCTGGGTCATCTGGCGCTGCTGCTGCTCCTTGACGCGGTCCTGCGGCGCCTGCGCCAGCGCGCTCGCGACAACGAGCACGGAGCAGAAAAAGGCAACGACGATGCTCGATACGAGCTTCATGAGTCCTCCTCGGCCGCTCTACCTTGCCCGACGACCTACTGGTAGATGCGTTTGTGTTCGTGCTGCGCGAGCTGGCGGGTCTTGATCGACTCCTCCCAGCTCTCGCGGCTGCCCTTGGTCCACTTGCTGCCGCGCAGCTCCGTCACGGCGGGGTCGTTGTCCCACGGCAGGCCGTCCTTCTTGCCCTTGTACTTGCCCTGCTCGTAGACCGTGACCTGCTCGGACTCGCCGCAGGCGACGAGCCCGAGTACGGCGATCAGAAGAAAAACCTTCCTCATGACCGCCCCGGCTGCTTCTGCTGCGCGGGCGGCTGCGCGCCGGGCCGGGTCGCCGGGCCGTAGGCCGTGCCCCAGCCCCAGACCTCGGAGCCCTTGCCGCGCCGTAGCACGCGCTCGCGGTAGATGTCGGCGATCACGTCGCCGTCGCCGCCGAGCAGCGCCTTGGTCGAGCACATCTCGGCGCAGGCGGGCAGCTTGCCCTCGGCGAGGCGGTTGCGGCCGTACTTCTGGAACTCGGCATCCGAGCGGTCGGCCTCGGGGCCGCCGGCGCAGAACGTGCACTTGTCCATCTTGCCGCGCAGGCCGAAGGCGCCCGCCTGCGGGAACTGCGGCGCGCCGAACGGGCAGGCGTAGAAGCAGTAGCCGCAGCCGATGCACAGGTCCTTGTCGTGCAGCACCACGCCGTCCTCGGTGCGGTAGAAGCAGTCGACCGGGCACACCGCCATGCAGGGCGCGTCCGAGCAGTGCATGCAGGCGACCGAGATCGACTTCTCGGCCCCGACCACGCCGTCATTGATGGTGACGACGCGGCGGCGGTTGACGCCCCAGGGCACCTCGTTCTCGTTCTTGCACGCGGTGACGCAGCCGTTGCACTCGATGCAGCGCTCGGCGTCGCACAGGAATTTCATTCTCGCCATGGCGGTCTCCTTATGCCTTTGCCACGTTGCACAGCGTGGTCTTGGTTTCCTGCATCATCGTCACCCGGTCGTAGCCGTAGGTGGTGGCGGTGTTGACCGCCTCGCCCCGCACGATCGGCGCCGCGCCCTCCGGGTAGTAGGGCAGCATGTCCTCGCCCTGCCACCAGCCGGAGAAGTGGAACGGGATGAAAACCGTGTCCGGGCCGACGCCCTCGGTGATCTTCGCCTTGACCTTGATGCGCGCGCCCGAAGGCGTGCTGACCCAGACGTACTCGCCGTTGCGGATGTTCCGGTCGGCGGCCGACTTTGGATTGATCTCGACGAAGTTGTCCTGCATCAGCTCGGCGAGCCAGGGGTTGGAGCGCGTCTCCTCGCCCCCGCCCTCGTACTCCACCAGGCGCCCGCTGGTGAGGATCAGCGGGAACTTCTCGTGCATCTTGTCGGCGACCGCCTTCTGCTGCACCGACTTGAACATCGTCGGCAGGCGCCACAGCACCTTGACGTCGTCGTGGGTCGGGTACTTCTCGACGAGGTCCGGCCGCGGCGAGTAGAGCGGCTCGCGGTGCTGCGGGATGCCGTCGGGGAAGTTCCACACCACGGCGCGCGCCTTGGCGTTGCCGAAGGGGCTGCAGCCGTGCTTCATCGCCACGCGCTGGATGCCGCCCGAGAGGTCGTTGGTCCAGAGCTTGCCCTCGGCCTCCGCCTTCTCCGCGTCGGTGAGCTCGTCCCACCACCCGAGCTTCTTCAGCAGCACGTGGTCGAACTGCGGGTAGCCGGTGGTGATGTCGCTTCCCTTCGCGTGCACGCCGTCCTCGGCGAGCAGGTTGACGCCGTCCTTCTCCACGCCGAAGAGCGCGCGGAAGGTATGGCCGCCGTCCATCGGGTGCTTGGAGGTGTCGTACAGGTTCGGCGTCCCGGGATGCTTGAGGTTGGGGTTGCCGTAGCAGGGCCAGGGCAGGCCGTAGTAGTCGCCGGTGAGGTCATAGCCGGTCTTCGCGTCCTTGCCGCCGCGCGCCCTCAGCGTCTTCACGTCGAAGACGTGCATGTTGCGCATGTGCGCCTGGAGGCGCTCGGGCGACTGGCCGGTGTAGCCGATGGTCCAGCAGCCGCGGTTGAACTCGCGCGTGATGTCCTCGATGGAGGGCTCGTCCATGCCGCCCTTGCCCTTGACGAGCTGGATGTTCGGCTTGCCGTCGCCCTTCTGGCCGATCAGCTCCTTGGCGAAGCCGAGCTTCTCGGCGAGCTGGTACATGATCATGTGGTCGGTGCGCGCCTCGAACACCGGGTCGATCACCTTCTCGCGCCACTGCAGCGAGCGGTTGGAGGCGGTGACGCTGCCCTCGCACTCCATCTGCGTCGCCGCCGGCAGCAGGTAGGCGCCGTCCTTGCGCACCTTGGCGAACATCGCCGCGCTCGCCGAGGGGTACGGGTCGATCACCACCATCAGGTCGAGCTTCTCCATCGCCTTGAGCATGTCCAGGCCGCGCGACTGGCTGTTCGGCGCGTGTCCCCAGAAGACGATGGCGCGCAGGTTCTTGTCCTGGTCGATGGCGTTCTCGTTCTCCATCACGCCGTCGATCCACCGCGACACCGTCATGCCGGGCTTGGCCATCATCGCCTCGGAGGCGTACTGCTTCTTCATCCAGCCGAGGTCGACGTTCCACACGCGCGACCAGTGCGCCCAGGAGCCGGGGATCGCCACCGGGTAGTAGCCCGGCAGGGTGTCGGGGTTGGGTCCGATGTCGGTCGCGCCCTGCACGTTGTCGTGGCCGCGGTAGATGTTGCAGCCGCCGCCGGAGCGCCCGACGTTGCCCAGCGCGAGCATCAGGATGTTGGAGGCGCGCACGATCGCGTTGGCGTGGTTGTGCTGCGTCTGCCCCATCGCCCAGATGATGAAGCCCGGCCGGTTCTCGGCCAGCGTCTTGGCGATGTACTCGATGTCCTCCACGGGGGTGCCGGTGACCGCGGACGCCTGCTGCGGCGACCACTTCTCCATCACCTCCTTCTTCACCTGGTCCATGCCGTGGACGCGGTCGGCGATGTACTTCTTGTCCTCCCAGCCGTTCTTGAAGATGACGTGCAGCACGCCGAAGAGCAGCGCCACGTCGGAGCCGGAACGGAAGCGCACGTACTTGTCGGCCTTCGCCGCGGTGCGCGTGAAGCGCGGGTCGGCGACGATCACCTTGGCGCCGTTCTCCTTCGCGTGCAGCGTGTGCAGCATCGACACCGGGTGCGCCTCGGCGGCGTTCGAGCCGAGGAACAGCATCGACTTCGCGTTCTGCTCGTCGTTGTAGGAGTTGGTCATCGCGCCGTAGCCCCAGGTCTGGGCGACGCCGGCGACGGTGGTGGAGTGGCAGATGCGCGCCTGGTGGTCGGTGTTGTTGGTGCCGAAGAGGCGCACCCACTTGCACATCAGGTACGACTGCTCGTTGTTGTGCTTGGAGGAGCCGACCCAGAAGGTGGCGTCGGGCCCGGACTCGGACTTGATCTTCTTCAGCTTGTCGGCGATCTCGGTGTACGCCTGGTCCCAGGAGATCTTCTTCCACTTGCCGCCCTCGAGCTTCACCGGGTACTTCAGGCGGTGCGAGTCGTGGGTAATGCCGTGCTCGCGAATCGAGGCGCCCTTGGCGCAGTGCGCGCCGAGGTTGAGGGGCGAGTCGAACACCGGCTCCTGGCGCACCCACACGCCGTTCTGCACCACGGCGTCGATGGCGCAGCCGACCGAGCAGTGCGTGCAGACGGTGCGCTTGACCTCGACCTTGCCGGTCGCCTCGTCCTTCGCCTGCGCCTCGCCGATCATGCTGAACGGCAGCTGCGAAGCCACGGCGACGCTGCCGGCGCCGACGCCGGAGCGCTTCAGGAAGGTGCGGCGGTCCATGGTCTTGGCGAGGACGCCGGAAAGTCCGCGCGACAAGCGGGACTGGGGAACAGCGCTCGAGGTCGCTTTCCTGGTGAGCAGCATGACGGGCCTCCTCAGACCTTCGTGGTGCGGTAGTAGTTGTTCACGTGCTCGCTGGCCTGGTAGCCACGCGTCGCGCGCTTGTCTTTATTGTCGGATGGGGATTGCGAAGAAGGCGTCTTCGCCACGATCGCCGCCGCGGTTGCGGCGCCGCCAGCGCCGACGGTCAGAAGGAAATTGCGTCTGGATAGCCGCTGGGTGCGGTTGCTCATGGGGCCTCCTCCGTCTAAGTGTTATGCGCGACCGATTCTAGAGCATTTCAAAGGCGGTTTGCTCGACGTGAAAGAAGCGGCGCGCGAAACGCGAGACGCGCCGATAAAAGACCGCCCCGGCATCGTTGTCTATTGCATCGCACAACGGCTCGGCCGCCGGTGCGATCCATCGATTGAAGAAGCGCTCCTGCTCGGCAAGCTCGCGCTGCGCTGCAATAAGGTGGCGCATCGTGTCGCAGAGCGCGGCGATGTGGTCCTCCGGCTCGTGCACGCCCGCCTGCCGGCCGAGGCCGAGCGCGGCAAGCTCCCCGCGCAGCGTCGCGAGCGGCACTTCATTCGTGAATCGCACCGTGTAGGCCGACGTGTAGAGCGTGACGGGCGCTTTTCCCGTGCCCACGAATCGGCTCTCGTATTCGTCGCGCACGGCTTGCGGATCGGCGGCCGCCGCCGCGTGGGACAGTTCCCGCCACGCCTCGCCCAGCCCTTCGCCCTCCAGCTTCGTCGCGGCGATCGCCTGCAGCAGGGCCGCATCGGGCGGCCCGTAGAAGAGCCGCGCCAGCAGCCCGTAGAAGTCGGCGCGCGCCTGCTCTTCCGGGTCGATCATTTCCTGAAGTCGAAGATCGAGGCTTCGGTCTTGTTTTCCATCATGTCGACGACGCGGCAGTCGCCGCACATCTGCAGCCGGCGCGTGCCGCCGGCGAACATCGAATGCCCGCCGAGCTTGCCCATCATGTTCTGCACCATCTGGCGCGTGCCGAACGGCTTGCCGCAGCGCACGCAATTGAACGGCTGCGCCTCGTTCAGCGTCACCGGCTCCTTGGCTTCTTTTCCGAGGAGCAATCTTGGCACCAGGCTGATCGCGTCCTCCGGACAGGTCGCTTCGCACAGCCCGCACTGCACGCAGTTCCGCTCGATGAAGCGCAGCGCCGGGGTCTCCGGCGAGTCGAGCAGCGCCGCCTCCGGGCAGGCGCCGATGCAGGCCTTGCACAGCGTGCAGGTGTCCTTGTTCACCTTCAGCGCGCCGAAGGGCGCGCCGGAACCCAGCTTGATCTCTTCAACCTTGGAAGAACTTTGTTCGAGTAAATGCTCGATTGCAAAGTCCAGCGTGGTGCGCTTCTCGGACGAGAGGTTGAAGGTCGCCGCGCGTTCCACCGTGGCCGCCGGCGCCGTTTCCCACAGGGAAGAAGGACTGTCGATGACCGCAAAATGCTCGCCGGCGTAGCCGAGCGCCTGCAGGATCTGCTCGGCGTAGCCCATCTGCTTCTTCAGCGCCGCGACGTAGCCCTCGGCGGTCTTGTCGGTGACGAGCACGCGCACCTGGCTCGCGCCATAGGCGATCGCGCCCAGCAGCAGATCGATGCCGATCGACGCCGCATGGAAGCATTCGAGCGGCAGCGCGCGCGCCGGCAGGCCCTTGCGCCGGCCGAGCGCCAGCAGCGCCGCGCGGCCTTCTCGCGCGTCGTGGAAGAGCACGCAGGCGTCCTTGCCGCCGGCCTCGCGATAGGTGCCGAGCAGCGTCTTCAGGCGCATGCCGGTGTCGGGCATGCCGGGGTAGGCGTGGCGCATCGCGCCCGAGGGGCACACCGTGGCGCAGCCGCCGCAGCCGGCGCAAAGGTGCGCCTCCACCTTCACCAGGTCGCCGTCGGCGCGGATGGCGCCGCTCGAGCAGACGTCGATGCACTGGTTGCAGCCGGGCTGGCCGGAGCGGCTGTGCGCGCAAAGGCGCGACACGTAGTCGAAGAACTTCGGCTTCTCGAACTCGCCCACCAGCGCCGCGAGGCTGCGCGCGGCGAGCGCCTGCTCGAGCGGGTCGTCGCCCGGTGCGAGGTAGCCCTGCGGCAGCTCGTGCGTGCGGATGAGCGGCTCGCGCGAGAGGTCGAGGACCAGGTCGAACGATTCCGTTCTGGAAGCTTCATTTCTTGAAAAGTCTATTGCGGCCACGGCGCCGCACGCCTTCACGCATGCGCGATGGCCGCGGCACTTGTCCATGTCGATCTGGTAGCTGAAGTCGATCGCCTGCTCGGGGCAGGCGCGCACGCAGGCGTTGCAGCGCGTGCACAGCTCCAGGTCGATCGGGTTCTCCTGGCGCCACTCGAGCTCGAAGGCGCCGAGCCAGCCGGAGAGCTTCTCGGCCTTTCCCGACCACACCGGGTACTTGCGCTCGAGCGGAAGCTCGCCTCTCCCACCCGAAATCAATACGGAAACGTCCAGCTGCCCCGAGAGTCGCTCGGCCCAGTCGAGCGCCGCCGCCGCGGGACCGATGATCAGCAGCTGCCCGCCGGAGGCGAACTCGATCGAAGGCACCGGCTCGGCCTCGGGCAGCGCGGCCATGGCGATGAGCGCCGCCATCTTCGGCGTCGCGCGCGCGCCTTCGGCGGACCACCCGGCGGCCTCGCGCACGTTCACGAACCGGACCCTGCCCTGCGCCTCGCCGGCGAGCTCGCCGAAGAGCGCCGCTTCCTGCGTGCAGGCGACGATCACGTCGTCGCCCTGCCCGAGCGCGGCCTGGAACGCGCCCGCGTCCTTGCGGCACAGCGCTTCGTGCACGCGCACGGGCTCGCCGCACTTCAACGCCGCGGCGAGCGCCCTGGCGTCGATCGCCATGGTGCGGTTGCAGCTGCAGACCTTAAGTGTCTTTCCGTCCAGGCTCATCAGCGGGTTTCGTCTCTTCGCTTTCAGCAATCTTCTCTTGTTCGGGTTTCTCTTGCTCGGCGAGGCGTTTCTTTTCCTCGTCTTCCTCGCGGAAGAGCACCGAGCGCGCGTGCTTGAGCGTCTCCAGCATCTCGGGCGGGATCGGCTCGCCGCCGGTCCAGTCGCCCGAGTAGGCTTCGTAGGGATCGGCGACGTTGAAGTGCGGGTCGCTGAAGAGCTTCTTCAGCGCCACGCGCCGCAGCGCGTCCCCGACTTTCGGATGCATGAACGAGCGGAAGTCGGACTCGGGCGTCAGGCTCTCCACCGGCGGCAGCTCGGGCGCCGCGTCCGCTGGCGCCGGGACGTCGCCCTCGCCCTTCTCGGCCGGCTTCTCCTGCTTCAGCCGCGACCAGCGCGAGAGGAACGGCTCCTTGTCCTGCGCCATCGCTAGACCCGGTCCTTCGGGTGCTGGAACGAGCGCGGCTTGATGCGCTTCTTCGGCTCGGGCCGGTAGTTCTTCTCGACGTAGTCGCCGACCCAGGCGTAGATCTCCGCCGGCATCGCCACGCCGTCGACCGAGTGCCCGGCGTCGAGCCAGCGACCCGCTTCGTTGAAGCTCACGGTGACCTCGACCGGCAGCCCCTGCTCGCCTTCCATGCGCCAGAGCACGAATACCCGAGGGTCGCTCGCCACGACGTTCAGGTAGTAGCCCTCGGCCTCGTCGTGGTGCAGGAGCAGCTCGAAGCCCGGGTGCAGCCATTGCGCCGCGCCTTCCGCGTCCTCCTCCACCAGCAGCCTCGCCTCGCCGGCGGGCCCGCCGGCCAGAACGCTCCAGGGCTCCCAGATCCAGTCGGCCCAGCGGCTGAGCGCGCGGCGACGCCGCATCACGACGGCGATGGGAAAGCTCGGCTTCTGCATGAGGGGTCCGACTATACCGCAGCAACGACCATGTTCATGGCGCGGTATTTGCAGCAAGAGCACGTCTTTCAAAGGAGACGAGCATGATGAAAATGACCAGCCTCGCCGCGCTGCTTGCCGCCGCGGCCCTCACCGCATGCGGCGAGCAGACGCCGCAGCCGCGGGTGGCTCCCGAGCCCGCAGCCTCTCAGCCCGCCGCTGGCGGCGCCACGACTTCCTCGTCGACTTCGACGAAGCCGGCCACCAGCGAAGAGAGAAAGGAAGGCGCGAACCCGGTGCAGCAGCAGGTCGATCCCAAGGAGGCCGCGCAGCGCCGCGACTTCCAGCACCCGAACGAGAAGGCGGGGCCGACCAGCCCGGAGACGCAGCCGAAGTCCGGCGGCTAGGCGCGCGCCGAATCGCCGCGCGGCAGCGGGAGCAGCAGCGGCCCTCTGTTAAGATTTTGCATGGCGATCAAGGTCATCCCGATCCAGCCCGGCCGCGTCCCGGCGCGCGCTTTCGCCGGCGGCGCGCTCGCCGACACGCGCGGCCGGCCGATGCGCGACCTGCGCATCTCGGTGACCGACCGCTGCAACTTCCGCTGCGTGTACTGCATGCCGCGCGAAGTGTTCGACGCCGATCACAAGTTCCTGCCGCACAGCGCCATCCTCAGCTTCGAGGAGATCGCGCGCCTCGCCGGCGTGTTCACCGGCCTGGGCGTGCAGAAGATCCGCCTCACCGGCGGCGAGCCGCTCGTGCGCAAGGATCTCCACAAGCTGGTCTCGCTTTTGAAAAAATTACCCGCTGAGCTCACGCTGACGACGAACGGCTCCCTGCTCGCGAGACAGGCCCGGGCGCTCGCCGACGCGGGGCTCGACCGCGTCACCGTCAGCCTCGACTCGCTCGACGAGGCGACCTTCCAGGCCATGAACGACGCCGACTTCCCGGTGGCGAAGGTGATCGAGGGCATCGAGGCAGCGGCGGCCGCGGGGCTCGGGCCGGTCAAGATCAACATGGTGGTGAAGCGCGGCGTCAACGACCACGAGATCGCGGCGATGGCTGCGCGCTGGCGCGGCACGGGGCACATCATCCGCTTCATCGAGTACATGGACGTGGGCTCGACCAACGGCTGGCGCATGGACGACGTCGTGCCCTCCGCCGAAGTCATCAAGAGGATCAGTGCTGCCTGGCCGCTCGAGCCCATCGACCCGAACTACGCGGGCGAGGTCGCGGAGCGCTGGCGCTACAAGGACGGCGCGGGCGAGGTCGGCGTCATCTCCTCGGTGACGCAGGCGTTCTGCGCCACCTGCAACCGCATGCGCCTGTCCACCGAAGGCTCGCTCTTCACCTGCCTCTTCGCGCAGTCCGGGCATGATCTGAAGCAGATGCTGCGCGCCGGCGCTTCCGACGAGGCGATCCGCAACGAGATCGCCGCGGTGTGGCAGGGCCGCGCCGACCGCTACTCCGAGATAAGGACTTCTCAAACTTCTTCATTGAAGAAAGTCGAGATGTCTTACATTGGCGGTTAGGAAGAAACCCGTCCTCACCAACGCGGCCCGCCCGGCGACGTTCGAGGTCGAGGCCTACAACGAGCGCGGCGAGATGGTGCCCACGGCGATCGCCGGCGAGCACCCGCTCACCCTCTACCTCGACAAGCGCGAGATCGTCACCCTGATGACGCTCGGGCACGCGCCCGAGGCGCTCGCCATCGGGTATCTCCGCAACCAGCGCCTGGTCGACGCGATCGACCAGATCGAGGCGGTCCAGGTCGACTGGGAAACGGACTCCGTCGCGATCAAGACGCGCAGGAGGCAAAAACAAGTAAACAAACAAATGGGAAAGCGCACCGTGACCTCCGGGTGTGGCCAGGGGACCATGTACGGCGACCTGATGGAGGAAGTCGACAAGGTCAAGCTGCGGGACGACATCCGCCTCGAGGACGCCGACCTCTTCGCGCTGCTCGAGAAGGTGCGCAAGCACGAGACCATCTACAAGCAGGCGGGCGCGGTGCACGGCTGCGCGCTCGCCAGCACCGCGGGCGAGATCCTGATGTTCGTCGAGGACGTCGGGCGCCACAACGCGGTCGACGCCATCGCCGGCTTCATGTGGCTCGACGGCATCGACGGCTCGGACAAGGTGTTCTACACCACCGGGCGGCTCACCTCCGAGATGGTGATCAAGTGCGCGCAGATGCGCATCCCCTTCCTCGTCTCGCGCTCGGGCCTCACGCACATGGGCCACGCGATCGCGAAGAAGATCGGCATCACCATGCTGGGGCGCGCGAGCGGCCGGCACTACCTGGCGTTTACGGGAAAAGAGAGGATCGTGAAGACGGTGCCGCAACCCACGGCTTTCGCATGAAGCTCGAGCTCTATTTCGCCCCGGGCGCCTGCTCCTTCGTGCCGCACGTCGGGCTGGAGGCGATCAAGGCTGCGACCGGCCAGGACTTCGAGCCGAAGATGGTGAAGCTGCACAAGGGCGAGCAGAAGTCCCCCGAGTACCTGGCGATCAACCCCAACGGCCAGGTGCCGGTCCTGGTGGTCGACGGCAAACCCCTCAACCAGATCGTCTCCATCTGCGAGTTCCTCGACCGCAGCTTCCCGAAGGCGGGCTTGCTCCCCACCGAGTCCTGGGCGCGCGCGCAGGCGCTTTCGCGCCTCGCCTGGATGAACAACACCGTGCACCCGACCTTCACGCAGATCTTCCGCACCGCCGACTTCGTCGAAGGCGAGTCGCACCAAGCGGAGCTGAAGAAGAGCGCCGTGCAGCGCTTCGGGAATCTGCTGGGAAGGCTGCAAGCCTGGGCAGCGAGCGACGCGCCCCGCGGCATCGTGCACGAGGCCTATTCGTTCACGCTGCTGCGCTGGGGCGGATTCGCCGGCATAAACCCCGATGCTTTTCCCGATCTCAAGAAGTATGTAGAACAGGTGATGCGCAAGCCGGCCGTCGCCGCCGCGCTCGAGCGCGAGCGGGTCAAGCTCGATACCTACAAGGGATAGATCGGGGTCAGACCCCGATTTTCAGGTCGCCGGTTGCGCCGACGTCATCTGACGGCGCGAGGGGAAAAAGAGCGACGCGGCGAGCATCCCGGCGGCGAGCGCCGCGAGCACCAGGAAGACATTGGCGAAGCCGCCCTGGGTGCGGTGCAGGACCGCGATGAGCGGCACGGCGACCGCCGCCACGCCCAGCGACACCACGTAGCGCACCGAGAGCACCCGCGCGCGGTACTCGTCGGCGACGTAGCGGCCGACGATCGAGTCGTTCAGCGGGATCTGGCCGAACACCGCGAGCATCATGGCGAGCGCCGCGGCGAGCATCGCCCAGCCCTCGAGGTTGGCCGCGAGCGCGAGCAGCGGGATCTGGATGAGCGCGATGCCGATCATCAGGCGGCGCAGCTCGAAGCGGTCGATGAGCGCGCCCATCACCAGCTGCGCGAAGGCGGCGAGCGTGTAGACGAGCGCGACCAGCGCGCCAATGCCGAAATTGGTGTCGATGAGCGAGCGAAGCCGCTCGTCGAACACCTTGGGCATCGCCACCGTGGTCGAGTTGAAGATCACGCCGCCGCAGGCGGTGGCGATGAGCAGGATGGAGAAGATGCGCGTCATGGTGCGCTGGTCGACGTGCAGGCCGATGGTCTTCGACACCTTCTTCACCGGGCCCGGGTCGGGAACCAGCACCAGGAAGGCGGCGCCGACGGCGACGGCGGCGAGGCCCGGGATGAAGAACGCGGCGCGCCAGCCCCACAGGTCCATGAGCGCGCCGGCGACGAGCGCCGCCGCGGCGAGCCCGAGGTTCCCCCACAGCCCGTTCCAGCCGAGCGCGCGCCCCATGCGCTCGGGCGCGGCGACGAGCATGGCGATGCCCACCGGGTGGTAGATCGCCGCGAACATGCCGACCAGCGTCAGGCCCAGGCCGATCTGCCACGGCGAGCTCGCGAAGCCGGTGAGGAAGAGCGAGCCGCCGATGCCGAAGAAGAACACCGCCATCATCTTGTACCGGCTCCAGTGGTCGGCGAGCCAGCCCGCGGGAATCGCGAAGGCGCCGAAGGCGATGAAGCCGCCGAGCGCGAGCGGCAGGAGCTCCGAGTAGGGCCGGTCCCATTCCCGCGCCAGGGCCACCACCACCGTCGGAAAGACCAGCATCACGAGGTGGTCGAGCAGGTGCCCGAGGTTGATGAAGGGCACGAGCAGGCGGCGTTCGTTCATGAGTCCGAGCTTACCTCAGTAGAATCCAGCGCATGGCAGCTGTTTCGGGAATCGTGCTTGCCGGCGGCCTCGGGCGGCGCATGGGCGGCGTCGACAAGGGCCTGCAGCCGCTACGCGGCAAGCCGATGGTGCAGTGGGTGCTCGAGCGCTTGCGCCCGCAGGTCGACGAAGTGCTGATCAACGCCAACCAGAACCTGGAAACCTACGCCGCGCTCGGCCACCGGGTCGTCCCCGACGACATCGCCGGCTTCGCCGGGCCCCTCGCCGGCCTGCACGCGGGCATGAAGGCCGCCGCGCACCCGCTGGTGGCCACCGTGCCGTGCGATTCGCCTTTCCTGCCTTCCGACCTCATTGAAAGATTGAGCCGATCCCTGGATGGCCATGACATCGCCGTCGCCAAGACCGGCGAGCAGCCGCATCCCGTATTCGCGCTGGTGCGGCGCCATTGCCTGGAGAGCCTCGAGGCCTTCCTCGCGCAGGGCGGGCGCAAGATCGACGCCTGGTACGCGTCGCTGAAAGTCGTCGAGGTGAGCTTCGACGACGAGGCCGACGCCTTCCGCAACATCAACACCCGCGAGGAGCTGAAGGGCGCATGAGCGGCATCGTCCAGATCGTCAGCTGCCTCGACGGCTACGACCCCGATGCGCTGCGCGTCGACAAGGCCATTGAGGCGATCAAGGTCTGCCTTTCTCCCGTTCAAGAAGTTGAAGTTGTTGAAATTCGAAAAGCGCTGGGCCGCATCCTCGCCCAGGACATCGTGCCCGACATCAACGTCCCGGCGCACGACAACTCGGCGATGGATGGTTACGCGGTGCGTTTTTCAGACCTCGGAAATTCTGAAGCTGTTCTAAGCGAGATCGGCGCCGCCCTCGCCGGCAAGCCCTTCCACGGCGCCGTCGGCGCGGGCGAGTGCGCGCGCGTGATGACCGGCGCGGTAATGCCGCAGGGCACGGATGCCGTGGTGATCCAGGAAGTCGTGAAGCGCGACGGCAAGCGCGTGGTGGTGCCGCCGGGGCAGAAGAAAGGCCAGAACGTGCGCTATGCCGGGGAGGACCTCAAGATCGGCATCCCGGTCCTGAAGAGCGGAAAGCATTTGAGACCCGCCGAGATCGGCCTCATCGCCTCGCTCGGCATCGGCGAGGTGAAGGTGAAGCGCAGGCTCCGCGTCGCCTTCTTCGCCACCGGCGACGAGCTCGCCTCGATCGGCACCCGGCTCAAGGAAGGTGAGATCTACGACTCCAACCGCTACACGCTGCACGGCATGCTTTCGCGCCTGGGCGTCGAGATCATCGACCTTGGCGTCGTGCGGGACAATCCCGATCTTCTCGAGAAAGCATTTCTCAAGGCGGCGGGTACCGCGGATGTCGTCATCACCACCGGCGGCGTCTCCGTGGGCGAGGCCGACTTCATCAAGCAGCTCATGGCGAAGCTCGGCGAGGTGCTGTTCTGGAAGATCGCCATGCGCCCCGGGCGACCCATGGCATTTGGAAAAATTAGGAATTCCTATTTGTTCGGCTTGCCTGGCAATCCCGTAGCGGTGATGGTCACGTTCTACCAGTTCGTGCGCGATGCGCTGCTGCACCTCTCGGGCAGGACGGACGACTATGCCATTCCTCTTCTGAAAGCCATATCCACCGAGAAGATCCGGAAAGTGGCGGGAAGAACGGAATACCAGCGCGGCATCCTCTACCGCGAAGGCGGCGAGTGGAAGGTGCGCACCACCGGCCAGCAGGGCTCGGGCGTGCTGCGCTCGATGTCGGAGGCGAACTGCTTCATCGTGCTCGAGCACGAGCGGGGCAGCGTCGCCGCGGGGGACCCGGTGCAGGTGCAGCTCATGGAAGGCCTGGCTTGAATCCGATCCACCCCGCGCTGCTGCCGCTCGCGCGCGCCGCGCAGCGCGGCGACTTCGGCGAGCTGGAAGAGACGCTCGCGGTGGCGCTGGCGAAGCCGGCGTGGCTGCGGCCCGAGCATCGCATCGGCGACCCGGCGCGCTACATGCGGCACATCCTCTACGTCGATGCCGCCGACCGCTTCGTCATCACCGCCATCACCTGGCTTCCCGGGCAGGTGAGCCCGGTGCACGGGCACCAGGTGTGGTGCCTCTACGGCATCGCCGAGGGCACGCTGACGGAGGAGCAATTCGCCGCCG
>Ga0209592_1000126_pt1 | contig 19234 bp, 28 predicted proteins | sample PPLLak2March2015_2_FD_187251 | JGI IMG/M metagenome (GOLD analysis project Ga0209592, IMG submission 187251) | Freshwater sediment microbial communities from Prairie Pothole Lake near Jamestown, North Dakota, USA - PPLs Lake P8 Core (3) Depth... | ecosystem: Environmental > Aquatic > Freshwater... | reverse complement strand
GCGCCTGCTCGAGGAGCTCGCGCGCCTTCTTGTCGTCGCCGAAGCCGATCGGCCAGCCCGGCACCTGGTAGTAGAGCGAGCCGAGGCTCGTGTAGGCGGAGCCCTCGAGCGCCTTCGCATCCAGCGCGAGCGCGTGCTCGAGCGCCTGCTTCGCCTGCTTGGCGAGCGAGAGGGCGCCGAAGCCGCCCTTGGCGCCGGCGTGGCTCGCGACGATGATGCCGTACCAGATCTCCGGCTCGGCGCGCTCGGCGTAGCGGCTGCGCACCTGCGCGGCTTCCTTCGCGAGCGCCTCGTACGCCGCGGGCTGCTCGGCGGCGGGCTTGCGGTACTTGATCTCTTCCCACGCACGCTGCAGCGTGCGCACATCGTCGTCGACTCCAGCGCCGGACGCAGGCAGGGTGAGAAGTAACAGAAGTAAAAGAGCGAAACGCTTCATTGGGCGGTCTCCTTTGCGAGATGGCGGCGGATTTGCGGCAGCTGGCGGCGCAGCGCGCGATCGACGAGCGAGGGCGCGAGCTGGTTGATGCGGGCGAACAGCGCCTCGGGCATGCCGAGCCGGCGCTCGCCGGCAGGCTTTTCCAGCAGCGAAAGCAGCGCGCCGGCGACGACCTCGGGGGCATCGGCGGCGACGCCGAGCTCGGCGTTGAGCGCGTCGAGGGCGCGGCTGTTCATCGCGGTGCGCGTGGTGCGCGGCGCGAGGAACATGACCTTGACGTCGGTGTCGGCGAGCTCGCGGCGCAGCGCCTCGCTGAAGCCGCGCAGCGCGAACTTGCTGGCGCTGTAGGCGGCGCAGCCGGGGTAGCCGAGGTAGCCCATGATCGAGCCGACGTTGACGATGCACGCCGCCGGCTGCGCGAGCAGCGCCGGGAGCAGGCGGCGCGTGAGCTGCATCGGCGCGAGCGCGTTGGTGGCGAGGATGCGCTCCATCGAGGCGTCGCTCTGCGCGGCGAAGTCGGTGAATTCGCTGACCCCGGCGTTGTTGACGAGCAGGTTGACGCCATGGGGGGCCGCGCGCGCTATGGCCTCCCGGCCGGCTGCCGTGGTCACGTCGGCGCTGACGACGATGGCATTCTTCGGCAGTCCGGAAAGCCGTGCCGCGTCACGCCCGACCAGCACCAGCGAGTCACAATGCGGCGCGAGCGCGGCGGCCATGGCGCGGCCGATGCCGCCGCTTGCCCCCGTGAGAACGGCGCGGTACTTCATGACGGAAGGCTCCTGAAGATGTCGCCGTAGAGCCGGTACACGGCGCCGGCGACATGCGCGACGGCATCGCGGTCCTGCGGCCGCTCGAGCTGCTCCACCAGGCTGGCGAAGTACTGGACGTGCTTGCGGTCGAGGCTGCCGTGCGAGGTGAGGTAGGTGAACGCGGCCTCGGGCAGGTCGAGGGCCTGGCGCATCGCCTGCGCCGCCTGCGTGGCGAGCGCGACGCTCGTTCCCTCGAGCACGTGCACCATGCCGAGGAAGCCGACGGGGTTCTTCCGCTCGATGTAGTCGTACACATAGGCGACCATGAGCTCGGTGGCGAGCCCCGGGCCCTTGCGGCGCACCGCCTCCGGGTCGCCGCCGCTCGCGGCGATGTCCTCGAGGATCCAGGCCTCGTGGCCGGTCTCCTCGGCGATGTACTCGGCCAGCGCGGGGCGCAGCCACGCGGCGGTCGGCTCCTCGAGGCGGCTGCCGCAGGCCATGAGCAGCGGCACGGTGTGGCGCACGTGGTGGTAGGCCTCGCCGAGGAAGGCGAGGTACTGCGCGCGCGTCACGCGCCCGGCGAGGCAGGCCTGGATGACGGGGATGGCGACCAGCCCGGCGCGCGCCGGCTCGGTGCGGCGCACGAGTTCCTCAAAGTGCATCGAAGCGCTCCCGGTAGCGTTCCCAGACGGCGTCGCGGCGCACGCGGCCGTTGGCGGTGGCAAGGCCGTTGTGCGGCGCGAACGGCGATTCGGCGCGCACCCAGTGGGCGATGCGCGCGTAGTCGGGCAGCCGCGCGTTAGCCGCGCCGACCTGCGCGGCGATGGCCGCGTCGCTCGCCGCCGGCGCGGGCACGAGCACCGCGCAGAGCTGCGGCCGGCCTTCGCCGAACACCGCGGCCTGGGCGAGCGCGCCGCCGGCGAGCAGCTCCGCCTCCGGCCACTCCGGCGCGACATTGCGGCCGAAGGAAGTGATGACCATGTGCTTGCGCCGGCCCTCGACGTGCAGGAAGCCGTCGGCGTCGAGCTTCCCGAGGTCGCCGGTCTTGAACCAGCCGCCGCGGTAGCGCGCTTCGCCGGCATAGCCGAGGAAGGCGCTGCTGAAGACCGCGATCTCGCCGTCGGCGCCGACTTCCACCGGGACGCGCGGCAGGGGGCGGCCGACGCTGCCGCCGCGGTCGGCGTCCGGCGTGTTGAGCGCCACGACCGAGGCGCACTCCGAGAGGCCGTAGCCCTCGTACACCGGCAGGCCCAGGCCGCGCGCGCGCTCGATGAGCGCCGGCGAGACGCGCGCGCCGCCCACGGCGACGAAGCGCAACGGCAGGGAACGGGGTTCTTTTTCTAGCGCATTCACCAGAGACCAAAGCATTTGGGGAAGCAGAATCACGCTGTGCGCCTCGTAGCGCTCGATGGCGCCGAGGCAGGCGCGCGCGTCGAAGCCGGCGGCGCCGGCCGTGCCGACCTCCGCGAGGGGCGGCGCGATCCACTGCGCGCCGGCGGCGAGGGGCGCATAGACGCCGGCGATGTTCTCGAGCAGCACCGCGAGCGGCAGCAGGCAGAGGTGCCGCTCGATGCAGAGGGCGCGCGTCGTCTCGGCGAGCGCGCGGGCGACCTCGCGCTGGCCGGCGGCGCTCAGGCAGACCCCCTTCGGCGTTCCGGTCGTGCCGGACGTGAAGGTGATCTTTGCCGTGCCGCGCGGCAGCGATACGGGCGCGGCTTCGCGGCGGTACCAGTGCCCGCGGAACGGCTGGAAGCCGAGGGCGCGCGCGGCACTGCTTGAGGTGCAGTAGAGGGCGTCCATGCCGGTCGCGGCCACCGCGTGCGCGAGCTGCGCCGGCGTGAAGAACCCGGGGAGTGGCACGAGCGGGATTCCCGCCGCCTCGGCTTCCAGGTCGACCGCCACCCATTCGGGTCCGTTGTCGGCGAGCAGGCCGAGCACGCGCGGCCGCAGCGACTGCAGCGCGACGAGGTCGCTCATTCGAACCGCAGCAGGCAGTCGGCGATGCGCCCGCCCATCACGGCGGGGCGGTGCGCGTAGTAGCTGCCCCAGGTGCCGGCGCCGGCGCGCAGCCGCCCCGGATCGGCGGGAGCGAGCACGAGCGGCCAGAGCTTCAGGCGCAGGAAGGCGTTGCGCAGCTCGCGCGTCGCGGTGAACACCGCGACCTCGAAGCCGAGCTCCCGCAGCCGCGTCGCCAGCGCCGGGATCAAACGCCGGGCGACGCCGGCGCGCGCGGCGGCGAAGTTGCCGACCTCGACGACGCGGCTGCGCTCGATGCGGCGCTCGAGCGCCTGCGCGAGCACGTCCTCGACCGGCGCGTCGAGGTACTGCTCGAGGAAGAGCGGGCCGGCGGCGGCGTCGGCGTAGCCGACCGCCGCCTGCCACTCGCCCGCGCCGTCGCGCAGGCCGAGCAGGTGGGGGAGGAACTGGGTGAGGCTCGCGCCGTAGGCGCGCTGGAAGCGCGCCGCGATGAAACCCTCGAGGGCGGCGCGCTGCGTGGCGTTCGATGGCGGCTGCATGGCCGCGCATCGTAGGAAAGCGAGATTAACGCGCCATTAATTTCCGGCGCGCATGGGTCATGTGGCGTATTTCACGGCCCAGCGCTTGGCGAAGAACAGGAATACGCCCATGCCGACCACCGCCGCGGCGACGGCCCAATAGTTCACCTGGGTGTCTTCCTGCATCGCGTTCAGGATCTGGTCGCCGAACACCGCCATGGCGAGGATGCCCGGCAGGAGGCTGAGGAGCGAGCCGAGCATGTACTCCCACACCTTGATGCGCGCCGCACCCGCGATCATGTTCTGCACCGCGAAGGGCGGCACCGGCATGAGGTTGAAGGCGAGCACCGCGAGCACGCCGTGGCGGCGCGCGCCCTTGGCGAGCGCTTCGGCCTCGTCGCCGCCGATCTCGCGCACCTTGCGCCGCGGCAGCAGGCGCCCGAGGTAGTAGGTGACGAGAGCCGCGAGCAGCACGCCCGCGACGCTGTAGGCGATGCCCGGCCAGATGCCGAACGCGACGATGATGAACAGCGACACCAGGGGCCGCGGAAAGAGGATCAGCGATCCCGGGGTGTAGGCGAGCACCGCGATGAGCGGCGCCCACGGCGTCTCGCGCACCACGCGCGCCCACTCCATGACGCGCTGGGGCGTGAGGTACTCCGCGAGCGGCGTCCAGCGCCATACCGCGGCGAGCGCGGCGAGCGCGAGCACCGCGGCGGCGATCTTCCCCCAGGCCGGGCGCTGCCGCCTAGGCGGAGAGATGGCCGCTGCGCCGGTCTTCAAGGCCGCCGCGGCGGTCGCTCGCCACGAAAGTGCCGTCCTGGCGCCGGTCGTCGATCGCGGCGCGGCGCTCCGCGGCGACGGCTTCGTGCCGCCAGCCGAAGTACGCGGCGATTGCCGCGGTGCCGGCGTGCAGCCAGATGTCGTGGCTGTGCAGCGGGAGCAGGCCGAACACCGTGTTCAGGCCCGGCACCATGCCCATCACCGCGAGCACGCCGTAGAGCACGGCGAGCCAGCGCGCATAGGCGAGCGCGCCGAAGGTGCCAGACCAGGCGGCGATGCCCCACAGGCCGATGGCGAGGTGCATGGCGGTATGCAGCACGTTCACCGGGAAGAGGCCGAGCAGGTAGCCGTACAGCACGCCGAAGCTCGTGGTCGGCGCGCCGGCCGGCGGCGGCTGCAGCGCCGCGGGAACCAGGCCGAGCACGCCCGCCGCGAGGTAGGCGATGCCGAAGATCAGGGCGAAGGTCGTCGTTCTCATGCGTCCACCGTTCAGGGAGTTTCCACGCTCTCGGGCGCCGGCCCCTGGTCGTACTCGCGGGCGAGGCGGACCTGGCCGTTGCGCTCGAGGATGGCGATGCGGCAGCGCGGCTTCGCCCGCGCCACGCGCAGCGCGTGCTTCATCGCGCCGAACTTGCTCGGGAAGTAGGCCACCGCGACGCGGCTGGGGCCGCGCTCGTTCACGCTCCACACCCCGTCGCGCGTCTCGGCGACGGAGAGCAGCGCCATGCCGGGGGCGGACATGTCAGCTCTTGGGCTTGCGGATGCTCAGCTGGTTCTTCACCGACTTCACGCCCTCGACCTTCTTCGCCACGGCCTCGGCGCGCTTCTTCGTGTCGTTCGAGTCGACGTGGCCCTTGAGGGTCACCACGCCCTTGTCGCTGTCGACGTCGACGCCGCGCAGGGTCTTGGTGCCGACGTCGGCGGCGAGCGCGCTCTTCACGCGCCCGGTCAGGCCGGCATTGGACATCTTCTGCCTGGTCTCGGGCGAGGCCTCGCCGGGCCCGGGCTGCTTCGTTTCAGGTTGCTGTGCGAAGGTGTAAGCGGAAAAAACCAGGGACGAAAGAAAAACCACGGCTGCTTTCATGTGCTTCTCCGATGGAAAGTTAGTCAAAGACGAGGACGCCGAGGATCACCCCGAACACGAGGATCACCAGGAAAATGACGAGGGCGATGCCGAACAGCACCTTCGAGATGGTCGCCGCGCCGGCCGAGACGCCGCTGAAGCCGAGCCAGCCGGTGATGAGCGAGATGACGAAGAAGATGATGGCCCACTTGATCATGAGTGCTGGCCCCCGGTGCCCGAGGGCGCCTCTGCGCGAACGACCTGCGGCTTGTCGATGGGGGGGCGGCGGATCTCCTGCTCGAGGCTCGGGCGCTCGCGCCGCGAGAAGGGCTCGAGCGCGACCGGGCGGCCGCTCTCCGCGGACCGGTAGAGGGCGCGGATGATGCGCACGTCGGCGAGGCCTTCCTCGGCCGAGGGCTCGGGGTCGCGGTTCTGGAGGATGCAGTCGGAGAAGTAGAGCAGCTCCGGGGCGAACTGGTCTCGCTTGGCGAAACGCCGCTCGCGCACCTCGTCGTCGATGGTCAGCCGGTGCTTGAGCGGCTTCGCGTACTCGTAGGCCGGATCGACCGCAAGGTCGCCCTTGGTGCCGGCGATCCGGTAGGAGGACACTTTGGCGCCGCCGAAGCTCGCGGTGAAGGTGGCGAGGCGCTCGTTCGGGAAGCGCATCCAGCAGCTCACCGACTCCTCGATCTCGTCGAGGCGGCCGGCGGTCGCGGCGCCCACCTCGAGCGGCTCGTCGCGAAACAGGCCGCGCGCCGCGTTGATGCAGTAGATGCCGACGTCCCAGAGCACGCCGCCGCCGGTCTCGCGGCGCACGCGGATGTTGCCCGGCACGACCGGCGTGACGAAGGTGGAGTTGAACAGGCGCGGCTCGCCGATGCGCCCTGAGCGGGCGGTCTCGATGGCCTCGAGGTTGGCGCGCTCGAAGTGCAGCCGGTAGGCGACCATCAGCTTCACGCCCGCGGCGCGCGCCGCCGCGGCCATGCGCTCGCATTCGGCCTCGTCGAGCGCCATGGGCTTCTCGCACAGCACGTGCACGCCGGCGCGCGCGGCGCGCTCGGCGTACTCGCAGTGCAGGTGGTTGGGCAGCGCGATGTACACCGCGTCGACCTCGCCGCTCGCGAGGCAGCGATCGTACTCCTCGTAGGAATACGCCTTCGGCACGCCGTACTTCTTCTGCACCTGCTCGCGCTTCACCGGGTCCCCGGAGACGATCGCGGCGAGGCGCGAGTTGCGCCGCGCGTTGCCGAAGGCGGGCAGCATCGCGACCTGCGCTACGTGCCCGAGTCCGACTACGGCATAGCGGATGATTCGCTTAGGCACGTTCGCGCTCGCGCTCAGGCATGCTTGGCGCAGTGCATGCAGCAGTAAATTTTTCCATTCGCGTCCACGCCGTGCCCGATGACGCGGCAATGGCAGTGCGCGCAGGTCGGCGCGAGCGCCTGGATCGCGCACTCGAAGCTGTCGAACGTGTGCTTGGTGCCGGCCAACACCACGTCCATGGTCTTGGGGTAGTCGTTACCGCAGGTCTCGCAGCGGGGCATGGCATTCTCCTGTCAGGCCGCACGCCGGTGCTTTGGCTTCTTCCGCGCGGCGGGCTTCTTTTCGATGCTCTTCTTCAACAGCGACATGAGGTCGATGACCTCGCCGCCCTTGCGCTGCGTGGCTTTCTCCGGCTCAGGGATGTCCTCGGTCTCGCCGGCCTTGATCTTCTGCTCGACGCGCTTGAGGATGTCCTCGCGGTAGGTGTCGTGGAATTTCTCCGGCTGCCATTCCTCGGACATGTCCTGCACCAGCCGCAGCGCCATGTCGAGCTCCTTCGCCGTCACCTTGGCCTGCGGGATCTCGAGCGAGGCGGGCTTCTTCAGCTCGTCGGCGTAGCGCAGCGTGTTCAGCACCAGGATGTCGTCCTGGGGAAAGAGCGCCGCCAGGTACTGCTTGGTGCGGATCACCACCGTGGCGATGCCGGCCTTGCCCGCCTTCTTCAGCGTCTCGCGCAGCAGCGCGTAGGCCTTCTCGCCGCGCTTGCCCGGGGCGAGGTAGTAAGGCGTCTCGTAGTGCTGCGGCGCCACGTCCTTCATCTCCACGAAGGCGACGATGTCGACGGTGCGGCTCGCCTCCGGGTTGGCGCGGCGGAAGTCCTCCTCGCCGAGCACCACGTACTTGCCGTCCTCGTACTCGTAGCCCTTGACCACCTCGGCCCAGGGCACTTCGTCGCCGCTTGCCTTGTTCACCCGCTTGAAGCCGACCGGCGAGAGGTCGCGCCGGTCGAGCATGGTCAGGTCGAGCTCACTCGAACGTTTTTGCGCCGAATGCAGCTCGACCGGTACGTTGACCAGGCCGAAGCTGATCGCGCCCTTCCACAGGCTCCGGGGCATGGCGCGATCAGCCTCCGCTCGCTACTTCTCCTTGCTCTTGCGTTCCTGCTTGGCGGTCGCGCCGGTGGCGGCCGGGCGCTCGGGCTTCTGCGCGTACTGCTCGCGCACCTGCCGGCGGGCCTGGTCGCGCTTGTCCTTCGCGGCCTTCTGGCACTGGTCCTTGGCGTCGCCCTTCTGGTCGTCGCAGCGCTCCTTCGCGACGTCGTACTCGGCGGCGAGCTTCGCCTCCGCGACCTTGCGCTGGTTGCGCGGGTTGGCGTCGTTCTTCGCGTCGAGCTCGGCCTTGGCCACCTTCTCCTTGCCCTTGGCCTCCGCCGTGCAGATGTCCTTGGCGTTGCCCTTCATGGAGTTGCAGCGCTCCCTGTCGGCCTTGGCGGCCTGCTCGATGCGCTCCTCTTCCTGGTCCTTCGCCTTGCGCTCGGAGGTGTCGCGCTTCGGCGCCTGGGACTGCTTGGTGGTGCGCTCGCCCGAAGGCGCGGGGCTGGTCTGCGCCTGCGCCGTGGCGGCGAAGGCGATGGCGATGGCGGCTGCGATGAGTTTTAGTTGCATGGGGATATCCTCTGTTAAGGCCTTCTCAGCAGGCCCGCGACCAGCGAGACCAGGAAAAGGACGACAAAGACGACGAACAGGATCTTGGCGATTTCCGCCGCGCCGGCCGCGATGCCGGTGAAGCCGAAGACCGCCGCGATGATGGCGATGATGAAGAATGCAAGGGCCCAGCTAAGCATGACCGACTCCTTCGTAAATGTGGATGAAGCTGAGGAGGTAGAGCAAAGCCCATGCCCGCGCGCGCCTGTAAGCGTTGCCGCTGCGCTGTAAGAACTACGAACTACGCGTAGCGCGACGCGTACGCGCGTAGGGCTTTCGCTACAGGAAAACCCCGGCACGGCTCCTGCTCAGGGTCAAGGCATGCATGCCCTGAGCCAGCGCGCGGCGAACGACGCTCCGCCCCTGAGGACCGACGACGAGCCGCCGGCCATGGTGTGGACCGCGCGCCCGGACCTGTCGTGCGAGTCGGTGAGCCGCGCGTGGAGCGAGTTCACCGGCCACGGCGCCGAGCAGGCGCTCGGCGAAGGCTGGTCGCGCTGCCTGCATCCCGAGGACCTGGCGCGCTGGCTCGACGCCTGCGTGCGGGCCTTCGACGCGCGGGCGAGCTTCGAGCTCGAGTACCGCATGCGCCGGCGCGACGGCCAGTACCGCTGGGTGCTCGACCGCGGCCGGCCGCGCTACTCGCGCGAGGGGGCGTTCGTCGGCTACGTCGGCGCCTGCGTCGACATCGACGAGCGCAAACGCGCCGAGCTGGACCTCGCGCGCGCGCTCGAGCGCGAGCGGCGCCTGCGCGTCGCCACGGAGGAGGCGAGCCGGATCAAGGACGAGCTGGTCGCCTCCGTGATCGGGCGCCTCGCCGAGCCGCTGCTGCGCGGCGTGCGCGTGCTGGTGGTCGAGGGGGACAGCGACGCGCGCGCGGACATGGCGAAGGTGCTGCAGGCCGCCGGCGCCGAGGTGCGCGCCGCCGCTTCCAGCGCCGAAGCCCTGGACGAGCTCGGCGACTGGCGCCCGGACGTGATGCTCGCGGACATGGCGCCGCGCGGCTGCGACGGCCTGGTGTCGGTGCGGGCGCTGCGCCCGCCGCGCAGCGACGCGCGGCTCGCCAAGCCGGTGCAGCCGGTGGCGTTGCTCGCCGCCGTCGCCCGCCTCGCCGCGCCCGTGTAAGAACTGCGTGTAGTCGGGGAAGTGCGGCGGGCACGCAGGTTGCTTTTCCTTCATCGCCAATTTTTCCAAGGAGGCATCGTATGAACTGGGACACCGTGAAGGGCAACTGGAAGCAGATGAAAGGCAAGGTGAAGGAGCAGTGGGGCAAGCTCACCGACGACGAGTTCGACCAGGTGGCGGGCAACCGCGACCAGCTGATCGGCAAGATCCAGGAACGCTATGGCATCGCCAAGGACGAGGCCGACCGCCAGGTGCGTGACTGGGAATCGCGTAATGGGTGAAGAAGCGGCTTCGCAGCCGGCCGAGCAGGGCCGCTGGCCGTTCGACCCGATGCAGCCCGGCGACCACGAGCCGGTGCGGCTGCCGGACGGCGCGAAGCGGCTGGAGAAGCAGAACCCCCCACCGAAAGAGGAACAGGAGAAGAAGTCATGAATCGACGCAGTATGCTCACCGCTCTGGCGGCCGCGGCCCTGATGGGCGTCGCGGCGTGCTCGAGCAATCCCGAGAACCGCCGCACCGCCGGCGAGACCGCGGGCGACGCGGCGGTCACCGCCAAGGTGAAGACCGCCATCGCCACCGACGTCGGCGCGCGCACCGCCACCGCGGTGAACGTCACGACCTACAACGGCACCGTGCAGCTCACCGGCTTCGTTGACAACAACGACCAGAAGAGCCGCGCCGAGGAGGCCGCCAAGAAGGTCAGCGGGGTGAAGTCCGTCAAGAACGATATCCGCATCAAGAACGCTTCATAGGCGACACCCCGGAGGGCGGCCCGGCCGCCCTCCGGCGCTTTTCCTGGAGAGACCCATGGCACTGCCGCAGCGCAAGACCCTGCAGTTCGAGCTTCCGCCGCTTCCCTATGGCGAGGACGCGCTCGCCCCCATCATCTCGGCCGAGACGCTGCAGTTCCACCACGGCAAGCACCACCGGAAGTACGTGGACACGATGAACCAGCTGCTCGGGCAGAACCCGGTGAATGCGGCCAGCCTGGAAGAGGTGGTCCGCAATTCCTCGGGAAAACTCTTCAATAACGCCGCGCAGGCGTGGAACCACGATTTCTTCTGGCATTCGCTCTCGCCCAAGGGCGGGCGCCCGTCGGGCGCGCTGCTCGCGCAGATCGAGAAGGACTTCGGCAGCTACGAGCGCTTCGTCGAGGCCTTCGCAAGAGCGGGCAACGAGCAGTTCGGCAGCGGCTGGGCGTGGCTCGTCGAGAAAGACGGCAAGCTGCAGGTGATGGCGACCGCCAACGCCGACACCCCCATGGCGCACGGCGTGCGCTGCCTGCTCACCGTCGACGTGTGGGAGCATGCCTACTACATCGACTACCGCAACCAGCGCGACCGCTTCCTCGCCGCGGTGATCGAGAAACGGCTCGACTGGGCCTTCGCCGAGCAGAACCTCGGCCGCTAGATTTCTTCGCGTCATTGGCATCGGGCTTGCGTGCTCCCGTGCGCAGTCCCTTTCCCATAACCATTCCCCAAGGAGGGCATCATGATGTTGAAGACCATTACGGCTGCTGTAGCCGCTGCGCTCGTCGGCTTCGCCGGCGCAACGCTCGCGCAAACCACCGGCGGCGGCTCAAGCAGCACCAACCCGGGCGGCACGTCCATGGGCGGCTCCAATGCCGGCGGCACTTCCGGCACCGGCGGCCCGGGCGTCGGCTCGGGCAGCAGCACCTCGGGCGCGGCTTCCGGCGCCACCACCTTGCCCAGCCAGTGCGTCGGCATGATCGGTGACCAGCGCGAGCGCTGCATCAGGCAGTACAGCGGCTCGAGCGCCTCGGGCAGCACGGGCGGCAGCACCGGCGCCGGCGGCTCGAGCAGCACCAACCCCGGCGGCACGTCGATGGGCGGCTCGAACGCCGGCGGCACCTCCGGCACGGGCGGCGCGTCCGGATCGCGCTAAGCGGCTCTCCCGCGCCGATCCGACCGGGCTGGTCCGGTCGGCGCGGGACTCCCCGGCTGCGACCTTGCCGGCAGCCACCGCCGACGGGCGCGGACGACGAAAGATCGTAGAAAGAGAAGCGCGGCGACTAGCGCCGCTTTGCCTTGCGCGCCGCGGCGCCGCGGCAGTCGGTGTCCTCGAGGCCGCGCTGCAGATCGTTTTTCTTCATCAGACGCGCGGATCGAAGTCGCGCCAGGAGCCGTCGCGCCAGGAGCCGTCGCGCCAGACGCCCTCGGCGCGGCCGACGTTGCGGGCGTGGTGCTGGCGCAGGATCGCCACGGCGCGCGCCTCGCTGCCGTCGCGATCGACGTTGACGGCGATCATGCGCCCGCCGAGCGGCTCGACCGGGTGCTCTACCGTGGCCTCGCGGCGCCGGCCGCCGCGCACGCGCGCCATGCTGCCGGCGAAGGAGCCGATGTAGGCGCCCAGGCCGCCCCCCAGCAGGATGGCCACGACGCCGTATTCTCCGGAAGCGACCCAGCCGGCGGCGAGGCCGACCAGGGCGCCGATGACGGCGCCGATCGCCCCGCCGGCGCCGGCCTGCCTCGAGCCGGCGCTCGAGTGCGGCGCGTCGCCGCCGACGCGCGTCATGTCGTGCTGCCCAGGCGGCCCGACGTAGAAGGCGTCGGTGTCGCTCTCGCCGAAGCCCTCGCGGCGCAGCGCCGCGAGCGCGGCGTCGGCATCGAGGGTGCTATCGAACCTGCCGCAGACGATTCTCGACATGTCACAGTCCCCTTCTCATGTCGGCCCGGCGCACGTCGACGCTCGGCATGCGCATCAGCGCGCGGTACTTGGTGATGGTGCGCCTTGCAACTCGCAAGCCCTGCTGCGCGAGCAGGCGCGCGAGCTCCGCGTCGGAGAGCGGCGCGCGCGGGTCCTCGGCGGCGATCAGCTCCTTCATCACCGCGCGCACCGCGGTGGCGGACGCGGCGCCGCCGTTGTCGGTGGCGAGGCGGCGCGAGAAGAAGTGCTTGAACTCGAACAGGCCGCGCGGCGTCGCCATGTACTTGCTGTTGGTGACCCGGCAGACGGTGGACTCGTGCAGCCCGAGCTCGCCGGCGATGAGCTTCAGCGTGAGCGGCTTCATCGCCACCTCGCCGTACTCGAAGAAGCCGCGCTGGCGCGCCACGATCGCGTCGGCGACGCGCTGGATGGTGGCGAAGCGCTGCTCGATCGAGCGCAGCAGCCAGCGCGCTTCCTGCAGCTGGCGCGTGAGCGACTGGTGCGCGGCGCCTTTCGGCATGGCGTCGGCGTAGATGCGGTTCAGGCGCACGCGCGGCAGCGACGCGGGGTTGATGAGCGCCACCCAGCGCTCGCGCGCCCTCTTCACGATCACGTCGGGGATGACGTAGCGCGCCTCCGCGGCGCCGAAGCGGTGCCCGGGCCGCGGGTCGAGCGTGCGGATGAGCGAGCGCGCGACGTGGATCGCCGCCTCGTCGCAGCCGCAGGCGTGCTGCAGGCGCGCCCACTCGCGGTTGGCGAGCAGCGGCAGGTGGCCCTGCACGATGGCGAGGGCGGCGCGCCGTCCCGGCGTGTCCGCGGGCAGCGCCTCGAGCTGCAGCTGCAGGCATTCCTCGAGCGTGCGCGCGCCGACCCCGGCCGGATCGAGGCTCTGCACCAGCTTCAGCGCGGCGAGGAAGTCGTCGGCGCGCACGTCGTACTCGGAGGGCACCAGCGTCGCCAGCTCCTCGAAGCTCGCCTTGAAGTAGCCGTCGTCGTCGAGGCTGTCGACGATCATGTGCGCGAGCGCGCGGTCGCGCTCGCCCATCCCCGACATCATCAGCTGCTCGCGCAGGTGCTCCTGCAGCGTCGGCTGCGCGTCGGCGGCGCCGCCCCAGTCGTCCTGCTCGCGCTCGGAGGCGGGCGTGCTGGCGCTGCCCGAGTGCTCGTGCGACACCACGAACTCCTCCGCGGTGGCGCCGTCGCGCGTGACCGCGGCGGGCGCCTCGGGGTTCTCCTCGAGGAACGGGTTGGCGGTGAGCGCCTGCTCCATCTCCTGCGCGAACTCGAGCGCGGACATCTGAAGGAGGCGCAACGCCTGCTGGACCTGCGGCGTCAGCGTGAGATGCTGGCGCAGGCGTAAAGCGATCGCAGGGCTCATGAATTTCCTTTCGCCGCTCTTTCTGCACGAACCATGCCAATGCCGATGAGCCATGCGGAAACGCCGCCGCGGGTGTAATCCTTGCGTGCGCGGGTAGCAATTACCGGACGATGAGACTGCACCGATACCGCGAGATGCGCGATTTTTCGCGCACGCCCGAGCCAAGGGGAAAGCCCCTTGCCAGGGCCAAGTCCGCTGCCTTGAAGTTCTACGTGCAGCGCCACCACGCGACGCGCCTGCACTACGACTTCCGCCTAGAGCTCGACGGCGTGCTGAAGAGCTGGGCGGTGCCGAAGGGGCCGAGCCTCGATCCGTCGGACCGGCGCCTCGCGGTGCAGACCGAGGACCATCCGCTCGAGTACGGCGAGTTCGAGGGCGTGATCCCGGAAAACCAATATGGTGCAGGCAACGTGCTCCTCTGGGACAAAGGCGTGTGGACGCCCGAGGACCCCGATCCCGCGGCGGCGCTGCGCAAGGGCCGCCTGCATTTCTCGCTGGCAGGGGAAAAGCTCAACGGCTCATGGATCCTCACCCGTACGAGAAGCGATTGGCTGTTGATCAAGCGCAACGACGACGAGGCGCGCGAGGACCTCGACGTCACCGAGGCGCGGCCCGAGAGCGTGAAGCGCCCGCCGAGGCGCGCGAAGCGCGCCGCGCGCGCACCGCTGCCGCAGTTCGTCGCGCCGCAGCTCGCCACGCTCGTGAGCGCCCCGCCGACGGCGGGCGAGTGGGTGTACGAGGTGAAGCACGACGGTTACAGGTTTCTCGCCAGAATTTCAGATGGTGAAGTCAAGTTGTACACCCGTGCCGGCAACGACTGGACCGCGAAGCTGCCGCACCTGCAGCGCGAGATCGGCAAGCTCGGCCTGCGCGACACCTGGCTCGACGGCGAGATCGTCGTGCTCGGGCCCGAAGGCCGCGCCAGCTTCCAGCGCCTGCAGAACGCCTTCGACGCGCACAGCGACTCGGGCGTCGTCTATTTCGTCTTCGACGCGCCGTTCCTCGACGGCAAGGACCAGCGCCGCCTGGCCTTGAAGGAACGCAAAGAAAAATTGGAGAAGAAACTGCGCTCCAGCGCGATGGTGCGCTTCAGCGAGGACCTCGAAGGCGATGCGAAGGACATCCTCGACAAGGCCTGCAAGCTGGGCCTCGAGGGGCTGATCGGCAAGCAGGCCGGCTCGGTCTACGCCAGCGGACGCACGCGCAGCTGGATCAAGCTCAAGTGCCGCAGCCGCCAGGATTTCGTCATCGGCGGCTATACGCCGCCGAAGGGCTCGCGCAGCGGCTTCGGCGCCATCCTGGTGGGCACCTACGACGTGCACGGCAAGCTGCACTACGCCGGCAAGGTCGGCACCGGCTTCGACGAGGAGCGCCTGGGTGGCCTGATGCGGCGCTTCGCGCCGCTCAAGCAGGCGGGCTCGCCGTTCGCCACGCCGCCGAAAGAGAAGGGCGTGCAATGGCTGCGGCCGAAGCTGGTCGCCGAGATCGCCTACGCCGAGCGCACCGACGAGGGCATCCTGCGCCAGGCCTCCTTCATGGGACTGCGGGATGACATCCCCGCAAAGCAGGTCGGCGAAGAGAAGAAGCAGATCATCATTTCCAACCCTGGGCGCCTCGTCTGGCCCTCGCTCAGGATCCGCAAGATCGACCTCGTGCACTACGCCGAGCAGGTGGGCGAATGGTTCCTGCCGCACCTCGCGAACCGGCCGCTCACGCTGGTGCGCTGCCCCGACGGCGCTGAAGCGAAGTGCTTCTACCAGCGCTATCTGGGCATGGGCGCGAGCCCCGGCGACCTGAAGCAGTTCAAGCGCGAGCGCTCGTCCAAGGGCTACTACCTCTACCTCGATTCGCTCGCCGGCATCCTCTCCGCGGTGCAGAACGGCGCGGTCGAGTTCCACACCTGGGGCGCCACGCTCCCGGATGCGAAGCGCCCCGACCGCATCACGATGGACCTCGACCCGGACGCGGAGCTGCCGTGGCAAACGCTGGTCGAAGCCACGCAGCTGACGAGAATGCTATTGGAAAAGCTCGGACTGAAATGCTTCCTCAAGACCACCGGCGGAAAAGGCCTGCACGTCGTCGCGCCGCTCGCGCCCGAGCTCGAGTGGGACGAGGTGAAGCAGTTCACGAAGCAGCTGGCGGAGTTCCTGGTGCGGGCGCGGCCCGACATGTTCACCGCGAAGATCGCCAAGAACAGCCGCGGCGGCAAGATCTTCGTCGACTACCTGCGCAACGCGGAGACCGCGAGTGCGGTCGCTGCTTTTTCACCCAGGGCTAGAAAGGACGCCGGCGTGTCCACCCCCGTCTCTTGGGACGAGCTCGGGAAGAAGGACATCCGCAAGCAGTTCACGGTGAAGAGCGTGCCGAAGCGGCTGAAGCGCCTGGGCGCCGATCCTTGGGCCGACTACGGGAAGGCGAAGCAGTCCATCACGCCGGCGATGATCAAGGCCCTGAGGAGCTAAACCGGAAACCAGGGACAGACCACGTTTTTCCGAGCACGCAGCTACTCATTCAATCCGGCCGGGCGCGAGCGCGGTGGGGAGGGTGAGGAACGCGACGCGCCCGACCGGACAAGGGGCTGCCGATGCACGAGCCATGCCAAACCGCTAAGCGACGCCTCGCGGCGACAGCGGCGGAGCATTTCGTGGCGCTATTTGCGCAGCGGTGCGCGTCGCTGCGACCGGCACGGCGCCGCCTTCGCCTTCCCAGACCTCGAGGCGCTTTTCCTGGAGCCGGTTTTTCCTGTGCTCGTTCAGGAACCTGGCGAAATGGCGGGCGCCGAGGGCGAAGCCGGCGATCGCTGCGGCGTTGAACAAAGTTCTCATGACGTGGCTGGTACGCAAGTTGCGTGCCTTCAGGAACCTCTTACATGGGTGCCTCGTAAAACATGCCACATCTGCTGCTCGTCGACGACGATCCCGAAGCGCTGGAGTGGCTCTCCGAATTCGCCAAGGGCGAAGGCTTCAGCGTCGCCCAGGCCGACTCGCTGCGCGCCGCGCGCATCCACATGTCCCGCCTGCAGCCCGACGTGCTGCTCACCGACCTGCAGCTGCCCGACGGCCAGGGCATCGAGCTGGTCAACGACCTGGAGTCGCGCGAGTCCACCGAGGTGGTGCTGATCACCGGGCACGCCAGCGTCGAGAGCGCCGTGCAGGCGCTGCGCCTGGGCGCCACCGACTACATGGTGAAGCCGGTCGACGTCGATCGCCTGCGCGCCATGCTGCGCCGCGTGCCGCGCACCGGCGAGCTGCGCGCCGAGATCGGCGAGCTGCGCGAGGAGCTGCGCAAGCTCGGCCGCTTCGGGCATCTCCTCGGCTCCTCGCCGCCGATGCAGAAGCTCTACGACCAGCTCGGGCGCGTCTCGCCGACCTCGGCCACCGTGCTCCTCATCGGCGAGAGCGGCACCGGCAAGGAGCTCGCGGCGAGCACCGTCCACGAGATGAGCCGGCGCAAGCGCGCGCCCTTCCTGCCCCTCAACTGCGGCGCCGTGTCCCCGCAGCTGATCGAGAGCGAGCTGTTCGGCCACGAGAAGGGCTCCTTCACCGGCGCCGACCGCCAGCACAAGGGCTACTTCGAGCGCGCCAACGGCGGCACGCTGTTCCTCGACGAGATCACCGAGATGCCCCAGGAGCTGCAGGTGAAGCTGCTGCGCGTGCTCGAGACGGGCAGCTTCATGCGCGTGGGCACTACCACGCCGATCAGCAGCGACATCCGCCTCATCTGCGCCACCAACCGCGTGCCCGAGCAGGCCGTCGCCGACGGCAAGCTGCGCGAGGACCTGTACCACCGCCTCAACGTGTTCCCCATCTCCATGCCGCCGCTGCGCGAGCGCGGCACCGACATCGAGCTGCTGGCGCAGCACTTCCTCGACCAGCTGAACAAGCAGGAGAGCGCCGCGAAGTCGTTCGCGCCGGCGACCATCGCCGCGCTCTACGCGCACACCTGGCCGGGCAACGTGAGGGAGCTGAAGAACTACTGCCAGCGCGCCTTCATCCTCGCCGACGAGGTGATCGACGCCCACCTCGCGCCGGCCGCCGTCGCCGCGCCCGAGTCGGCGCCGCTGCTCTCGGTGCGCGTGGGCACGACGCTCGACGAGGTCAGCCGGCGCCTGATCGAGGCGACGCTCGCGGAGTGCGGCAGCAAGAGGAAGGCGGCCGACATGCTCGGCATCAGCCTGAAGACGCTCTACAACCGGCTCGCGGCCTACAAGAGCGAAGCCGGCAAGGAGCGCCCCGAGGCCGAGGAGTACGAGGAGAGAAGCAGGGTGTAAAGCCAAAAGGCCGGGTATAGGAGTTGCTACCCCCAGTCAGTCTCGCCCCGAACCCGATTTTCAAACTGGAGAACGCAAATGGCTCAAATGGAAAAGCAGCAGGTTGATCGCCTCAGCCAGACCGCCCACGACACCGTCGACCGCGCTACGCAGGCGGTCTCCTCGGTCACCGACCGCATGAGCGAGAAGTACGAGGAGCTCTATGCGATGCAGGAGGACTGGGTCGAGGCGGGCCGCGAGTACGTGAAGGAGCACCCGGTCGCCGCGATCGGCATGGCGCTCGCCGCCGGCTACCTGCTCAGCATGCTGATGCGCAGACGGTAAAGATGGCGGACACCGCGCCGCTGCGCCGGCCGCCCGGCCTCGGCGATCTGCTCGGCCGCCTGGTCGGGGAGTCGCGCGAGCTGGTCTCGGATTACGCGCTGCTCGCCGCGCTCGATGCGCGGCGCGCGGCGATCCGCCTCGCCATGCTGCTCGGCGCGGTGCTGATCGCCGCGGTGCTGGTGGTGACGGCCTGGATGGCGCTCGTCGCCGGGGGCATCGTCTTCATGCTCGGCCAGGGCGCCTCCTGGATCGGCGCGCTGCTCATCGCCGCGCTCATCAACCTCGTCGGCGCCGGCGCGCTCGGCTGGTGGGTGCGCAGCCTCGTCACCGAGATGCCGTTCACGGCCCTGGTGCGGCAACTGCGCGCCGGGGCACCCAAAGAACCTTCGTGAAAACGCCCCTCAAGCCGAGCCTGGACGACGAGATCTACGAGGTCGAGGAGCGCCTCGCACGCCGGCGCGCCGAGCTGCCGCGCGTCGCGCGCGCCACCGGCCGCAGCGCCATGCACAAGCTCGCCTCGCCTGCGGGGCTCGCCACCGCGGCGGCGCTCGGCTTCCTCGTCGGCGGCGGCCTGCGGCGGGCAAACGGCCACCCGAAGCCACGCTGGGTCAAGGTGGAAGAAAAGGGAAAGACGAAAGGCATCGCCCTGGGCAGCCTTGCCATGAGCGCCGTCATCGCGCTCATCAAGGCGCAGTTCGGTACGCCGGCGGAGATGGCGCGCGTGCTGCTGCAGAAGGTCCAGTCCAGAAAAAGCCCGGTCGCTGCAACCACGACGTCGCGCCGCAGCGACAGGCGCTCTGTAGCCGGATAGCCGATAGAAATCCGCCGCTCGCGCCGATAGGCTAGCAGATCCGATGCAAGCCTCTCCGACGCTCGTGCCCAGACTCAGGCGCATCGCGAATGTCGCGTACGGCCTCGTTGCCGTGCTGGCGACGCTCGCGCTGTGGGGCTGGGTCGTCGACGTGCCGGCGCTGCGCG
>Ga0209592_1000125_pt1 | contig 19257 bp, 23 predicted proteins | sample PPLLak2March2015_2_FD_187251 | JGI IMG/M metagenome (GOLD analysis project Ga0209592, IMG submission 187251) | Freshwater sediment microbial communities from Prairie Pothole Lake near Jamestown, North Dakota, USA - PPLs Lake P8 Core (3) Depth... | ecosystem: Environmental > Aquatic > Freshwater... | reverse complement strand
TAGCGGCAAGTCCAAGAACACCTGCGAAGGCATCACCGGCGCCTGCGACGACACGGACACCGCGTACAAGCTCTTCGGCGGCTACCAGATGAACCGCAACTTCGCCTGGGAGGTCGGCTACGGTTATCTCGGCGACGTCACCGCCGCCGGCACCGACGGCCTCGGCAACCCGATCAACTTCGAGGTGACGAACAAGGCGCTCGACTTCTCCGGGATCATTACCCTGCCGGTGAACGACCGCTTCGCGGTGTTCGGCCGGCTGGGGATCTACCGCTCGCAGGTCGAGCTGCGCGGCAACCTCGGCACGCTCCAGGGCGGGGACCACAACACCTCGTTCACCTGGGGTCTGGGCATGCGCTTCGACCTGGGCCGCGCCTTCGCCGTGCGCGCCGAGTGGCAGCACTATCCGGACATCGGCGGCGACAACGCCGGCGTGGACGACATGGATCTGCTCACGCTCGGCCTGGTGATGCGCTTCTAGCGTCTGTCGTTGCGGTTTGGCGCCGTAGAATCCCCGGGGTGAGCGTCGAAACCGACCGGCTGATCTCGGGCAAGCCCGCCTCGGCGCAGGAAGAAAGGATCGAGCAGTCCCTGCGGCCCGGGACGCTCGCCGAGTACGTCGGCCAGGAGAAAGTGCGCACCCAGCTCGGCATCTTCGTCGAGGCGGCGCGCCGGCGCGGCGAGGCGCTCGACCACGTGCTGCTCTTCGGGCCGCCCGGCCTGGGCAAGACCACCCTCGCGCACATCATTTCCCGGGAGCTGGGCGTCAACCTGCGCCACACCTCCGGGCCGGTGCTCGAGCGCGCCGGGGATCTCGCCGCCATCCTGACGAACCTCGAGCCCAGGGACGTCCTGTTCATCGACGAGATCCACCGCCTCTCGCCGGTGGTGGAGGAGATCCTCTATCCCGCGCTCGAGGACTACCAGATCGACATCATGATCGGCGAGGGCCCGGCGGCTCGCTCGATCAAGCTCGACCTGCCGCCCTTCACGCTGGTGGGCGCGACGACGCGCGCAGGCATGCTCACCAACCCGCTGCGCGACCGCTTCGGCATCGTCGCGCGCCTGGAGTTCTACAGCGCCGCTGAGCTTGCCGCGATCGTCCAGCGTTCGGCCGGACTTTTGAAAATTGAACTTGAGAAGACAGGCGGAGTGGAGATCGCCCGCCGCTCGCGCGGCACGCCGCGCATCGCCAATCGCCTGCTGCGCCGGGTGCGCGACTACGCCCAGGTCAAGGCCGACGGCGCCGTGACCCGGCCGGTGGCCGAGGCGGCGCTCGCGATGCTGGAGGTCGACGCGCTCGGCCTCGACGTCATGGACCGCAAGCTCCTCTCGGCCGTGATCGACAAGTTCGCCGGCGGCCCGGTGGGCCTGGAGAACCTCGCGCACGCGATCGGCGAGGATGCCGAGACCATCGAGGACGTCCTCGAGCCTTTCCTCATCCAGCAGGGCTTCCTGCAGCGCACGCCGCGCGGGCGCGTCGCCTCGCCGAGCGCGTATCGCCACCTGGGCATGGCGGCCCCGGCCGCGGTCCGGGATTTGCTGTCCGATTCTTGAAGATCCCGGTTCGCGTTTACTACCAGGACACCGACGCCGGCGGGGTGGTCTTCCACGCGCAGTACCTCGCCTTCATGGAGCGCGCGCGCACCGAGCTCCTCAACGAGGCGGGCATCGACCTCGCGCGCTTCGCCGAGCGCCACGGCCTGCTCTTCCTGGTGTACGAATTGACAGTGAAATATCACCAGCCCGGGCGCCTCAACGAGATGCTCTCGGTGAGCGCCGAAGTCGTAAAATTGGGCCGCGCGAGCCTGGTGTTCCGCCAGCGCGTGGAACGCGGCGCCGAGCTGCTGGTCGAAGCCGAGGTCACGCTCGCGGTGGTCGACAACAGCCGCATGAAGCCCGCGCGCATTCCGGAAGAACTCGAACAGGCTTTGACATGAACGTCACCACCGACCTCGACATCTGGACGCTGATCGTCAACGCAAGCTTCGTCGTCAAGGTGGTGATGGTGCTGCTGCTCGCCGTGTCGTTCATGTCCTGGATGTTCATCTTCCAGAAATGGTTCGCCATCCGCCGCGCCGCGCGCCAGACCGAGCTCTTCGAGCGCGAGTTCTGGAGCGGCAACGACCTGAACGCGCTCTACCAGGGCGCGGTCAACAACCGCCACACCATCGGCAGCCTCGAGCGCATCTTCGAGGCCGGGTTCCGCGAGTTCGCCAAGCTGCGCGGCCAGCGCGGCACCGACCCGAGCGACATGGTCGACGGCGCGCGCCGCGCCATGCGCGCCACCTTCCAGCGCGAGATGGACTTCCTCGAGCGGCACCTCTCGTTCCTCGCCTCGACCGGCTCGGTGAGCCCCTACGTGGGCCTGTTCGGCACGGTGTGGGGCATCATGCATGCCTTCCGCAGCCTCGCGAACGTGCAGCAGGCGACCCTCGCGCAGGTGGCCCCGGGCATTGCGGAGGCGCTCGTCGCCACCGCGATCGGCCTGTTCGCGGCGATCCCCGCCGTCGTCGCCTATAACCGCTACTCGCACGACATCGACCGGCTGGCGAACCGGTTCCAGAGCTTCATGGAAGAGTTCTCCAACATCCTGCATCGCCAGGCGGTGAGGTAATGGCCTTGCAGAAACGACGCGGGCCGATGCACGAGATCAACGTCGTGCCCTACGTCGACGTGATGCTGGTGCTGCTGGTGATCTTCATGGTGACGGCGCCGCTCATCACCCCGGGCGTCATCGACCTGCCGACCGTCGACAAGGCAAGCCAGCCGCGCATCGTGCCGCTGGAAGTCTTCGTCAGGGCCGACCGCGGGCTGGTGGTGCGAAGCCGCGACCGCAGCGGCCACATCATCGAGGAAAAGACCGTCTCGCGCGGCGAGCTCGCCGCCTTCATCAAGAAGGCCGGCAAGCCCGGCGAGCTCTCGGTGCTGGTCGGCGGCGACAAGAACGCCCGCTACGAGGCGGTGCTGCAGGTGATGGACGAGCTGCGCAAGCACGGCGTGCAGAAGGTGGGCCTGCAGGTGAAGACCGCCCAATGAGCGCGCAGGCCGTCCTCGGCCTGGGCTTCGGCGAGCGTCGCCAGCCGGCGCTCGGCCGCTCCTTCGTCCTCGCTTTCCTCGTACATGCGCTGCTCGTCGGCGTCATGTTCCTCGGCGTGCGCTGGCAGAGCCACGATCCGGAGACGGTGACCGTGGAGCTCTGGGAGGCGCCGCCGCCGGCCCCGCCGCCGCCGGCGCCCAGGGTGGTCGAGGCGCCGAAGCCCCAGCCCGCGCCGCCGCCGCCGGTGGCGAAGCCCGAGCCGAAGGTGGAGAAGCCCGACATCGCCATCCGGGAAAAGCCCAAGCCGAAGCCCAAGCCCAAGCCGAAACCCGAGCCGGTGGCCAAGCCCAAGCCGGAGGTCAAGCCGGAGCCGCCCAAGCGCGACCTCGCCTTCGAGCAGCGCCTGCGCGAGCAGGTGGCCCTGGAGCAGAAAGCGCTCGCGGAGCAGCAGCGGCTGGCGGAAGCACAGCAGCGCGAGCGCGAGCTCCAGGCGCTCATCGCGAGGAAGCAGGCCGATGCGCGGCAGGGGGCTCTCAACGCCTGGATCGGGCGCATCAGCAGCAGGATCCGCAGCAACATCCCGGTCAGCGTGGTGGAGGAGGTGCAAGGCAACCCGGAGGCGATCTTCGACGTCACCCTGCTGCCGACCGGCGAGGTGCTGACCGCCGTGCAGCGCAAGTCGAGCGGGAATCGGGCCTATGATGAAGCCGTGGAGCGGGCCATCTGGAAATCCTCGCCCCTGCCCAAGCCAGAAGATTTGGGGGTTTTTCAGCGCCGATTGGAACTCGTCTTTAGGCCGCAGGACAAATAGGATGTGCGCCTTGGCGCATGCCTCTTAAGTCCTGCTTAAGAATGAATGACGGGAAATGAGTGACGGGAGGAGCCGAACCTTGCTGGCAAGACTGACTCTTGCGATGGGCGCAGCGCTGCTGCTCGCGCTGCCCCAGGCGCACGCCCAGCTCTCGATCGAGATCACCGGCGCCGGGGCGCAGCGCATCCCGATCGCCATCGTGCCTTTTGCCGGCGAGGCCGCGCTCGGGTCCGCCATCAGCGGCATCGTGCGCGCCGACCTGGAGCGAAGCGGCCTGTTCCGCGGGCTGGAGGTGCCGCCGCTCATCCCGCACCCGACCGAGGCCTCGCCGGTCAACTACGCCGAGTGGCGCTCGCGGCTCGCCGACGCGCTGGTGATCGGCTCGGTGGCGACGCGGCCCGACGGCCGCTTCGAGGTGCGCTTTCGCCTGTTCGACACGGTGAAGCAAACGGCCCTCGGCGGCATCGCCTACACGCTCTCCAGGGAGCAGGCGCGCGCCACCGCGCACCGCATCGCCGACTTCGTCTACGAGAAGCTGACCGGAGAGCGCGGCGTGTTCTCCACGCGCATCGCCTACGTGGTGAAGCGCGGCAACCGCTACGAGCTGCAGATCGCCGACGCCGACGGCGTGGGCGCCGAGACCGCGCTCGCCTCCTTCGAGCCCATCATCTCGCCGGCCTGGTCGCCCGACGGGCGGCGCCTCGCCTACGTCTCGTTCGAGAACAAGAAGCCGGTGGTGTACGTGCACTCCCTCGCCGACGGCAAGCGCCACGTGGCGGCGAACTTCAAGGGCTCGAACTCGGCCCCGGCGTGGTCCCCCGACGGCAGCCGGCTGGCGGTGTCGCTCTCGCGCGAAGGCGGCTCGCAGATCTTCCTCATCAACCCCGACGGCAGCAGCCTGCGCCGGCTCACCAGCTCGACCGCCATCGACACCGAGCCGCGCTACTCGCCCGACGGGCGGTGGATCTACTTCACCTCCGACCGCGGCGGCAGCCCGCAGGTCTACCGCATGAGCGCTTCGGGAGGGGGCGAGCCGCAGCGCGTCACTTTCGAGGGCAGCTATAATGTGTCGCCGCGCCTGAGTCCCGACGGCAAGACGCTCGCGTTCATCACGCGCAACGCCGGCCGGTTCCAGGTGGCGCTGCTCGATCTCGCGAACCGGCAGGTGCAGATCCTTACCGACAGCGACCGCGACGAATCGCCGAGCTTCGCGCCCAACGGGCGCATGATCCTGCTCGCCACCGTGATCGGCGAGCGCGGCGTGCTCTCGGCGGTGTCTTCCGACGGCCGCGTCAAGCAGCGCCTGAGCGCCACCGCCGGCGACGTCCGCGAGCCCGCCTGGGGACCGTTCATCGAATGAAAGGAGTGAATGCCATGCGCGTAACCCTGATCGCAACCCTCACCGCGGCGGCGGCGCTGCTCGCCGCCTGCGAGACGACGCCGCCCGCCGAGCAGTCGCCCGCGGGCGTCGAGGAGCGCGGCGCCGGCAAGCCCGGCGCGGCGCGATCCGTCGAGCAGAAGCCGATCGCGAGCGTCGACCTCACCGGCGCGCGCAAGGACGCCGCCTCGGTGCTCAAGGATCCGAACAACATCCTCTCCAAGCGCTCGATCTACTACGAGCTCGACAAGTTCGACGTCAAGGACGAGTACCGCGGCATGGTCGAGGCGCACGCCAAGTACCTGCGCGAGAACCCCGGCAGCAAGGTCCTCATCCAGGGCAACACCGACGAGCGCGGCAGCCGCGAGTACAACGTCGGCCTCGGCCAGCGCCGCTCCGACGGCGTGAAGAAGATGCTGATCCTGCTCGGCGCGAAGGAGAACCAGATCGAGTCGGTGAGCCTCGGCGAGGAGAAGCCGCAGGCCGAGGGCCAGCAGGAGGAAGCCTGGTCGAAGAACCGCCGCAGCGACATCCTGTACGCCGGCGAGTACTGAGATGAAGCGCACCCTCGTGCTGGTCGCCCTCGCCTGTGCGGCGGCCGGCCCGGCGGCGGCGCAGGGGCTGTTCGACGACGGCGAGGCCCGCCGCCGCATCGAGATCCTGCGCGGGCAGCTGAACGAGCACACGCGCGCCGTCGACGAGCGGCTCGCCAAGATCGAGGCCGCGGTCTCGGGCGCCGGGGACCGCAGCGCGGTCCTCGAGCTCGCCTCGCAGATCGAGTCGCTGCGCGGCGAGCTCGCACGCATGCGCGGCCAGGTCGAGGTGCTCGCCAACCAGGCCGAGCTCGCCGAGCGGCGGCAGAAGGACCTCTACCTGGACATCGACACCCGCCTGCGCAAGCTCGAGCAGGCGCAGGAGCAGGCGGCCGCGGCGGCAGCAACGCAGAAGCCGGCGGCGCCCGGCGAGCCGCAGGAGGCTTCGGCCGCCGAGGCGAAGGCCTACCAGGCGGCGCTCGACCAGTTCAAGCTCGGCAACTACGCGCTCGCCGTGGCGGCGATGCAGAACTTCCTTGCCGCGCATCCGCAAAGCACGCTCGCGCCCAACGCCCAGTACTGGGTCGGCATGGCGCACTCCGGCCAGCGCGACTACAAGTCGGCGATCGCCGCGCAACGCAAGCTCCTCGCCACCTGGCCCGAGAGCCAGAAGGCGCCCGATGCGCTGCTCAGCATCGCGAGCGCCCAGGAAACCATGGGCGACCGCAAGTCGGCGCAGAAGACCCTCGAGGAAGTGATCGCCAAGTACCCGGACTCGAGCGCCGCCTCGAGCGCGAAGCAACGGCTCGCCGCCGCCGCGAAACGTTGAATCTGGCGTCGTAGACGCCAGGGCTGATAAAATCCAGTCCCTTCTGCAGCGCCAAGCCAATACGGGTCGTTAGCTCAGCTGGTAGAGCAGCGGACTTTTAATCCGTTGGTCGGCGGTTCGAATCCGCCACGACCTACCAAATCCCCGCCGCGCATCAATGCGCCGCGAAGAACTCGCACACGAGCCGCGTCGCGTCCGGGCCATCGGCTGAGAAGAACGGCTGCGCGGCGTCGCCGCCGCTCCAGGCATGGCCGAGGCCGGCAAGGGTGAGCATTCGGGCGGCGATGCGCCTGCCCACGTAGTAGTCACCGTCCACGCCGTTCGAGGAGCGCCAGGGCAGTGCCAGCATCCCGGGCCGCGGCAGCGCCGCGCCGGGCGGCAGCGCCGCGGGGTCGAAGCCGTTGAAGACGAGGAACTGCCGGGCGAGGTAGAGCGCGTTCACCGGCGCCACCGTCCGATCGTCCTTGCCGTGGATGATCAGCGCCGGCACGCGGCCGCGCGTTGCCGGGAGAGCGTCTCCTTTCGGGCCTTCGGCCATGACGCGATGGGCGTCTGCGGCATCGTGGGCGACGCCGCAGGGCGCGCCGGAGTGGATCGCCACTGCGCGCACCAGACCCGGCGCGTGCAGCGCGAGCGCCGCGGCCAGCGCGCCGCCGGAGGAAAGGCCCGCCACGTACACGCGCCTGCCGTCGAGGGCGAAGCGCTCCAGCACGTCGGCCGCCTGCGCGGCCACGATGGCGGCCTCGCCGAGGCCGCGGGCGGTACGCCGGTCGAACCAGTTCCAGCAGCGCTCGGCATTGGCGAAGCGGTTCTGCCGCGGCAGCAGCACGACGAAGCCGCGCTCGTCGGCGAAGCGTGCGATGCGCGTGCCGGCGGCGAACGCCTCCGGGTCCTGGCGGCAGCCGTGGATCCAGACCACGAGCGGCGGTCGGGTGAGGCGCTCCATGCCGCGCGGCAGGTAGAGGAGATATTCGCGCCAGGGCGGCGCGGCGGCGACACCGATGAAGCCGTGCACGCTAGACTTCTGCCGCAGCGCGAAGCGGCCGGGCTGCGGTGGCGCGCGCCGCCCGGCGAGCCGCCGTAGAAGCGCGCCCATGGCGCGCCAGAGACGCTTCATGGGGCGATGTTAATTCCGCCACGACCTACCGACCACCGCTTTGAGATCAAGCCTCTCGGCCGTGGTCGCGGAGCACGCCTTCGAGACCGGCGATATCCAAGATCGAGACACGCTTCTGCTGCACCTCGATCAGCCCTTTCTGCCGGAACAGGGAGAACAGCCGGCTCACCGTCTCGAGCTTGAGTCCGAGGTAGCTGCCGATCTCCTGGCGCGTCATGCGCAGATGGAATTCGGAGGGCGAGTAGCCCCGGCGCACGAAACGCCGGGATAAGTTGAGGAAGAACGCGGCCAGGCGCTCTTCCGCCCGCATCGAGCCGAGGAGCATCATGACGCCGTACCCGCGCGCGATTTCCCTGGCGAGCAGGGCATGGAGCTGGCGCTGCATGGCGGGGTCTTCCTGGGCCATGGCCTCCATGAGCGCGAACGGCAGCACGGCGATTTCGCTGTCTTCGAGCGCAGCCGCGGTACCGTCGTAGTGCCCGGCGCCGATGCCATCCAGTCCGAACAGCTCGGCGCGCATGAAGAAGCCCATTACCTGCTCGCGGCCTGCGGCGTCGACGTTGCCGACCTTGAAGAAGCCGCTGCGCACGACGTAGATCGCGCTGAACCTGTCCCCGGCGTGGTAGACGGCCTCGCCGCGCTTCACCCGCCGCTGGCCAAATCGCGTGCTATCGAAGGCATCGAGCTCGGCCAAAGGGTTGCTCGCCGTGGATTCGCCGCCGGGACCGACCCGGTCGCGGCTGCCCGGATCGATTGCCCGATGCGCGTGGATGAAGGACACTGACGCTCTGTGTGAACCGCCCGCAGCCATTGCGGCTGTCCTTTGCTGGAACTCGCGGACAGGCACCCTACAGAAGGTCGGTCTTCCTGTTTGTTCGACACCGCACATAGCCGGCGCGACACACTCCATGAGGAGCGCAGCCCATGCAGCACGCGTCATTTGCGCAGATTCTCGTTATGGCGGCCATCGTCGCGACCCTGTTCCTGGCTCCCGCGGCGGGCCTTGTCTGGGTGGGCTGCGCCCTGCTGGGCATGTCGTTTGAATCGCTCGTGACCTTCGGCGGCTCGCTCAACGCGCCGGCTGGGATGTCGGCATGGTGGGCGCTCAGTTTCGTGGCGGCGTTCGCCTATGCCGCGTTCATGGTGAGGGACTGACGCGCCCGGCGGCTAGCGCACGCAGCGGGCGAGGCGCTCGGCGATGTGCCGGTTGCCGGTCTCGTTGTCGGGAACGGCGCCGAAGTCGATGACGTCGCAGGCGCCCAGCGCCCACATCGGCAGGTCGAAGGACTGGGGAGAGATCGCCGCGGCGACGCGCGCCCCGCGCATGCCGACGAACGGCGGCATCTCCAGGCCTTCGGTCAGGATGCGCCCGGGAAGCTCGAGGCCGCGCGATTCGTCGAAGCGCAGGCCGATCATCGCGAGGTCGAAGCGGTGCTGCCGCAGCAGGCGCAGCGCCTCGTCCGTCGTATAAACGAGGTGCAGCTCGGCATCGGGAAGCACGGCGCGAAGACGCGCCTGTGTCCCCGGGATGGTGCAGGCGAGCACCCGCACGGCCTCTGCCTCAGGGCTTGTAGCCCGCCTTGGTCATCATGTCGTAGCGCACGCGCTGGTGCGCCTCCACCGGGTCGGCGCCGCCGCGCACTGCTTCGACCACCGTGTCCTCGATCGACTTGAAGAGCTTGGCGAATTCCAGCACCTCGGCCATCCTGTCCTTCGGCACGACGCACACGCCGTTCTCGTCGGCCATGATCAGGTCGCCGGGGCGCACCGGCACTCCGCCGAGCTGCACCTCGATCGCGTAGCCGGCGCAGGCGCAGCGGTTGCGGATCGACTGCTGGATGAAGCCCTTGCCGTAGACGGGGAGGTTGAGCTGCTTGTACTCGTCGATGTCGCGCGTGACGCCGTCGATCACGCAGCCGACGAGGCCGAAGTGGCGCGTGGTGAAGCCGGCGACGCCGCCGTAGCTGTTGACGTCCATGCGCCCGGCCTGGTCGATCACCAGCACGTCGCCGGGACGGCCGCGCTTCACCGCTTCGAGCGTGCCGAGCACCGGAGATTCCTCCGCCTGCCCGACCGGGACGAGCTTGAGCGTCGCGGCCGGGCCGACGATCTTCGCGCAGCTGTCCCAGAGCGGGCCGATGCCGTGCGGCGCGCCCTTGATGCCGAGGCGGTCCAGGCCGTCGGAGACGTTGGCCGTGGAGAGCATGCGGTACTCGGCGATGAGGTTTTTGGACATGCCCTGCTTTTCCATGCCCTATAGTAACGGGGAACCATGAATTCCCATCCCGTCGTTTTGATTGGCCGCATGTACCACCCCGACGCCGAGGAGCGCCTGCGCGCGGCGGTGCCGGTGGAGATCCTGGAGAGCCCCACCACCGAGTCGATCGCCGGCGCGCTGCGCGGCGCCGGCGGCGCCTTCGTGCGCTACCCGAACAAGCTGCCGGGCGCAGCCCTTGCAGGCGCGCAGCACCTGCGCGTGATCTCCACCTCCGGCCGCGGCACCGACGCGGTCGACCTCGCCGCCGCGAGCGCGCGCGGCATCGCGGTCGTCAACAATCCCGCCTTCGGCACGGTGCCGGTGGCCGAGCACACGGTCGGCGCGATGATCGCGCTCGCCAAGAACATGCTGCCCTTCAACCGGCTCACGCATGCCGGCGAAGGCTGGCCGGCGCAGAAGCACTACCGGCGCACGGAGCTGCGCGGCAAGACGCTCGGCATCATCGGCCTGGGCAACATCGGCGAGGAGGTGGCGCGCATCGGCGTCGCCGCGTTCCGCATGCGCGTGCTCGCCTACGACCCCTACGTGCCGGCGGAGAAGGCGCGCGCCCTGGGCGCGGAGCCCGTGGCCGACCTGGCGCGCATCTGGCGCGAGTCGGACTTCGTCTCGATGCATCCCGAGCTCAACGACGAGACGCGCGGCATGGTCGGCGAGCGCGAGCTGCGCTCGATGCAGAGGCACGCCTTCCTCATCAACACCGCGCGCGGCTCGATCGTGTCGGCGCAGGCGCTCGCGCGGGCGCTGCGCGAAGGCTGGATCGCCGGCGCCGCGCTCGACGTCTACGAGGACGAGCCGGTGGCCAAGGACAGCCCGCTCGCCGGCATCGAGAACCTGATCCTCTCGCCCCACATCGCCGGCCTCACCGACGAGGCGCTGCGCGGCATGGCGCTCTCGGCCGCGGAGCAGATCCTGCAGGCGCTGCGCGGCGAGCGGCCGCCGCATCTCGTAAACCCTGAAGTGTGGCGCGCGCGCTGAGACTTGCTGCAGGGTTTCTTGCCGTTCTGGGAATGTCGTTCCAGGTGGCCGGGGCGGAGCGCGGCTTCGAGTTCGGCACGCGCTACTGGCTCTCGAGCGGCGAGAACCGCTTCGCGCACAACGCCCAGGGCGCCGACCCGACGCTCGGCAACCCGACCTCGATCCTCACCTACGAGGAGCTCGACGCCCGCGCCCTCGAGCTGCACTGGCGCAGCAATTTCTCCTCCGACGGCTGGTTCTTCAAGGGCAACTTCGGGCTCGGCGAGGTGCGCGACGGTTCCTTCGACGACGAGGACTACGACGCCGCGCAGGCCAAAACCGACGACACCACTTCCGCGGTGCGCGGCGAGCGCTTCTCGTATCTCACCCTCGACGTGGGGAAGGACATCTGGGCGAGCGCGGGCGGAAGCACTCTCGGGATCTTTGTCGGCTTCCAGCAGTGGAGCGAGCAGGTGGATGCCTTCGGGCTGATGACGACGGTCGGCGGCTCGCCCAACCTGCCGGAAAGCACGCGCGTCATCACCAACGACGTGCTCTGGCGATCGCTCCGCATAGGTGTCGCGGGAACTGCGCCGGTCACCGGCAGGCTCCGCGTGCTCGCGGACCTCGCCTTCGTGCCGTACTCGAAGGTCAGCAACGACGATAGCCACTACCTGCGCGCCGACCTGGGGCCCGTGCCGAACATCGTCACCTCGGGACGCGGCAGCGGCGTGCAGCTCGACCTGGAGCTGCGCTACGCCCTGAGCGAGCGGCTCGAGGCGGGCATCGGCGTGCGGCACTGGGCGCTCAGCAAGGATCGCGCGAATGTCTCGCTGGCGGGCGTCACCGTTCCGGTGACCGAGTTCGAGACGCGCCGCACCGGCGTCACGGCCACGGTCGTCGGGCGCTGGTAGCTATTCGCGGATGCGCGTGAGCTTCCGGACGTCGGGGACGCGGCGCAGCGCGCGCATGACGCGCGCGAGGTGCTGGCGGTTGGCGACTTCCAGCACGAAGTTCATGGTCGTGAAGACCGCGCGGTCCTCGCCCATGCTGATCGAGTCGATGTTGGAGCCGGCATCGGCGATCGCCGAAGCGACCTTGGCGAGCACGCCGCGCTGGTTCTCGACCGTGACGCCGATCGCCGCCTGGAAAAGGCGCGAGGTGCGCGGGTCCCACTCGACGTCGATCCACTGGTCGGGCTCGTTCTTGCGCGAGCGCAGGCTCGAGCCGCAGTCCGAGGCGTGCACCACCAGGCCCTGGCCCTTCTTGATCGAGCCGACGATCTCGTCGCCGGGAATCGGGCGGCAGCAGGTGGCGAGCTGCACCGCCATGCCCTCGGTGCCGCGGATGGTGACGCTGCCGGAGGCCGCCTCCTCGCGCGCCGGGTCGGCATGCTTGAGGAGCCGCCGCGCCACCACCGCGGGCAGCCGCTTGCCCAGGCCCAGGTCGGCGAGCAGCTCCTCTTTCGAGCGCGCGCCGCTGTCGCGCACGACGCGCTCCCAGCTCGCGGCGTCGACCTCGGCGGCCGTGCTCTTCAGGCCCTTCAGCGCCTGGTCGAGCAGCCGCTCGCCCAGGCCCGCGGACTCCTCGTACTGCATGGTCTTGAGGAAGTGGCGGATGTTCGAGCGCGCCTTGCCGGTGCGCACGTACTGCAGCCAGCCGGGGTTGGGCTTGGCATGGCTCGCGGTGATGATCTCGACGCGGTCGCCGTTCCGCAGCTCTGTGCGCAGCGGCACCAGCTCGCCGTTCACCTTCGCCGCGACGCAGCGGTTGCCGATGTCGGTGTGCACCGCGTAGGCGAAGTCGACCGTTGTCGCGCCGCGCGGCAGCGACAGGATCCTGCCCTTGGGCGTGAAGACGTAGACCTCGTCGGGGAAGAGGTCGACCTTCACGTGCTCGAGGAACTCGTGCGGGTCCCCCGACTGGTGCTGGATCTCGAGCAGCGACTGCAGCCACTGGTGCGTCTGCTTCTGCAGCTCGGAGAGCTTGTCGGTGTCGTCCTTGTACATCCAGTGCGAGGCGACGCCGGATTCGGCGAGGCGGTGCATCTGCTCGGTGCGGATCTGGATCTCGAGCGGCACGCCGTAGGGGCCGATGAGGTCGGTGTGGATCGACTGGTAGCCGTTCGCCTTCGGGATGGCGATGTAGTCCTTGAACTTGCCGGGGATCGGCTTGTAGAGCGCGTGCAGCGCGCCCAGCGCGAGGTAGCACGAGGCGACGTCGGGCACCACCACGCGGCAGCCGAAGATGTCGTGCACCTCCGAGAAGGAGAGGTGCTTCTCGATCATCTTGCGGTAGGTGGAGTACACGTGCTTCTCGCGCCCGTGCACCACGGCGCGGATGCCGGCCTCGCCGAGCTTCTTCTTCACCGCCTCGAGCGTGCGCCCGATCATCTCGCGGCGGTTGCCGCGCGCCGCGGCGGTCGCCCTGGCGAGCACCTTGTAGCGCAGGGGATAGAGGTGGGTGAAGGCGAGCTCCTGCAGCTCGTGGTAGAGCGTGTTCAGGCCGAGGCGGTTGGCGATCGGGGCGTAGATCTCCATCGTCTCGCGCGCGATGCGCCGGCGCTTGGCGGGCGGCACGGCGCCGAGCGTGCGCATGTTGTGCAGCCGGTCGGCGAGCTTGATGAGGATGACGCGCACGTCGCGCGCCATCGCCAGCAGCATCTTGCGGAAGTTCTCGGCCTGCGCGTCCTCGGCGCTCTGGAACTCGATGCGGTCGAGCTTGGACACGCCGTCGACGAGCTCCGCGACCGGTTTTCCGAAGGTGTCGGAGATCTCGTCCTTGGTGACCGAGGTGTCCTCGGTCACGTCGTGCAGCAGCGCCGCCATCAGGGTCTGGCCGTCGAGGTGCCAGCCGGCGAGGATCTCGGCGACCGCGAGCGGGTGCGAGATGTAGGGGTCGCCCGACTGCCGGGTCTGGCCGGCGTGGGCGGCCTCGGAGAAGCGGTACGCCTCGGCAAGCCGCGCCACGTCCTTCGCCTTGAGGTAGGCGAAGCGTCCGGGGTCGGGCAGCGCTACGGCGGCGGCCATAGCCCCGAGACTACCCCCAAAAATCAAACAACTACAGCGTCGGGCCGGGCGGCGGCGTGGGATTGCGCTTCAGCACCTCGGTGCCGATCTTGCCGGTCGCGATCTCGCGCAGGGCGATCACCGTCGACTTGTCGCGGTTGGGCTCGACCAGCGGCGAGGCGCCGGCGCCGAGCTGGCGCGCACGGTAGGTCGCCGCGAGCGTGAGCTGGAAGCGGTTGGGAATTCTCTTCAGGCAATCGTCAACGGTGATGCGCGCCATGGGGTCTCGTTCTCTCGTTTTGGATGATTGCCGCCAGCTCGGCTTTGGCGGTGTCGAAGTCTTTGTTAATTATAGCGTATTTGAACTCCCCGGCGTGCGCGAGTTCGTCCTTCGCATTCTGCAGCCGCCGGCGGATGACGGCGTCGGCGTCCTGGCCGCGCGCGCGCATGCGCCGCTCGAGCTCCTCGACGGACGGCGGGTGGATGAAGACGCCGACGCACTCGGGGTACAGCGCGCGCACCTGGCGCGCGCCCTGCCAGTCGATCTCGAGCAGGAGGTCCTCCCCTTTCGCCAGCGTCTCCGCAATGACTTTTCTGGAAGTGCCATAACGGTAGCCGTGCACTTCCGCGCTCTCGAGGAACTCGCCGCGCTCGCGCATCGCGAGGAAAGTGGCGTCGTCGACGAAGTGGTACTCGCGGCCGTTCGCCTCGCCGGGGCGGGGCGCACGCGTGGTGTAGGAGATGGAAAGGCGCAGGCGCGGGTCGTCCTTCAGGAGCGCGTTGATGAGCGAGGTCTTGCCGGCGCCCGAGGGCGCGGTGATCACGAACAGCTTGCCACTCATTCGATGTTCTGCACCTGCTCGCGCACCTGCTCCACCAGGAGCTTCAGTTCGAGCGCGCAGTCGGAGAGCGCCTGGCTCGCCGCCTTGGAGGCGAGGGTGTTGGCCTCGCGGTTGAGCTCCTGCGCGAGGAAATCGAGCCGCTTGCCGGCAGCGCCGCCCCTTGCGAGCGTCCGCTCGACTTCCCCGAGGTGCGCGCGCAGGCGGTCGATTTCCTCGCCGACGTCGCTGCGCGCGGCGAACAGCGCCACCTCGGTGCGGATGCGCTCGTCGTCGGCCGAGCCGATCGCTTCTCTCAGTCTTTCCTTGATTTTTTCTTCGTAAAGTGCAATCGACTGCGGCACCAGCGGCGCCACGTCGTCGATCCGGCGGCGCATCGACGCGACGCGCTCGGCCACCGCGGCGGCGAGCTTCGCGCCCTCGCGGCGGCGCGCCGCGACGAGCTCGTCGAGCGCCTGGGCGCAGAGCCGCTCCGCCGCCGGGCGCAGCACGTCCTCCGCGGCGGGCGCGGCGGCGACCACGCCGGGCCAGCGCAGCACGTCGGCGATGCGCAGCGGCGCCGCGCCGGGGAAGGCGCGCGCCGCCTCCTCGGCGAGCGACTTCAGCCGCGCCAGGGCAGCCGCATCCAGGCGCTCCGGCGACTGGGCGGAGGACTGCAGGAAGAAAACCCGGCAATCCACCTTGCCGCGCGCCACGCGCGCGGTGATCGTTTCGCGCAGCATCGGCTCGAGGGCGCGCAGCTCCTCGGCGACGCGCAGCGAGAGGTCGAGGAAGCGCCCGTTCACCGAGCGCAGCTCGATGCCGAGAGTGCCGCGACCGGTGTCGGCCGACGCGGCCGCGTAGCCGGTCATGCTGCTGATCATCTGTGACAAAATCATAGGGGAGATGCCATCGCAAGCCAACCAAAAACAATTGAACCTGGCGCTGCCCCAGGGCGCATGGGTTGACAACTACGAGATCCTGAAGCTCCTCTCGAGCGGCGGCTTCTCCTTCGTCTACCTCGCGCACGACGAGAACCAGGTCCCGGTCGTGCTCAAGGAGTACCTGCCCTCGACCCTGGCGCTGCGCACGAGCGGCAGCGGGCCGCTCGCGCCGGCGCTGTCCGAGGGCGATCTCGCGAAGTTCCGCTACGGCATGAAATGCTTCTTCGAGGAAGGCCGCGCGCTCGCGCACATCTCGCACCCGAACGTGGTGCGCGTGCAGAACTTCCTGCGCTTCAACGACACGGTGTACCTGGCGATGCGCTACGAGCGCGGCCGCACGCTGCAGGAGCACATCAAGCGCCACCGCGGCGCGCTCGAGGAGCCCTGGCTGCGCAACACCTTCGCCGAGCTCCTGAACGGCCTGCGCGAGGTGCACACGCACAAGCTGCTGCACCTCGACATCAAGCCGGCCAACGTCTACGTGCGCAACGACGGCTCGCCGGTGCTGATCGACTTCGGCGCCGCGCGCCAGGCGCTCTCGCACGAGGGCATGAAGCTGCCGCCGACCTACACGCCGGGCTTCGCCGCGCCCGAGCAGCACAGCGGCGGCGAGCTCGGGCCCTGGACCGACATCTACGCCGTCGGCGCGACCCTCTACACCTGCCTTTCCGCGTCCGCAGCGCCGCGCGCCGACGAGCGCATGCGCAAGGACGAGCTCGCCCCGGCGCGGCGCGCCTTCGCGGGGAAGTATTCCGAGGCGCTCCTCGAGATCATCGACTGGTGCCTGCAGCTCGATCACAACGACCGCCCGCAGAGCGTCTTCGAGCTGCAGAAGGCGCTGCGCGGGGAGGAAGTGAGATGAGAGCCGCTTGAAGTTCGCTCACGCCCAGGCGACGCGCATCGGCGGGCGCGCCATGAACGAGGACCGAGTCGGCTTCTGGCAGACCCCGGGCGCGGCGCTGATGGCGGTCGCCGACGGTCTCGGCGGCCACCTGCACGGCGAGATCGCCGCGGAAATGGCGGTCGAGCTCTTCGGCGCGGTATTCCGCCGCGAGGCGCAGCCGCGGCTTGCCGACCCGGTGGCCTTCCTCGCGCGCGCCATGGCCGCCTCGCACGCGGCCATCCTGCGCGAGGGGCAGCGGCTCGACCTGCCCGAGACGCCGCGCACGGTGATCGTCGCCTGCGTGGTGCAGGACGGCCATGCGTGGTGGATGCATGTCGGCGATTGCCGGCTCTACCTCATCCGCGAAGGCCGCATCGTCAGCCGCACGCGCGACCATACCGTCGTGCAGCGCCTCATCGACGAAGGGCGCATCCGCGAGGAGGCCATCGCCTCGCATCCGGATCGCAACCGCCTGCTGCAGTGCCTGGGCGGCTACCTCGCGCCGACCCCCGGCGCGACGGAGCGCATGCGCCTTGCCAAGGGCGACGTGCTGCTGCTCTGCTCGGACGGGTTCTGGGGGCCGCTGACCCAGCGGCAGATGCTGCATGCGCTGCTCGCGCGCAGCCTCGAGGAGGCGATCCCCGAGCTTGCCGAGCTCGCCGAGACGCGCGGCGGGCCGCTGAGCGACAACATCTCCGTTCTCGCCATGACCTGGGGCGAGGAGGAAGTCGAGCCCTCCGGCCCGCCGGCGGAGGTGACCGTCGTGCAGGACTTCACCGCCACCGACCTCGACTTCATGCGCATGTCGGACGAGGACATCGAGAAGGCGATCGACGAGATCCGCGCCGCGCTGCGGCGCAACCCGCCGCCGCAATGACGCCGCGATGAGACCCAACGGCCGGAAGCCCGACGAGCTGCGCGCCGTGCGCCTCACGCGCGGCTACACCCGCCATCCCGAAGGCTCGGTGCTGGTCGAGTTCGGCGATACGCGCGTGCTGTGCACCGCTTCGGTGGAGGAGCGCGTGCCGCCGTTTCTCCGCGACAGCGGCCGCGGCTGGGTGACCGCGGAATACGGCATGCTGCCGCGCGCGACCAACACCCGCGGCGAGCGCGAGGCGGCGCGCGGCAAGCAGTCGGGCCGCACGCAGGAGATCCAGCGCTTGATAGGACGCTCGCTTCGCGCGGTCGTTGACGGCGCCTCGCTCGGGCCGAGGACCATTCAGGTGGACTGCGACGTGCTGCAGGCCGACGGCGGCACGCGCACCGCCGCCATCACCGGCGCCTTCGTGGCTTTGCACGATGCCGTTTCCTGGCTCCAGGAACGAAAGCTCATCGTGCAAACCCCGATCAGGGACTTCGTCGCTGCCGTCTCGGTGGGCATCTACCAGGGCACGCCGGTGCTCGACCTCGACTACGCCGAGGACTCGGCCTGCGGCACCGACATGAACGTGGTGATGACCGGCGCCGGGCGCTTCGTCGAGCTGCAGGGCACCGCCGAGGGCGAGCCGTTCTCGCAGAAGGAACTGGATGCTCTCGTGGAGCTCGCCGCGCGTGGCATCCGCGAGCTGATCGCCCAGCAGAAACGCGCCCTGAACCCGTGAAGCTGGTTCTCGCTTCCGGCAATCCCGGCAAGCTGCGGGAGATCGGCGCCGTGCTCGCGCCCCTTTCCTTTGAAGTGATTTCGCAAGAAGAGCTGGGCATCGGCGAGGCGCCCGAGCCGCACGACACCTTCCTCGAGAACGCGCTCGCCAAGGCGCGCCACGCGAGCCGTGCCGCCGGCCTGCCCGCGCTCGCCGACGATTCTGGCCTGTGCGTCGCGGCGCTCGGCGGCGAGCCGGGGGTGCACTCGGCCTATTACGCGGGTCGCGAAGGCAGCCGGGAGCAGCGCGATGCCCGCAACAACGAATTATTGCTGAGCAAGCTTGGTCAGAAGAGAGAAGCCTATTACTACTGCATCATGGTCCTCATGCGGCGCTGCGACGATCCAAGACCCCTCATCGCCGAGGGTTTCTGGCACGGCGAGATCGCCCGCGCGCCGCGCGGCACGGGCGGCTTCGGCTACGACCCGCTGTTCTTCCTCCCGGCGCTGGGCAAGACCGCGGCCGAGCTCGATGCGGCGCAGAAGAACCGCCTGAGCCATCGCGGCCAGGCATTGCAGAAGCTGATCGAGCTTATCGGCGAATGGAAGTTCTAGTTCAGATGAACAACGAAGTGCGTCTGGCGGTGCTGCCGCCGCTGGCGCTCTACGTCCACATCCCATGGTGCGTGCGCAAGTGCCCGTACTGCGACTTCAATTCGCACGAGCGCAGCGGGGCGCTACCCGAGCAGGCCTATGTGCAAAAGCTGACCTCCGACCTGGAGGACCTTCTGCCTTCCGTCTGGGGGCGGCGCATCGTCAGCGTGTTCATCGGCGGGGGCACGCCCAGCCTGTTCTCCCCCGATTCGATCGACGCGCTCCTCTCCGCCGTGCGGGCGAGGATCGTGCTCGAGCCGGAGGCGGAGGTCACGCTCGAGGCGAACCCCGGCACGGTGGAAGCGGGGCGCTTCCGCGGCTTCCGCGAGGCCGGCGTGAACCGCATCTCGGTCGGCGTGCAGAGCTTCGACGAGGCGATGCTGAAGAGGCTCGGCCGCATCCACTCGGCCGCCGAGGCGAGGCGCGCGATC
>Ga0209592_1000122_pt1 | contig 19359 bp, 18 predicted proteins | sample PPLLak2March2015_2_FD_187251 | JGI IMG/M metagenome (GOLD analysis project Ga0209592, IMG submission 187251) | Freshwater sediment microbial communities from Prairie Pothole Lake near Jamestown, North Dakota, USA - PPLs Lake P8 Core (3) Depth... | ecosystem: Environmental > Aquatic > Freshwater... | reverse complement strand
GCCGACAGCAAGGTCAAGCCCTTATTCAGAAGTTGATTGGGTATGTTAATGTGCAGCTACAGCAAGGTCGATCTATGCAGGATATCTTTTCTTACCTTTTTGCCAAGCAGCAGGCGGCCCTACCTTCATGATGTTCGGCCATCCGGATGCTAAATCACAACACTCGAGTACTTAATTGGGGGGGATGAGTGCGGCTGCGCCGCACTCATCCCCCCCAATAAATAAACACATTTATTTAGCAAGAACACTATCAAAGTGAAAACAAACAGTGCTCTAATAGGTGAAATTCCACTATTTCTTTGTGAAACCCCTTGACCTGGAGTCAACTCCAAGTGATAAACTATAATTCGGAGGTGCAACGATGAAGATAGGAGAAGTAAGCGAAAAATATGAGATTTCATCGGATACGCTGCGCTACTACGAGCGTATTGGACTCCTGCCGTCCGTTAATCGGACGGATAGTGGTATCCGAGATTACGGTGAGCTTGATCTGAGGCGGGTCTCTTTTATCAAGTGCATGAGAAGCGCAGGCCTTCCCATTGAGGTGCTGATACAGTATTTCGAGCTGGTTCAACGGGGCGACGAAACCATTGAAGCCAGGAAAGAAATCCTGATCGAGCAGCGGGAGCAGCTCCTGTCCAGAATGAAAGAGATGCAAGAGACCCTGGATTTGTTGAACTACAAAATCAGCGTATATGAAAACGCGGTTTTGAAAAGGGAGCAGGAATTACTTCCCATTGAGGTTTGAATTCAATTTCCGGGATACCATGAACGGAAAGACAGGAGATAAGAAAATGCAAACACGCAAACTTGGAAAGAGCGGCCTGGAAGTTTCGGCCCTTGGGCTGGGCTGCATGCGAATGAGCTTTGGCGACAGGCCGGCAGACAGACAAGAGATGATTTCGTTGCTCCACATGGCTGTTGAGCGCGGCATCACTTTCTTCGACACCGCGGAAGTGTACGGGCCGTTCACGAACGAGGAGCTGGTAGGCGAAGCCCTGGAGCCGTTTCGCGGGCAGGTGGTGATCGCCACCAAGTTCGGGTGGAAGCATGATCCCGATAAGGGACCACATCCCAGCGTGGGTCTGGACAGCCGGCCGGAGCAGATCAAGCGGGTGGCAGAAGCTTCGCTCAGGCGGCTCAGGGTCGAGGCCATTGATCTGTTCTACCAGCACCGGCCCGACCCCAACGTGCCGATCGAGGACGTGGCCGGCGCGGTGAAGGACCTGATTCAGGAAGGCAAGGTCAAGCATTTTGGGCTTTCGGAATCCGGAGCGGATATCATCCGCCGCGCCCACGCCGTTCAATCCATCACTGCTTTGCAAAGCGAATATTCGATCTGGTGGAGGGCCATTGAAGAGTCCATCCTGCCGACCTGTGAGGAGCTTGGCATCGGATTAGTGCCCTACAGCCCATTGGGCCGGGGTTACCTGACAGGCAAGATCGACGAGAATACGACGTACGATAGCTCCGATATTCGCAGCCGAAATCCCCGCTTTACGACCGAGGCGATCAGAGCCAATCGGGTTGTAGTCGATTTGCTTGAGAGGATTGCAGTCCAGAAGGAGGCCACCCCGGCACAGATCGCCCTGGCCTGGCTGCTGGCCCAAAAGCCCTGGATCGTGCCGATTCCGGGCACGCGCAAACTCGAACGCCTCGACGAGAACATCGGAGCGGTGAATATCGAATTGACAGCTAGCGATCTCAGTGAAATCGAAAATGCTATGTCACAGATCACGGTGGTCGGCGATCGATATTAAACAGAGAAGAGGGCTTGATGAGCATCAGTAAAACCGCTATCAAGAATCACAAGGAATTGTTTCCCAACCGCAAATCGAAATTGGCGGAAACCGACCCAGAACTGATCGAGGTCTTTGATAACTTTGCTTTCGATGAAGTGCTTCAATATGGAAATCTGGATACCAGAACCAGGTTAATGGTCATTCTGGCATCCATGATTGCCTGCCAGGCTTTAGCCGAATATAAAGTGATGCTGGACGGCGCGCTGAATGCAGGCGTTACCCCGGTGGAAGTGAAAGAAATCGTCTACCAGGCGGTGCCCTATGTTGGCATGTCCAAAGTGTACGATTTTATCCATGCCACCAATGAAATCCTGGAGAGCCGGGGCGTCAAATTGCCGCTGGAAGGCTAAGCCACCACCACGCCAGAAACGCGCTTCGAAAAAGGCTACGCGGTTCAAAAAGCAATTGTGGGAGAGCGGCTTGAGCAGATGTATGCGGATTCACCGGCTGACCAGATCCATATCCAAAGATATTTGTCGGCTAATTGTTTTAGCGACTATGTTGCCAGGGCCGGAATCGACCTGCCAACCCGTGAGCTGCTTACTTTTTCCATGCTCCTGTCATTGGGTGGCTGTGAGCCGCAGCTGATGGGGCATGTTCGGGCCAACCTGAACGTTGGAAACGACAAACAAAGATTGCTGAGTGTTGTTACCCAATTAATCCCGTATGTTGGGTATCCGCGCGCTTTGAATGCCATTCGCTGCCTGAATGAAGTTGCGCCGGATTAAGAAGAGATGGAGTACAGTAATGGAAATCAAGCGAAGCGGCTCACAGCCTTCCAGAAAAGGCCCTGCTGAGAATTTTACCGGCACCGTGCGGGTTGACCCCCTGTTCGATGCGCCCGCCCCAGCGCGTGTCTCTGGCGCGAGTGTTACCTTTGAACCTGGTGCTCGAACCGCCTGGCACGCCCATGTTCTGGGCCAAACCCTGATTGTCACATCCGGCTGTGGCCGGGTGCAGCGTTGGGGCGGGCCAGTCGAAAAAATCCGGCCGGGAGATGTGGTTTGGATTGCGCCGGGCGAGAAGCACTGGCACGGCGCTGCGCCAACCACCGCGATGGCACACATCGCAATTGTGGAAAAAGCCGCCGAAAATTCCACCGAATGGATGGAAAAGGTCAGCGATGAACAATACCTGGCGGGATCAGAGACTGAATAGGAGATGATTATGCAGACGGTAAAATTGAACAATGGCGTTGAAATCCCTATTCTCGGTTTCGGCGTTTTTCAGATCACTGATCCGAGCGAATGTGAAAGAAGCGTGGTTGACGCTATTCAAACTGGATATAGCCATATTGACACAGCCGCTTCTTACCAGAACGAAGAGGCAGTTGGCAGGGGAATCAAACAAAGCGGCGTTCCAAGAGAAAAATTGTTTATCACGACAAAACTTTGGATTCAGAGCAATGGCTATGAGGGCACGCTAAAAGCCTTTGAAAATTCCCTGAAGCGATTGCAATTAGATACCATTGACCTGTACTTGATTCACCAACCATTCGGGGATGTGCATGGTGAATGGCGCGCGATGGAAGAACTGCATCAGCAAGGCAAAGTCAGGGCAATCGGGGTTTCCAACTTTTATCCTGACCGCATCATGGACTTGATAATCCACAACAATATTACGCCGGCAGTAAATCAGATTGAAGTAAATCCTTTCCAACAGCAAATTGAGACACAAAAGTTTTTACAAGATAACAGCGTTCAGGTTGAAGCATGGGCTCCATTTGCAGAGGGAAGGAATAACATTTTTCAAAATGAAATCCTGCTAACCATCGCCGCAAAACACCAAAAAAGCGTTGCCCAGGTAATTCTCCGCTGGCTTGTACAAAGAGGCATTATTGCCCTTGCAAAATCAACCCGCAAAGAAAGGATGATAGAAAATATCAGTGTGTTTGATTTTGAATTAAGTGCGGAAGATATGGCGGCTATGACAGCTTTAGACACAAAAACCAGCAGTTTCTTTGACCATCGTAATCCTGAGATGGTCAAATGGCTGGGCACTAGAAAACTGGATGTTTAATAAACGACCCAAAACATAGAAGTGATCATCGTCACGCCATGCGGTTCGCCAAGTAGGTAAAGACCTAATTCTTCTCAGGAGATTGATCGTGAACATCGGATTACAAATCCCGTCTTTCAAATATCCCGGCGGCACAGCTGCGATCCGTCCCAAACTTAAAGAAATCGTCACTACCGCAGAAGCATCCGGGTTTTATAGCCTTTGGGTGATGGATCATTTCTATCAAATCAAGGGATTGTTTGGAGAAGCCTATACCGACCCAATGTTGGAAGCCTATACCACGCTCGGGTACATTGCCGGATTAACGGAAAGAGCCTATCTCGGTGTGCTGGTCACGGGCGTGATTTATCGCCATCCCTCGGTCCTGATGAAGATGGTCAACACCCTCGATATTCTCACAGGGGGGCGTGCTTATTTCGGCATTGGCGCGGCATGGTATGAAGAAGAAGCAAAAGGCTATGGGATCCCCTACCCATCAACTGCCGAGCGCTTCGAGCAACTGGAGGACAATCTAAAACTGGCGAAGGCTCTCTGGGCCAGCGAGGAGACATCTTTCGCTGGTAAGCATTTTTCTGTCCCAGCCATCACCAATAATCCCCGCCCGCTTTCAAACCCGCACCCGCGCATCATGGTTGGCGGCACTGGCCCGAAAAAGACCCTGCGATTGGTTGCCCAGTATGCAGATGCCTGCAACATCGGCGATTGGGTCGGCAAAGGGAACATGCAAAAAGCAATAGACGATCTCAAAGGGCATTGTGAGGCTTTGGGACGCGATTACAGTACCATCGAGAAAACTTCCCTCTGTACGGTTCATCTTTCCGGAGACGATACGGCAGATCGCACCATCCGGCTCATCGAAGAACTCGCGAAGATGGGGTTCACCCACGCGATTTTCAACATGCCGGATGTCTACAAAATCACGCCGATCGAGACCTTTGCGGAGAAAATCATCCCGGTTGTGGCGGGACTCTAAACTGACGATCTATTGTATTCGACATGGAAATAAATCTTGCAAGGAACAGTGCTCTTTGGTCCCCGGGACGTGCGCTTTGAGCAGCGCCCCGAGGATTGTCGAACCGACCGACGCCATCAAGGCGCTGCTGCGCCCGTGAGGTGAGAACCTATGACTGCATGGACGAACGATGAACTGACCAAAATAGGATCCGCAGAAGAACTGGAGATTGCATCCCTCCGCCAGGATGGCACGCTGCGCAAGCCGGTGATCATCTGGGTTGTGCGCGTCGATGGCGACCTCTACATTCGGTGCGTCAATGGGCGTGAGGGGGCCTGGTTCCGCGGCGCGCTTACACAGTATCAAGGTCGCATCTGGGCCGGCGGGGTGGAGAAAGATGTCACCTTTGTGGAGGAATCTGTCCCCGACATCAACGCCAAAATAGACGAAGCCTATCTCACCAAGTACCGCCGCTATCCCCAATGGGTTGCTCCAATGGTCACCCACAAGGTGCGAGCCGCAACAATCAAACTGGTGCCACGCGCGGCAGGAACAGGCTAAAAGGAGTTTGAATTGGAATATGTAAAACTTGGAAATACCGGGATGGATGATAAGATTGAAGTTTACTGAGATGGCAAAAATACTCATCACCGGGTCAGCAGATGGCCTGGGCCAACTGTCAGCAAAGTCGTTAGCTGATCAAGGTCACCAAGTTGTCTTACATGCGCGCAATTCCGAGCGCGCCCGTTACGCAAAACAAAAAGTGCCTGGAGCCGAGCACGTCATATCAGGAGATTTGTCCGACCTCGATGAAACTATAAACGTTGCCTACGGAGCGAATGCGTGGGGGCGATTCGATGCTGTGATCCATAACGCTGGCGTGTACCAGACTCCAACAAGAGAAATTTTTATTGTCAATACAATAGCCCCCTATATTCTTACCTGTTTGATACAAAAACCCAAGCGCTTGATTTACCTGAGCTCAAGCATGCATCTGCATGGGCGTGCAAACCTGGAAAACTTTAAAAATGACTACCCTCGCATCAGTTATTCAGATTCTAAGCTGCATGTAATGATGCTTTGTATGGCAGTAGCACGCAAATGGTCAGATGTTTACGCTAACGCAGTCGATCCAGGTTGGGTCCCTACCAAAATGGGCGGGCAGGGTGCACCGGATGACCTTCAAAAAGGATACGAAACACAAACATGGCTCGCAGTAAGCAACGATAGCAGAGCCAAAGTAAGTGGTCGCTATTACTATCATCTAGCAGAAAGACGCTACAACCCGCAGGCTGGCGACGTCATGCTGCAAGAGAGATTTCTGAGCCTTTGCAGAGACATCACAGGCGTTCCTTTTCCCCAATAGATCCGGTCGGAACACCGCGCCATCAAGGCGCAGCTGCGCCTGTGAGGTTTAAACCCATGACTGCCTGGACGAACGATGAACTGACCAAAATCGGATCCGCATCGGTAGGTGACCGCCCTGCCCCCGGCGCCATTCAGGGGTGCTAGAAGACAGCCTGTACTATAATTGACCTATGTCTATGCCAATTTTAGCCACGAAGCTGTACATCCCTCCACCCCGGGCTAAAATTGTCCTCCGCCCCAGCCTGATCGAGCGGCTGAACGAGGGTCTCTCTGCGAGCCGCAAACTGACCCTCATCTCGGCACCCGCTGGTTTTGGGAAAACCACGCTGGTGAGTGAGTGGGTCGCTGCCCTCACCCCTAACCCCTCTCCCAGTGGGAGAGGGGAAGGGGTGAGGGTGGCCTGGCTATCGCTGGACGAAGGGGATAACGACCCCACACGCTTTCTGACGTACTTTATCGCTGCGTTGCAGACGCTTGCCCTGAGCAAAGCCGAAGGGATTGCGGCAAATATTGGAGCAGGAGCGTTGGCTTTGCTCCAATCCCCTCAACCGCCGTCCATCGAATCGATTCTGACAAACCTGCTCAATGACATCACCACCATTTCAGACAGCTTCATCCTGGTGCTGGACGACTACCATGTGATTGATTCCAAACCGGTTGACGAAGCCATCACCTTTCTACTCGAGCACCTGCCGCCACAAATGCACCTGGTCATCGCCACGCGTGAGGATCCACAGCTACCCCTGTCCCGGCTACGCGCCCGGGGTCAACTGACCGAGCTGCGTGCCACCGACCTGCGCTTCACCCCCGCCGAAGCCGCTGAATTTCTAAACCAGGTGATGAACCTGAATCTCCCGGCAGAAGCCATCGCCGCCCTGGAGACCCGCACCGAAGGTTGGATCGCCGGTCTGCAATTGGCCGCACTCTCCATGCAAGGCCGGGAAGATATCGCCAGTTTTATCCAGGCTTTCACCGGCAGCCATCGTTTTGTGCTGGACTATCTGGTCGAAGAAGTTCTCCAGCACCAGGCTGAACAGATCCGCAGCTTCTTACTGCAAACCTCTATTCTCGACAGGTTTTGTGCTCCTCTGTGCAATGTTGTCACTAAGCGGGAAGATGGCAAAGAAATGCTGGATATCCTGGAACGCAGCAACCTGTTCCTCATTCCGCTGGATGATCAGCGCCAATGGTATCGCTATCACCACCTTTTCGCCGAGGTTCTGCAAACACATTTGATGGAGGCGCATCCTGATCAGGTAGCTACCCTTCATTTGCGGGCGAGCGCGTGGTACGAGCAGAACAGTCTGCGACCCGATGCTATCCGCCATGCACTGGCTGCTAAAGACTTCGAGCGCGCAGCCGGCCTGATCGAACTGGCATGGCCGGCAACAGAGGCGGGAAGTATCCAGTACGCTACATGGCTTGGCTGGGTGAAGACGCTGCCGGGTGAGTTGGCCCACCCCCGGCCTGTGCTCAATGTTTGGTATGCCTATGCATTACTGGGCAGAGGTGAGATGGAAGCCGCGGAAGCCCGATTGAAGGACGCCGAACGATGGTTAGTAACGGCAGATACGATGAAAGTGCAACCTGATACCCCATCCGTTGAGATGGTCGTCCTAGACAAAGAACAATTTAGTTCTCTACCGGCGGCAATTGCTGTCGGCCGCGCCTATATCGCCCAGGCACTCGGTAATATTCCAGATACGATCAGGTATGCCAGCCGAGTGCTTGAGCTCGTGCCCGAAAGAGAGCTTCTCCGGCGCGGACAGGCGTCCATGCTCCTGGGGATTACCCACTGGGCAAGTGGGGACCTGGAAGCTGCGGATCGGGTCTTCGCAGACTACACCATGAAACTGCGGACAGCCGGCAACATCCCGGATGCAATCAGCACAACCGCGGTTCTGGCTGATATCAGGTTGGCATTGGGGCGTCTCCACGAGGCAATCGGCACAGTCGAGCAGTGTTTGCATTTTGTAATGGATCAGGGTGAACCAATTTCTCTCGATACAGCTGACCTGCATCGGGAATTGAGTAAGCTGTATCTTGAACAGGGTAATCTGGAGGCGGCCGCGCAACACTTGGAGAGAAGCAAGGAACTGGGGGAAAAAGCGGAGTTACCTGTTTGGCGGTACCGTTGGTGTATTGCCCAGGCTCGGCTCAATGAAACACAGGGTGACCTGGATGGGGCTCTCGCACTTTTAGACGAAGCGGAACGCCAATATACCAGATCACCCTTGCCCGACTTCTGTCCCATATCTGCTATGAAAGCTCGGATATGGGTTATGCAAGGCAGGTTGACCGAAGCCCTGAGTTGGGCGCGTGAACGGGGCTTATCCGCTGACGACGATCTCAGCTACCTGCGCGAGTTCGAGCACGTCACGCTGGCCATGATACTCATCGCCCGGTATAAGATCGATCTGGCAGATGATTTCATTCATAAGGCAGTAGAACTGCTGGAGCGCCTCCTGAAAGCAGCAGAAGAAGGCAGCCGGATAGGCAGCGTGATCGAGATACTGGTGTCCCAGGCACTCGCTCACCGGGCACTGGGCAATATCACGCCTGCTCTCGCGCCGTTGGAGCGTGCGCTGGCGTTAGCCGAGCCGCAGGGCTATGTCCGCATCTTTGTGGACGAAGGCGAACCAATGGCGGAGTTATTGACAAGAACTGAAGCTAATGACGGAACACCTCGCTTGAAGGAATATATTTTCAAATTGCTTTCGGCTTTTGAAGTGCACAAAGTGATTTCCCCCTCTGGTTCCGCTTTGCCTAGCACTCCTGTGGAACAAAACAAGTCCTTACTCCTTGCGAAGCAAGCAGTCAGCCCACAACCTTTGATCGAGCCGCTAAGTGAACGTGAGCTGGAAGTGCTCAGGCTGCTGAGAACCGAATTGAACGGACCAGAAATTGCCCGCGAACTCATCGTGTCTCTGAGCACCGTGCGTACCCACACTCAGAACATCTACACCAAGCTGGGGGTGAACAACCGCCGGGCTGCTGTCCGCCGCGCTGAAGAACTCGATTTGTTGTAACAAGTCTTTATTAGAAGCTGTCTCAAAAACAAGGTAAAGGGGGTGGTGTTTTGCGGCAGCTGCGCTGCCGCAAAACACCCCAACTCACTTTTTTTGAGATGAGTTCTAGTAAAACCACGGTCCTGGCAGGGGTTTTGAGTTACCTGCCGGGGCTTTTTGTTTTCCCTCGCGCCCTCCGGTCAATAAATCCAGGACTTACGCAGTTAAGGGAGGAAGTGGGTGTGTGGGCGGGCTGCGCCCGCGTACACACCCAAACTTTTCTCCTGAAATGCGTAACTTCTAAAATCATTACCTCAATCATCATATGTACTGATGACGCCTTATCACAGTTTCTTGTACCATTTGGTTGAAGAAAAGAATGGATGCTTATACGAGGCATAGCATGAGTGAAACACACGCATTACCTGAATACCATGACGAGTCTGGACATTACGAGATCCGACTCAAGGGACACCTTGATGACCGGTGGGCCGATTGGTTTGAGGGCCTGACCATCACGCTGGAAGAGAATGGCGATACTCTCTTAACCGGGCGCGTGATCGACCAGGCTGCGTTGCATGGCTTGCTCAAAAAAGTGCGTAATTTAGGCATGCCATTGATCTCGGTCGGTCCTGTCGAACCCGGCCCGGCAGATGTGTCAAATGTCAAATCATAAACAGGCGTAGGCGGCTTATTTACGCTAAAATCAATCCCAACAAGGAGAATAAAAATGAAAACGTACAGAACGAACGCAGTAATGGCAGGCGCCCTCTACTTCCTGGGAACAGTCTTTGGAGTTTTGGGCGGAGTCCTTGGCGGCGAAGTGTTTACCTCGCTCATTTCCGGCAAACCGCTAACCGGGGTGGATATTCTGAGCCTCGTTGTCGCCAATTCGTCCCAGATTACCGGGGGGGCATTTTTTACTCTCATGATGGGAATTTCGCTGGTGGCGATGACGGCTTTCCTCTACCCGATCTTCAGAAAAGACAGCGAAGAACTGGCGTTGGGCATACTGCTTTTCCGCGGGGCACTGGAGGGAACCGCGTATTTTATTCAGACCATCGGCTTTTTGACCATGATCGTACTTGGCAACGAATACGTTGCCACCGGGGCTGATTCTGCCGCTTTGAAGTCTATGGGCAATATCCTGTATCAGTCCCAGGACATCCTTGCCCCGGTCGCTTCAATCGTGTTTCTCATCGGCGCTATGTGTTTGTACATCTCCCTCTATCGCACCCGGTTGATCCCCCGCTGGTTGACCGTCTGGGGCTTGATCGGCGTGGTTCCCTATTTGGCTAACGCCCTGCTGCATTTCTTCCATGTCGATACCGGAGTTGGGATCTATTTGGAAATCCCGTTGGGTATCCAGGAACTGGTGATGGGACTCTGGCTGGTCATCAAAGGCTTCAACCAGGATGCAGTCAAGAAACTGGATACCAAGAAGAGAGAACTCGATGACTGACAAGAAAGTTATGGAATCACCCAATAAATTAGCAAGAATGACAGGAGTTCTGTACTTCCTTGTCATCCTGATGGGTGTCGCGAGCGAAATGATCGTTCACAACTTCATTATCGTTCCCGGAGATATTACAACAACGGTCAAACACATCATAACTTCCGAAACGGTTCCCCGCCTTGGTTTTGTCATCAGCCTGACCCGCTTTGCAGTTTTTATTCTCTTGGTTCTGGTCCTGTACAAATTGTTTGGATCGGTAAATAAAGACTGGTCCCTGGTCATGGTTGCATTTGCGCTGGTCAGCATTTCCATCGGAATGGTCAGCCTGCTCTTTCAATATGCCGCTCCGTCCCTGTTGAGCAGTAACGGCTATTCGACCGCATTTACAACAGAGCAGTGGCACGCACAGGTGCAGTTCTTTATCAATATGCAGAGGATGGGAGATAAGGCTTCTCAAATCCTGGCTGTCTGGTTCCTTCCACTTGGCTGTCTCATATACAAGTCGGGTTTTTTTCCAAAAGTCTTGGGTGTCTTGATGGTGATTGCCGGTTTGGGCTACGTGACAGATTTTTGGGTCTTCTTTCTTCTTCCCAATCTCAATTGGCAGGTTGCGGGAATTGCATTTTTGGGAGAACTACCGTTCCCCCTCTGGCTATTGCTGAGAGGTGTCAACGTCGAACAGTGGACAAGTCACGCACTGGAAGTGGCCTGACGGCGCCACATCAAAAGAATGGAGAGTTATCAACATGAAAGCCATCTTTTACACCCAATACGGTCCGCCGGAAGTGTTGCAACTGGTGGACGTTCTCAAACCGACGCCGCGTGACCACGAAGTGCTGGTCAAAGTCCATTCCACCACCGTCACTATCGGCGACACAATCATGCGCAGTCTCAACCTGCCCGTCCATGGCTGGCAGAAACTCATGGGTCGCCTGATCCTGGGATGGCACAAACCCAGGCGTCACATCCTCGGTATGGAGCTGGCCGGGGAGATCGAGGCCGCCGGGCGGAAGGTGACCCGCTTCAAGACTGGCGACCCGGTTTTCGCATCCACCTTCGCCGTCAATTTTGGCGGCCATGCCGAGTACAAATGCCTGCCCGAAAACGGGGTTCTGGCGCTCAAACCGGCCAATCTCACCTACGAGGAGGCCGCCGCCATTCCCGGCGCGGGGCAGACAGCCTGGCAGTGTCTCAAAAAGGGAAAAATCCAACCCGGGCAGAAAATCCTGATCTACGGCGCTTCCGGCGCGGTGGGCACCAATGCGGTGCAGCTTGCCAGCCGCCACTTTGGTGCCCAAGTGACCGGGGTGTGCAGCACCGCGAATCTAGAATTGGTGAAATCTCTGGGCGCAGATCAGGTCATTGATTACACCCGGGAGGACTTCACCCAAAGCGGCGCAACCTACGATGTGGTTTTTGACGCGGTTGGCAAGCTTTCATCATCACAAGGTAAAAAGGGTCTAAACAAAACGGGCATCTATCTTAACGTTCATACTGCTTCAGATGGCGCTGATAAGATTGAAAACCTGCTCTTGCTCAAAGAACTGATCGAGGCGGGCAAGCTAAAACCGGTCATAGACCGGATTTATCCATTGGAGCATATCGTCGAGGCGCACCGCTATGTCGAGCAAGGGCATAAAAAAGGCAATGTCGTTGTCATGGTGGCATCAGCATAAATGGGAAGGCGGAGGTTGCGGCATTATAATTGATCTATGTCTGCGCCTGTTTTGGCCACAAAACTATATATCCCCCCACCCCGGCCGGGAATTGTCCCGCGCCCGCGCCTGGTGGAGCGGTTGAATGAGGGCCTGGCAGCAGGGCGTAAACTGACCCTCATCTCAGCCTCTGCCGGGTTTGGCAAAACTACACTGGTCAGCGAATGGGTCACTGCCCTCACCCCTAACCCCTCTCCCAGTGGGAGAGGGGTGCGTTCGTACTCGAACGCCGGGGTGAGGGCTGCCTGGGTATCGCTGGACGAAGGGGATAACGACCCTGTACGATTTCTGTCTTACCTCGTGGCGGCTTTGCAGATGCTTGCGCCGAATCTTGGGGTTGGGGCGTTGGCTGTGCTCCAATCCCCTCAACCGCCACCCAGCGAATCGATCCTGACAAACCTGCTCAATGAAATTGCCGCCATCCCGGACCATTTCATCCTCGTCCTGGATGACTACCATGCGATCGATGCCAAGCCAGTTGATCAGGCCCTGACTTTCCTCATCGAACACCAGCCGCCGCAGATGCACCTGGTCATTGCCACGCGTGAGGATCCCCACCTGCCCCTAGCCCGTCTGCGCGCCCGAGGCCAACTGACCGAGCTGCGCGCCGCCGACCTGCGCTTCACCCCCGCCGAGGCCGCCGAGTTTCTCAACCGGATGATGGGGCTGAAACTGAAAGATGCAGATATCACCGCGCTCGATGCCCGCACCGAAGGCTGGATTGCCGGGCTGCAGTTGGCTGCGCTCTCCATGCAGGGGCGCTCCGACACTGCCGGTTTTATCCAGGCCTTTACCGGCAGCCACCGCTTTGTGCTTGATTATCTCGCCGGGGAGGTACTCGAGCGCCAGCCTGAGCGCGTGCGCAATTTCTTGCTGCAAACCGCTATTCTCGACCGCTTGAGTGGTTCCCTGTGTGACGCCGTGACCGCACAAAATGGCGGCAGGGGAATGTTGGAAACCCTGGAGCGCGGCAACCTGTTCCTCATCCCGCTCGACGACCAGCGCCAGTGGTATCGCTATCACCACCTTTTCGCCGATGTGCTGCAGGCGCACCTGATAGAGGCGCAGCCTGAGCTGGTATCCAGCCTGCATCAGCGGGCAAGCGCGTGGTATGAACAGAACGGATACCCGCCCGATGCCATCCGCCACGCCCTGACAGCCGAGGATTATGAGCGCGCGGCGAGACTGATCGAATTGGCCTGGTCAGCAATGGACATCAGTTACCAATCCTCCACATGGCTTGTTTGGGTCAAAGCGCTACCTGACGTGCAGATCCGCGCCCGGCCGGTGCTCAGCATGGGTTATGCCTGGGCGTTGCTGGATGGCGGCGAGCTGGAGGCCAGCGAGGCCCGTTTGCAAGACGCCGAGCGCTGGCTGGACAATCCGACGGATAAGATGGTGGTTGTAGATGAAGAACAATTTCGCTCGCTGCCAGCTTCGATAGCCACCGCCCGGGCCTACCGCTCCCTGGCGCTTGGGGATGTCCCGGGCACCGTAAAATATGCCCAGCAGGCGCTCAAGGTCGCCCCTGAAGATGACCAGGTCAGGCGCATCCAGGCCATCTCGCTCCTGGGGCTTGCCCAGTATGCAAGCGGAGACCTGGAGGCAGCCGAGCGTGCCCTGGCCGATTTCCATACGAACCTGCAGAAAACCGGCGAAATTCTGACCCTGATCAGCATCACATTTCTCCTGGCCGACATCAGGGTGGCGCTAGGCCGCCTGCATGAGGCGGAAATCAGCTATCAGCATACCTTACGCCTCGCGACGGGCCAGGGTGAGCCCATGCCCCTCGGAACGGCAGACTTGTATCGCGGCCTCGGTGAGCTTTCCATTGAACGGGGCGACCTGGAAGCCGCCGCGCAACACTTGCTGACCAGCCAGAAGCTGGGCGAGCAGACCGCGACGACGGATTGGCCGCATCGCCTGTGCGTTTCCCAGGCGCGCCTGAAAGAGGCGCAGGGAGACCTGGACGAGGCGCTCGCTCTGCTTGATGAGGCGGAGCGCGTGTATATTCGAGGCCCCCTGCCCGATGTGCGTCCCATCGCGGCTTTGAAGGCGCAGGTCTGGCTCAAGCAGGGCAAGCTGGCCGAAGCCCTGAGGTGGGCGCGTGAGCAAGGGCTATCGGTGGATGATGAAATCCACTATACGCGCGAGTTCGAGCACATCACACTGGCCCGGGTGCTCATCGCCGCCGGTAAAAGCGATCGGGAGGCTGGTTCCCTTGATGAGGCTACCCGGCTACTGGGGCGTCTCCTGAAAGCGGCAGAAACTGGCGGCCGGCTTGGCAGCGCCATCCAAATCCTGCTGCTGCAAGCCCTCGCGTTGCAGGCGCAAGATAACCTCCCCCACGCCCTGGCAGCGCTGGAACGCGCCCTGGCCCTGGCCGAGCAGGAAGGCTATGTTCGCATCTTTGTAGATGAAGGCGAAGCGTTGCGATCCTTGGTTGAAAAACAAGCGCGCAATCGGGACCATCCGCTGAGCAGATATGCGGACAAACTCCTGGCTGCCTTTACACAACCGGCGGCTGCGCCAAAATCAGGGTTCATCCACCAAAAATCAGACATGCTAGAGCCTCTGAGCGAACGTGAGCTGGAAGTGCTCAGGCTGCTCCGAAGTGAATTAAGCGGCCCAGAAATTGCCGGACAACTGATCGTGTCGCTCAACACCTTGCGCACCCACACCAAAAATATTTTCAACAAACTGGGGGTCAACAACCGCCGGGCAGCCATCCGCCGCGCCGAGGAACTCGATTTATTCTAGCTGGCCCGAAATTACCAACCCCGGCCCCGGCAGGTGTCACAAACCACCTGCCGGGGCTTTTTTGTTTTTCGCCGGGAGCACTAGAAAGGTTGTTGTTGAATGAGTTGGGTTGTGTGGGGTGGGCGGCTACGCCGCCCACCCCACACAACCCAAACCCACAACATTTAACTCGACTTTTGCAGCACCTTGACAACTGAATAACCAAGCAGTACAGCGCAAGCCCCAAAAATCGGTACAATCCAGATAGAGGAACAATCTGGAGGTGCCGTATGCTCCCACTGGTTGAGTTTCCCGAATTGGTGCAGCATTATGCTCCCTTTTTCCGGGAGGTCTTCTCTGCCGAAGCGCTGATCGAGTTCGAGCGCTACCTCAGTGGCCTGATCGTGTCTGAGAACAAGACGGTGGATGGGATCAACCGGTTGTTTATCCACGAAAGCCGCCATCAGAGTTCGCTGAACCGGCTGCTCAGCGAAAGCCCTTATTCGCTCGAGACCTTGAACCAGGCCCGGCTGGACTTGTTGGCCAGTTTACCCGGCACACAGATGAAGCCAAAAGGGGTGTTCAGTGTCGATGACACCCTGCTCACCCATTTCGGTCAGGATTTCGAGCAGATTGCCAAGCTGTGGGATCACGTCAGCGGCAGCTATGTGTGGGCACACGACCTGGTGACCATTCATTACAGTGATGACGACACTGACTACCCAGTTTTGTTTCAACTGTGGGAGCCGGTAGACTTAGAGAAGCTGGAGCAAGGCCTGCGAGCAGCCCAGATCCCGATCAAAGTCAGCAAAGAAGCGCTGAAGGACAGCGATCCGCAGAAGTGGCGGGGCTACTTACTCGGGGTCTGGCAGCGCCGGCAGAAAGCTCACCCGGAGATCTGCGAGCTGTATGACAGCAAACTGATCATCGTGCAGAAACTGCTCGAGCAATGGGTCACGGCCCATCCAGGCGAGCAGCGACCGGTAACCTTCGACAACTGGTTCACCCAGCCGGCTTTCTGCCGTTTCCTGGATCAGACCCTCAAGCTGCCTTACGTCGGCACGCTGGCGGAGACCGACAGGGTGAATTTGAAGACCGGTCAGGAAACCCTAAAAGCCTTTGCCGCTCGGCTCAAGGAAGAACACTTGCAGGCGCTTCCGAAGCAAGGCAAAGCGGTCTTTGAGAAGATCCACATCCCTTACAAGGGTGAACAGGAGATCTACAACAGCTACTGCCGTAGCCATCAGATCCACAACTTCGGCAAACAGCGCCTGGTCATCAATTATCGCCAGGCTGACCTCTCGGACAATCCGACCTTTTTCATCAGCAACCGCTTGTTTTGGCATGCACCCGGCATCACCCGCATTCGACGCCACCGCTGGCCGGTGGAAGTCTATCACGAGGAAGGCAAGGACGAAGGGCTAGATCAGTATCAGCTGCGGGGCTTCCGCGCCATCCAACGGCATGTCGCCTTAGTCGCCGTGGTTTATTCGATGCTGCGGGCTGCCCAACACGACCCGGTCCTTCGCGAACGGCTTCAACAGCAACTCAAGGTGAAGCTTGAGGGTGGCCCTGCTGTCTGGCGGCGAGCTTCCCAAGCCCAAGCTTTGTGGTGCCTGGGCCTGTTCATCAGCGCCGGGTTGGCTCAAGGGCAGCCTCTGACGCAAGTCATGGGGCCCTTGATGCAGGCGATTTGCCGTTCTTGACCCCACCGGCTGGGAGGCGGTTGCTGCCTCATCTGCAAATGACCCAGGTGAGGTCTGTTCGGTGTTGCCTGGGGTCAGCCCTTAGCTGAAGAAACCACCCCAGTGGCACTGCTTGGATACTCAGTTTTTAAGGTGCAAAAGTCGAGATTCGACCTTGTGAAAACCCTGATCGATCCCATTTTACACCCGAGCAGGCTGCCTGGTGTTATCATTGGGTCCACGCAGATCAATGCTGTGACGCGTTCAGGCGACCCGATTAGCGGGGCGATTGCTTTTATGCACGCGATCCATTCTCCACACCAACCTGAATTCTCCCCATAAATTGGAGGCAGCATGATGGACTTCAACGAAATGAAAACCAAGGCCAGAGCGTACCTGCGCTACCTGTGCATTGAGCTGCCCACCCGGCAGGTCGGCAGCCAGGGCAACCAGTCAGCGACCGATTTCTTCGCCAGGACAACCTCTTCCTTTGGCTTCCTTGTTGACAACCCCGCTTTCGCATGCCTCGATTGGACAGAAGAAGGGGCCACTCTGACCGTGAGCGGGGCGCCGTTCGATGTATTCCCGAGCCCGTATTCCCTGGGCTGCCAGGTCCGTGCTCCGCTTGCAGCGGCATCTACGGTAGACGAGCTGGAAACCGCCGATCTGGAGAGGAAAATCGTCTTGCTGCGCGGTGAGCTGACCAAAGAGCAGCTGATGCCGAAGTACTTCCCCTTTTACAACCCCGAGGAGCACCAGCGCATCCTCGGCTCCCTGGAGGCGAAGAAGCCAATAGCGATCATTGCCGCCACCTCGCACAACCCCGAACTGGCGGGCGGAGTTTACCCGTTCCCGCTCATCGAGGACGGCGATTTCGACATCCCGTCAGTTTTCATGACGGAAGAACAAGGCCGTCGTTTGGCAGCCCAGGTCGGGGAAGAGGCTGTGTTGGAAAGCAAAGCCTGGCGCATCCCGTCCAGCGGCTGCAACGTGACTGCCAGCAAGATGGCAGAGGCACCCCGCAGAATCGTGCTGACTGCCCATATCGACAGCAAGCGCGGCACGCCTGGCGCTCTAGACAACGCTTCAGGGGTGGTAGTCCTGCTCTTGCTGGCGGAGCTGCTCGAGGATTTTCAGGGCAGGCTAGGGATCGAGATCGTGGCCCTCAACGGCGAAGACTACTACGCTGCCCCTGGCGAGATACACTACCTGCAGATGAACCAGGGCAAGCTGGACCGGATCCTGCTGAACATCAACCTGGATGCGGTGGGATACACCCAGGGAGATACAGCCTACTCCTTATACGAATGTCCTGGCGATCTGGCTGACTTGATCCGTAATGCCCTGTCCGCATCGCCTGGGATGGTCGAGGGTGACCAGTGGTACCAGGGCGACCACATGGTCTTCGTCCAGAACGGGGTGCCTGCCCTGGCGATCACCTCCAGCGGCTTGATGGCGTTGATGGTCGATATCACCCACACATCCCGGGACACGCCCGATCTGGTCGACCCTGCCCGGCTGGCGGACGTTGCTCTGGCACTGCACGAGTTGCTGCGCGAGCTGGACGGTGGCGACGCAACGATATAATCGACAACATCATCTATAATCACCACAGAGGACAACGAAGGCAACTATGCTTGAAGGAATCGAATATCTGATTGTGGCGCTGGCAGCCATGGCAGCCGGGGCGGTCAACGCCCTGGCTGGTGGGGGCACATTGATCACATTCCCGATGCTGACCTTCGTGGGCGTACCGGCAATTGCCGCCAATGTGACCAACACGGTAGCGCTGTGCCCCGGCTATTTCGGGGCGACTCTGGCGCAGTCGAAGGATCTGCAGGGTCAAAAACGCCGGCTGCTGCTGTTCATGCCCGCCGGCGCGGTCGGCGGGATCATCGGGGGCATCCTGTTGCTCAACACCGGAGAGCGGCTGTTCCGCGAGCTGGTGCCGTTCTTGATCCTGCTGGCTTCCGGGCTTCTGGCAGTCCAGGACCCGCTGCGCGCCTGGCTTGTGCGCCGCACCGGGCAGTCCCATTCTGGCGCCGCTGCGGAGAAATTGGCGGTTTTGCCGGTTGGCCTTGCGGCAGTGTACGGCGGTTATTTTGGCGCCGGATTGAGCGTGATCATCCTGGCGGTGCTTGCCCTCACGTTAGAAGACACGCTGACCCGTCTCAACGGATTGAAACAGGCGGTAGCCTTCAGCACCAACGTCGCAGCGGCTATCTTCTTCCTGTTTTCAGGGCAGGTGGTTTGGAGCGCGGCGCTGGTGATGGCGGTAGGCGCCTTGATCGGCGGCGCCCTGGGTGGGCGGCTGGCAGGCCGGATCCAGCCGTCTGCGCTGCGCAAGATCGTGGTTGGGATTGGAGTGCTGGTATCTCTGATCTACTTTCTGCGCTGAAATCTTGCGGGCCGCCTCTACGGCTGTCGGGGAAATTGCTCAGACAATTTCTAAAAAAATGGGGCTGACTCAAAAGTCGCACGAGTCAGCCCCCAGACCATTAAAAAGGTAAGCAGAAAATTGATTACCGGACACTTTTCGGATCCAGTAGGGTAAACGAAACAGGTATAGGCAAATCTTCATTCAAGAAATGATCGAGCAGAGCCAATCCTAGCCG
>Ga0209592_1000121_pt1 | contig 19405 bp, 18 predicted proteins | sample PPLLak2March2015_2_FD_187251 | JGI IMG/M metagenome (GOLD analysis project Ga0209592, IMG submission 187251) | Freshwater sediment microbial communities from Prairie Pothole Lake near Jamestown, North Dakota, USA - PPLs Lake P8 Core (3) Depth... | ecosystem: Environmental > Aquatic > Freshwater... | reverse complement strand
GAAGGAATTGATCGCAGTCTTTGGAAATATGGATCCCCCGGAAATCCGAGAGGCTTTTCCACGGAAGAGGGTTATTGAAATCGGTAAATTTAAAATTGGTTTGGTCCATGGAGGAGGCCCTCCCTTTGGAATGGAGTCAAGAGTAAGAGATGAGTTTGACGACATTGATGCGATCGTTTATGGTCATACTCATACGCCAGCCCATCATCAGGTGAAGCGTATTTACTTCTTCAACCCAGGCTCCCCAACCCGTTCTTTTTCCCATGGACCTACGCTTGGGATTCTACATATCGGTGAGAAGATAGAAGGGGAGATCATTGAAATCTAATCCTGGGCCGATGTTTTTAGCGAAATAAATTCCAATAACCAAATCCCTTGCCTGCCTGCCCGCAGGCAAATCATAAATAATAACCAATCACCAAATTCCAATGAGCTTTCGCTTTTTCATCGCGATGGGTTATGAGGGTGTTGCCCCCGTGAACAATGAAAACCCGAATGTTCTCCCCCCCTCGACGAGGGAGGGTTAGGGAGAAAGGGCTTATCGTGGTGAACAATCGGATGCCCCAGCCCACGGTTTACACTTTGTAAAATCGATCTCCTTCTGACAACCTTTGCAGATATGTTTTTTGTCAAATTCATCAGAAAAGATCTCGACTTCCTTCCCACAGCCAGGGCATTTGCAGACAAAAGATGTCAGGTCCTTAAATTGTTCAAAACCGGGGCAGTGTCGCGGAGTGGTCATAGCAGCCTCCTAAAATCCCCCTGCGGTCCTTCACCCAAGGGGGGTGTGGGGGGATTATTTCTTTAATTTTTCCAACACACCAACAAGATCCTCAAGAGCGGGTCGCTTGTTGATATCGTGGACGTCGATATAACGAAGGACTCCCTTTTTATCAATCACAAACAGGGCTCTTTCGGAAACGCCATTCGATCGTAATACCCCATATTTTTTTGCAACGGCTCCATGGGGCCAGAAGTCAGAGAGTACGGGAAACCACAATTTACCCATTTGATTGGTCCATGCATAGAGGGTAGGGATGTTGTCCACAGTAATGCCTAGCAGGATGGCATTATTTTCATCAAAGATGTCCTTTACGATATTGTACCCCGGCCACTGATCTGAACAGACGGGTGTCCACGCTGCAGGTACAAAGGAGAGAACCACATTCTTCTTTCCACGGTGCTGGCTCAGGGAAACCTTTTCTTCAGAGATGGAGGGGAGGGTAAAATCGGGAGCACGGTCTCCTACCTTCACCTTCAGGACACTGTCAACCGGTTTGAGCGTCCCGACTTTATAAATATTCTGCTTGAAGGCATCTGAGATGGCGTAGACTACGGGGATAAAAGCAAAGACAGAAAAAACTCCGACAACCCATGCGAGATGGAAGAATCTTCTCTTTTTCATGGCATCCTCCTCCTATTTAAGGCCTGAAGATTTGAGGACTAATTCCAGAAATGGTTTGGCCCCTGGGTATTCCCCCAACTGAGAGTGAACAATCAGATGGCTCCCGTCCTCGTTGATTTTAACAACGATGAAGTATGGGGTTCTTACCTCTCCGCAGGCCTTGTGAATCGTGAAATCCTGATCCGGGAAGAGGGGGAAGGGGACCGCGTAGGTCTTTTTGAAGACGCCCACTTCGAAGGGGGTATTTCCAGCCCCGATGCCTATTAGTTTTACTTTGTTCTTGAGGTCGGGATCATTTTCAATGAGATGATAGAGTTCGTTGATCCCGGGTGCATCTTTCTGGCAGTAGGGGCAGTACATGCTAAAAATTTCAATGATTACCGCCTTGGCCTTGATCTGAGGTATTTTAAAAGAGCCTCCTCCAGAAAGCCCCAGATAGCTCTTCTCAGCAGGACTTTTTGGAATGAGAAGATTAATGACAGGAAGCGATTCCCCTTTCTGTGGAGGCTTGTCAGCCGCGTGGATGAATGAACTGACCGTTAAGAAAAAAACGGCCACCAAAGCGAATGGCATCAACTTTCTCTTCATCTTTTTCCCCCGTTTATTGCAGTTTTTTTAGTGCGTTGAATACCGCTTCGTAGTCCGGTTCCTTCGAGACCTCTTTTACGAGCTGAACATACTGGATCACTCCCTTTCGGTCTATGAGGAAGACCGCCCTTGCGAGCAATCTGAGCTCTTTGATCAGAACCCCAAAGGAGTTTCCGAAAGAAGCCTCCCGATGATCCGATAAAGTCTGAACCTGATTCACTCCAGCCGCGGCGCACCAGCGCTTCTGCGCAAAAGGGAGATCCATGCTGATGGTCAGAATGGCTATGTCTTTTCCTAACCGGTCGGCGGCCTCGTTGAACTTTCTTGTCTCCATGTCACAGACCGGAGTGTCAAGAGAAGGGACAGAAGAGAGGACACATATTTTCCCACGAAAGGAAGAAAGTTTCACCGGCGAGAGATTGTTGTCCAGGACGACGAAGTCAGGCGCCGTATCTCCAACCTTTACTTCATTTCCAATCAAGGTTAACGGATTTCCCATGAACGTTACCAGCCCTTTTCGTTCACTCATAAAGACCTCCTTTCTTCATGCGTTGTAAGTTTTCTCATCCTATCTGACCGCCCCCTTTTTATTCGATCTTTTTGAACATCTCCCCTTTGGTTCCACAAACAGGGCAGACCCCAGGGGCTGCCTTCTCTGCCGTGAATCCGCACACAGGGCAGACATAGTAAGAGTAATTTTCCTGAGGCTTTCCCATGTTATCAAGAAGCTTCTGGTAGAGTTGGGCGTGAATCTTCTCAACTTCATTTGCAAAGTTGAAGCTTCTTTGTGCCGGCTTGTTACCCTCGGTTTTGGCTGCTTCGATCATCTCCGGATACATCTTCTTGAACTCATGGGTTTCACCCGCAATGGCCTCTTGGAGGTTTTCTTTGGTGCTCTTGATGCCTCCAAGGGTTCTCAAATGGTTATGGGCATGAACGGTTTCTGCCTCGGCCGCTGCTCGGAAAAGTCGCGCCACCTGAAGATGGCCCTCCTGATCGGCTTTGGCTGCGAAAGCCAAATACTTCCTGTTCGCCTGTGATTCTCCTGCAAAAGCCTCTTTTAAGAACTGTTCTGACTTTGCCATTGTCCTTTTCCTCCTTTTATTTTTATGATTGGAATTGAACGATTTAATGTTTCTTATTCTTGCATTTTGGACAGCGACCGTAAAACTCGATATGGTTGCCGACGATTTCGAATCCTTCTTGTTCCATTTCTGGCAAATTGATCTTTAACCGGGTGTGAATATCGATGATCTTTCGGCAGTCCACACAGATGAGATGATGGTGAGGAGTTGGTTGAGGGTCAAAGCGCATCTTGACCGGGTCCATGGTGAGTTCTCTGACGAGTCCTCGCTGTTTTAGAGTCATGAGCGTATTATAGACGGTAGCTAAAGACATGGTAGGGAACTTTCTGGAGACCGCTTTATAAACATCCTCTGCCGAGGGGTGGTCTTTATTTCCATCGAGGTATTCCAGAATGGCGAGCCTTTGAGGTGTTAATTTCAATCCGGAGTCTCGATATTTTTGCATTCGGCCCTCTCTTTACTATAATGATTATCATATTAGAATTATTCTTGTCAAGTAAATATTTTAATGTGAAACTTTCTTCTTCAGGACGGCAATCGTGGTGCCCCAGGAACCTGCTTCGAGAGGGGCGTCCCGGAATGATTCGACAAGAGGGCTCTTTTTTAAGAAGGAATGGACGATATTTCGTTGAACCCCTTTTCCCTTCCCGTGGATGATTCGGACTTCGGTAAAACCTTTCTTCTCGCATTCCGTAAGATAATCTTCTAAGAGATAGGGGATCTCCTTGGGTGAGAAGGTATGGAGATCAATCCAGTCTTCGATGGGAATCTGTATAACCATAAAAATCATTTAGCCTCGTAGTCTCGTGGTCTTATAGTTTCCGACTATCCGACTAAGAGACCAATCGACTATTAGACTGTCGGCTCCGAACTCATAACCTTCGCTCTCAACCTACCACCTATAACCTATAACCTATAACCTCTTTTGTACCATTCTAAAGATCTTATGAAACATCGGTCTGGTCAGTCTTCCAGTCTGGGTATTTTGTTGGCTCGGATGGTAGGTGGTAATCAGGGTCCGTAGGGAACGCAGATCTGCGTTCCCTACAGAGTTCGGAGTTCGGAGCGGAAAGATTTTTCCGTGCCCAAATTTTAAGGAAGGGATTTCAAAACCTTTTAACCTTAAAGATTTCAAGGTCTGTAAAAAAGCGATCTGGCCGAGGGGAACTAAGATTTTTATGTTTCTTAGAAGATCGAGTTCTTCCAAGAAGTAGGGTCGACAGTTCTCTATTTCTTCCGGTAAAGGTTTATTGTCCGGTGGGGCGCAACGAATCGTCGCTGTAATATAACAGTCATTCAAAGCAAAATCGTCATCCCGCCGAGCGGAATTTGGCTGATTGGCAAAGCCAAATTGATGAAGAGCACCAAAAAGCCATTCTCCACTCCGGTCTCCTGTAAACATCCGTCCTGTTCTGTTTCCACCATTGGCCGCTGGAGCAAGCCCAATGAGGAGGAGCCGGGCCTTTGGATCCCCAAAGCTTGGAAGAGGTTTTCCCCAGTAATCCCAATCTCGAAATCTTTTGGGTTTACGTTTGGAAACTTCTTTAAGGTAAGCGACGAGCCTGGGACACTTCCGGCATTTGATCACTATTCTTTGAAGCTTTTCCAATTCTGTTTGCACTTTCATTTCTTAGATCTCGTTAAACAAAATCAGAAATCGGCAATCACCACCCCCATCCTGACCCTCCCCCCTTGAGCCTGCCCGGCTCAGAGAGGGGGGGGTGGGGGGTATGAATCAATGCGCTTGTATTAATATCCTTCCAAAATAAGGTTTGAAAACACTATCCTGTAAGTAATTATCGCAGTAAATATTACAAACAAAATCAATGAGGCGATGGTCAGCCTCTTCTGAATAGAAGGGAGGATTTCTGACAGACTTTTGATATTTCTGAAGGGCATTAATACACCTACTCCTACTCCTGATATTGTGCCTCCGAGGAGCGTCAGGTAAAGGGGATATCCAATATATCCATACTCTTTCTGTAAAATGCAGAATGGGCAATGGTGGGTCGGGAGCTCATAAAAGTAAACGGAAATAAATGATAGGATGGCCATAATGGATGTCAAAAAAGTGATAGCGCTAAGGGAGGAAAATAGATATCCCCCTTTGTTCCTTCGGTAATAATAGATGCCTGATGCAGCGGTTAATATCATACTGAGATAGAAAATGACCTTCATCGGGATGCTTGGAAACACACTGATCTCTGATACCAAACCACTTGACTCCGAGCTAAAAAGAGTTCCGCAACACGATGTGATAATGTCAGGCTTGAGACGGAGGAAATAATTGGCCTGCAAGATCATCTCGGCAAATATCAGAGGTGTCAGGATGAGAAGCAGTGAATACTTCTTTTTGATCAGGGGATAATCATGCGCTTGGTTGTCCGTATAATTTAAGATCAGCCAAAGGCCCGCAAGTAGAAAATTGATCATCTTCAGGATGAGGGCAGGATAGCCGAAGTCATTTGCATAAAGCGATCCCGCAGCGCACATTGCCCCCACGAAAAATGTATTCAATTGATCAACCGTAAAAACATACAGGAAAAGAGAAAGGAGCTGGAATCCAAAGAGATAAGTAAGAAGAGTGGAAATGAGGTAGGTCTTTCTTTCAAGAATGAGCTGGAGCTCGCTTCCACTTTGAATATCCCATCTTCTCAAAATTTGGACGCCGTAAATTGTGGAATATAAGACGGTAAAACTGAAAAGAACCGAGGACACATAGAGGGCGATGATGGCGGGATGAAATATCATCAGATCTCTCCCTCTATCTTTCCATCCCTCACGTTAATCACCCTATTGATGACATTAGATTCGTATACAATAGGGTCATGGCTTGCTATCAGAACTGTCTTTTTCTCATCTTTAAGCTTACCCACAATCTCCATAAATTCCTCAGAGAGCTTTGTATCAAGGTGTCCTGTGGGTTCATCAGCGATCACGACTGAAGGACTATTAATCAACGCCCTCGCAATGGTCACCCTCTGAGCCTCGCCGCCAGATAGCCATTCCACTTTCGAGTATGCCTTTTGTGAGACATTAAAGAGATCGAGGAGATTCATCGCTCTCTTCTTTAAGGAAGCCTCTTTTTCCCCCAAAGGGTAGGCAGGCAACATGGTATTCTCTAAAGCAGTGATGCCGTTAACGAGATTAAACTGCTGAAAGATAAATCCGAATGTTTTCCGCCTTATCTCTGTAAGAAATCTCTCAGGGAGACTCGTAATCTCTTGATCCGAAAGTTTAATCCTCCCGGAGGTGGGCCTCGACATGCAGCCAATCATGCTCAAAAGGGTCGTTTTACCTGAACCACTCGGCCCTTTTAATACCGTTACCTGGTGAGGGTTAATCGAAAGGCTTATCCCATGAATGGCCACAAACTCATTGGGCTTGCCCTGATTGAAAACCTTTCTGACATTTAATAGTTCGATCATTTTAGTGTAAGTGTGAGTGTTAGTGTGAGTCTCAATGAGGGGAAAGCGATTTCGCCAGTCCCATCAGCATCTTGCTGATTTCATCTAATTCGGCTCTGAGAGCTGTGTAATCACTTTCTTCAAGATACCCTAAATCCTTCGCCAATAAGACATGATATTTCAATTCCCCCGAAGAGCCCCTTGCAATTCCAACAAATTGGCGGTACTCCGGTCTGTTCAAACGATAGCTTCCTTCAATTAGATTTGTGGCTATGGATGCTGCGGCTCTTCTCATTTGAGATACGAGCCCAAACTTCTCATCCACCGGAAATTTTCCGGATATTTGATAAATCCTCAGGGTTAGCTGGTGAGCTCTTTTAAACACAGCAAGTTCTTCGACACTTTCTATTTTAGCCATTTCGGATCCTCCTGTTTTTTATTACTAACACTTTCACTCACACGAACACCTTCTATCCTCTCATCACCGTATCCGGATCAACCGTTGCAGCCCTCCACGAAGGGATAATCGTCGCCACCGTATAAGGAATAACGGTGAGGAAGAATAAAGCTGCTATCTGGGAGGCATCGATAAAAGGAGTAATTCTAAATTTAGGGTAAAGGATCGCCCAGCCTTTCAGTACCGGTTCAAAGAGCATGGAGGATGTAAAAAACACATGAATGTAAGCCAATATGATCCCTGCCAGGAAAGAGGAGAGGGACACCACCATGCCTTCCCAGAACTTCATCAGGATGACATCGGATGTCTCCCATCCGATCGCCTTGAGAATACCAATTTCCTTCCTTTCCTCTAAACTAAGACCTGAGGCCTTATCCCATGCAAAGATGATAAATGCCAGCATGGCGCCCAAGAGAATGACAACCAGGATGCCTCCACGCCAGTTGAAAACAGCATCGTATGTCCTCAATATCTCGTCCCTTAAGATTTGTCTTGTATCCGGGAGGAGGTCTGCTATTTTTACAGCAATGGTAGAGAGCTCTCTTGGGTTTTTGACCTGGAGGGTTAAATCCGTAACGTATGCCTTGGGGGTACCGAAAAGTTTTCTGAAGTCATCCTCTGAAATCAGTATGAGATCAGAGGAAATTAATTCCGATTCTGGAGAGATCCTACTCTTTATTTCAAGATCAATGACGACCCCGTTATAGGTCCTGAATTCCATTGTGTCTCCCTCAAAGACAAGCCTGGTTCTTGAAATGCCTTCACCAATGGTAATCTTTCCAGTATTGAGCCGGCGATCTTCAGGAACGATCAATGTATAGTTTGCACCGACGATCGGATCGTAATAATATCCCCAGAGCCGGGCTTTTACTGAGCTCACACCCCGAATTCCCCTGATCTCATCGATGTAGCTCATCGGAATCAGTTCATGTCTACCGGCAACCAATCTCTGGATAATCATTTCAGGGGAGGCTTTCAGGATGATTGATGCCTCCTTCCTGATCGAGTGGGTAAAAAACAAGACAGAGGCAAGAAAGAACACAACCAGTATATACACAGAGATCAATGCAATATTCTTCCTCTTTCTTCGTAAGAAAGAAGAGAGTGTAAAGTCGAGGATGTTTCTCTGCCGTTCAATCCACTTTCTCATTGAACTTCCTAATAAAGTGAGAGTGTGAGTGTCAGTGTAAGTATATACAAAAAATTAGGTAAAGTGTCACATTCATCTTATCTATTCGAATCGTCCTGTTTTTCACTAACACTAACACTCACACTGACACTCTTTATTTCCTACGTAAAATCATGGGAGGTGCCACAAGTGACCCGGATGGAAAATGTTCCAGTGACATAGGAGAGTCCTGGAACGGCGTGTGCAGATCAGCCTGAGATAAGTGCCTTGTATAATTCGCCTCCGTAAAGAGGCAGAGATCGGTGAGTTCAAGCCTTTCTACCATCTCCACTTTTTCTTTAAGGGATTCCATGTCGGCCCTTTCCCTAAGCGAGGCATGGGTAAACATCACGAAAAGGAGGAGGATGTTGATGGCGAGGTATATTAAGAAAAGGTTGGATTTTCTCATGAGGATTAGGGTAAAACAAAAGCAAGTGTCTGTGTCAGTGTTAGTGTCAGTAAGAATCTAGCCAAACATTTCTAATCCAGGAGCCTGATCATCTCGTGGGTTACATCCTTGAATCTCACGGTAGATTGACCTTTATGGTCTTTCATGAATTCCTTCGCGTCAGCCTCTTTTTCCAAAGGAATAAGTTCCTTTCCCATCGGCCCATAGACATCGCTTCCCGTAACGTAAAATGCCTGATACCCATCGATCAAGGCCAAATTATAATAATCCGTTACATAGACCGAATCAATATCCTCCACTCTCTTTTTTGGATTATATTTTTTCAGATTGAAGTAGTACTTGAACATATCCTTGGTTCCATCAAAAACAGCATAAGAACCGTCCTTGAACAGTATTTCGGCAAGGAAGTCGGGATATTTTGCAACAAACATCCCGCAGACCGGACACTTGTCCTTCGGGGATGGCTTGATGGGTTTTCGATCTCCGCTCCATGACAGTGAAAGTGTGAGTGAAAGTGTTAGGAAAATAACAAACCCTGGAAAGAGGACTTTATTTCGCATGTTGTTGCCGATTCTTCATCCGAATCCCACTACCCCATTCACTAAGAGGGGCAAGAGGGGATTTGTTCTCAATTTCGCACACTCACACTCTCACTAACACTGTCACTGGGGTTTCACTGATGCTTATGCTCCATCGTCTTTTGTTTCATCATTTTTCTTCTTTCTCTTATCATCTTTGTATCCGAATACATGTCTTCGTATGCGGCCTTCATGGCAACATCAAACGTAGCGGTCTCGCCACCATTTTCCTTGATAAACTTTTCAGCATCTTCCTTTTTGTCGAAAGCCCACTTCGCCCTTTTGGTCATGACACCCATCTTGCTTCCACCAATCACCCATGAAGCCTTCTCAGCATCGATGAGCGCTTTTGAATTATAGTCTCCCACCTGGATGGCCTTCGACATCTTATCGATGTTTATAGCCAGGTCAACGGCAGCACAATGAATGCTGCAAGTCCCTACGGTTGTCGCATCGTCATATTCGATGAGTATCCTGCTGTGAGCAAATTTCTGACGATCCATACCGCAATATTTGCAGGATGAATGTTTCTGAACGTCCTCCTGCGCCTCGGCAAATGCGAACAAACCGGTTAAAAAGAACAAAACCATTGCCAAAACCAATAATCCTTCCTTTCTCATTTCGATACCCTCCTTATATGTGGATTCTTAATATATTATTTTCAACTTTCCCTTCTTACTTCAATTCGGCAGGGGTTAACATAAGGTGAATACTGTATTTTATAGCGAAAGATGCAGTATTCTTGTACAACTGGCGTCTTCATCATGACCTAGACAATCGTTTTAAAATGTTTCAATGATTGCAGATGCAACGGCAGCGCGCATCTCAGTTAGGAATAAAGTGTTTCTTCTTAACAGCATTTAACTCCAATTAACCCCCTTTGACGGATTATTGTGTTAGTTCTTAAAATGACCCATCTAGCTTCTCACTCGGAAATTTCATTATTCCCATGCCATTATTCTGCGGCAAAGTGAGAGTTGAGTAGTTCTACTCATAACAAAATGGGTATTTTCACAGATTGATTTCCGAATGAAAAAATAGATATCCTATAATAAAAAGAATTCTGCTGGGCGATGACTAGGCGCCGGATTGGCAAACCTGAAGAGTGACTGATGAGCAAAAAACTGATCTGGAGCCTGTTAGGGGGAGGGAAATAGAAGCGATTGCTTAATCCACCGGCAAATATTTTCCCAGGAAAGGTCAGGTTTCGATAATTTTGCGGATCAACCCTTGTTGAAATTTAGCCTTGTGAGGCCATACTAAAGATACAGTATTAATTGTTGAGAAATACAGTATTCACCTTATTCCCTCTCAACCATACTTAATGGATTAATGACACAAAAGAGAAAGCTAACACAAACGAAAGATTGACCCCTCACCCCCACCCTCTCCCCTTCGAGGGGAGAGGGGAGCGTTTGTCGCTAAGGTAACTACTCATGCCTAAATGGTTTGTATTCGCATTAGTCCTCTTATTAATACCGAGCATAGCCAATCCCAAGGGCTATGAAGTAAAGAGAAAGGCGGGTGAATACGAAGCCGAAGTAAAGATTGATCGATATCCGCCTGTCCTTGGCGATAATAAAATCGAGATAGAAATAAAGGATGCAGGAGGTAAATCCATAACAGACGCAAAGGTATTGGTGAACTACTACATGCCGCCTATGCCCAGAATGGCACCCATGAATTACATCACTGATGCAAAGTTAAAAGGAGAGAAGTACAAGGCAACGATGAACTTCATCATGTCGGGTCCGTGGATCATTGCGATAAAGATTAACCACGCCGGAAAGATATCAACGGCAAAGTTCAATGTTGACGCACAATGAAGATACTAACACTCACACTAACACTGACACTCTTATTTTCTCAGTAGAGGAGATGAACTTTAATTTAATGGGTTCTGGCTACAAGAGTGCTGACACTCACACTGACACTAACACTAACACTTTTCTAAGAAAGGAGAGATAACATGAGTAAGCGAAAATTCTTAATTCTTACCAGCTTGATCTTGGCAATAGCCTTCTTTGCCTGGACATCTGGCGATGCTCTTGCGCAAACAAAGGGCATCAAAGACGCAACTAAACAAGAGGTCAAGAAAGACGTAGCTGCTAAAGGAAAGGTCACCAGAGACGACCAAGCTAAATACTTCGGAAAAGTGACACCCAGCGAGCAGAAGGCCGCCGCAAAGCGTGCCAGACATCTCGGTCTTAAACCTGGTGTAGCCGGGCGCGCTGCCCAGGCACCCGCGCAGGGCGGGGTGCGCTAAACAAACACGAAAGGAGAAAAAAGATGAGTAAGATCAAATTGTTAATCTTTATTAGTTTGGTGGCGGCACTCGTTGCCCACGCGCCCGTGGCCGCGTTCACCCCCGCACCACCCCTCCCGGGCATCGAAGGTCCTGGCGGAGTTCCCCATTATTTCGGCCCTTACGGTAACTGGGCTTTCAGCCCGCTCCCGATGGGTGCCATCGCTGTGGTCACTGTTGTGGATGGAGGCACTGGGTATACCGCTCCTGTGGTCACCATCGCCGATGCGTATATTACGCCAACGACACCGGCTATTGTGACGGCCGCAGTTGATGCGAATGGCGTCATTACCGGCTTCACGATCAGCAACCCAGGCGCCGATTATATTGCACCCGTTGTCACCATCACCGATCCTACCGGTACAGGCGCGATCGCCGACGCGGTCATCGGCGCTGCTACGTTAGTTAGCCCTCTCACCGCCGGGAACCCGTTGATCGCGCGGCCATACGCCACCGACAATGCCAATAACGTATTCGTGGTCAACAACAACCCGCTCCCTGCCGGAGACCTCACCGAGTTCCAGACCTTCGTTATGACCACGGCAGGCTTGTCTGCTCAGCCCTCCGTGGGGTTAACGTTTAATGCCTATGTGCTCCGGCCTCAACCGGTGGGTGGATACCAGGTTGTTTTCGACAGCGGTCTGCTCACGGTGCCGGCCGTCGCTGCCGATCAAGCTGCAACATATCCATTAGGTACGTCATTTCCGGTTCAAGCAGGTGACCTGATCGCGCACTACGGGCAAGGAATTCCCATCGACATCGGGATTGGGTCGGATACGATCCTCTACCCTGCGACCCCGCCCATTGCTGGTCAGATAATAGATCTCGTTACCACACCTGGCCCGGTATTCGCCCAAGCGCGCACTTACTCTTTGGGGGCTACCGTCAACGTTAGCACCACAACCCTCAGTGGCGGAATCCGCAAGTTCGTCGACAGCCTGCCGGGCTTGGGACCTGCCGGAGCAAACAACCTTGGCCAGTACATCCCGGTCGCTGTTTCCGATACCACGGCTTATCCGGGCTCACACTACTACGAAATCGCCCTGGTCGAGTATACGGAGCAAATGCACTCGGACCTGCCGCCGACCAAGCTCAGGGGCTATGTCCAGTTGTCGACCACGGGTACAGGGATTCCACTACTCCAAGTTGATGGCGTTACTCCTATCCTGAAGCCCGATGGCACGCCGGCCATTGGAGTGGACAGGCCTCATTATCTCGGCCCTCTCATCGTTGCAATGGGTAGAGTACACGGCATACCGGACACTGCACCGGGTGACCCCGGCAAGCCGGTGCCGGTTCGCATTAAGTTCTACAACCTGCTTCCCGCCACCAGCGCCGGTGGAGACCTCTTCCTGCCGGTGGACGAAACTGTTATGGGTGCCGGATTTGGGCCAGCAGGTCCGGGCGGGGCTGGCGACACGTACACACAAAACCGAGCCACCATCCACCTCCACGGCAACAACACCGTCTGGATCAGCGATGGCAATGTTCACCAGTGGATTACTCCCGCCAATGAGAACACCCCTTACCCCAAAGGCGTCAGCGTGCGGAACGTGCCTGACATGGGCACTGAGTGCGACGCTGGGAATACGAATCCTGTGCCGATTCCTGGGAATAGTGGATGCATGACCTTCTTCTATACCAACGCGCAGAGCGCAAGGCTTCAGTTCTATCACGATCATGCGATGGGCATCACACGTCTCAACGTTTATGCCGGCGAGGCAGCCGGATACGTGGTCACGGACGCTGTTGAGCAAGACATGATCAAAGGGACCAATATAACGGGAGTTAACGATTTACCCGCCACCAACGTCCCCTTGGACTCCGGACAAACAAATGCGAAAGTCCTCCCCGGCATCGGCATTCCCCTCGTAATCCAGGACAAGACCTGGGTTGACCCAAATACCATCTACGCACAGGATCCCACCTGGAACTGGGGTACAAACCCCGGAGCCCTCTGGTATCCCCATGTCTATATGACGGTCCAGAACCCTTGGGATCTGACCGGCACAAATGCTTTTGGCCGCTGGCACTATGGTCCCTGGTTCAATCCCCCGACCCCCGAGTGCGTGAACGGACTCCCGGTCGGATGCATCGAGGTCGGACCCGTTCCGAACGAGTACTATCAGCCTGTTTGTGACGGTCTGCCGGATCCCGTCAATCTCGTTTGCACTGCGCCCTGGGAGCCGCCCATGAGGCCGGGGGTACCGAACCCCTCCATACCGGGCGAAAGCTTCCTGGACACTGCCATGGTCAACGGCACCGCCTATCCATTCCTGGATGTCCCGGCGGCACCCGTTCGGTTCCGCGTCCTGAATGCTGCCAACGACCGGATGTTTAACCTTCAGCTCTACGTGGCAGCGGACAAAACCGCTCCGACCACAGCCGACACCGATTACATTTTTACCCCTGCGCGTCTTTGTGACGGTACGTCGGGCGCCCTTGTTTCCGACTGTACCGAGGTCAAGATGGTCCCGGTGAGCGTGGCTCCGGCGAACCAGTTCGCTGACACGCCAAGTGGCATTCCCGATCCGGCAACGAAAGGACCCGACTGGTGGCTAATCGGGACTGAAGGCGGATTCATGCCGAAGCCGGTCGTGGTGCCCCAGAAGCCCATCGGCTATAACCTCGATCCGGCCTACTTCAGTTTCGGCCTGGTCAATCAAAAATCGCTCTTCTTAGGATCAGCAGAGCGGGCGGATGTAGTGGTTGATTTCAGTGCCTACGCGGGCAAGACCCTCATTCTTTACAACGATTCACCGGCGCCTGTCCCGGCTGGCGCAGCGCCCTACGACTTCTACACGGGCAACGGAAACCTGATGGATGGCGGCGGCGCACCGAACACGCAGCCCGGCTACGGTCCCAACACCCGAACCATCATGCAGATCCGGGTGGGGCCGGCTATTATACCTAATCCGACACCTGACGTTACTCTTGCGAACCTCAACGCAGCTTTTGCCAAGACAGCCACGAAGAGGGGCGTCTTCGAGGTCTCCCAAGACCCGATCATCATACCCCAGGCTGCCTACAACTCCGCCTACAACACCACGTTCCCGGCGACAGCAACAAAACAATATATCCAGATCGCCGAGACATCGAAGACCTTTGAGCCCATCAACGAAGCCGGTGTTCTTCAGCCTGCCGTCACGTTGCCGTTAGAGATGAAGGCAATGCATGACGAGATGGGCGGCGTGTATGACACCTTGTTTGGCCGGATGAGCGGCATGCTCGGACTTAGCAACCCGCTCTCTCCAGTCCATGTGTTGATCCCCTACGGCTTGGCGGCCCCACCCACCGATCTCGTCAAAGGCTCGGTGGAAGGGACTCCAATAGGGGTAATGCCCGATGGCACACAGATCTGGAGGATCTTCCATAACGGCGTGGATACCCACACCATCCATACCCACCTGTTCCATACTCAACTCATCAACCGCGTTGACCAGAGCGGGCAGGTCACGGGGGGGACGTTGCCTGTAGACCCCATCGAGCTGGGCTGGAAAGACACCTTCAGGGTGAACCCCCTGGAGGTCACCTACCTCGCCATGAGACCGACCGTTCCGACGCCAGCGCAGCTCCCGTTCGAGGCGCCCGACAGCGTCCGCTTGATCGACCCGACGCTGCCTGAGGGTGCTACGCTTATCCCCCCGCCACCCGCAGGATGGTTCGACCCGGAGGGAGTGGCGATCCCAGAGATCTTGAACCACTATGTCAACTTTGGCTGGGAGTACGTGTGGCACTGCCACATTCTCTCCCATGAAGAGATGGACATGATGCACTCCCTTGTGTTTGCAGTCCCACCGAGGCCACCTACGATCACCGGTGCTACAGTGAACGGCCCCCCCAACAACCCGACAGTTAACTTGACCTGGACTGACAACTCCATTAAAGAGGCAGGGTTCACGGTCCAAAGGGCATCCGATGCCAATTTCACGACGGGACTGACGCCATTCAACCTCGGCCCCAACATTGTGACATTTTCAGACACAACCGTCGCGAGTAATACTGCCTACTGGTACAGGGTGTTCGCAATAGGCAATACAGTAGGCGACACTGACGCTTATCCTGGTTCACTCGGGTTCCCAACCATGGCCGCCGACTCTGTTTCCAACACACTCCCGGTTACGGTTGGGGTACCAACAACGGACGTGCCAGCAGACCCGACCCTCCTGACCGCAACCGTGCAAGCAGGACCGCGCGTGAGCCTGGTGTGGAGGGACAACGCGACGAACGAAACGGGCTTTGTGGTCGAGCGGTCGACGGACGGTGGCGCGACCTGGACGCAGATCGCCACGCCGGGGCCGAGAAACAACACAGGCAACGTAACCTACACAGATACCACGGTAACGCCAGGCAACACCTACTTTTACCGGGTGTGGGCGGTGAACGCAATCGGTCGGTCGGTTAATCCTACGAACCAAACCTCCGCGATAGTGCCCGCAATTCCAGCGGCGCCTACCAATTTTAGAGTATCGATCGTGGATATCCCCGGCCCGAGCTATTCGGCTACACTGACATGGGATTCCCTTAGTGGCAACCCAACCAACTTCACGATCCAGCGTGCCACCAATGCTACGTTCACGCGCAACCGGGCCACCTTCACGCCTGGAGGCGCCGTTCGGAGTCTCACGCAGAACGTGAATCGCAACACAACCTACTACTACAGGATCCGGGCGAACGACAATATTAGCGGTTCATCCGCCTGGACGAACGCCTTGCCGTTCCCCATTCGTACGGGTCCCTGAGTAAAACCTTTTCCTTCGGGGAGGGAGAAATCCCTCCCCGTTTTTTTTTATTTAAAGTTGGGACACATCTCATTTTTGGCTCCTCTCGCTCCTCTCCCCCACGCTGGGGGAGAGGGAGGGGGTGAGGGGGCCAAAAGGAGTGAAGAAAAATTCAAATAGACGATGGTCATGATAGTTGGATTTCCAAACAATCAGCCGCCAATGCTAGGGGAGCGGCAGAGACATGGGACAAGGGGTTCTAACGGTTTGCCGTGAGGAACTTCTTGGCCTGCCAAAATACTGTCTTTTGTCCCTGTAATATACAGACTTTTACCCATTGAATGTACCTTTCGCATATGGTTATAGTATGCAGAAAGGCTGAGATCTGCCATGAAGAAATTTATATATGCATTCTTGTTCTTGGTGCTTCTGAGCGGAGCATTTTTAACCGGTTCCTGGTATAAACAACGCGAATCTTCAAAAACTAATCCCCCCTTTCTAAAATCCACCACTAACACTGACACTGTCACTGACACCAATATTGACACTTCTTCCATGCCGCCGGGCACGGTAAGCATTACCCCGGAAAAGCAGCAGGTGATCGGCGTCAGGACCGGAGTTGTGGGAAAGGCCGCCGTGGAGCATTTTATTCGAACCGTGGGCAGGGTAGCGCCTGACGAAAAGCGCGTCTACCGTCTTGTCGCAGGGGTAGACGGCTGGATCAGGGAGACCTACAGTAACGACACGGGAACCCTCGTGAAAGAGGATGAGCGACTGGCCTCTTTTTACAGTCCCCAGTTTCGGGCTGCCCAGCTGGCCTACTTGTCCCTCCTTAGTTCATCACCGGACGACCGCTTTCACTCAGGAGGAAGGCAAGCACTCGCGCCTTCCCAACTGGCAAGCGTCAATCTCCAGACCTATATCGACGCGCTCGAAAGCCTCGGCATGAGCCAACAGCAGATGAAAGAACTGGCCAGCACCAAGCAGCTTACAGACAGGGTTTTCATCATCGCTCCAGTGACCGGCTTCATCATCGCGAGAAACGTCTCGCCCGGCCAGCGCTTTGACAAGGGCACGGAGTGGTACCGTATCGCCGACCTGAGCCGTGTCTGGGTCCTTGCCGACCTCTTCCGGAACGAGGCGGAGTACATCAGGCCCGGCATGAAGGTGCGGGTGACAATCCCTGAGGCGAAGAAAACGCTTACTGCGGTCGTGAGCACGGTTCTCCCCCAGTTTGATGCTACTTCCCGTACCTTGAAGGTGCGCCTGGAGCTGGACAATCCCGGATACACGCTCAGGCCGGATATGTTTGTCGATGTTGAATTTCCGGTTACCCTGCCCTCTGCATTGACCATCCCTGCGGATGCGGTTCTTGATTCAGGACTTAGGAAAACTGTCTTTGTCGATCAGGGCAATGGATTCTTCGAGCCACGGGAGGTAGAAACGGGCTGGCGTTTGGGCAACAGGGTCGAGATCACAAAGGGACTCAAACCTGGCGACCGGATCGTTATGTCAGGCACTTTTCTCATTGATTCCGAGAGCAGGTTGGAACTGGCAGCCCAGGGAATGTATGGGACATTGAGCAAAGACCCGGTCTGTGGCATTGATGTCTCTATAAATAAAGCAGAGAAAACAGGAAGGAAAAGTGTTTACGAAGGGAAAACGTACTATTTCTCTTCAGATGAGTGTAAGCAGAAATTCGATAAGAATCCTGGTGTCTACATTAAAAAACCTTAGTGCAAGTGACAGTGTCTGTGTCAGTTTTTCCTGTCTCCATATTCGCTCCCGCGGATAGGTGCGATTTTCCAGAGATGCTGGAAATTTTCCTCCCGTTCCACTGTCACTAACACTGACACTAACACTTTACTATGATCAATCGCATTATTGATTTTTCGGTAAATAACAAATTCATCATCTTTGCGCTGGTGGCCGTAGCCTGCATAGCGGGCTGGTGGTCGATGAAACACGTCGCCCTCGACGCCATCCCCGACCTCAGCGATACACAGGTGATCGTTTTCTCCCGATGGGATCGAAGTCCTGACATTGTCGAAGATCAGGTGACGTATCCGATTGTCGCGGCAATGCTGGGCGCACCTCGTGTCAAGGCTGTTCGCGGCTTCTCTGACTTTGGCTACTCCTATGTCTACATCATTTTCGAGGACGGCACCGACATCTACTGGGCAAGGTCACGGACGTTGGAATACCTTTCGGCTGTGCTACAGAATCTTCCACCGGGTGTCAAGACCGAATTGGGTCCCGACGCGAACGGCCTTGGATGGGTCTTCCAATATGCGTTGGTGGACAAGTCCGGAAAGCACAGCCTGGCTGAGTTGCGCTCCTATCAGGACTGGTACCTCCGCTATTACCTGAAGGCTGTTCCCGGGGTTGCGGAGGTAGCACCCATCGGAGGATTTGGAAAACAGTACCAGGTCAATGTCGACCCGAACAGGCTCCAGGCCTACGGGATCGGAATCAACCGGGTTGCAGAGGCGATCCGCCAGGGAAACACCGAGGCCGCGGGCCGGCTGATTGAGTTCGGCGGGACCGAGTATAATATCCGAGGCCGCGGGTATGCCCGGTCCGTTAAGGATTTTGAGAATATCGTCCTGGTTGCCAGTGATAACGGCACTCCGATCCGCATCAAGGATGTCGGCCAGGTGGTAGTTGGCCCGGACATTCGGCGGGGGATCGCCGAACTCGACGGCGAGGGGGAGGTTGTTTCTGGCATCGTTGTCATGAGGCAGGGGCAGAATGCACTCGACGTGATTAAACGGGTCAAAGCGAAAATAAGGGAGATTGAGCCTGGCCTGCCGCCTGGCGTGAAAATTGTTCCCGTCTATGATCGCTCTGACCTTATCCTGCGCTCCATCGACAACCTGAAGTCTACGCTCATCGAGGTGATCCTCACGGTGTCGATCATCGTCCTTCTTTTCCTCTGGCACATCCCGAGCGCCCTCATCCCGATCATCACCATTCCCATCGCCGTCCTGCTCTCCTTCATCCCTTTCCGCATGATGGGGGTAACGGCCAATATCATGTCTCTTGGAGGCATTGCCATCGCCATTGGCGCCCTTGTGGATGCCGCGATTGTTGTGGTCGAACAGACCCACAAGAACCTCGAACAATGGGAGCGGACAGGCCGCAAGGAAGATTACAAAACGGTCGTTGTCAACGCTGTAAAGCAGGTCGCCGGCCCGAGCTTTTTTGCTCTGCTGGTCATCGCGGTTTCTTTCCTCCCCGTGCTCACCCTGGAGGGCCAGGAAGGTCGCCTCTTCAAACCGC
>Ga0209592_1000120_pt1 | contig 19408 bp, 23 predicted proteins | sample PPLLak2March2015_2_FD_187251 | JGI IMG/M metagenome (GOLD analysis project Ga0209592, IMG submission 187251) | Freshwater sediment microbial communities from Prairie Pothole Lake near Jamestown, North Dakota, USA - PPLs Lake P8 Core (3) Depth... | ecosystem: Environmental > Aquatic > Freshwater... | reverse complement strand
TTACGGCATCCTCAGTCTCTTTGGGGAGTATTCCAGAACAGAAACCCTCGTCTATCTGTTTCAGATTGTTGTCATTCTCTATCCTCCTTTCGCTATCTTCAGCATTTTCCATGCCCACTTTGTCCGGAGGAACATAGAAAGCCTTTCAAGAAAACTCTTCCCTGAAAAAAGAGACAAGTGTTATTATATATGTGGTTGCAAAGAAATGGCTTCGGGACATGACTTAGGAACCTAAAAATCCGAGATAATCTGGGGATAGCGAGGCCTGATCACATTCTATAAAGAAAGGAGAAATTATGGGACTCGTAGTGGCAGAGAACATCACCAAGATTTACAGTGTCGTGGCTACAAAGGTGAGTAAAGACTACCAAGCTGGGGAAATTGCGATAAGAGCATTGAGTGAGGTGAGTTTTGAAATCGACCCCGCCTCTTTTGTCTCTTTTGTCGGACCCTCGGGAAGCGGAAAGACAACTCTTCTTAATCTGATCGGGTGCCTCGATAAACCCACAGAGGGGAAGTTGACGGTTGCAGGCACCGATGTTTTGCATCTTGACCGCAAGCAAAGCGCTGCGTTCCGGGGGAATAATCTCGGCTTCATCTTCCAAGACTTCAACCTCATCCCCGTCCTTACGGTTTATGAAAATATCGAATATCCCCTTCTCATGGTCCAGAATGTTCCCGGAGGAGAAAGGAAAAAGCGAATCCTGACCATGCTGGAGGCCGTTGGGATGGTTGACCAAAAAGATAAATACCCTGACCAGATTTCCGGCGGCCAGAAACAGAGGGTAGCCATCGCGAGGGCGCTGGTCACAAATCCAAAGCTGGTCCTGGCCGATGAGCCGACAGCCAATCTCGATCATAAGACGGCATTTATGGTCCTTGAGTCGATGAAAAAGATGAGGGATGAGTTTCAGACCACATTCATCTTTTCCACCCATGACCAGAAGATCGTCGGTGAGGCCGAAATTATTTACAGTCTGGAAGACGGGGAACTGGTTGGAAAACAGGTTAAAGGAGGGAAGAAAAATGGGTAACCTATTTAAAATCGCCATTAGAAATCTCTTAAGATATAAGAGGAGGACACTGCTTACAGCCTCTCTTGTGACGATCGGGGTTGTTTTCGTTCTCCTCTTCATTTCGATAAGCGGTTCTTTCAAGAACATGATAATCGGACAGATGACCGATTCGATGCTGGGGCACCTGCAAGTTCACAGGAAGGGGTATTTAGCGGCCATCGATAACCTCCCTCTCAATTTGAACCTGAAGATGCAGGCTTATAAGAAATTGGAAGGGATTCTGAATCAACAACCGGAGATTGAGGCTTATTCTCCAAGGATCAAATTCGGAGGGATGTTCAGCACCTTCGTGGAAACAACCAATATAAGATTAAATGGGGTCTATCCCGACCAGGAACTAAAGACGGTTCCCCTCCTTCCGTCGAGGCTTACAAATGGGACAAAAAAGACCCTTGAAAAAGGGGAAATCTGGATTCCTGAGCTCATGGCGAAAAGTATGAAGGTCAATATTGGCGACACTGTGGTCGTTATCGCGACGAACCAGGATGGCTCTGTCAATGGAAAGCAGTTCAAAGTGGGGGGTATCCTCGAAAGCGTGACAGGACCTGGAGGCAGGGATGGTTATATCCATATTGAGGATGCGATGGAAGTCTTACGAATGGAGGAGATGGAGGTGAGCGAAGTGGCGATCCGGCTAAAGGATTTCAGCCGCCTCTATGCCTTTACTGAGAAACTCGACAGACTCCTTTCCGGGGAACTGAACAAACAGGGGAAACCCGTTTACGAGGTCCATAACTGGGAAAAACTCTCTCCCTTCTATAATATCGCAAGGATGATCGACATCATGGCCCTTTTCATCAAGCTCATGCTGATTGCGGTTGTCCTGATCAGCATTATGAATGTAATGATCATGGCCGTCTATGAACGTGTCAGAGAGATCGGAACGATCGCTGCCATAGGAACCCTTCCAGGGAAAATCCTTTCCATGTTCGTCGTGGAAGGATTTTCTCTCGGGTTACTGGGAGTGGTAGCTGGAAATATCCTGGGATTCATCATCATTACAATAGTTAATTTCTCTAAGATCACCTTTAGCTTTGGAAGGGAGACCGGACTGATCCTCACAGCAAAAGTGGCTCCGATGGACGTCCTGGTGATTTCCCTCATTGTCATCTTCATCTCTGTGGTTGCCAGTCTGCAGCCCGCCTTTAAGGCCTCAAGGATGGAGCCGATCAAGGCGCTGAGACATGTATAGAATGAGGTTAGAGGTTGGAGGCCAGAGGCAAAATTGCTTTATCTGAAGTCATGTAAGCCCCAGGCAAAAATGTAAACTACAGAAAGAGAGGTTGAATATGAAGAAAATTCTGATTTGTTTGTTTGCTCTGCTCATTGCCGTTCCGGCCTATGCCATTGATGGCACCCAGCTATTGAAGCAGATTGACAGAAATCTCAACCCCGAATCTTATGAGATGTATCGAAAACTCATTAATGTGGAGCCGGACGGACGGAAGAAAGAATATACCCTCTTTTCGGTGAAGAAGGGGGATGACAAAGTGGTCGCCTTATTCCTCGCTCCGGCCAGCGACAAGGGAAGAAGCACCTTGAGACTCGGGGATAATATGTGGCTTTACATTCCCAATGTGGGGAAACCGGTTCGGATCACGAGCCTTCAATCCGTCGTGGGAGGTGTCTTCAACAACTCGGATATCCTGCAACTGGATTACGCAGCAGAATACGACGTGGAAAAGATCGAGGAAACAGGGAATGAGTATTTTCTGCAGCTCAAAGCCAAGACCAAAACGGTGGCTTATGACCGGCTGAAGATGTGGGCGGACAAGAGCAAAAAGCTTCCCACGAAGATTGAGTGTCTCACAGAGGCGGCAATGCTCATCAAAACACTCTATCTTAAAGAGATCAAGGACTTCGGAGGCGGCATCGTCAGGCCCTCGGTCATTGAAACAGACAGCCCTCTGTACAAAGGCTATAAATCGGTCTTTATCTTCGCCAATATCAAGCAGAGAAACTTCAAAGACGAGGTGTTTACCTTGACCTTTATGCCGAACATTGAATCGTTGAGAAAATAGGAACTTCCCCAGGAGAGAATAAGGATTTGAGGATCAGTAGAGGATGTAGATGAACAGATTTTCTTGCATCTTTGTCATCTTGTTGGTTCTTTTCATCTCAATGAGCTCGATTGCAGAAGAGAACCCATCTCAAACCCCTTTTGGGCAAGCGGCTGAAACCCAGGTCTCCGCTCCTGCTTCGACTGCAGAAGAGTACAAGTTCGACATCTCTGAAATCGAGAAGAAACCCTATCATATCGCAGGGTATGTTGAATTCAGGCCGGCTATTTTCTGGCTGGATAGAGACGCTGCTCTGTATAAGCTCAGGTTTTTTAACCGGGATGAAGGAAAAACCATTGCGGAATACAACGGAAAACTTCAGCTCGAAGGAAGCTATGAGAAAGGAATTGCCCGTCTCTTCATCAGGGCCAATTTCGATTTGCAGTACTCCTACCTCGGCTGGGAGCACAATGAGACCAAAAGAATGATCTATGAAGGATATCTGTCCCTTAAACCGTCAGACTCCCTCAGCTTCAAATTTGGAAAGCAGACCCTGCTCTGGGGCAAGGGGTACGCCTTTAACCCCGTAGCCTTTGTGAGCAGGCCCAAAGACCCTGATGACCCCGAACTGGCCCTGGAAGGGGTTATCACGGCTTCGGCGGATTATATAAAGAGCTTCAGCGGTCCTTTGAAAACGTTCTCCATCACCCCGGTGATATTCCCGGTATATGAGCATATCAACGACGACTTCGGGAAGATCAACCGGCTCAACTTCGCAGGGAAACTCTACTTCCTCTTTTATGATACGGACATCGACGTGATGGCCATGGCAGGAAAGAGCAGGACGAGCCGGGCGGGAATCGATTTTTCCAAAAACATTACCACCAATCTCGAAATCCACGGGGAGTTTGCCTTTATCAATAATCAAAGGAGCAGAGTGATCGACAGCCAGGGGAACATTTCTGAAAAAAAAATGGATGCCAAAAGTTACCTCCTCGGAGTCCGCTACCTGACTGCTTCAGACACGACATTTATTCTTGAGTACTACCGGAATGGAACGGGATTTAGCCGTCTTGAAATGAAAGACTACTTTACCTTCATCGACAGGGGTTACGATGTATTTCTATTGAACGGCGACGAATCCCTGTTGAGGAAAGCGGCGAGCGTGACCGAAGGCAACTATGGACGCCCCAATCCGATGCATGATTACCTCTACCTCCGGGTGACACAGAAAGAACCTTTTAACATCCTTTACTTTACACCCGCCATCACAACGATCATGAACCTCAATGATAGAAGCCTTTCCGTTTCTCCGGAGCTCTTATATACCGGCATTACAAATCTGGAACTGCGGCTGAAGGCCTTCGGCCTGGTCGGAGGAAAACGGACCGACTTCGGCGAAAAACCGAACGACTTCAGGGTTGAATTAAGGGTGAGGTATTATTTCTGATTCAGGTTACCCGGCCTTCCTATCCAGTTGCAAAGTTCTCTCAGTCTATGGATAAGCAAATACCAAGTGAAGAATTAATGGCAAGGATTGCCAAAGGGGACAATGATGCCTTTGAAGTCCTGGTAAACCGCCACCAGACTTCCATCTTGAACCTCATTTATCGTTTCATTGGGGACAGAACGCAGGCCAAAGACTTGGCCCAAGAGGTGTTTATCCGGGTTTGGCAGGCAGCCAAAACCTACAAACCCGAGGCAAAATTCACAACCTGGATCTACCGTATTGCGACCAATGTTTGCTTTAATGAGCTGAAATCCGCTCGCCGCAGAAGATGGTTTCAATTTCGTCGCTCCAATGAAGATAATGAGGGGAGCATCGAAAAGACTTTCCCCGATGGTTCACCAAATGCCGAGGACCTTCTACTCGAAAAAGAGCGCAGCCGCCAAATCTCCGATGCCCTTCAGAGTCTGCCCGAAAACCAACGAATGGCACTGATCCTGAAAAGATACGATGACCTCTCTTATGCGGAGATTTCCCAGATCATTGGCTGTTCGGTCTCTGCGGTTGAATCCTTGCTTGTCCGGGCCAAAAGAACCCTTCAAAAACAATTAACAATTTTTGAAAAATGATGAAATTGTAAAAAGTCGTCACTCCGGTGAAAACCGGAGGCCAGGGAATTCATGACCCATGGAAGCACTGGATGTGCTCGCTCGCTTCACTCACTCCGCCTCCCTTCGGTCGCCCGGCTGGAGTTTATCCCGATGAAAATCGGGGCCGGAATGACAGAACGAGGCATTTTTAGACTTTTTACGAATTTATTAAAAATGACCGCAGGTTTTTGGTTCGAGGGTTGTTTAAATTAATTAGAGACACATATTTTTGAATGGATTTTAGGATGAAATGCCGTCGCATTCAAAAGAGGCTTTCAGCTTATCAGGATAGGGAGCTGGAACCCAAAGAGCAGGAACAGGTCAGAAGTCATCTTCTAAGCTGCCACTCATGTCGTGAGCAGTATGAGAACCTTGAACGGGTCTGGCAAACCGTCGGGGAATTGGGAGGGATCCACCCGGACCCATGGTTTTACCGGCAACTGGTTAGAAAGATTAGAGAACCTCGTGAAAGGGGTTTGTTGCCAGCCATACAGGACGTTTTCAGACTTTTCCGTGCCCCGGCCATCGCCTCTATTATCTTAATCGTTGGATTAGCAGCAGGCAGCTATCTCGGCGGCATCCTGACACGGTTCGGTCTATTCCCTTCTCAGACTAACCCAGCCAGTTATGCTCAGGAAGTCTTTTTCACCTCTGTGAGAGTTTTTGATCCTGCCCCCCCTGGGACATTTGCAGAAGGATATCTCCGGATGGTGAGTCACAAGGAGAGTGAGTCCAGATGAGATCGAAATGGTTAATGATCATCCTGGTTTTGTCACTGGCAATCAATGCAGGTGTCCTTGCTACCACCGGGTACCATTATTACCATAACGCCTCAAGGGCGCCTTCAGGGCCTTGCCCCGTATCGCCGGGAGACGCGCATCTCTATCAATCCATCGGCCTTTCGAACCTTCAGTTATCAAAGATGGAGCCGCTGGCCCGGAAGTTTCATGGCCGGCTTGCGGAACTGGGAGCCAGCATGGAGGAGAAGAAAAGGATTCTGATCGATCTCCTTCACAAAGAAAACGATTTTACAAGGACAGAAAATCTGCGAAAAGAGATGGCTGCAATCCAGGATGAGATTCAAAGGGAAGTCATCGCTCATGTCATGGAGTCAAAGAAGATCCTTGATCCCAAGCAACAGGAACGTTTCTTCAATCTTATGCGCCAGAGTATGACCCGTGCGCAAAGTTCATAATCACCCACAAACGGAGGCAAGTGATGAATCTACGTTACATGTTGAAAGAACTCTATTACCAGAGACGAAGGACACTGATGTCAATTCTCGGACTCTCGATCGGAATCGCCCTTCTGATCATCCTCAACTCTCTCTCATCGGCTTACCGTCAGGCAGCTCAAGTCCCTCTCAAAGAAATCGGGGCCGACATAACGGTTCAGCGATCCGGGGATGTTCCCAAGGACCTGGCAGGAGCGGTCTTTCCCTGTTCGGCCGTGACGATCCGAAAGGAGGAAGTTGAGAAGATCCGAAAACTTCCCGGCGTAAGAGGAATAGGCACTGGCCTGCTGCTCTGGGTTTTTGACCCGAACCGGGCCTGGATCGTTTTGGGGATTGAAAAAGACAACTCCATCGGACCGAGCCTTCTTCGCTCCTCTGTCACGGAGGGAAGGTTCCTCGAAGACGGCAAACCAGAGGCCCTTGTTGAGCAGGCCTATGCCCGGCAATTTGGGATCAAACTGAATGACACCATATCGGTGGCCGATGACAAATTTCCTGTCGTGGGTATTATAGATGCCTCCCGTGCAGCTAAGATCGCGATAGCCAATATTTACCTGCCTATCAAAGAGGCACAGAACTTGGCCATTTCGTCGAAAGAATTACAATCTGTTTCTCCATACGCACCGGGCGACGTGAACCTCCTCTTTATTAAGGCAGACCAGGAAAAGATCACCGGCCTGGCCTCCGAGATGAAAACTATCCTTGGCAATAAGGCCACGGTGGCTACGCCGGACTCCTTCTTGAAGCTTCTCGGCAGCCTCTTTGCCCTTTCGGATAAATTCACACTGGCAGCCTCTCTGATCGCAATCATTGTAGCCGTCCTGATCGCTTTTAAGACCATGGCAGGAAACATTGCCGAGCGGGCCAGAGAAATCGGTGTTCTCAAAGCAGTCGGCTGGACCAATCGAAACGTGGTTTCTCAACTAATGTCAGAGTCGGTTATCCAATGTTTCATGGCAGGTATTCTGGGTCTTCTGATCGCCCTCGTGGCCTCATTTGGATTAAGTTTCATGAAGGTCAATATCCCTATCCCGTGGGAGATGAGTCCAAATCCGCATTTTCTCCCGGGAGGGGGAGATCAGATATTTAAGACCCTGCGGCTTCCCGTCCATGTCCCCTGGAACCTGGCTTTCTTTGCGATCCTCTTATCCATCATCATAGGGGGAGTGACAGGTGGGTTGCTGGGAAGGCACATTTCAAAAATCAAACCTTCGGAGGTCTTAAGACATGAGTAAATCAACTATTTTATCAGGCACGGATTTAAGTATGAAATATGGAGATCTTGAAGTAGTCAAGGGGGTTTCGCTGGCTGTAAACGAAGGCGAATTTGTCTGCCTCGTGGGAAAATCGGGCTGCGGCAAGACAACCCTTCTCTCCCTTCTCTCAGGACTGGAAAAACCTACCAAAGGAAGGGTAAATCTTGACGGAAGGGAGATTACCACTTCATCCGAGGACGAGCTGGCTTTGTTCCGACGGGACAATGTTGGGTTCATTTTTCAGTCTTTCAATCTCATCCCGACCCTCTCCGCATGGGAGAACGTGGCCCTTCCTCTTTTTCCCATTAAAATGACCAGCGAAGAGCGTCGGCGGCGTGCAACGGAGCTGCTTGGCAAGATGGAGTTGGGGCATAGGATCGAGCACCTTCCTTCAGCCCTCTCAGGAGGGGAAAAGCAAAGGGTAGCCATTGCCAGGGCGTTGATCAACAACCCAAAAATTATCTTTGCTGACGAGCCCACCGGAAACCTCGATTCAAGCACCGGTGAGGCCATTATGGGCATTTTGAACAAATTGCATAAGGAAGAGGGGGTGGCTATTTTAATGGTCACCCATGAAGATGAACTTGCTAAAACAGCCAACCGGCTCATCCGAATGAAAGATGGGGAGATCATGTCATGAAAAAGATAATTTTATCCTGCCTAGTCATGCTGGTTCTGTTTACTATTCCATTCACAGTTTTTGCTGCGAAAGAGGTTAAAGTTGAAGTCCTCTACATGAACCACGGCCCTCTTCAGTCTTCGCTTGAACAGATCAAGAAGGTTTTTTCACAGTATGGCAACAAAATCGCCGTTTCCTGGTATGACTTCGAGACTAAGGAAGGCGAACAGTTCATGGCCAAAAAGGGAATAACCCAGCATGTTCCCCTGGTTATCTGGATGGACGGCAAGTCCGCGCTTCCGGTAAATGGGAAAGAGATAAAGTTCGTCGGCTTTCCCACAGGTTCAGGACCGGTCTTTTTCCAGGGGAAATGGACGATGGAGGATCTCCGGCAGGCCCTTAATCAAATAACAAATAAAAAGTGAGGGTAACACTTTAGCGTTTTAAAAATCCCTCCCGACCTCCTTTTACAAAGGGAGAAGACCGCGTTTTCCCCCTTAGAAAAAGGGGGATGAAGGGGGATTTTTCGGTGATTCTTTTGATTTTTTGTGTTCGAAAATTGATTCTTAAAGTGAGGACATCATGAACTATAGCTACGTGTTGAAGGAACTTCGCCATCACCATAACCGCACCCTGGTCAATATCCTGGGCATCGGGATCGGGATTGCCCTTTTCGTATCCATCAATGCCGTGTCAACGGCTTATCAGAAAGCGGTGAGCCTCCCCTTCAAGAACCTCGGCGCCGACATTGTTGTACAACGGCCGGAAAAGCGGGCTGTGGATTCAGGCCAGCCGCACGCGTCCATGCGTGGGATACGCCTGCCTTTTTCGAATCAGCTTCTTCCCTCTGGAGATCTCGAAAAACTCAAAACGATTGACGGGGTCGATTCGATGGCTTCTTCACTCCTCCTCTGGGAATTCGATAAGGGTGGTTTCAGAACAATCATGGGAATCGATCTTGCCCAACCAGTCTTGGGCCCGGTCAAGGTGAAGGACTGGCTCAAAGAGGGTCGTTTCCCCAAGAAAGAAGGTGAAGTCGTTATTGAAAAGCATTATGCGAAGTTCCAGCACAAAAAACTGGGAGACACACTGGAGATCAATGGCCGCCCCTTCAGCGTTGTAGGGCTCCTGGAGATCAGAGAAGGATCTCAGATCGCCTCAGCGAACATATATCTGCCCCTTCAGGATGCTCAGAGCTTGATTGGTGGAGATTCGAGCGGTGTAATCCCCGTTAGAAATTCCAGTGAGGGATTAAACCCCGGTGGAATTATTCTAAAATCTAATCCCGCTATGGGCGGGACTGTAGAGCAACGGGGCGTTATTTCTAACGGGGTAAACATTGTCTATCTTCGCCTGAAAAGCCCATCTCATCTCAGCCAGGTGAAGACAGATATTGCCAGGAAGCTCAATGGAGTTTCAGTCACCAGTTCCGATTCATTCCTTGAACTGATGGGAGGGGTTTCGAAGATTTCCGACCAATTCTCTTTTATCGTATCTCTCATCGCCCTTGGAGGCGCTGTTTTTCTGATTGTCAAAGCCATGCTTTCCAATCTTGTCGAGCGATCGAGAGAGATCGGCATTCTGAAGGCGGTCGGCTGGACTGAAAGAGACGTTCAGAAACAGCTGATGGGTGAGGTCTTCTTACAATCTCTTCTCGGAGGGATTTTGGGAATTGTGATGGGATATTTCTTCTCTTATCTTTTGGGTTTCCTCTCCATCCCCGTATCAACCCCCTGGGAGTTGAATCTCTTGCCTGCCTTCGCCAAAGATGCGGCAGCCGCCGCTAAAACCGTCCGGCTTCCGGTGAGCATATCCGCCGAGCTAACGGCAATTTCATTAGGACTATCCCTTGCTGCAGGCGGCATGGCGAGTTATTTTATGGGGAAACGGACAGCAAGGATGAAACCCGCCGAGATATTGCGACAGCTGTGATGAGAAATTTTCAGCGAGTGGAATAAACTCAAAGAAATGCAAGGTGTCGATGGCTTGAAATGAGCCTGCCGCTGAGCAATACACAGGGGTGCCTCATGAGGCGTCTCCGGTTGTCCTTCTTGATCCTTTTCTTCTCGCTCTGGGCCTTCTGGGCCGTTGCCTCAGAGCCGCTCGATGTCCGCGTGTTCGGCAACTTTGAGCGCATGAGCCAAACCCGCGACACACAGGGCGTTGTGAAATTGCGAGAGATTCTTGCACTGCCGGGCTCTTACGGCTTGGGAGCTCTGGAAGGCCTGCGTGGGGAAATTCTTCTGTGGGACGGAAAGCTCCTGGTGAGCCGGGGGCATACGGCAAACGGAGCCGTCGAGTCCGCCGCGCCGACGGACGAAGCTGTATTCTTCGTTGAGGCCCGGGTCGAAGCCTGGGACGAAATGGCAATTCCAAACGACATGACACGAGCGGAGTTCCAATTGTTCGTGCTACAGGCCGCTGTAAGCAGGGGACTGAGCAGCGATCGGGCGTTCCCTTTTGCCGTAAGGGGAAGCTTTCCCCGCGTCCTGTGGCATGTGGTGACCGGAGCCTCTTCGGCGCACAGCGACCAAAGCGCGGAAGTGGCCAGAGTACACTCGCAAGGCCATGCAAGAAATCGCGTTTTCGATCAGGCCAACGCGGCCGGATTCCTGCTCGGCTTCTATTCCGGTGTTGCGCTCGAAGGAACAATTTCTCATCCCGGGGAACGCTTCCATGTTCACTATGCGGATGCGGTGTTCTCCGTCTCCGGGCATGTTGACGACTACCGGATCCCCCGAGGCGCGGTGCTCCTGCTGCCGCGCCGGTAGCCGGTGTCTGGCGCTATTTCTAATGGGAAAGCGGCGTACTACTCAAGCACCGCGTTACAAAACAATCCGATATTTCTGGAGTGACATATGCCTTCTTTGGTATCCCTTTTTTTAAAGATTCTTAAACTTGGAGCCACAGCCTATGGTGGCCGGGCGATGATCGGTCAAATCATGGAGTTTCGATAGTGGAATTTGGTATACTGAAATTGTTAGAGAGGATTTCATGATGGAACAGGCACAATACCAGTATGACAATCCAACCCCCTCATTATTTCACTTGTTCACCTCGTTCTTGAGGCTTGGGACTACCGCATTTGGTGGTCCTGCCATGGTTGCCTATATTCGAAAGATGGCTGTCGAGAAAAAGCAGTGGCTCGATGATCATTCTGCTCGTGACGGGGTCGCGCTTTGTCAGACAATCCCCGGGGCAACGGCGATGCAGATGTCCGCGTACGTTGGTTTCAGAGCAAGGGGAGTGGGGGGCGCTGCAGCGAGCTTCATAGGATTTGGCCTTCCTGCATTTCTTTTTATGATGATCCTGTCGGGCCTCTATGCCCGAACCCATACATTGCCTGCCGTCGTTTCCGCATTTAACGGACTCCAGGCTATCGTTGTTGCTCTTGTTGCCAACGCCACCTTATCCTTTGGCAGAACCTCCATTAAAAGCTGGAGGAATGTTATCAATGCGCTGATTGCTGCAGGTCTATTTGGACTAAAGGTCAGTCCCATCCTGGTCATTATCATAGCTGCTTTTTTTGGAATGATCCTCTATAATAAACAACCTGTGCTTCCTGTGGCGATTTCCACGAAAAAGGCACATGCTCCAAAATCCTTCATTTTATTATTGTTAGCGACAGGTGTAGGATTTGTGTTGCTCTTTTTTCTTGACCGAGAACTTTTCGACCTCACGACGCTCATGTTCAGGATAGATCTATTTGCCTTTGGAGGAGGGTTTGCCTCTGTTCCTCTCATGTTCTATGAAGTTGTCCAAGTTCGGTCCTGGCTGGATGGTCCAACCCTTTTAAATGGAATTGTTCTTGGGCAGGTAACCCCGGGGCCCATTGTCATTACAGCGACCTTTATTGGGTATTTGTTGAAAGGCCCTCTCGGGGGTCTGCTTGCTACGGTGTGTGTATTTCTTCCTTCCTTCATGATCGTTGTTGGAATCGTGCCTTACCTTGACCGGTTGCGCAGTTCGCCCTATTTTAAAAAGGTCATCACCGGCATCTTGTGCTCTTTTGTAGGCCTTCTCTTAACGGTCACAATTCGTTTTGCGTTGGACATCCCCTGGGATGTTCCTCGTATCCTTCTTTCAGGTGCAGCCTTCGTAGCCCTGATTTTGAAGGTAGATATCTTGTGGGTGGTCGTAATAGGGACAGTCATTTCCCTCATTGTCTTGTAGATGATACTTACATTGGATATCGCTTCAGGGGAATTTGGGGGGCCCTTGCAGAGGCTGTCGCTTTTGTTTATCGCGATCTTGGTTCTTTCCGCCATCTATTTTAGATATCTTAGTCTTTGGTTTATGGAAGCTCTCTTTAAGGTTTCCTATCCCTTGGATCCAAGAATTACTGCTCTCTCTCGGTCTTTCCAAGATAGGAGCATTGGCCTTTGGGGGTGGGTTCACCGCCATCCCCCCTGATCCAGTACGAGATGGTAGACCGACTTCAATTGCTCAGCGCAAAGGAATTTTTGGACGGGATTGCACTGGGCCAGGTGACTCCTGGTCCCATTCTGATTACAGCTACTTTCGTGGGTTACAAGGTAGCCAATCTCTTGGGTGCTTTCATCGCCACGGTTGGAGTCTTCTTCCCTTCCTTTTTCATCCTGGTTCTTGTCATCCCTTATCATGATTGGTTACGGAAGGTCGAAAAGGTCCGGATGATGGAACAAGGTGTTCTTGGATCATTCATTGGAATGTTGACCCTGGTGCTTTTCAATTTTGGAAGGGCCTCCCTTGTGGATATTCCAAGGATTCTTATGGCGGCAGCGGCCATCTTTTAGATGGTAAAGCCCTCGTTTTTAGTAGATCCACTTGCGCTTTACATTTCGGATACTCAAAGCGAATAAGCCCATGGCGAAGGCGAGCAGGATCACAAAATTAACAGTGAGTCCCAGGTGACCGTTCTGGCTGATGGAAGACTTCAGTATGTCCGCCCCGTAGGTGAGTGGAAGAATATAAGAGAGAGGTTGTAAGAAAAGGGGCAGCCCTTGTACAGGGATAAAAAGGCCACACAAGAAAATCATCGGAAAACGAAAGAAATTTGAAAAAGTCTGTGCTTCGAAGATCTCTTTAACCGATACGGCGATAAAAAGGCCGAGAAGGGTCGAAGTAACGGCAATCAGGAAAACAGCGCCAATTAGTGGAGGCCAGTGGATACCAGATAGATCGGTGAGGAAGAAAGCGAAAAGGACGGGAACAAATGCATTAGCCATGCCAAAGAGAATAGCCCCGCTCGTTTTGGCCAGCATTAAGAAATTCAGGTCCAGAGGGGCCAAAAGGAGCCTTTCAAAGGAACGACTTCTTCTCTCAAAAGTCATGGTGACCGCTAACATCGAGGTCGTTCCAAAGAGGATGGATAGACTCATCACACCGGGCAGAAGCTCTCTGACATTCACGGCAGTTTCCGATTTCAAAAAGAACATCAGCGTCCATGCCACGGGAAAGACCAACCCCCAACTGATGTTCGGCGGTTTCAGGTAGTAGTTTCGCATATCCTTCATGAGAATGTTCCAGAACGCAATCCAAGATTTCATTGTTTCCCCTTTCCTTCTTTCTCCTGTTTCATCTTCTCAAGCTCGATACCCGTGATTTTGACAAAAACCTCTTCAAGGGAGGGACGCATGATCCGGGCTTCATAGACCGGCAGGTTTTTCTGCTCGAAGAACCGCATCAGGGGCGTCAAATTCAATGGTTGCGAAGACCGGAGGCGAATTGCCTGATTGTTAGGGATTTCGATGACCACATCGGGAAAGTTCTCCTGGAGAGAAGACTTCAGATCGGAAACACTGTCCGCAAAGGCAAGTTGTACCACATTTTCTTGCTGGACTTCGCGCATCAGCTCGTCCAGATGCCCGATGCGGACAATCTTCCCCCCAACAATAAAAGCAATCCGATTACAGAGCCGTTCTGCCTCTTCGATGTAGTGGGTGGTAAGAAAAATCGTTGTTCCCCTTTGGTTCAAGCTCTGGATCAACTGGCGTATCTGCCTTGCACTGGTTACGTCAATACCGGTTGTGGGCTCGTCGAGAAAGAGGATCCTGGGATCATGAATAATTCCAGCAGCGATGGTCAGTTTTCTCTTCATCCCTTTGGAATAGGCTCCGAAGGGCCTCTTTTTCGCCTCTCCCAACCCAAACTGCTGCAAGAGTTCTCTCGCCTTCTTTTCCCGCTCGTCCTTTCGCATCCCGTAAAGGGATGCGCAGAAACACAGGTTTTTAAACCCGTCAAACTCCTCGTAAAGATTGCTTTCATCCGGGACTATCCCCATGATCTGCTGGGCTTTTTTGATTTCGCGTTCACAATCAAATCCTGCAATCTTAGCCGAACCCGATGTGAGATGCGCTATGCCAGTCAGCATATTGATCGTTGTTGTCTTGCCAGCTCCATTCGGTCCGAGGAAGCCGAAAATCTCCCGTTCCTGAACGGAGAAGGAAGCCCGGTCAACGGCCGTCAGATCGCCGTATTTCTTGGTTAATTGGTCAACTTCCAGAATATTCATTGAGTCCTCCCACCTAAGTCGGAAATTAATGTGACCGTGTCCGTAGCTTATCGGATCTTCATGAGTCCGGGGCTGCCCTCCGGCCATGGGGCACTAATCAGGGTCCGTTTATAGATTTCCGATCCGACCAGGATCATTACGTCATGACTTTTCGCCCGCGCATGGATGCTCTTTGTCGTCCCCGTGGCATTCGTTGATCTGCTCAGGAGTGCATTCCTCTGGTTTCCCTTTCAACTTCTCCGGGTACTCACATTTGCAGTCGCACATTTTTGTTCCCTCCTTGTGACAGTTGATTTTATCGTTAAGTTTCTTGATGCAGATGCCTTCGGGACATGGCAGAAGATTGGTCAACTCCTTTAGCAGTTCTGCCAACTCGTTCAACTTGTTTTTTTCAACCATGTAATGGGTCCAATACCCCCGTTTTTCTCCTTTAACCAATCCCGCTTCTCTTAAGAGCTTTAGATGTTGGGAAACCGCCGCTTCGGATATTCTCAAACGACAGGCCAAGGCTCCTACACAGAGATCGTGGGTTAGAAGGAGCTTTATGAGTTCAAACCGCGTCTCGTCAGATAAGGTTTTTAGGGTTTGAACGAATTCTGTCACTGTGTCGAACCTTTATTTAAGAAAATACTTAATTGGTTTCTAGTATACTTATGTAATTTTGTCAAGACTTTTTTAAACGAGGTTAAGAGACAAGATTTTTCAATTAAAATAGCAACTTTTGATTTGTCGATTCTTGACAATATGCTTTTATTAGCATATTATAACTGAAATTTGTCCGCGGAGGGTTTATGGAGATTAAAGCAAAGTTCTGGATCGAGAACAAGGGGGAGGTGGTGCTCGGGGGAGGCAAAGCTTCACTATTTCTGGCTGTTGATCGGTTAGGTTCCATCCAGCGGGCAGCGGAGGAAATTGGGATGTCTTACCGGCATGCCTGGGGAGCGATCAGAAAAATCGAACAAAGGGCGGGGTTCAAGATATTAGATACAAGACTTGGCGGGAAAGACGGTGGAGCGCAATTCACACCGAAAGGGAAGGAATTCATCGGGGAAGTGGATTCTCTTATAAAGGACCTTCAAGGAATCGTAGAAAAAAGATTTAAGCAGAAATTTGAGAGACTCCTAACCAAGTAGAAAATTACATGAGGAGTTTGGCATGGTAAAAGTTACTGAAGTATTGGTTTCTCCTCAACTGTTGCTCGACAGTTTGAAAACTGACTCCTCCGGATCAATCGTGACGCATCTTGGCATTGTCCGTCCTGATTCGAACGGTCGGAAGGTTGTTTCAATCGAATATGAAGCGGACATAAATATATCAGAGAGAGAATTATCGAATATAGCCAATGAAATCCTGACCAAGTGGGAAATACAGGACATTGCCCTTTATCGCAGAGTGGGCAAACTCAACCTCGGCGATGTAATCCTGATCGCAGCGGTCGGCGCACCTCATCGGAAGGAAGCCTTTGAAGCCTGCGATTATGCTGTGGAGTGTATGCGGAGCATGAAATCGGTCAGAAAGAAGGAGATTCTCGAATAGCGATGAAAATACACCCTGAATGACAAATCTGTTTTAACAATTTCTGTAAAGGAGAGTAAATCATCAATGCGGTTGTGGGGGAATGACTACAACAAGATGGAATTTGCCGGGGCCTTTGGTGACCTGGGCACCCTGATCCCTTTCGTGGTGGGATATATCACGCTCAATAAAATGGACCCATTGGGTATTCTTGTCGCCTTCGGCGTCTTCAAAATTTTTGTTGGACTTTATTTCAGGACCCCGGTTCCTATTCAACCCATGAAAGCAATTGGAGGGATGGCCATCGCCCATCCCGGGTCCATCACTCCTGGGATGATCTGGGGGTCGGGAATCTTTACGGGTCTTTTCTGGCTTCTGATGGGATTAACGGGAGCGATCACCTGGATTGAGAAGATAACTACAAAACCTGTCGTTCGAGGCATTATGCTGGGATTGGGGTTGAGCTTCGTCGTAGAAGGATTGAGCATGATGAGGGGAACCCCTTGGATTGCCATCGGAGGGGTGATCATTACCCTCCTCCTTCTGAATAGCAGGCGGTTTCCCGCCATGCTGTGCCTTCTGGCTTATGGAATCGTGGTAGCCTTTATCCAAAAGCCGGAGTTGATTGGAGAGCTTTCAAATCTCTCGATTCGATTTCGATTGCCTGAGCTGACCTTTGGACGAATTTCATGGAAAGAACTTCTTTCTGGCTTTGTCATTTTGGGGCTTCCCCAAGCTCCTCTTACCCTCGGGAATGCGATCATCGGTACGGTAGCGGAAAATAATCAATACTTCCCCGATCGAAAAATCACAGCCAAAACAATCAGCCTGGATCATGGTGTCATGAACTTGATCAGCACCTGCATCGGAGGCGTTCCCATGTGTCATGGGGCAGGAGGCATGGCCGGTCATATTCGATTTGGCGCAAGGACAGGAGGGGCTTTGGTCATTCTGGGTTTGATCGTACTTCTGATAGGGCTTTTTTTTAGCGATTCGGTAGCCTTCCTTTTTCAACTCTTTCCTCGACCCATTCTGGGGGTGATCCTTTTTTTCGCTGGCGTGGAACTGGCTCTGGTTGTTCGTGACATCAAGCTAAAAAAACAGTACCTTTTCGTTCTCCTCGTAACGGCCGGCACGGCCATGTGGAACATGGGTGTGGCTTATCTGGCAGGACTGGTTCTTTATTATGGTCTCCAACGCCGCTGGTTCAAGGTGTGAAAAGGATTCCAAACAATTTAATTTCAGATAGCGGGAGTTACATCTGAATTTTACGCTGCCCGACGAGGCTTCACAACACGATCTATGGTTTCACCTGCCGCCAACTCGGCCACGCGGAGATCATATGCGGTTTGCAGGTTAATCCACGATTGTGCATCCGTGCCGAAGTACCGCGCCAGACGTAACGCCGTATCAGCTGTGATGCCGCGCCTCTCTCGCACAATATCGTTGATGCGGGCGGGCGTCACGCCCAACGCGTGGGCTAAAGCGGTGGCTGACAGCCCCAGCGGCACCATATATTCCTCACGCAATATCTCGCCCGGATGAATGGGACGCATACCGTTTTTGATCATGATAAGGCCTCCTCAATGGTAATCTACAATCTCAACATCAAATACATCTCCGGCTGTCCAGGTGAAACACACACGCCACCGTTCGTTGATACGGATGCTGTACTGGCCGGCACGGTCTCCTTTCAGCGCCTCCAAGCGGTTGCCTGGCGGCGCCCGCAGAAAATCAAGAGTTGCCGCAGCATTCAATTGAATCAACTTCCGCTCAGCCATTCTACGGATGGCCTGCCAGCGCCGGGGGCAGCGTCCCACGAATAGAGCTTGGGTATTTTTATCACGAAAACTCTTAATCATCAGTTTTATTATATATCGATATTCGATATATCGCAAGCCCGGCGGTGATTTGATCCCACTGATCCCATCAGTTCTAACGTCCCGAAAAATCAGTCTTATTGGGGAAAAAGAAGAGGGGAATCTTTAAGAAGATTGACTACTCTTTCCAGTTCTTGGACTGTGGTGGTCCGGCCCAGGCTGAATCGAATGGCACCCATACCCACCTCAGGAGAAATTCCCAATGCCTTCAGAACCGGAGACAATTCCACTGACCCGGAGTGGCAGGCGGCTCCTGTTGAGGCGGCCACTCCGTCTAATCGGGATAAGATTTCACCTCCTGCTTTTCCAACAAAGCTGACGTTAAGGGTATTTGGGAGGCGATGGAGGGGATGACCATTGAGAACCACTTTCTCTCCAAAATTATCTTGAAGAAGTTTCCAGAAGCGGTTTCTAAGATCGAGAATCCTATCGTCATTTAAAAGTCTCTTCGCGAGCTCACATGCTTTCCCGAGTCCTACAATGAGAAGAACGTTTTCAGTTCCGGCCCTCCTGCCCGATTCATGGCCTGCCCCGTGGATGAGCGGTTCAATCGGTGTCCCCTTGCGTATATATAACGCCCCTATTCCCTTGGGTGCATAGACTTTGTGACCGGCTATGGACAATAGATCTACTGTTAAATCATCAACCTTTGTAACAATCTTCCCGACGGATTGGGCTGCATCCGTGTGGAAGACGATGCCGCGCTCCCTTGCAATCTTCGAGATCTCTTCAATCGGTTGGATGGTTCCAACTTCGTTATTCGCGTGCATCACCGTAATCAGAATCGTTCTCGGAGTGATGGCTTTTTGAATGTCTTGAGGGTCCACTTCCCCATGTCGATCCACGGGAACAAACGTTACTTCCGCCCCAAATTTCTCAAGAAATCGACAGGGATTGATTACAGCCGGGTGCTCGATTTGCGTGGTGATGACATGAGTCCCCTTTTCCCTCAAGGCAAAGAAAACCCCTTTGATGGCATGGTTGTTGGACTCACTTCCACCGCTGGTAAAGACAATCTCACCCGGAGAGCATTGGAGAAGCTCCGCTACCTGTTGCCGTGCATGCTCAACAGCTTCTTTAGCCGGAATCCCTGCCCAGTGCTGACTGGAGGGATTTCCAAAGTGCTCCGAGAGAAATGGCCTCATCGCTTCAGCCACTTCGGGAGCAATCGGGGTACTGGCATTGAAATCGAGGTAAATCTTCTGAGTTTCCATCACAATTCCCTTTCAAACCGCATC
>Ga0209592_1000118_pt1 | contig 19434 bp, 16 predicted proteins | sample PPLLak2March2015_2_FD_187251 | JGI IMG/M metagenome (GOLD analysis project Ga0209592, IMG submission 187251) | Freshwater sediment microbial communities from Prairie Pothole Lake near Jamestown, North Dakota, USA - PPLs Lake P8 Core (3) Depth... | ecosystem: Environmental > Aquatic > Freshwater... | reverse complement strand
AATGATGCAGATAATGATGGAAATGATGAATATGCAGGAAAAGATGATGAAGGGGCCTAAGGCTGCTGAGAAAAAGCAGATGATGAAGGACATGGCACAGATGAAAGAAAAGATGCGGAAGATGATGTCGATGCATATGGATATGACGGGGATGGATGATTCGCAGTCAAAACTTAACTGTGCCGAGCAGTGGCTCAAAAAAGCAATAGACCTTCATGAATTGCACATGAAAGACCCTACAACTACAACTGATGCTTCTCAAATGGAACTGATGGACCAGATAAAAAAAGCATATGGCTGTATTACAGGAACGGGTCCTGACATGAGTGGGACACAGTCGAAAGAAGTTGAGGGCAAAGAGCCAAAAAAAGCAGAGCCCTCCAAGACTGATCCGCATAAACATTAAAAGGACCATATAAAGAGACGCAAGACGGCATAAAAATATCTTATGGGTTCGGCAGGAATGGTTCCGATAACAACATGCTCTATGCGCTTGTTTGGCTTATGTTTTAATCCATGCGTTTTATAAAATGATGAAAGGAGAACATACGATGAGTTATTACTTCAGCAAAATAGTAAACGCTTCTTTTGATGAGGCCGTAGCAAAGGTTATCGTTGAATTGAAAGAAGAAGGCTTCGGCATCCTGACCGAAATTGATGTCAAAGAGACACTGAAGAAGAAATTGAATGTAGATTTTAAACGTTACAAAATCCTGGGAGCCTGCAATCCCCCGTTTGCGTATAAGGCATTAACAGCAGAGAATAAAATCGGCACCATGCTTCCCTGCAACGTAATTGTGCAAGAGATTTCAGACGGGCAGGTTGAGGTCACGGCCATCGACCCTCTGGCTTCCATGCAGGCCGTCGAAAATCCTGCGTTAAAGGAGATTGCTTCCGAAATTAGCAATAAGCTGAAAACAGTTATCGAAAGAGTATAAAGATATTCATTTCCGACACGTGCACAAGGAAGAGGATTAATGGAACATTATGGCAAGTGATTAATTATATCTCGACATTCGGAAATAAAAAATGAACAGTATCCTTTCTGTTTATTAGATCTGATAGGACCGAAAAGTCTTCCAATTTCATTGGGAGGAGGAGATGAAGATGAAAACAAGGCATGTAATTATTGTGATACTTGCAGTTTTCTTTCTAAGTTCGTCCCTTCTCGCTCACACTTTCTATAAATGGGTGGATGAGAAGGGGGTCGTGAACTATGCCGATGATTATAACAATATACCTCCGGCATATCGGGGGCGGGTCGAAATTGAATGGGTCCACGAGGAAGGGTCCACTCCACCTATTCAAAAAATGGCTCCCCAAAGGCAAGGAGAAACTCGAAGGGACATTTATGGCCAGGATGAGGCCTACTGGAAAGCTAGGGTCCGTCCCTGGAAAGAATTTTTGAAGACTGCCGAGGCAAATTATGAGAGAACTCATGAAAGATTTATGCAAAAAGCAGAGGAGTTGAGTATGAGGAGATTCGGGAGCCGGACTCAATATAAAACAAACATTATACAGTTGGATGGATTGAAAGAAGAGATGCTGAAGTATGCGGATCAGATTGGTGAGGCCAAAGAAGCCCTGGAAAAGATTTCAAAGGAGGCAGAAGAGTCGAAAGCCAACCCTGATTGGCTCAAATAATGCGATCTATATCCCCCCAATCGCATTTGGAGATTTCAGCACTCCTATACTCCTATAACCCTCATCCCTACTTTCAATGAGTAATCCTCAATCTCCTGAGCTATATCAAGGTGCATAGTAGTAGGTGGAAGAAACAATTTCGTTTTTGAACCGACAGGCTAATATATGTCTGAGGAGAACGGATATCTACTAAGAAGCGCTCCTCTCAAGTGGAGCTCCCCGCCGTGGGAGGGCATCAAGGGGGGGGATCAAATCAAGACCCAAATGTTCTTGTCCACCCCCACCCCTGAACCATGTTAGGTTCAGGGCTAAGTCCTGCACCCTACGTGGTGCAGGGCCTCTCCTCGGTTGCGAGTCGTACCGACCTCTCCCCTGCCTACCGGCAGGCAGGCATCGAAGGGGGAGGGGATTATTAGGGAAATTTCAAATATTTTTGGCTAGGTTTTCATGAAGAATTTCCTCACCCAACCTATTTGATCCTATCTCCTCCATCATCCCCCTGCCATCCTTATGAACATATTCCGACAAGCCTCCTATCCTCAGTTTTTCTTTTTAATTCTATTGATGCGGATGAATCCGTAGTATAGTAAATGAGTTGCACATGTAAATAGGAGTCCCAAGTTGCTACTGCTCTACGCGTTCTCTTTATTCATGAGTGCCCTCCTGTTGTTTTGGATGGAACCCATGTTTGCCAAAATGATCTTGCCCCACTTAGGGGGTTCACCTTCAGTTTGGAATACATGCATCGTCTTTTATCAGACCCTTTTACTTTTAGGCTATTTCTATGCTCATGCCACAACCAAATGGTTTGGATTACGCTGGCAAGCGGTCCTGCATGCGCTCCTCCTTTTGCTAGTCTTCATCACTTTGCCTGTTGATGTGGCAAAGGACTGGACTCCGCCAATATCTTCAAATCCGGTTCTCTGGTTATTTCTATTGCTTCTAATCTCGGTAGGATTACCTTTCTTCACTCTCTCAGCCACTGCCCCTCTACTTCAGAAGTGGTTCGCATTCACGGTCCACCCTTCAGCAAAAGATCCCTACTTCTTGTACAGCGCCAGCAACCTGGGGAGCCTAATTGGTCTCCTTGGCTACCCACTCCTGATAGAGGCTTATCTTTCCCTTTCCTTACAGGCAATGAGTTGGTCCGTTTCATATATCCTTCTGGGGGGAATGATCTCAGCCTGTGCGATCATGGCATTAAAATCTTCACGGATCGGGATGAGGCATCTGAATTCTGAGACGATAGATGCATCTCTCGGGCTTAAGGCAACACAACGAATCCGTTGGGTCCTATTGGCTTTTGTTCCTTCAAGTCTCCTCTTAGGTGTGACGAATTACATCACCACCGATATTGCCCAAGTCCCTCTCCTCTGGATCATCCCTTTGGCCATTTACTTGATCTCATTCGTCCTCGTCTTTTCTCCAAAGCCTGTTATCCCCCACGGGATCATGGTACGGGTGCAACCCTTTCTCTTAGTGCCCCTGGCGATCCTTTTTTATTGGGGCTTCACCAAAATAGTGGCATGGCCTTTTATCCCATTTCATCTTCTTGTTTTTTTTGTAACCGCAATGGTTTGCCATGGTGAAATCGCTCACAGCCGTCCATCGACCTTCCATCTTACAGAATATTATCTCTGGATCTCTGTTGGAGGTGTTCTAGGTGGGGGGTTTAATACTCTGGTGGCACCACAGGTGTTCAATTCGTTTGCGGAATATCCACTCATGATTGCAATCGCCTGCCTACTCCGGCCATCTCTGGAGTCTGATCAGCGCCTGTACAAAAGATGGTTCGATCTAGGGCTGCCACTGGCCAGTCTCATTCTATTTAGCCTTTCTAAGATAGGGATGAGATATTTTGTTCAGGGGAGAGATACCCTGGGAATACTGGAACTGATTGTCTTCATTCTCATCTCATGCATTGTAGGTGTTGTCTGCTTCAGCTTCCGGTACCGACCGATGCGTTTTGGATTTGGCATAGGGGCGATCCTGTTGGTTGGTTTTCTTTCGACTGGAGAGCAAGAACAAATACTCTACAAGGAACGCAACTTTTTTGGTATCCATAAGGTCGTTCATGACCCCAAGGGAGACTATCACCTTCTCTTCCACGGAACAACGCTCCATGGGGCACAGAGCCTTAACCCCGTGAGGATCCACGAACCTTTAGCCTATTATTATCCCACGGGTCCGCTCGGACAGGTCCTCGGCATCTTTCCTAAGAACTCGGATCATGCCCAAGTGGCAGTCATCGGTCTCGGGACAGGTTCAGCCGCAAGTTATGCCAAGCCTGGACAGCACTGGACTTTTTATGAAATCGATCCTGCGGTGGAACGGATTGCCAAAGAGTCCCGGTACTTCACATTCCTGAAGGATTGTCCGGCTAAAACAAGTATCGTCCTTGGAGATGCCCGGTTATCACTGGCGAATGCAACTGATCATTCATACGACCTTATTATTCTGGATGCTTTCAGCTCAGACGCCATTCCGATACATCTTTTGACATGGGAGGCCTTAAAGCTCTATCTAGCCAAACTTTCCGAAAGCGGGGTTATGGTTTTCCACATCAGTAACAGGTACCTGGATCTCAAACCAATCCTCGGTAATTTGGCACATGATTTAGATCTTGCAGGCTTCGTTCAGGATGATATGGAATTGAGTGAGGCTGAAAAGAAAGCAAAGAAAGCACCTTCGACCTGGGCCGTCATGGCCCGCCATCCCTCTGATTTGAGTCAATTGGCAGCGGACCATCGCTGGAAGCCTTTATCAAGTTCGCCCGGGGCAAGAGTCTGGACCGATGATTTTTCAAATATCGTTAGCGTGTTCAAATGGTCTCTTCCCAGAATCAAAAAGTGAAAAAGGAAAGGGACCAAATCAGATTAGCGGTGGCAGGCTACCCAGTGGCCAAACTCAGTCTCAACAAGCCCGGGTACTTTAGTGGAACATTGATCCGTCCTATCCCTGCATCGTGGATGGAAACGGCATCCTAAAGGTGGCTGGATTGGACTGGGCACATCCCCTTCTAAGATAATTCGCTTTCTGTTAAGTGTGGGGTCTGGAACTGGATTGGCGGAAAGCAAAGCGCGGGTATAGGGATGTTGCGGATTGCCGTAGAGATCTCTTTTCTGAGCTAACTCCACGATACGGCCCAAATACATGACGGCCACACGGTTGCTGATATGTTTTACAACGGAAAGATCGTGAGCGATAAAAAGGTAGGCAAGGTGAAACTCTTGCTGAAGATCCTCCAGAAGGTTAAGCACCTGGGCTTGAATGGAGACGTCCAGGGCAGACACAGGTTCATCGGCGATGATCAGCTTTGGGTTCAAGGCCAAGGCACGAGCAATGGCAATCCGTTGACGCTGGCCTCCGCTGAATTCATGGGGATAACGATTGATATGTTCTGACCGCAGGCCAACAACCTCCATCAGTTTGAGGACTCGATCTCTCTGTTCTTTCTTATTTCCAACATGGTGGACAACCAGGGGCTCCCCAATAATTGAGCCCACCGTCCTTCTCGGATTCAACGAGGAGTATGGATCCTGAAAGATAATCTGCATCTCTCTTCGGAGTTGACGAATACGTTTAGAATCATAGAGACCAATATCCTCGCCTTCGAAAAGGATCTGTCCCGTTGTAGGTTCCTCCAGGCGAAGAATTAATCGGCCCAAAGTGGACTTCCCACACCCTGACTCGCCAACTAAGCCTAAGGTCTCTCCTTTTTGAATAAAAAGGTCCACCCCATCCACTGCCTGGACATAGACCTCTTCTCGTAAGAAGAGGTGACTGTGAATCGGGAAATATTTTTTTAAACCTTTGACTTCGACAAGATTGCCATCAGCGCTCATTTCAAAAGTCCTTCAATCGGGCAGCACGTCCTATGATTCATACAACCAGCAGCGCACAAAGTGTCCGGAATCGTTCTCCCTGAGAGGAGGCTCTTCTCCAGCACACGGATGAAAGGCATATTTACAGCGTTCAAGAAATTTGCATCCCTTCGGAAGATCTAAAAGTGAAGGGACTAAACCGGGAATCGCCTCCAGTCTCTCTTTTTTCGTATCCTCCCTATCCACCCGTGGAATCGAGTTCAGTAATCCCTGGGTGTATGGATGCCTCGGGTTCACGAAGATCGAACGTACATCGGCGTATTCAAAAATTCGGCCGGCATACATCACCATTACGTTCCGGGCTGTCTCGGCGATCACTCCAAGGTTATGGGTGATCAGGATGAGAGACATGGCCTTCTCTTGTTTTAAATGAGTTATCAGTTCCAAAATCTGAGCTTGAATGGTCACATCGAGTGCTGTGGTGGGTTCATCGGCGATCATCAGCTTGGGACTGCAAGCCATGGCCATGGCAATCATCGCACGTTGACGCATACCGCCGCTCAAATGGTGGGGATATTCCTTGACCCGGCGCTCTGGCGATGGAATCCCAACCCTCTTGAGCATTTCGATGGATCGTTCCCGGGCTTCTTTCCGTGAAATTCTCTCATGCAATCGCAGAATTTCAGAGATCTGATCTCCCACTTGAAACACCGGATTCAGGCAGGTCATGGGTTCTTGAAAGATCATTGAAATGGAGCGGCCCCGGATCTTCCTCATCTCAGCCTCGGAGAGCGCGAGCAGATCAGTCCCTTCGAAGTAGATTTCACCTTTGACGATCTTGCCGGGGGGAGAAGGGATGAGCCTCAAGATGGAGAGTGCCGTGACACTTTTGCCACATCCAGACTCGCCGACGATGCCTAGGGTTTCGCCTTCCCTCAAGTCCAGGTCAATTCCATCGACAGCCTTCAACACACCTTCGTCTAGAAAGAAGTAGGTGTGAAGGTTTCGGATCTTTAATAAATGATGATTTTCACCGCTCATAAAGGCCTTTTCTTTGTTGAACTATTCCATAAAGCATTAGGGATTTCAAGATTTTAAATGCGGCCTCTCGTCGTTTCAAATTCTTGACAAGCCCACCTCTGTGACGTAATATGGTTACGCTTTGAATCATGTTGGCGGAGCGGTCCATTGAAAATCAAAGTGATCATACCAGTCAGTACAAACAAATGGGACGAGAATGTGGAGTCCGATTACAAGAGGCTCAAGCGCCCTGAAACGTCAATCGATATCATTCATCTGAAGCACGGTCCAGAGGCCATCCAGTCCGAATATGATGAGGCCAATGTAACGCCCTTCATCCTTGAAGAGGTCAACCTCTCGGTCCGACAAGCATATGATGCGATCATCATCTACTGCTTTTCTGATCCAGCCCTACCTGCTTCACGGGAAATCTCAACGATTCCCGTACTGAGTATTGGAGAGTCTTCCCAGCTCTTTGCCATGGCCCTGGCCGATCGAATTGGCATATTGGCCACTGTTGACCAGACCATTCCGAAGCTCCGACGAAAGTTGGCGGCCAAGGGGATCTCGAGTCGTTTTCCTTCGATCCATGCCCTTAATATCCCTGTCCTGGATTATGATCATCCGGAGAAGGTCATGGATCAAGCTCTCCAAGTGGCAAACCTCATGGTGAATCAGGACAAGGTAGAGGCCCTCATATTGGGGTGTGGCTCTCTTTTCGATATAAAGGAGCGAGTGGAAGAAGATCTTTCCCTCCCAGTGGTGGCACCTGGAGAGGTGGCGCTGAAGCATGCGGAAATGCTGGTTGAATTGCGGCTTTCCCACAGCAAAAAGTCCTTTATGATGCCCTTGCCGGTAAAGATTCATTAATCCGGAATATGTGATGAACTCCCTGGACCGTTCAAAAATTGAAAGCGCTGTCATCCAGATGTTTAAGGTGAACATGGGCGTTAAGCCTGGAGAGAAGATTTTAATCCTCTCAGATGTTCCGACAAAAAGAGAGTGGAAGGATAAGAATCAGAGTGAAATCTCCAAGATGCTTTCTGAAACTCTATTGGGCAAAACAGTTGCCGAGATCGTTCGTGATTCTTTTTCTGCATGCCAGGTGGACTTCTACCCCTATTTTAGCTTGGGAAGGTCGGGGGTGGAGCCTCCAAAAGGCATGGCTCAAACCATGAAAAAATATCAAGTCATCGTAGCCATTAACTCCTTCTCCCTTACGCACACAGAAGCCCGCGAGGAAGCATCGAAGGCTATGGCCAGAGTGGCAACCATGAGGGGTGCGATCCCTGAGATGTTTTATCCGGATGGTCCTATTTCCGTTGATTATCTGGAGGTGGAAAGGGAAACGAAATTTATCGCAGGCTTCCTCACTCGAGCAAGGGAGGCCAAAGTAGTCTCAGACTCAGGAACAAACCTTATGTTTAGTCTGAAAAGCCGAAAGGGAGGGGAGGATACTGGAATTTACGTGAAACCAGGAAAGTGGGGCAATCTACCGGCCGGGGAAGCCTATATTGCACCCGTGGAAGGAACTGCTGAAGGAGAGTTGGTTGTTGAGAAAGGATGGTTTCCAAATCTGATAGAAGATATGACGATCATCTTCAGAAACGGTGAGGTTCAGCAGATTCGAGGAGGGGGAGAGGTCAACCGAATGCTCAGTCAAATCCTAAACCTTGAATCCCAAAAAAAGAGAAAGCGCTGCAACCTGGCAGAACTGGGAATTGGAACAAATCCAAAAGCCCGCCGAACCGATATCACCATCGAGGCTGAGAAGATCAAAGGAACGATCCATATTGGGATTGGAGACAATTCTCATATGGGTGGAAAGGTGGCTGCCGATTACCATCAAGATTTTGTCGTCCCCCGACCTGATCTCTATTTAGATGGTGAAAAGAAGATGGACAAAGGAACATGGACTAAATAAGAGGAGGATGCAGATGGAACTATCCATTGGAACAGAGGTGAGAGAAGAATACCTGAGCTGGGAGGTGGGGGACAGTGCTCGAAAACTTGTTGAAGGGGTCATGCTCACCAAACCAGGAGAGAACGTGGTCATCACTGCAGACACCTCCAGCGACATGAGGGTTGTCCAAGCTACTGCTACTGCTGCCTATGCTGCTGGAGCAATTCCCACCGTCGTTCTTTATCCCACTCAGAAAACAGCCGTGATGGAACCCCCTCCCCCTGTGGCAGGAGCTATTCGACAGGCAGACGTATGGATCGAGTATGCCGTGGCCTACCTCCTACATACCCAGGCTTACAAAGAAGCTTTGAAGAATGGAGCACGATACATCTGCCTCACAGGGATGGATGCCATGATGATGGTCAAAACCATTGGAAGGGTCCAATATGATAAACTTCTCAAGATGGGCAGATTGCTCTGTGAGATCGTCCAAAAGGCGGATAAAGTGGAAGTCTACAGCCCAGCAGGAACGAATCTGACCGCTTTCAATGAGGGAAGAAGAACTCGCCAATCGGGCAAATTGGCCGACACCAAAGGAGAACCCATCATGCTGGGAGGCCAGATCTCCTGGTGTCCAATGGAAGAGACCATCAACGGAAAGCTTGTCTTCGACGGAGCCCTATGGCCCCCAGCCGAATTGGGGAAGATCAAAGATCCGGTTGAACTGACCATTAAGAATGGAGCGATAACAGAAGTGAAAGGAGGTGTTGAAGCAAAGATCTTTGAACAGTGGCTGGCCCATTTCAACGATCCCAATATGTACCGGATTGCCCACTATTCTCTGGGATTCAATCCTGGTGTGATCCAGCCTACGGGTAGGATTGTTGAAGATGAACGGGTTTTCGGCTGCATTGAAATGGGAATAGGAAGTCAGGGGGCCCAGATCATGGGGAAGACCTGGTCAGCAGCCTCCCATACGGATGGAGTCGTTTTGAACCCTACAATTCTATTGGATGGGGTTGCAATGGAACAAGACGGAGTCTATCAGCTCGAAGCCCTGAGAGAAGTCTGCCGAGAGCTTGGGATTGCTGGCTATTGAGTTTCGGGTTCCAAATCTCTTAGAAAGGAGGATTCTATGAAAAGAGGCGGCATATTTTTGGTTTTGGTGACGATGTTATCTCTTTTGTGGACAACAGGGGGTGGCACCTCTTATGCCCAGACAGGTGAGGTCCTGCGGGTAGCTTTCACTTCCGATGCGCGTTCTCTTGATCCAGGCATTACCACCCGCGACTACACAGGATATGCAGTCATCGGAGGGTTATACGACTTCTTAGTACAGTATGATATTAAACCTAACAAGGATGGGACGTTCACCACGGATACAACCAAGGTGGTGCCTATGCTGGCCGAACGTTGGGAGCACAACCAGGACATGTCCGATTGGACATTCTATCTAAGAAAAGATGTCAAGTTCCATAGTGGACGACCTGTGAATGCCCAGGCAGTGAAGTATACCTTTGTCCGGTATATTAGGATAAAATCGGCAGCCAATACTGTCCTTTGGCTCGCAAAGGTTACCGAGCCCGGGATAGAAGTCTTGGATGATTACACGATCAAATTTAAATTGCAGGGTCCCAACCCTCTGCTCCTCGATTATGTTCAGATGTTAAACCTTGGAATTCAAGACCCAGAGGCCATCGAGGCCCATGGTGGGGTCACCCCTGAAAAGCCGAGTGATTGGGTGTCGAAAAACGACGTTGGTTCTGGTCCCTTCAAACTGGTGTCATGGAATTCGGGAGTGGAGATCATCTTAGAGCGGAATGAGGACTACTGGGGCCCCAAGGCGAAGTCAAAGAGAGTAATATATAAGATCATACCAGAGAATTCCACCCGTGAGATGCTTTTGAGCAAAGGGGAACTCGACATCATGTGGCTTACACCCTCAAAAGATTATGCGATGCTCAACAAGACGAAAAACTTGAAGGTCATGGGGTCGCCGAGCATCAATACGACCTATATTGATATAAACCGAAACAACCCTCCATTTGACAACATCCTCGTAAGGAAGGCCCTTTGCTACTCTTTTCCCTACGAAGCCGTAATCAAAAATATTTTTTACGGAAGGGCTGTTCAGATGACCAGTCCTGTTCCAAAAGGAGCGCCTAGCCATACCAGTGAATATTTTACCTTGAAGCAAGATCTGAAAAAGGCGAAGGAACTTCTGAAAGAGGCCGGTTATCCAGACGGTTTTTCTTTTACCTTTCAGCTGGGTGAAGGCAGGATCGCTAACAGCAATGAGATCGCAGTCGCGTGGCAGGCGGAATTGAAAAAGATAGGGATCACCATGGATATTGATGTTCTTCCTCAGGCAGCGTTCCTTGAGAAACTGAATTCTAAGAAAATCCCGGTCTTCATGATCTCCTGGACTTCTTTTGTCACCGATCCTTTTTATCAACTCATGTTTCTACTCGGATCAAAGAGTTTCTGCAACTATGCGAACATCAAAGACGCAAACTTAGATGGGTGGATCGAAAAAGCGGTTCCCGAGGGGAACAGAGAAAAACGCTACGCTATCTCGAAGGAGATCCAAAAGTACGTAGCTGAACAGGCCCTCTGGATCTATATTCTCCAGCCCATCTTCGACACAGCCATGAACAAGAATGTGCAAGGATTCTGTTTCAATCCAGATGACCAGTTTCATGTCAAAACGGTCTATGTGGGGAAATAACCTCTCATCCCCCCTCTCCCCCCTTTTATAAAGGGGGGTGGGGGATTTTCTATTCCTAAGGTTTCTCAAGACCCATTACTGCTCCCATGAATATCTGGCGATACATCTTCCGTCGTATCCTCTCCTCAATCCCCACGATCTTCGGTGCCCTGGTGGTCATGTTTATTCTGACCCGAATTCTTCCGGGAGACCCTGCTTTAATGGTCCTTGGTCCAGCTCATGCCTCTCCGGAAAACATCGAAAATATGCGCCGACTCATGGGATTGGATCACTCCATTCCTGTCCAGTTTATTCGATATTTAGGACAACTGGTAAAAGGAGACCTTGGATTCTCCTGGCACGCTGGCAATCCAGTGAGCCAAGAACTGATCACGAGGTTTCCTGCCACCTTCGAGCTAACCACTTTTTCCCTGATCCTCATGGTTCTCTTCGGCCTTCCATTAGGAGTCATCGCGGGTTATTACCGGAATAAAGCTCCGGATAATATCATTAACGGAGTCACCGTCATGGGGATCTCCATGCCCACATTCTGGCTCGGGCTACTGCTCATCTACATATTCTTCTACAAACTGGGAATAGCCCCACCTCCTATGGGAAGACTTTCGTCAGAGGTGAATGTTCCACCCGTGGTCACAGGATTGCTTCTGATCGATACCTTGTTGAATAGAAATTTTCCTTCTTTCCTAAGCGCCCTTCAACAACTGATCCTGCCTGGGATCACGTTGGCCTTTTTCAATCTGGCCATCATTGTGCGGACTTTAAAAGGAGACATCATTGAAACGCTCAGAGAAGATTTCATTCGAACAGCCCGGGCAATGGGTATCGGCCAAAAAAAAATTCTATTCAAGCATGCCTTAAGAAATGCCCTGCTCCCCACAATCACCATGATAGGGACTATTTATGGCTTCTTGTTAGGTGGAGCCGTCCTCACCGAAATCGTCTTTTCCTGGCCCGGGCTTGGAACGTATGCCGTCGAATCCATTCAATGGCTTGACTATGCAGGGCTTCAAGGATTTATCATCTTCTATATTCTTATTTTTATGATGGTTAATTTATTCGTCGATATTTCTTACAGGCTGATCGATCCGAGGGTCCAATTGGATTGATCTGAAATAACAAGATGAAAAACATAAAGCCCCGCGATACAGAGTCACTTCGCTACAAACTCCATCTCTTCATCAGAAGTAAACTTGCTTTGCTAGGGTTGATGATTCTCATCTTCATATTCGGATTAGTCATTTTTGGCCCATCCCTCTCTCCCTATGATCCTTTAGGGATTGATTTCTCCGTCAAACTCAATCCCCCCTCGTCAGAACACTTACTCGGCACTGACAATTATGGAAGGGATCTCATGAGCCGTATCTTCAGTGGAGCCCGCTATACCTTATTGGCCGCCTTTATCTCTGTTTTGATTGGCTTGGCTTTAGGAGCGCCACTGGGTGTAATCTCCGGATTTTTTGGGAAAATGACAGATTTAATTCTGATGCGAACCATGGACATCCTCCTCGCCTTTCCTCCTTTGATTCTTGCCATGGCTATTGTTTCAGGCTTAGGGCCGTCCCTGGTGAATGCCTCCATTGCCATTGGAATATCCTATATCCCTCACTTTGCCAGACTCATCCGCAGCCGGGCTATCAATGTCAAGAGGATGGATTACGTTGAGGCAGCCATTTCCATTGGATCACCAAAAATCCGCATTCTGCTCCTCGATGTCTTTCCAAATTGCTTAACCCCTTTGATTGTGCAGGCGACTGTCTATACCGGTTACGGCATCCTCTGGGTGGCAGGCCTGAGCTTCATCGGACTGGGCGCAAAGCTCCCGACCCCTGAATGGGGACTCATGATTGCTGAAGGCCGCCAATATATCGTCAGCGGCGAATGGTGGGTGACCATCTTCCCAGGGATCTTCATTATGTTGGGAGTAACTGGCTTTACACTCATCGGTGATGGTCTTCGCGAAGTTCTCAATCCTAAGCTCAGAGTCCAGTAAATGTTATAGAAGCAAAGGAGAACTTATGAGGAAGAAAAGGAGTATGCTTGTTTTCATTCTCTTTTTTGTCGTCTCGTTTTCTTGCGGGTTCGCTCTGGGGGAGACGAAACCCCTCGGGTTTGCTATCCCCTTCCCGGATTTAATGTTTACCCAATCCCTCTCCAGAGAAGAACAGAATTACCTTGGAATTCCTCCCAAAAAGGTCTTCTCCATCAGAGAGATCACCGGGAATCTGATCCTGGTTGAATTTCTTAGTACATACTGCATCAACTGTCAGAGACAGGCTCCCATTTTCAATGAAGTCTACTCATCGATTGAGACAGATTCCAGATTGAAGGGAAAGGTGAAGATGATTGGAATTGCCGCCGGGAACAATCTTAACGAAGTTCAAATTTTTAAGAAGGCATATAACATCCCCTACCCTATTCTTAGTGATGCAAGATTTGATGCCCATACAGCCGTCGGAAGCCCTCGAACTCCTTTTTCAATTTGGGTGAGAAGAGATGCTCAGGGGAATTCCGTTGTGGTGAGTACCCATTTGGGTTTGATCGATTCGGCAAAGAGCGCTCTGGACGAGACAAGAGCGGTTCTCCAATATAATCTCGCCCTTTTAAGAGCAAGAAAAGGGGCGATTTATGAAGGGGATGCATTAAAACCTCCCATCCCCGAAGAAGAACTGGTGTTGAAGGCAAGGGCGGGAATGGAGGCATCCGGAGGGAAGGTCCTTCAGATTGAAAAGATTTTACTAAAGGATGGAGACTGGATTTATGCTGGAAAGGTCGATTTTGGGACGCACCAGAAGAATCTCTTTTCAAAATTGGCAAGCAGGCGGGCCGTCTGTGACATCTGCCATGATACCTTCTTCATCTATACCTTCGACTCTGAGGGGAAGGTAATCGATATCGTCCCCGTTGAGCTCACAAAAACCGGAAATCTCAAATGGACTGAGGAAGATATTAAAAAGTTGAAAAGCCGCACCATAGGAAAATCCATTCTCAAACCCTTCTCTTTCGATCCTGCTGTGGACTCCGTTTCAGGGGCAACCATCACTGCAGCCCTGGTTTTTGACAGTCTGGATAAGGCCAAAGCGATCTTTGAGAAGCTGAAGAAGGAAGGATATGTTAAGTAATCTCCCTCTGTCCCCCTTTAGGAAAGGGGGAGTTGCATATCTCCCTTTCCTTTCTGCCTTCGTCTTTCTTGTGTACCCCACGTCTCTCTTCTCATCTAGCCTGTATAAGTTCCATCAGGTAGCCATGGGAACAGTGGTTGAAATTACCCTTATGGGCGAAAATGAAGAATCGGCCAAAAAGGCTGCTCTCCAGGCTTTTCAAGAAATCAAGAGGATTGAATATTTCATGAGCCCCTGGATCGAATCGAGCGATGTGAACCGCATCAACCGATCTGCTGGGAACGATGGAGTGAAGGTTTCTCCAGAGACGATTGAAGTCATCAAGAGGGCCCAGGAGGTCTCGAAACTTTCAGGGGGTGGATTTGATATCACCGTTGGTCCTCTCGTTCAACTCTGGAAAAAAGCGAGGGAGAAAGGTACGCCTCCTGATATGGAGGAGGTTAAAGAAAATCTGAACTTAGTTAATTTCCGAAATCTTAAGATTCATTATGAAGGAAAAGTATCGCTAAGAAAGAAAGGTATGAATATCGACCTCGGGGGAATTGCCAAAGGTTATGCAGTGGATAGAGCCTTTGAGCTTTTGAAAGGCCTTGGATATAGAAATTTGGTTGTGAATGCAGGGGGAGATTTAAGAGTGGGAGATTCCAAACCCGAGGGACCCTGGACCGTTGGAGTTCAGCATCCAAGAAGCCCTGAAAAGATCATGGCGCGCATTTCGGTATCGGATACAGCCGTGGCCACTTCCGGAGATTACGAAAAATTCTTCATCCATCAGGGCAAAAGGTATCATCATATTCTAAATCCGAAAAACGGTTTTCCTGCAGAGGGGTGCCAGAGTGTCACCGTTCTCCACAAAGAAGGGACAACGGCGGATGTTCTTGCCACCGCCATCTTCGTCCTTGGCCCCGAGAAAGGATATGCTCTCTGTCAAAGACTTGAAGGCGTGGAGTGCCTTATCGTGGATAGAGAAGGAAACATTACCCTCTCCCCCGGCCTCAAAAGGCGAATCTCCTCTGTTCCTTAATAGACTCGAATAAAGCGAATAACAACTTATTCGATGTTATTCGTTATCATTCGGGCAATTCGTTAGGATTCTTTCTCTTGACAGGGAACAACAGATATCCTATCTTTACATACAAATAGTGTGTAACTTGGAGGTATAACTATGGTGAGGATTAATACTGTGTTTCAAGAGGATATTCTTGAAGAGATCGACCGGATCGCAAAGGAGAAGGGTAAGAGCAGGAGTCGACTATTAAGGGATGCGGCCCAAAGTTACATAAAACAATACCAAATCCAGAAAGCGGAGGAGATGAAAAGGAAGAAGATAAAAACTTCAATAGAGGTGCAAGACCGAATCCGACAGAAATCAGGAAAATGGGACCCCGTTTCTGAATTAAGAAAGTGGAGAGATAGACGTCCATGAAGGAATTTGTCTTAGACACCTCTGTTGTACTGAAATGGTTTAGTGCGTTCGGAGAAAGCGATCTCAGTCAAGCCCTCCGGTTAAGAAAAGAAATGTTGGAAGGAACAGTTGTTTTCGTTGTGCCGGAGTTGCTGTTTTATGAAATGGCCAATGCGCTCCGCTATAACCCAAATTTATCAGCAAAAGATGTGAATGACGCCCTCGACTCAATACTCGATGTAGGATTTGAAGTAAGAAGGGTGGACAAGAAAACCATGCAGGATGCGATCAACATCGCTTTCAAACATAACATCACCATCTATGACGCCTATTTCATCGCATTATCACGAGCAGAAGGAAAACCATTAATAACGGCAGATTACAAATTAACCGAGCGTGTGAAGACGATCAAGGGAATCATTAAGCTTCTGGACATTTAGTTTTCAGAATCACCCTCATTTCCGACGCGCCTGATTCAAGATTTCTAGTGGATGTTATCGACCCCCACTTTCTCCAATCTTCCTTCCTCTTGTTTTTCAATTTCTCCCCTTCTATGCAACATTTCGAGTGATAATAACCGGGACAAATGAAGGGCTTTGATTTGTTTTTCATACCGAAGCCTTTTGGAAATAGCACATCTTGGCAAGATATCCTCGCTTTTAAGGAGGCCCAAACACCTCCAACATATTGGACGGTTGCCTCATTGACTTCTTCCTGTAGCCATCAGATCCGTATGAACCTTTTCCATGCAATCTTTCGGATGGAAAGCCTCAATTATTGAATTGTCATTGACAAGAAGCAGTCGAATGCGTAGGATTTTTACAAATAACAAATTGCAGTATAATAATTGTTGGCATCTGAATAAAAGGACACAATATGAAACAATGGTATGAAGAGTTGTTTGAAAACTACGGAATAAAATATGATAAGGAAAGTTTCGCACAAGGAACCATCGGAGAGTGTGATTTTATTGAAAAAGAAATCGAATATGACAAAGCTACACGAATTCTGGATATAGGATGCGGCACTGGCAGACATTCCATTGAATTAGCCAAGAGAGGATATACTGTTGTCGGAATTGATTTATCAGAATCGCTTTTAAAAAGGGCAAAAGAAAAAGCATCTGGACGAAAGCTGCAAATCGTTTTTCAAAAACATGACGCGAGAAACCTTCCTTTTTTACATGAATTCAATTTAATCATCATGATATGCGAAGGCGCATTCCCGTTGATGGAAACTGACGAAATGAATTTTCAGATTCTCCAAAATGCTGCCAATGCCTTACTGCCAAAAGGGAAATTGATATTTACCACCTTAAACGGTTTGTTTCCTCTGTTTCATTCCGTCAAAGATTTCCTTGATTCAAAAACAAAAGAGGGGAATGCAAAATGCAATAGTCTTTCATTCGATCTGATGACTTTTCGAGAGCATAGCACTATACATGTTGAAGATGATCTTGGGAACAAAAAAGAACTGCAATGCAATGAAAGGTATTATGTGCCGTCCGAAATAACTTGGCTATTGAAGACTCTGAATTTCAAAACTGTCGATATTTATGGAGCGAAGCTTGGCGCTTTCAGTCGAAACGATAAATTATCAACCGAAGATTTTGAAATGCTGATAATAGCGGAAAAACAATGAAATGCTAACCAGCGGGTTGAGCGGTCGGCGGGATAAGCCCGCTTACCCTGACTGTTATGCTTGATTTCAATCGTAAATCTCCAGGTGATGTAGAGAGCATATGGTAATTCCTTGTAGGTGAAAGCTTCAGTGGGGATTTAAGATTCTGGTTTCTTGAAAGTCGAATATGAGAAAAAGGGACGTTAGACAAAAAAGTTGGTGGTTCAAAGAAAGCTTTTGGTGAGCAGTTTAAGTACGACACCATCAAGCACTATTTCCACCCCGGCCTCAGTTAGCCGTCTATCTTTTGGCTTTCCATGACCTCCAAAGGCTGCTGAAGAAATAATACTACCACAAGAGCAAAAAAAAGCATAAAATGCATGACGGACGAGATCAATAAAAGGGGGAGAGCCATGAATTTTTCCAAGATAATAAAAAAATCGGTTTTAAAGAAAATAGCGATTGGACTGCTCATCTTTTTTGCTGTCTTTACGATCGTCGGTTTCTTTGTCTTACCTCCTATCCTCAAATCAATATTGACCCAAAAACTCTCTGAAAACCTTCATCGTGAGGCCACGATAGAGGATATCAAATTCAATCCATATACCCTTTCTGTTACGGTCAAGAAACTGATGATCAAGGAACGTGACCGTTCAGAACCATTTGTCTCTTTTGACGAACTCTTAGTCAATCTACAGACGATTTCTGTCTATGAAAAGGGCCTCGTCTTAAAAGAGATAAGGTTAAAAGATCTCTATATTAAAGTTAATAGAAATCCTGATGAATCCTACAACTTCTCTGATCTCATGGAGAAAAAACCCTCCCCACCACCCAAAGAAGAAAAGGGGAAACCCTTCCGGTTCTCTCTTAATAACATCAGGATAGAGAACGGAAGCGTCGATTTTTGGGATGGACCTAAAAATACAAAGCATACCGTGAGGGAGCTAAATATCAATCTCCCCTTTGTTTCAAATATCCCTTACCATGTCGATACATTCAGTCAGCCCTCCTTTTCAGTAAAAATTAATGAGACACCCTACGCCCTTCAAGGTCAAACAAAACCTTTTAAAGATACCCTTGAGACAACTTTTGATATTCATTTTGAAAATTTAGACATTCCTTACTATCTCGCCTATATCCCCATAAAGTTGAATTTTAAAATTCTCTCAACCTATCTCGATACCCAGGTAAAGGTTTCGTTTCTTCAACCCCAAGGGGCCGAACGTTCCCTAACGGTTACGGGAGATCTTTCTTTAAAAAAGATAGCCCTTAACGACCAGAAGGGGACCCCTTTATTAAGACTCCCTGCGATCAATATCTCCATTGCTCCAACAAACCCGATCGCTAAAATCGTCCACTTAACAAAGGTCTCTGTTCAATCACCTGAACTTACTATCCGGCGAGATCAAACAGGAGCGCTAAACGCTTACCCTCTCCTCCAAGGAAAGGAAGAGAGCAAACCTACTCCTGAGAGGAAGGAAGATTCTTCACCCTTATCGATCGACGTGGATGAGGTGGAACTGTTAGGTGGGAAGATCTCATTTTCTGATCTTTCCAGGAAGGAGCCCTTTAAAACGGTTCTGAATCCCGTGGAGTTAAAAGTAAATAATTTCAGTAATGGCAAGGATAAAAAGGGAACCTATTTGTTTGCGCTGAGAACAGAAGCCAAAGAGAGCATTAAGCTTGACGGGAACTTCTCGGTAGAACCGCTTCAATCGGAGGGCAAGGTAGAAATCAAAGCCATCCCTTTTAAGAAATATTCTCCTTACTACAAGGAAAATATCTTGTTCGACATTGAGGACGGCCGCCTTGATCTATCCACCCGATACAGATATGCAAAAGGAGGAAAGGGAGAGGAGATCGATCTATTGGGATTAGCCGTCATCCTCAGCTCTCTCCGCTTTAAGAAACCAGAAGAGAACGAAGATTTCTTAAATATCCCCAATTTTTCGATCAAAGAAACGGATTTCTCTCTTTCAAAAAAGGAAATTAAAATTGGAGTCTTTTCCACCCAGAATGGTGAGCTTTCGGTTAAACGTTTGGCGAGCGGGGATATTAACCTCCTCAAGCTTATTCCTCCATCCACCCCCCAGCAGGAGCCCTCTAAGGAGGAGAAGAGTGCGGACAAGCCCTGGCTCATCCTGTTAAAGCAGATTTCTGTTGAGAATTAC
>Ga0209592_1000116_pt1 | contig 19512 bp, 22 predicted proteins | sample PPLLak2March2015_2_FD_187251 | JGI IMG/M metagenome (GOLD analysis project Ga0209592, IMG submission 187251) | Freshwater sediment microbial communities from Prairie Pothole Lake near Jamestown, North Dakota, USA - PPLs Lake P8 Core (3) Depth... | ecosystem: Environmental > Aquatic > Freshwater... | reverse complement strand
GAAGAGGACAGCAAAAAAAGAAAATTTGAATTTTTAAAAACTTTTGATTTCGAGAAGACCGTTGCCATCGGAAATGGAAATAATGACCAACTTATACTGAAAGAAGCCGCCCTCGGCATCGCTGTTTTAGGAGAGGAAGGAATGTCTGTCTTGGCGATGAAGAATGCGGACATCATTGTAAAGAATATTTCTGATGCCTTGGATCTTTTCTTGAAGCCAAAAAGACTCATTGCCACATTGAGGGAGTAAATCGGGAGATTGTTGTAATGAGTTCCCCGAGACAGATTTATTATGACCTTTTTTCAAAATTCTATGATTTTATCATCCGATTACATTCGCGGGATGTAGAGGGCTCGCTTAGAGGATTTATTATTGGGAAGGTAAATCTATCCAAAGGAGACAGGGCTTTAGACCTCTGCACCGGTACCGGTTCAGTAGCTGCGAAATTGGCCGTACAAGTCGGAGAAAATGGATTGGTAGTAGGTATTGATTTTTCACGAGGCATGCTTGAAAAAGCGAAAGAGAAGGCTTTTAGATTGAATTTCAAGCAACTGCACCTGGTCCAGGCCTATGCCGATCAGCTCCCTTTCAAAGACTCATCCTTCAGCGGCGTGACCTGCTCTCATGCTTTTTATGAATTGAAGGGAAAAGAAAGGACTATAGCCATTGATGAAGTCGCAAGGGTTCTAAGGACGGGTGGAAGATTCTGTCTGATGGAGCACGCAAAGCCTCGTAAACGAATTCCTCGTTTGCTCTTTTATGTCCGACTCTATTTTCTTGGCTCAAAGGATGCGAGAAAGTTTCTCGGAGAAGAAGAATCGATACTGGGGGAGCGTTTTATTAATATCGCGGGACAGATGAGTCCCACTGGGCAATCCAAACTGATATATGCAGAAAAAGGAGGATGAAACGAAATTGAAAATTCTGGACGATCTAATCGTGAGCTTATGGGGAAATGATTTTCAAGTTAAGAACGTTCATACGTGCGTCTTCTGGACTGCCGTTATGACGAAACATTGCGGTCTCTCCTCGACTTTCAGAGATGAAGGGCCTTCCCATGATCATGGCGTGAGGGATGTTGGGAACCTGACTCAAAAGACGGCATTGGAATTGGTTGAATATGCCAAATCGGAAAGTCTGCTGGAGGCGTCCATTGGAATGGCAACCATCAATTCACTGCTCGATATCGATGAATCAAAATGCATTGAAAAGAATGCCTTTGAGATAATTCTGGAAAAGGGTCAGGGGAAAAATGTAGCGATTGTGGGTCACTTTCCCTGGATTCCGAAATTGAGAGAGAAGGTAAAAAACTTTTGGGTTCTTGAGCAGAGGGTTAGGGAGGGTGACCTGCCAGCAAAGGAAGCCGATAGAATTTTGCCAGAATGTGATGTCGTAGGAATAACAGGGACCTCCTTCATCAATCATACATTGGAAGGTCTTCTTGCTCTCTGTAAAAAGGCTTTCGTTGTTTTGATCGGTCCTACTTCTCCTTTATCCCCTGTTCTATTTGAATATGGCATTGAAGCCGTTTGCGGGTCGAAGGTGGTTGTTGCAGAAAAGCTGATTCGATCTATCAGTGAAGGCGCCACCTTTAAAGAAGTTACCGGAGTGAAACTCCTGACACTAACTAAGACATAAAGGGGGTATGTAATGAACAGATGCCCCATAATTTCGGTCCTACAAATGGAGTTATAGATGCATTATCTCTATTATCCAGGGTGTACCCTTTATACCAAGGCAAAGAACTTCGATCGGACTGCTCGAAACTGCTCCCTTCTTTTCGGATTTGAATTAAAGGAACTCAACAATTGGGTCTGTTGTGGAGCGGCCTTCCCCTTAGCAACTGATAATCTGATGGCTCTGCTTCCACCAGCAAGGATTTTGGCCAATGCAAGGGAGGAGGGAACGACCCTCACTATTCTCTGCTCTGTGTGCTTCAATGTCATTAAGAGGACAAATCGGTTGCTTCAAAAGGATAGTGAAAAAAGAGATAAAATTAACAATTTCATCGAAAAGAACTATCAGGGCGATCTTCGAATCTTGCACTATCTGGAGTTACTAAAACAGGATATCGGGTTTTCTCAACTCAAAGAAAAGGTAAAGACACCGCTATTGGGGCTTAAGGCAGCCGCTTATTATGGATGCATGTTGCTTCGGCCATTTGAAGAAATGGGATTTGACGATAAAGAGAGACCAACCATATTTGAGGAGTTTCTGGCGACATTGGGTGCAGAGGCCATCGATTTTCCATTCAAAATCGAATGCTGTGGAAGCTTCCAATCCGTCGGTTCACCTGAAGTGGCCACGGAATGTGCCTATAAAATTCTCTCTTCTGCTATTAAAAGTGGAACAGAGGTGGTTGTTACTACTTGTCCCATGTGTGCCTTCAATCTCGATCATAAGCAGGCGGAAATCAAACAGAAATACCTTTATTTCAACGAAATTCCTGTTCTCTATTTCACTCAACTGCTCGGGATCGCCATGGGATTAGATTATCGAACCGTGGGATTTGAACAAAATGCCGTTGATCCTTTACCCCTACTAAAGGAGAAGGGTCTGCTGTAGACGAATGACATGGGGAGTTTTCTATGCAAGGAAACATGCCTTTCCAGTGCTCGAAATGCTGGAAAACATTAGAAAAACACGAATGTTACGAACACCAGGGTAAAGTATTTTGCGAAGATTGTTATATGGATATCCTATCTCCCCCGAAAGCCTGTGACCCATGGGCGGTCCATTCGGCCCAGACTTTTTTAAAAGGTAAGGACAAGCTTTCTACCTTGACAGCTTTGCAGCTCAAGATCGTCGACTACATCAGGGGAAGAGGAGAGGCCACGATAGAAGAGATGATCGAAAATCTTAAACTAACGGAGAAAGAAATAAGAAGAGAATTCGCTGTGCTGAGACACATGGAGATCGTGAAGGCAACTAAAAAGGGGGATAAGATTTTTTATATACTGTTTTAGAAACACTACCTCAAAGGGGTTTTTTTAAGATATGGCCGAGATCAGACAGAATCCCATCACGAAAGATTGGGTCATCATCGCCAGCGAGAGGACTAAAAGGCCTGATGATTTCAAAGAGCTTTCTTCCCACTCTCACCTATGCGAATATCGGCCTGATTGTCCTTTTTGCCCTGGGAATGAAAAGCTGACCCCGGAGGCTATTTTGGTTTATCCTGGCAGCATGGTTCAGGGCTGCCAATCGGAATGGAGCATTCGCGTCGTGGATAATAAATTCCCCGCACTCCTTCCACAGGGCACGGTAGAACGAAAGAGCATGGGACGATTCCATCTCAAAATGGATGGTTGCGGAAGGCATGAGGTCATCATTGAAAGCCCGAAGCACAATGCAACCATCGGCACACTTTCTGACCCGGAAGTAGAGATGATTCTCCGCGCCTGGCGTTCTCGTTTCCTGGAACTCGGCCAGGATGAACGTATCAGACTGATCACCCTCTTTCGTAACCATGGCCTCAAAGCAGGGACCTCCCTGGAGCACCCGCATTCACAGATTGTTGCCACGCCAGTGCTCTCCAGTCTGATTCGTCAGCGGATGGAAGAGGCCATGCGCCATTTGGACACGTATGGGACGTGCCTTTTTTGCGATCTTGTCCAGGAAGAACAAAGGCTCCAGGAAAGAGTTGTTTTAGAGAGCGAGTATTTTCTGGTTTTTGTCCCCTACGCTCCTCAGGCGACTTATGAGACATGGATTATCCCCAAAATCCATAAGCCTTCCTTCGGACTGATCGGTGACCCCGAGGTAATTGACTTGGCAAGGACCCTGAATCAAATCCTTGGCATCCTGTATCGAAGGCTGAATGACCCGGACTATAATCTGACCCTCAACACGCCCCCCATCCGAGAGGCGCGGCAGGAATGTTGCCACTGGCACATACGAATTCTCCCTCGCATGAGCTATTTATCAGGCTTTGAACTGGGTTCAGGAATTTACATTACTACGACTTATCCCGAAGAAGCCGCTCAATTTCTGCGAGAGGGTAAAGATTAAATGTTATGAGGTTCACTGGAGGTGTTGTGTAAAGATTCTATTTATCCGCCTACGCAGAAGACCACGGGCTTTCCCCATGGGGCTCCATTTAAAAGGTAATAAGGAGGGGCAATATGGAAAAAGGAGATATTTTTTATGTGGGTGATGAAAAATTTAATGAAGAAGTTCTCCAAGCCGGTCTTCCGGTTCTGGTGGATTTCTGGGCACCATGGTGTGGTCCCTGTTTATCTATTACACCGGTTGTTGAGGAATTGGCCAAAGAATACAGTGGGAGGATAAAGGTGGGAAAAATGAATGTGGATGAAAATCCCGGGACCCCTTCGACCTATGGGATTAAGGGTATTCCGACTCTTATTCTTTTCAAAGGAGGAAAGGCCATTAACCAGATTGTGGGAGCTGTCTCCAAGGCCCGATTAAAATCGATGATAGATGAGTCTATCAAATAGGAGGAGATAGAAAAATAGAAACAACAGCGATAAATCTAAAAGAAAAGGAATTGATACGTCTATTAACTATTTTTATGGATAAAGATAAGAAGGAGGCTCCACATTTTTTGCTGAAGGTAATAAAGCCCAAACTGAGGCCAAAGGGAAATCCAGCCCAGGATTTGCAGAAAGGGACTGGAATACAAAGATGAAATTTAGGGGATCGTTTTTTTAATTATTTTCCAAGAAAGGGGGAAAATCCTATGGAAGAGGTAACTATTAATTATGAAAAGATGAAATGGACGGATGCTCAGGGGTATCCAGAGGGCAGCAAAATCAAGATTCTTAGAGAGGGAGGACCTGGGGAAGGGAAGACCTTTTTACGAAAAATAAAAAGGGGATTTAAAATGGAAGGGCATAGCCATACCACAGTGGAACAGCATATTGTTCTAAAGGGTGGGTATGAGAGTGAAGGGAAAGTTTATAAGGCAGGGACTTATAGATTAATCCCCCAACATGAGACCCATGGCCCCTTTAAATCATCTCAAGGAGCGGTCATTCTGGTCATCTGGGATCCGGAGAAGGAGGTTATGCCCACAGATGCTGGAGAAATGAAGAAAGTGGTTCAAAAATTACCAAAAGAAGAAAAGATTAAGTTTCTGCAGGAAGTCGTGCCGGTGGTTTGTAAAGATCTCTCAGGTGATGAGGAATGTATCGATATGCTAAAAGAGGCTTTCGGTGAAACCTTTGTAAGAGAGATGATGAGGAGGTCTGAGGAAATAATAATAATTTGAAAATTACATAAAGCAACAGAAGAGGAGAAGATTAGGTCGAGATGAAAAGATCGAGCCCTATGCATTTGGAGGAGGAGAATAATAAACTTTTGAAGGAAATCGAAGAACTGGAGAGAGAAATTGAAGACATCAAAAAGAGGATTCCTCCTCATTCTGTCAAGTACGAGATCATTCAATTACTGGAGGAAAAAGAAGAAGAACTTACAAGAAAAAAATTGCTTTTGAAAACACGAAATGAAAGGGTAGTCAAATGACAGAGGAAATATTTAAGAAACCCAAATTGGGTGAAAAAATGATGAAGGGGATTGCTGCTTCCTCTGGGGTAGCCATGGGGAAGGTCTGCATCCATAAAGATATTTTTTCTCATGTCCCCACTTATGCCATCGAGGATAATCAAATTGGATTTGAGATTCAGAAACTTAAAAAAGCAATAGAAGAAGTTGAAGAAGCAATCCGGAGGGACCATGACAATATCAGAAGGCAGCTGGGATACGGGGGATATGGAGATGCCGAAATCTTCTCGACCCACCTTTCCATCTTAGAAGATTCCCATTTTTTATCAGAGGTTTTCGAAAAGATAGCAACCCAAAAAATGAATGGGGCGGCAGCTATCTCATCCCAGATACTGAAATATGAGGAAATCTTCTTAAAAATGGAGGATTCTTACTTTAGAGAACGTATTGTGGACATTCGGGATATTGGAAAAAGACTCCTGGAATCTCTGATGGGACCCCGGGAGTTCGATTGCCCTTTTGAGGAAGCCGTGATCATAGCTGGGATTGAATTAACACCCAAGGATACGGTTCAATTCAAAAGAGAGCGGGTATTGGCGTTTATTACAGAACAAGGGGGAAAGGAATCCCATGCCGCCATCCTCGCACGATCGATGGGAATTCCGGCAGTCTTAGGAATAGGAGGGTTGCTGTCGCGCATCGAGAGGGGGGATTTTTTAATCGTCGATGGAAATCTGGGTTTTGTCGTGATTAACCCTCCGGAAGAAGTGATTGAAGAATATCGCAGAAATCAGGATAAGATTAAAGCACATCGGAAAGATTTGGAGAACCTCATTACCTCTCCGGCAGAGACCCAAGACGGGCTTCGTTTCAAACTGATGGCCAACATTGGGAACATGATGGATCTGGAGTTTGCTATCCATTATCAAGCAGATGGGGTGGGACTCTTCAGGACGGAACTTCCTTTCATTATCGGGGACCATTTCCTCTCGGAGGAAGAACAATTCGAAATCTATAGGAGGGTCGTTGAGAGGATGAATCCGAGAGAGGTGACCATCCGAACCCTCGATTTTGGAGGAGATAAGTTTCTGGTATCCCTTCGTCCGGAAAGGAACCCGTTTTTAGGGTACCGTTCCACAAGGGCCTTTTTGAAAGAGAAAGAGATGTTGAAAATTCAGCTCAGAGCGATATTCAGGGCCAGCGCTTATGGGAAGGTAAAGATCCTCTTTCCCATGGTTTCAAGCATCGAAGAGGTGAGGCAACTCCAGGGGGTGGTTAGAGAAGTTGAAGGCGAGTTGATGAGCCAAAAAACCGATTTTTCAAAAGGGGTTCCCATTGGTGTCATGGTGGAAGTTCCTTCCTTAGCCATTATAGCGTTGAAATTGATGAAGGAGGTCGATTTTGTCAGCATTGGAACGAATGATCTGGTTCAGTTCACTCTGGCCGTGGATAGGGACAATGATTTAGTGAGTCACCTTTACCAGCCCCTCAATCCATCGATTCTATGGTTGATAAAAAATGTGGTTGATGCTGGGAATGCTTATGGCAAAAGTGTTTCCATCTGTGGGGAGATGGCTGGAGATCCAGCTTACTTTCCCTTGCTATTCGGCCTGGGTCTTAGAGAGTTCAGCGTGGTTCCTGTTGCAATCCTTGAGATAAAGGAGATTTCAAGGCTTGTAACCAAGGAGCAAGCGTCTCTTATTGCTAACAAGGCCCTGGGGATGGATTCGCCGCAAGAAATTGAACAGTTATTGGAGGGTTCCTATCCTTTAAAACACAGTTAGGTCTCGTCAGACCAAGAGGCCGAAATCATGAGATGCGAGATACGATTTTGAGAGAGAGGAGGAGCGATGAGTCAACACAGGGTCATTTTCTGGCCAGAGGGAAAAGCGGTGCCCGTTGAAGAAGGGAAGACCCTTCTTGAAGCCGCTGACATGGGAGGGATCCATATCAATAATCTTTGTGGTGGGCAAGGCGTATGCGGGCAATGCAAGGTCAAAATTATCAATGGGACTGTGGACAAAGATCTCAAGTCTATACCTCTTTTAAGCCTGGATGAGATTCAACAGGGGTATGTCCTGGCCTGCCAGACTCCAGTAAGAGATAACCTTGAAGTTGAAATTCCCTTGGAAGCTCGCCTTGAGGGAGAACAGATCCTCATGGAAGGCGAGACGTTGACATTCAGCATTCCAGAAGAAATAGAGAGGCCCGCACAGGAAGAAGCGGGGGTATCCTTTTATAGTCCCCTGACGATGAAGATGCATTTAAAACTGCCCTTCCCGACCTTAGAAGATAATTTATCAGACCTCGAACGTATCTATCGAGAGATCCAAAGAAAAGCCAATGTCGCAGACCCTGAGATCGAACTTAACAAAATCAGAGGTCTTGCGAGGATCCTAAGAAAAAATGAGATGAGAATTACCGTTACTTTAGGTAGGAAAAACAGTAAGTTTAAGATCATTCAGATAGAAGGAGGAGATACATTAAAGAGAAATTTCGGAATTGCCTTAGACATTGGAACAACCACAGTGGTGGCCCAATTGGTTGATATGAATTCGAAAGAAATCCTTGGGACGAAAGCCTCTCATAACAGACAGAGTCGATATGGGGAGGATGTCATATCGAGAATTGTTTATGCCTGTCATAGAAATGGAATGGAGCCACTCAATAAGGCAGTCATCGAAAACATTGGGGACCTCGTTAAAAGCCTTGCAAGAGAAAAGGGGGTTGATCTGAACGAGATCACAGCAGCCATGGCGGCTGGCAATACCACGATGACCCATCTCCTCCTGGGGATGGAGCCTTGTTTTATTCGTACAGAGCCTTATATCCCAACGGCCACGAGTTTCCCGGTGATGAAGGCTTCGGAGGTATGGATCCCTATCAATCCCGATGGGCTTTTCGTTTGCATGCCCTGCGTGAGTAGTTACGTCGGTGGGGACATTACTGCAGGCGTTCTGGCGTCGGGAATGGGTGATTCATCCCGATTATCCATGCTGATGGATTTCGGCACGAATGGCGAAATCGTTTTGGGAAATAATGAGTGGCTGGTTTGCTGCAGTGCCTCGGTGGGACCTGCTTTTGAAGGGGGAGGATTGAAATGCGGGATGAGGGCCACGAAAGGAGCGATCCAGACGGTTTCGATCTCAAACGGTGATGTCCATTACAACACCATAGGAGATGGAAAACCCAGAGGAATCTGCGGATCGGGGGTCATTGATATCATGTCTGAGCTTTTCAAAAATAAGTGGATTCAACCGGATGGAAAGTTCAATACAGAAAAAGACAATTCCAGGATCAGGCAGACGGAAGAAGGGAAAGAATTTGTCGTCGTCTGGGCGGATGAATCGGAAGGAGGAAATGATATTGCTATTACTGAGTGCGATATCGGCAATCTCATTAAATCAAAGGCTGCTGTCTTTGCTGCGGCGACTGTTCTTGCTAAAAGTGTGGGCGTTGACTTCAAAGATATCAACCAAATTTTCATCGCGGGTGGTTTCGGAAATTATCTCAATGTCGAAAAGGCCATTCTGATAGGTCTATTGCCTGATTTGCCACCCGGAAGGTTCCGGTTTATTGGAAATAGCTCTCTTGCAGGCGCAAGAATCGCACTGCTTTCCAACCATGCCTTTGAAAAAGCCCAGGAGATTGCAAAAAGGATGACTTACTTTGAACTATCTGTAAACCCGGACTTCATGAACGAGTTTATTGCGGCCTTGTTTTTACCCCATACGAATCAGAACCTTTTCCCTTCGTTAAGGGGTCTCATCTGAGACCGACCCATATCACGGAGGCACGGGTAGAAGGCGTAAAGGGTGAACGAGATTTTTTAGGAAGGTATAACTGATAGAAAGATGGTGCAATAGTTCTGTCTAGATGGGAGGAGCCTATGGGAAAACCAAGAGATCACCTCAAGAAATTATCAAAACTTTCCGAGAAGATTATGGCCCTCGGAGAATCGATCCATCAGGCGGAAAAAGATATGGAATCAACATGGGTGGATCAGATCGAGATGAGAGATCTAAGGAATGTAAAGCGTCGATTGAAAGAAGTAGAGGATGCCCTCTGTATGATGCAAGAGGAAGTGGGTCACATCGAGTCAAGCCATTGTAAGGAAGCCTAAAACAAATATGGGACCAAATCAAAATCCTGAGAAGAATACCAACGGTCCTTCAGCGATGGCCTTCTATTCAACTCTTCTGAATATTTTTGTGGCAGGGACAAAAGGCGTATTGGCATGGCTTTCGGGTAGCTCTGCCCTTCTGGCCGACACCATCCATGGATTCTCAGATACTTTTGCCAGCCTCCTGGTTCTTGCGGGGATCTGGTTATCGAAAAGAAAATCTAAGGCGTTTCCATGGGGCCTTTACAAAGTTGAAAATTTTGTCGCCCTGGTGAGTGCCGGTCTCATCTTCTTCGCGGGTTATGAAATCGTCCACTATGTCTTTAAGGCAGAAAAAACTTTAATCCTCAGTCATTTCTACCCTTCTCTCTTCGGTCTTTTAGCGATCATTTTAGTCATTGCCATTTTTTCGCGCTTTGAGGCAAAAAAGGCAAAAGCCTTCAACTCCCCCAGTCTTCGGGCAGATGCCTCTCACTGGTACTCGGATATCGCTTCGACGGCACTTGTTCTTCTCGCTCTTTTAGGAGCAAGAATTGGGTACCCTATCCTCGACCGCGTGGCCGCCCTCATCATGGTTGGAGTGATAGCGAAGGTCGGTTGGGATATCCTGAAAGATTCGATGAGAACTTTACTTGATGCATCGGTTGATCCGATCACCCTGGATCGTATCCGAAATGTTATTCGGCGCTTTTCACAAGTCAAAGAAATCAAATCCATTCAGGCCAGGAACTCAGGCAGGTTTGTTTTTGTCCGGACGGAGCTTGTCTTTGGCATTAGAAAATTGGCTCAGGCTCATCAACTTAGCGAAGAAATCGAGAGGTTGATCCTAAAAGAAATTCCTCAGGTGGATAAAGTAACCATCCATTACGAACCAGTGAAAAAGGATTTTCTCATCTACGCTCTCCCTATGGAAGAAAATAAACAGAGGCTCTCCGATCACTTCGGTGATGCCCCCTATTTTTACCTCCTTCGGATAAGCGCCGAGGGGCACATCGTTCAGGAGGAAAAAATCCTACGAAACCCTTATCTCGAAGAGGAAAAAGGGAAAGGAATCAAGGTGAGTGAATGGCTCCTTCAGAACGGAGTCGATACCGTTTATACCAGAAAGGCCTTTGATGGGAAAGGACCTTCCTATGTCTTTTCCAATGCAGACGTTGAGGTGATTATTACGGAGGATAAGACAATCGATGAAATCCGCCAAAAATTGACAGAACCAGAAATCAATTAATCGAATGAGGACAGCATGCAAACGACTCTGGATCAGATTTACGAGAATAAGAAAGCAACGGTGATCGATATTAAAGGAGGCCAAGGGATAAGGCAACGTCTCGGCCAGATGGGTATTCATCCTGGCGATACGATAACAATGTTGAGGTATGGGGCACTCCGAGGTCCTCTACTGATCGAGGTGCATAGCAGTCAGGTGGCTCTTGGAAGGGGGATCGCCTCCCGAATCATTGTGGAGGAAATGGAATGAAAATTGCTCTGGCTGGCCAGCCAAACTGTGGCAAGAGCACCATATTCAACCATATCGCTGGGTACAAAGCCATGACTTCCAATTTTCCGGGAACGACCGTTCGATACACTGAGACGAAAACCCACATCAATGGATATACGTGTAACTGCATTGACCTTCCTGGAACCTATTCGCTGGCCTCGTCAGACCCAGCCGAATTGGAAGCACGAAAGCATCTCCTTTCTGGAGAGGTAGATGTGATCATTAATGTAGTCGATGCCTCGCTGCTCTGCCGAAGTCTGGAACTGACACTTCAACTTTTAGATCTGGAAGTTCCCATGATCCTCTGCCTGAATATGATGGATGAGGCTCAGAGGAAAGGAATCCAGATTGATGCCCAAAAACTCTCAAACCTTCTCGGAGTCCAGGTTATTTCCACCATCGCTACAACCGGAAAAGGGCTGAAAGAGCTATTTATTGAAGTTTTAAGGGTCCGGGAGGAAAAGAGGATAGGGAAAACCCCAAAATTCAGCAAAGACATTGAAGAAATCGTAAGTCAATTGGACTCCATACTCACCTCTGAATGGCCAGTAAAAGAAAAGGTTCCCACTCGGTTTCTTTCCATAAAACTCCTTGAAAATGATGAGTTCTTCATTAATGAAACAAAGCGAAATAGTAACGCTATCAATCGAATAAGGCCCCTTCAGGAAAAGTTGGAGCAAATTCATGGCGCTCCATCGGATGAAGTGATTTCCTCTGAACGTCATGCCCTGACGATGAACCTATTTGAGAAGGTTTCCATTGTTATTCACCCTCCAAAGAAGGACATCCGCAACGCCATTGATCACTGGGTGATGCATAAATTCTTCGGCTATTTAATTCTGGTGGGTGTCTTCTATGGTTTTTTCAATTTCATCTTTGGAATTGGCGGATATATTGAAGAGCCCCTGATGGCGCTCTTTAACCAATGGATAGGAGGTCTTGAAGAATTATTTGGGAAAGAAAGTTTAGCCCTATTCCTTTCCAAAGGAGTCCTACAGGGAATTGCAGGAGGAATTGCCATTGTCCTCCCTTATCTTGTCCCCTTCCTCATCGGCCTCTCCATTCTGGAAGACATTGGATATCTGCCGAGGGTAGCTTTCCTGATGGATGTTTTTATGCACCGGATTGGTCTTCACGGCAAATCCACTATTCCATTTATTCTGGGGTATGGGTGCAGCGTTCCAGCTGTGATGGCCACAAGAATACTCGAATTTCCTCAACACAGGTTTATCGTCTCTATCCTGGCGACCATGATCCCTTGTGCGGCTCGAATCACAATCATCTTCGGCCTGGTTGCCTTTTTCATCAGCCCCAATGCCGCGCTGGCGATCTTTGCCCTTAACATTCTGGTCGTAGCTATCTCAGGGAAGATCCTCTCCACCCTCTATCCAGAACCCGGAAGTCTTGGATTGATTCTGGAAATCCCTGCCTACCAGTTACCCCCGCTGCAAAACACATTAAAGAAATCCTGGTACCGGATAAAGGAATTTATCGTTATCGCATGGCCCCTCCTCATTATCGGAAGTGCACTACTGGCCCTGATGGAATATGGCCAGGTAGACCTTTATTTCAATCGTTTTCTGTCTCCCCTCACTCACCTTTTAGACCTGCCGGTTTCTGTGGGGACGACCCTCATTTTTGGCTTATTAAGAAAAGAACTCTCATTGATCATGCTGACCCAGGCGCTGGGAACGACCCAGGTTCTTACGGTAATGACGAAAACCCAAATCATCGTCTTCACTGTGTTTGTCACCTTTTACATTCCCTGTTTGGCTACGATTGCAGCCCTTTGGAAAGAGATTGGAAAGAAAGGAGCTCTCTTAGCCATCCTTTTTACTTTATCTGTGGCCATCATTTTGGCTCTTGCCACCCGCGTCTTTTTTGGAATTATTCTCTGAATGAGTTTTTATGGATAGGAGGAAAAGAAACGTTCACCGGGAAGGAGGTGATTAGAATGGCAAATATCAAAAGCAAGGCGATGAGGGACAGTAGAGATGTCCATGATCTGACTTTCTATAAATTTGCCATTGAAAGTTTGCCTGTGGCAGTGATGACCGTTGATCCAGAATTGAGGATAACCGGTTTTAATTCCTCCGCAGAAGAAGTCACTGGATACTCAAAAGAGGAGACCATGGGCCAATACTGCGGTAAAATCCTAAATGGAGAATTGTGTAGGATCAATTGTCCCCTCCGAACGATACTCAACCACCGAGAGTCTGTTGTACGGACTGAGAGCACAATTTATAACAAATTTGGGGAAATTGTCCCCATCAGGCAACATGCTGCTGGGTTATTAGATGACGGTGGGAAACTTATCGGAGGGCTGGAGGCGTTTGTCGATATTTCTCATTCAAAATTGCTGGAGCGAGAGAAGGCCAATCTTATCTCTATGTTTGCCCATGATATGAAATCCCCTCTCATCAGCATTCAGGGTTTTGTCCTTCGTCTCCTGCAAAATGCCGTTGAGATAGACGAAGAAAGACGGAAAAAATATCTAAAAATCGTGAAACTCGAAGCAAGCAAATTAGAATCTTTGATCGATGGTTTTCTGGAGTATTCCCGTCTTCAAACCGGCAAATTGAACTTTAACTTTACGGCCACATCCTTAGATAAAGAGTTGATCGAGATTTACGAAACTTATCAAAATAAAGGTTCTCAAAAGGGTATTCAATTCGAGCTTCGAAATATGGAAACGTTACCGATTATTGAAGCCGATTCAAAATATCTACAGAGGGTGTTTTCAAATCTTCTGGATAATGCTTTGAAGCATTCGCGAGAAAAAGGCCTTATCACCATTACCACACAACACACTGATCAATACATTATGGTCAAGATCAAAGACAGAGGGACCGGTATAGATTCAAAGGACCTTCCCTATATTTTCGATCCTTTTTACCAGGGGTATGGTGAAAAGAGGGGAAAGGGGTACGGTTTGGGTCTGGCTGTTGTGAAAGCTATTGTAGACGGGCATGGAGGAAAGATTTTCGTAGAAAGTGAATTGGGAAAAGGGTCGGTGTTTACCGTTGTCTTGCCCAAGAGGAGAAAGTCAGAGGAAAAACTTTTTTTGAAGGGTTGAGAATGAGAGAAAGAGGATGGAAAATGAATTCATTTTAAAAGTTAGAAATTTGAATGTGAGGTTGGATCATCAAAGTATTATTGAGAATCTATCCTTTGAAGTGAAAAAAGGAGATGCCTTAACCATTTTGGGCCCCAATGGAGCAGGCAAGTCAGTTCTGCTGAAAACTCTGCTTGGGTTAATCCCCTATAAGGGGGAGATAGAATGGGCAAAAGCCATTAAGATTGGTTATGTCCCCCAGCGGCTACCTTTTATCAAAGATATCCCCTTAAACATAAGAGATTTTTTCAATTTAAAAGGATCCCCTGAAGAGGAGACACAGGCAACCTTAAACTCAGTGGGGTTTAGGGATGATTTTTCACGGAAGAAAATAGGTGATCTATCTTCAGGACAATTTCAAAGAGTATTAATAGCATGGGGGCTGGTGGGGAATCCGCAAGTTCTTCTTTTCGATGAACCGACGACTGGAGTCGATATCAGCGCAGAAGAGACCATTTACAATCTTTTGGCAAAGTTGAAAGAGGAGAGGGATTTGACCATTCTATTAGTGACCCACGATTTAAGTGTCGTTTATAAATTTTCTACCGATGTGATTTGCTTAAATAGACAACCGATCTGTTATGGCCCACCACAGGAGGTGTTGACTCCTGAAAGTTTACAAAGACTTTATGGCGGAGAAGTGAAATATTACCAACACAAACATTAGAGGCGTAATATGGATCATCAATTTTTATTAAGTTTGATCGTTGGAATTTCTGTCGGAGGGGCTGCGGGATACTTAGGGTCTCTGATGCTAAGTAGAAGAATGGCTCTGGTGGCCGGCCCCCTCGGACATCTGACCTTGCCAGGCATAGCCCTGGCTTTGATGTATGGTTTTGACGTTTCATTCGGGGCGTTTCCCTTTGTTATCTTTGGAATCATTTTGATCTGGTTGTTTGAAATGAGAACGAAATTGCCAATGGAGGCTTTAACCGCTGTTGTTTTTGCTTCAGGGGTGGCTATCACTTTCCTATTTTTGCCTATTGAACAGGCGGAAGCAGCTTTGGTGGGCGATATTTCAAGGGTAGGTTTTGTCGAAGCCATCATTTCAGTCGTGTTAGCCTTTCTTCTCTTTTTAGTCGTCAGGAAAATTTACCCTAAAATAGTATTGATGAATATTTCTGAAGAATTGGCTCAATCTGAAAAATTAAACATCAAAAAATATAATCTCATTTATTTAGGTTCCATTGCAATCATCGTTGCCTTAGGGGTAAAGATGGTGGGTGGCCTTTTAACCGCAGCTTTGGTGGCGATTCCTGCTTCTGCGGCCAGAAACCTGAGTCGGAATTTGGCCCAATATGCCATTGGGGCAATGATTATCGGGGGAATATCTTCTTCCTTGGGGATTTTAACTTTCAAAATTACGGGATTTCCAGCAGGCCCTTTGATCATTTTGGCGAGCACTCTTATCTTCTCAATTTCAATAATTTTCAGAAAGTAAGAAAAAGGAAAAAAGTGGGAAACGGGTGCCCATCCAACAAGTTAGGGGCCAAATGGAAAAAAAAGGAGTGATGATAGGAAAAAATACAACCCTCCTTGAGGGAGGGAGGTTTTCAAAAATCCAAATTAACAATCTCTATAGAAGACAGAGAGTCTGTTCAAAATGCAAAGTTAAAATAGAAAGGGGTTAATCAAATGAGAATCAAGGATATTATGAAACAAAATCCAATTACTGTGGATTCCAAAACATTGATTTTAGATGCAAGAAAGATCATGCAAGAAAATAATATCCGTAGACTTCCGGTAGTAGACAAGAGCAAGTTGGTGGGAATTGTAACTCTGCACAACCTTCTTGAGGCGGCTCCTTCACCTGCAATCTCTTTAAATATTCATGAATTGAATTTTCTCCTCGCAAAATTGACGGTAGAGGAAGTAATGACGAGAAATCCAGTGACCCTTTCTCCGGACACACCTTTCGAAGATGCTTTAAGGATTGGACAGGAAAAGAAAATCGGTTCATTCCCTGTAGTGGACAAAGAAAGATTGGTGGGGATAACAACCGAATCTGATATTGTCCGGGTATTGATCCATGCCTTAGGTATAAGGGAAGAAGGATCTCGAATCACGATTGAGGGTTTGAATGAAAGAGATTTCAATCAGATCAATTCCATTGCCAATCAGCATGAAACGATCCTCCTCAGCATGATATCTTGGTTCAGAGAAGAAAAGAATGACTGGGTGATAGTACTTCGAGTAAAGACCAAAAGACCTGAACTGATTGTTCAAGACCTAAAAAAAGCAGGGTTTAAGGTCACATGTGTCACATAAAAACTTATTTCAAATTAGCAACATCAAATGTTGCATTCATTTCATTTTTGCAACACAACCATTTATTTTATCTTCGAGCTCATGACCCCCAATTCTTCCCTAACCTATTGAACCTGATAGATTTATCTTTTTTATCTTTTCTTTGGCATCTATCTTGCTTTTAATAAGTTTATGGATATGAAAATTGCAATCCCACTTTTTGGAACTCGGATTTCGCCGCGCTTTGACTTCTCTCCTGAAATTCGGATCATTACGATAGAGGATGGGAAAGTAATCCGTCAGGAAAACTTTCCTGTGGCTCACCTCAACCTAACTCAGCGTCTTGACCAATTAGCTTCCAACGGGGTGGACAAGGTGATTTGTGGGGGAATTGATGGGTTCTGCTTAAATCAATTGGGAAGCAAAGGGATTGAAGTTGTCCACAATGTGGCAGGAGAGGCTGAAATCGCTTCCAATCTCTTCATGAAAGGAAGGCTTAGGCCAGGCTTTTGTTGTGAGAGGAGAAGAGGAAGGGGATTTTGTGTTTGGAGGAGAGGGCATAAATAACGGATTTCGGACTTCGGAATGCGGATTTCGGAATTGTCCGTGAGAGAGAGCGTTTTAAGGAAAGGGAGGGATTAGATGACTAAAGAAACATGTGAAAAAGATGTGATCTGCGATACCTGTAATGAATCGAGCTCTTGCAACCAGCAAGAGAAAGAGGCTCATGCTCAGGAGAGATTGAAATCGAAACTCTCACATATCAAACATCGAATCATGGTGATGAGCGGAAAGGGCGGCGTGGGGAAAAGTACGGTCTCAACGAACCTGGCAGTAGCTTTATCTATGGATGGTTTTAATGTTGGACTTTTGGATGCCGATATTCATGGGCCTAACATTCCGAAGATGTTGGGCATTGAATCCAAACATGTGGAAGGGACCGGGCAAGGGATGATTCCTGTTGAGGTTTTCCCAAACTTGAAAGTTATCTCCATGGCTTTTTTTATTGGCGATCGGGATAATCCGGTGGTCTGGCGGGGACCACTCAAACACAATGCCATCAGTCAATTTCTTGGTGAAGTGGAGTGGGGAAATCTTGACTTCCTTATTGTCGATCTTCCTCCGGGAACTGGAGACGAACCTCTAAGTGTCGCGCATCTAATAAAAAATGTGGATGGAACAATCGTCGTCACCACGCCCCAAGATGTTGCTCTTCTCGATTCTCGAAAATCAGTCAATTTCAGTCGAATGATCAGTATCCCAGTGATTGGGATCGTTGAAAATATGAGTGGATTGGAATGTCCTCACTGCCATAAAGAGATTCCTCTTTTTAAGATCGGCGGAGGAGAAAAGGCAGCGAAGGATTTAAAAGTTCCCTTTCTTGGTAGGGTTCCGATTGACCCGGAAATGGTGACTGATTGTGATCGAGGAATGCCCTTTGTCATGTCTCATCCGAAGTCGGAGGCGGCCAAGGCGTTTAAACAAATAGCCGATCACTGTAAGGAGTATGTGGGCTTTAAAGAGATAGAGAAACAATTTGAAGAAGAAAAATTTCCTTATCATTTCAAAGAAAAGGAGGCAAAAAGATGAAGAGAATTGCATTGGCTTCTGAAGATGGTTCCGGTCTTGAGGGATCTCTCAGTGCCCATTTTGGGAGGTGTCCTTTCTATACCTTTGTGAATGTGGAGGGGGATCAAATACTAAACTTCGAGGTGGTCAAGAATCCTTACTTTCCAAACCATCAACCCGGGGTAATCCCCCAGTTTATCAATTCCCAAAAGGCAAACGTGATGATTGCAGGTGGAATGGGGCCGAGGGCCATCGACTTTTTCACTCAATTTGGAATTGATGTAGCCACAGGGGCTCAAGGAAAGGTAAGGGATGTGGTGGAGGCTTATCTCAGAGGTGAAATTCAGGGAGTGATAGCCTGTGAACAACATGGACATGACCATGGATGTGAGGAGGAAAAATGATGAAGGTTGCTATAAGCTCGACAGGAAAGGATCTTGATTCTCAGATCGATCCAAGATTTGGGCGATGTCAGTACTTTATTTTTGTTGATCCTGAGACCATGGAATTTGAGGCTTCCGAGAATGAGGGATTAATGGCCTCGGGTGGTGCCGGGGTTCAAGCCGCACAGCTTATTGTCCAAAAAGGAGCGGGGTCCCTTATTACTGGCAATCTTGGACCCAATGCGGCATCAGCTCTTTCAGCTTCTGGGATTAAAGTTCACCTGGTTTCCGGAGGGACGGTGAGAGAAGTAACGGAAGCATTTAAGGCAGGAAAGCTTCAGGAGGCCAGCGGAGCAACAGTTCCTCCTCATTTCGGAATGGGTGGAGGTCGTGGCATGGGTCGAGGTCAAAGTTAATGAACGAATATCACAAATAGCAACGAATGATTCGAATAAAACATTTTCGTCAAATTAGGTATCATTCGGATACTTCGTCCGTGAAAGAAAGGAGGGATCATTATGCCATACGGAATGGGACCTGCAGGATGGGGCAACCGTCCTTATGGTTATGGCAGAGGGAGATGTTGGAATCCCATGTGGTACGGAGCACCCGTTCCAACATGGGGGCCTCCAACAAAGGAAGAAGAAATTCGATTTCTCGAAGAAGAGGCCAATTTCCTTCGGGGAGAGCTGAGCCAGATTGAGAAAAGGCTCGAGGAGTTGAAAAAATAAAAATGGTCTTAGGGCTAAGGTCAAGAAGCCGGTTTGGGTTAAGGTAAATTGGTTAAGGTTACAAAAAAGAAAGTGCGTTAAGGTGACGATGTTCGTATCGAAGCAAGAAACTCGAAATTAGAAGTTCGAGTATCCAGTATCCACATACGAGATTCGATACGAGCTTCGCCAACAATAGACATTAATTTTAACCTAACAAAACTGGCATCTTTACCCTAACCCATTGACTATAAACTTTTACAAAAAAGGAGGTGTTCTTATGCCAGGATTTGATGGAACTGGACCAATGGGGCAGGGTCCAATGACCGGTGGAGGAAGAGGCTTTTGTGCCATGCCATTCAGAGCCCATGGGCTTTCCGGGTATGGAATAGGAGCCCCGAACA
>Ga0209592_1000115_pt1 | contig 19539 bp, 19 predicted proteins | sample PPLLak2March2015_2_FD_187251 | JGI IMG/M metagenome (GOLD analysis project Ga0209592, IMG submission 187251) | Freshwater sediment microbial communities from Prairie Pothole Lake near Jamestown, North Dakota, USA - PPLs Lake P8 Core (3) Depth... | ecosystem: Environmental > Aquatic > Freshwater... | reverse complement strand
GTTATTTTTAATTAGTTGTTTACCAATATTAAAAATCTTAAGCTTATCTCCCCGATATGGTGGATATGGGATTCGGGGGGTTATTATTAGTATGTTCAAATTTCTTTGATTGCTGTTAATAATCTGGTTAATTATTTTTCACTACAGACGAATGGATACGTCAAAGCAATTTTAATATATTTGCCTGCAAATTTATTAAAATATTATATGAAAGCAGTTAATGAATATTAAGACAGATTGCAGGTTATATAAAGGCGATATCCCCTGCAAGCCGCATAAGGAGTTTGGTGTTCATTGTGAAGATTGCACTTATTATAAAAAAATATCTATAAATGTTCTAATAATTAAATTGGGGGCAATTGGCGATGTTATCAGAACTACCCCACTCCTTCGAAAGTTAAGAGCAGTTCATCCTGACGCAAACATTTACTGGCTTACATATTCTCCCGCAATTCTTTCCTTTGACTGGGTTGATAATATAGTACAAGTTAGCCCGGAAAATCTGGAAATAATTAAAGCAATTGATTTTAATTGGGTAATAAACCTCGATAAAGATAAAATTGCCGTAGCATTAACAAAGAGTATTATTGCTGATAAAAAATCTGGCTTTACGATGGATAATTTTGGAAATGCACATCCTATTTCGAACAAAGCTGAAGAACATAAATGGCTGACAGGAATATTTAATGATATTAGTAAACAAAATACAAAACACTACGTTCAGGAAATATTTGAAATATGTGGATTTGATTTTAATAATGAGGAATACATTCTGGAGCTAAAAGATGATAAGACTGGATGGAGTATTGATAAATCAAAAAAAATAATTGGACTGAATACTGGCTGCGGTGGAAGGTGGACTTCCCGCTTATGGCCAAATGAGTACTGGATTGAACTTGCTTCGAATCTATTAAAGGATGGTTACGAAGTAATTTTTCTTGGTGGTGAACAAGAGCACGAAAAAAATTTAATGTTGTCTAAAAAAAGCGGAGGAAAATATTTTGGTCATTTTACTCTGGATAAATTTATTTCACTGGTTAACGAATGTGATTTAGTTGTAACCGCCGTAACAATGGCTATGCACATCGCAATGGGTTTAAAAAAGAAGACTATCATCTTTAATAATATTTTTAATAAGAATGAATTTTATCTTTACAACCGAGGGATTATTCTAGAACCAGAATTTGAATGCGACTGTTATTATACACCGGTTTGTTCAAATAATTGTATGCAATATATTTATCCTGAGAAAGTGTTGGATAGCATATCTCATCTCTACTCGAAACGATAAAAAAAGTTTTGTCATTTATAATCGTGTGAACATTAATCTGAAAACGATATTAGGATTTTATCAAAAAGTTAATTTTGTAATTCTTCAAAAACTCTTAATAATTTTAATATAGATTCTTTGAATGAGAAATTTTTAGATTGTTTAACTGAACGCTTTTTCATTTCAGAATATAATTCATGATTTGTCGCTAATTCTAAAATATCTTCTGCAAAACCAGCATAATTCTCTGGATCCCTTAATATCCCGTTATTCCCAACAACCTCTTTTAATACCGGAATATCAGAACAAACCACTGGAATTCCGCATTGCATTGCTTCAAGTGGGGGCAAGCCGAATCCTTCGTAAAAGGAAGGAAATAAAAATAAAAAAGCCAGGTTATAAATTGCGGTTATATATTCATCTTCAATATAATTTTTATAGATAACGTTTTCCCTTTTATTTATTTCCACGCGAATTTTATTAAAGCCGTGACCAGGTTTTCCAACTAATAAAAATTTTAAATCCGGTCTCTTTTTGAAAACAATATCCGCAATCTTTAAAATTCCGGTAATATTTTTTCTGTTTTCTATGACACCAACAAACAATATAAACTTTTGCGGCAAGTCAAATCTCTTCTTTAATTTGTTTATTTCTTCATCTGATATTTCAAGAGGTATGAATTTAGGGTCAGCAGCACGATGAATTACTTTAATTTTATCAGGATCAATCTGGAAGAATCTTAATAAGTCATTTTTTGAATTTTCTGATATTGTAATGATTGCATCGCTATTCTTAATTGAAAAAGGTAACTGGAAATTCAAATAATTTCTATAAAAAAATGGATGATACTTTTTATCTATCAGGTGAAAAACATCGTGTACAGTAATTACAGACTTACATTTCAGTTTTTGAATCGGAAGCAAATTATTGGGAGAGAAGAAAATATCTATTTCATTTTTTTCAACCAGGGCTGGCAAAACAAAATTTAACCAATAAGGAGAATAAAGTTTATTTGGTATCGCTTTACTGCCGGAATTAATTGATTCAAAATGAATAGTGTCGAAATCGTTTTTCTTTAAAGAATTAATTTCTCTTGTTGAAAAAAGTGTGTACTTATTTTTAGTATCGTAGAGAGGAACGCTCTTGAGAATATCTGATAAGTAACGTCCAATACCGGTCATTTTGTTTTCTAAAACTCTGACGTCAATTCCAATTTTCATCTAATTATTTTATTTAATATTAAAATCAGTCTTGCCCATTTTTTCTAAGCGGAAATCTTTAAAAGCCTTACGTACAGTAGAAATTTTTTTAAATTTGTCAGTAAAAATCCAGATACAACTTTTTACGACCATTACCGTATATATATATAAACTTGTTAAGGGAAAAAATGCTGGAAAGTTTTTTTTGGCAAAATATAACCTGTTCCTTGTTGTATAATATAATGGAAGTTCTGAAAAATTCTTGATCGCTGAACGGTTGACTTTATGATAAATCTTTGAACGTGGAGTTACATAAATTTTATATCCCGCTTTATTAAGCCTATAGCAAAAATCAGTGTCTTCAACATACAGGAAATACCTTTCGTCAAATAGACCAACATTCCGAAACACTTCTCTTTTAATCAACATACAACATCCGGAAACAAAATTTACATTTCTATCTGTTTGAGGTATTTCAGTCTCCAATTTATCCGAAACTGCAAAACCTGAGCCCCTTATCCTGCTTATTTTTCCTCCTTCAGTCCAAATTTTATTTGGCTCGTTAAAATAATTTATCCGTGGAGCAACTACGCCAGACTTACTATCCGTATTAAATTTATTCAGCAATATTTCTAAAAAATTTGGTTCTACAATAACATCGTTATTAAGTAGTAAAATATAGTCTGCATTTGATTCCAAAGAATATTTAATACCCACATTATTCCCACCAGAAAAACCCAAATTTTCCTCACAATAAATAATATGAGTTTTATCTCCGTAATTTTTATCTAGCTGTTCAACTTCATACTTCAAGGAGTTATTGTCAATAATAACTACTTTGTAATTTCGATAAGTTACTTCAGATAATGATTCAAGAAGTTCAGAAGTGTCTTTGAAACCATTCCAATTTAGAATGACGATGTACACTAATGGCTGGTTCATTATTTAATTATAGAGGGTAAAGAAAAAGATGATTAAAACGATTATTTTATCACTGTATTTACCAAAGATATTCTTTCTGAAATCGTTATATCCTTTTAACATGAAAATGATTTTTTTCATCCTGCTTTTTTCAAACAGCATAATTTTTATAGCACTCTTCCAAAAATCTTTATTATCCTGCTTAAAAAAGGCCGGGATAATTTTTTTATAAATATGCTTCACATAAAAACGGTTTCTTACTCTATAATAAAGCCTGATTGCTGAATGATTTGTTGTATATACTTTTCTAAAAATAAGGTTTATCTCTTTAATCTTCCCGAGATTATGCTTTAAAAATGTTTTATTACAAATATAAATTTTAAATCCCATTTTATTTAACCGCAAACAAAATTCGTGATCAACATAGTCTATAAATAATTCTTCTTTGAACCCACCGGTTTCTTTAAAGATGTTTAAATCCAGAAGATTGCCAGAGGTCCAGGCAGTAAAAACTTGCTCGCAGGATTTTTCTGTTTCCTTAATAATGTTTCTTCCGGAGGAATGTTGAAGAAGTGGAGATACTAATGCAATTTTAAAATCCTGTGAAAAACATTCCAATAAGGTCGAAACCATCGCAGGAAGAGCTTCACTATCCTGATCCATTGTTAATAAGTAATTAAACCCTTCTTCAATAGCTTTATTTGCTCCAATGTTTAACGCAGCAGCTATGCCAATATTAGTTTTGTTTGGAATGTATTCTACTTTGTCTAAGGTTTTTATTTTTTCGATTAAAGAATTGTTTAGTTTTTCAGAATTATCAACTACATATAACTTATCAACTTGGTTAAGATATGAGCTGATATTTTTTTCAATACTTGACTCGGGATTATAAAGAATAACTACAGCTGCAATTTTTGACATTTATTTATGCATTCAGATTCTTTAGATAATTCAGTTAATACGCTGTAAGAAAAAGCAGGCAGTATCTCCTTTTTTATTCGTGTTTAATTCTTTTGCTTTTTCAGTATAGTAACTCACATCTTCCTCTGTAAATATTGAATTATTCGGGTTTTTAAAAAAAGATTTAGGATTCATCAACGGAATTTGTTTTTTATACTGCTCGCTTCCAAGGAACTGAAACGATGTTGAGTCATAAATTATATTCTTAATTTTGAAATTAAACTTATTAGATAAATATTCTATACTTTTTACAGTGTGAAGGAAGTAATGCCGGGGGGGATCAAGCTGAACCCAGTCGGTTCCATAGTAATCCCACGCATAGCTGTCAATAACCGGAATCCGAATTAATATATTGCCATTTTTTTTAATTAATTTATTCAGCTTTATGAATGTTGCAGCGGGATCTTTTAAATGCTCAAATGAATGGTGAAACATTATCCAGTCAAATTCCATATTTTCAATTTGAAGAAATTCCTTTTTTATTATTTTTAAGTTCTTTTTGCAAATAATATCTTCACTTATAAAAGGATCCACACCTAATAAATTATTAAACCCGGAATCATATAGCTTTTTTAATAACTTGCCCTGACCACATCCAACTTCTAAAATGTAATCACCTTTTTTAAGGTGTGCTTCTGAAAACCATAATAAGTCCGGGTCATTAAATCCAAAAAAATACAATAATAATCTCCCGATTATTCCTTTACCTGATAAAAAGGAATTTTCTCTTTTTTTTCCAAGAAATTTCTTTAATACTGGCACTGCTGGTTCCGGGTAAGATAAATAATCGAAAGGATAATATTTCTCAATATTTTCCGGAAATTGTTTAATCTGCAAGCAACCACAATTCGAACATTTAAAGTATTCAAACTCATCCAGTAATCCGAACATCATTTCTTTTAGTACATATTCTTTGACATTATTTCCTGTATTGCATATTCTGCAAACATTATTCTTAATATTAATATCCATAATAAAGTTGAGCTGGTTTTTCTCTTTTTGTTGTATTTTTAAGTCAGAATTAGTTTGATAAAAAGTTGTACCTTTTAATATTTTGTACAAAAAATAATTTTTCTTCATGTGTGAAGAAATATTTCCATGTTACAATTATAAAAATTAATAAGAATCCTACTATAAAAATTATCTTAAAAAGAACACCACTGATTAAAAAGGGAATTATTAATAAAATCATCATAAAAACAAATGATAAGATGTTAAATTTAGAACTAAGTTTGATCATTGACATTTTATAAGCAGCGATATACATAATTGTAGCATCAATACTCGCCATTATCATAAAGGCTAAAGCTGCACCTTTTATCCCATTAATTTTTATTGAGAACCACATTATCAAGATATAAAACGGAAACTCTATTAAATTAATAAGGGTGGGAATTTTTGGTTTGCCAATTCCCTGAAAAAAATTATTCGGAATCAGAGATAAACTATTCATCAAAATTCCAACTGCTAATAATTGTAAGATAAAAGAACTATTGATTGCAAATTCCCTCCCCAGCCATAATTCCATCCCCTCGTAAGAAAAGGTTATTATTAGTAGGATAAAAGGGTACATGGTTAAAAAAACAAATTTCACACCACTAAAAAATATTTTTTTTGTAGTATCTGGGTTACTTATAAAGCTTGCTGAGAATATTGGAAACAAAACTCCTGTCAGAGCTACCGGAATCATCATCAGCCTCGTTACTAATTCATAAGGTGTTACATAATAGGTTATAGCAACAACCGAGATCAATGCCCCTATAAGAAATCTATCAGAGTAAAGAATTATTGGTGTAATAATGTTTCCAAGAGTAATCCAAATACTAAATTTCAACACCGGTGTTATTGATTTGAAATCAATTTTTATTTCATTTCTAATTCTTTTCTGAACTTTTAAACATTGCAATAAATATAATATCCACATTACAATTCTTATAAATACTAAAAAGACAATTATCCAGAAAAGGCTGTTAGTAATTATTAAAACCAACAGTGGACCCAAAAAAGTAAATATCCCAAGAAACCCTCTCATTACATTTATTATTACAAACTTCTGATGGGCTTCTAATAATCCACGCAAACCTGCCATGGTAGTGACAATCGGAATTGCAATAGCAAGAATATAAAAGATACTCGTAGTCTCCTGCCGAAGATTTTTAGAAATGTTAAAAATGTTTACAAGGGAAGGAACAAAAAATGATATAATAATTGAAGCAAGCAGACTAACAGATACCATTAAAAACAATGAAGTCCAGAAAATTTTAGATATCTGGTCAGTTTGATTTGAGCCTATTTTTTCTGCTATGATCTTTGTTAGCCCTTTACCTATTCCAAAATCAAAAAAGCTAAAATATCCTATTATCATCCAGGCAATAGTTAAAATACCAAATCTTTCAGTTCCTAACCCTTTTATTAAAAGCGGAATAAAAACTAAAGCAAATAATGAGGGGATAATGTTCCCTAATAAATTGTAAAAGGTATTTTTAGCTATTGAGCTTCCGCTAAAGTTTATACTTAAAATTTCAGCTTCTTCCAATTTTCTTTAAAGAGTTTTTCTAGAAACGAGAGTGGATATTTTTTCCAAAACAGGAATAAATAGCACAATAAAAAGTAAAGCCAAAGTCCAAAAATGAAATCTTGTAACTATTCCCAAACAGGCGAATACAACTACAAGATAAAAATAGACTAAGAATGTAAAAGCTATCATGTTTTTTCGTTCATAAAATTTGAACCAGAGCCAGGTGAGTAATAATCCAAGCAAATATGGACCTAATAATACACCAGCGATTCCAAAATCAGCATGCAGATCACGTAGATATGTTGCACTATTTGTCCACATTGGTATAAAGTAACCCTTTGGGAATTCATACGGTCTTTCTATTATTCCAAGCTTGGCTAGAATAAGATAAAATGTTTGAAAAGTGTTTTGTCCAAAACCGATATTTTCACCTTTTGAACTCAGATACTTGCTTAATACACCAACGTTGCTGCTAGCATACAGATAAACAGAGGGAGACAGAAAAATATTTTCTTTGGTTTGAAGAAGTTCTCTGCTTGCACCTGAAAATTTTTCGGAAGTTTCAGAAGCCCTTGAAATTTTAACTAATGAAACACCCACAATAAAAATAGTAATCAATATAGTTGAGGCAACTACTGCGCTCATTTTAGAAAATTTGAATCTCTTAAAAGAGTCATTATTTAACAGATATCTGAATAGAAAGAAAGATAATACGAACTCTACTAAAGCTACTGACATTGCAGCTCTTCCTGCTCCACCTACTTCTCTGATAATAATACTTACAAGAGGAACAAATGATAAAAGTGTAAATTTTCTATTATATGCCGTATAAATTCCGGCAAAAAATACCGCTACAAATCCGAAAATAGAAATATAAGGCGTAGCTCCTTTTAATTCCCCACTAATAGTCAAGCGATAAATTATTTGCGCATTTATTATTACGCCGGGAATGCTGCCAAATTGCTTTATTAGAACCATCCAGAATTCAATTGCAGAATAGACACTTATTAGACTGAATAAAATAATAGCATACTTTAAAGTTTTTCCATCATCACTAAAAATTTTAAATGAAATATCTGATTTCTCTATAAAGGTTGGGTTCTCTTTGTATAAATTTCTGGCACCTATAATTGTTATTATCCCTAATAAAAAAGATAAAAATGATGTGATGACAACAAACCAGGTAAACGGGGTTATATTGACATAAGGAAGTAATTTTAATTCATATAAAAAAACCGAACTGCCAAAAAAGAAGCAATACAATGTAAGATGGTTTAACCACTTTCTAAAAAGAAATTTACCTAGTACAATTCCCAGGAAAGAAATGACGAAAATTATTAACAGCGACATTTAAAACTTTATTCTATAAATCTTTACGATTCTTGTAAAGAAATTTGATTCTTTAACCTGGAGTGGATTTTCCGGTTTTTCTCTATTCAAAACTTTTTCTCCCCAGAAAATAAAAGGTATAAATAGAAAGGTAAAAAGTAAAAACAGCCCGAGAATTATTACCGATCTCTTCGGACTATATTTTAATTCGGGCGGAATTGCTTCATCTATAATGATAAGTGTGGGTATGCTTTTTTGTTCTTCAACTTTTGCCTGCTCGTACAGAGGCAGTACAAATTCCATAATTGTCTGCTGAATTTGAACTTCTCTGGAAGTTCTTAAATATTGAATTGCCATAGCTGGCATTTCTTTAAAAGCGAACAGAACGTTAGATGAAGCACTTAAGTTTTGTGAACTTTTCAATTCCTGTACTTTTGATTTTAGTAAGTTTTGTTCAGCTAACACACCCTGGTATTGTGGCGAATCATCTCCGTACACTTGTTTCATTAGATATGCTTCCATTTCTTTTTTCATTAACATGGATTCAACTTCTGCGGCTGCTTTAACGGTCACATCAAGTTGTTCAGGCACAGAAACAATACCATATTTTCTTTGAAATCTGTAGAGCGAATCTTCAGCAATCTTTAAGTCACTGATATTTTTTTGGTACCTTTGTTCAATGAATATCCTGTTATTTCTTGCCTGCTCAATATTAAGATGAATATTCATACTATCTGTAAGATGGACCATATAGTTTGCTATTTCGGCACTAAGTTTAGGGTTTTTATTAACTACACTAAAATCAACCATTCCATATTCGTTAGGATCGGATGAAATGTCTTTTCTGAATGCTTTAATTACCTTGTCCATATTGTTATCATCAATTTCATAATAACTCATTAAATCGAATTTTTTTATTATCTTAGTCAAAGCACTTCTGCTATTCAAAAGACCTATTATTATATCCTCGGATTGATTAGTAACCCCGAATAATCTTGAACCCATAGAAGCAATTGATGATTTACCTCCAAGCATATTAGTTAAACCTCCCAATCCCATTTGTTCACTGGGTGGAATGGTTATAGTTGCTATGGCTTTATATTCTAAAGGAAGTGTTAAAGCATAAATTGCAGCTAAGACTATAACTATAAACAGGTTAATTATAAGGAATTTTTTCCATTTATAAAGTACGTAGATATAATCGCTAAATTTTGATGGTTGCTTTGTGGGTTCAGTCATTCTGGTAAATATGGATTTTGTTATTAGTGAATGTAAAAATTAACATATTTCCGCATTATATCGCAATGTTAATTTTATGAACTTCTAATATTCTACATTCATTCTAAGAGAGTGATTTTCATTGGTGGGTATAATGACCGCAAAATCTCTGGTTGAAATAAGAAAAACAGAAAGAAAATAGAAAAACATCGTTGGTTTTATAATTCTTTTTTTGTCAGCTAATTCTTTTTATCTGGATACATATTATCAACAACTTCGTGAATATCTATATCCCATTTCAATAAATCAGATTGATAACTACCAACTTTCTTGACTATAATCGAAACTCCTTGATTGATTGTCCGAAACCAAATACCACGAGTAGGAGGATCATCAACAAGAGAATATGCCTTGCAAGGTAACCCTTCAGTTAGAGATACTATTTCAAAACCGGTGTATTTATTGAAAAGAGCATAAAATCCATTTTTTGGAAAACGCCAAAAATCCCAGGGCATTTCGTGCTCGGGCCAAACAGGATGAGTTGTGATATGAAGATAACCCCCCGTCTTCATCACCTTATTAATTTCGAGAACAGCTTTCCAAGGAAATAATAGGTGTTCAAAAACGGAAATGCAATAGACAATATCAAAACGTTCTGAAGTAAAGTAATCTGAAAGTTTATGGACATCTCCCACTACATCCACTCCTTCACCAGGAAGAATATCAAACCCAATATATTCCTTACAATTTGGAAAGATATTTCTACGCGTTATTCCAGTTACATTTCTAGAACCTATTTCCAACACCGAAGTAGATGGAATCGCATTTCCTATTGAAAGAAACTGATTATGAGTAATATGATAAGGGTCATTTGAACCTTTCTTAACAAATGGAAAATGAAGTAAATCAATAAATTTGAAATAGAGAGCTTTCGCATAACCAAAAAATGTTAATTTCATAAATTACTCAATTTTTATTTGATTAGAATCATCTTCTATGTTTGGGCATAATTACCGGTCCCGCTGTTTGCGGGGTAAACTTTAAGTTGGTAGAGATAAATTCCGCTCGTCAGTCCGCCATCGGCGGATCGGCCTTAGCTGGAATGACTGTTAAATTCCACTTCATTACTTCCTGCTTGCTTTTCTTCGTTTACTAATGTTGCAACTTCTCTTCCGAGAATGTCATACACTTTTAGTGTAACAAATTCTCTCTGTGGTAAATGATAACTTATAGTTATAACCGGGTTGAATGGGTTGGGAAAATTTTGACTGAGTAGAAATTTTTCTGGATAGAAAGTTGTTTCATTATCAACATCCTTTACTCCCCCTGATGTTGTTCCATATAATTTACGATCGCCTAGTACCCAAAGAGTAACCGAATCCACACAGCTTACCTGTTGTAAATACGAATAAGGAGTAAAGCTTTGAGATGCCCAGATGTCACCGCTATTTGAAGAATAGTAAATTTTATCTTGACCTACTGCCCAAGCGAATTTATTACCAAACGAACTTATGGAATTCAATTGTGTTCCGCCCGAATTTAGCACCATTGACCAGGTATTTCCACCATCAATAGTTTTGGCCATTCCAGTTCCGCCAACAACTAAACCAATACTCTGATTAAAAAATTCAATATCAAATATTGAAGCAGCTAAAGGAGCTGTTATATCATACCAATTAACACCACCATCTGTTGACTTGTACATTTTAGCATAGACTCCCACAGCAAATCCAATAAACTCATTTACAAATTGAATATCATAATTCGCTATTGCACCATTAGTAAAACTACTTTCACAATTATTTCCACCATCAGTTGTTCTAAGAATTTTATCAGGCCCAATACATACCCAACCTATTTGTTCATTAAAAAAATAAATGCCTCTACAAGTTTCAGTTTCACCTAATTGTATCAAATTCCAACTAACTCCACTATCTGTGGTTTTGTAAAATGTTCCATTTTCACCTATCGCAAAACCTAAAGTATAATTGTAAAAATAAATTCTGGTGATTGCGTTATTTGTTATAATTAAATCATTCCAGCTATTTCCTGAATCAGTTGTTTTCATGATCCTTTTTGTCGATGTATTGAAGCCGGAACCAGCAAAGCCAATATTGTTATCTATAAAACAAATAGCAGCCGCATCTTCAGGAAAAAAATAAATTAATTGCCATCCTTGTTATGAGTAAATAACTAATTGTAAAAATATGGAAATGATAATCGAGTAAAATATTTTTTTCATAATGATCCCCGAAAAAATTAGCCTAATATTTTTGAAATATTAGGGCACTTGAATAATCTGAGTTTATTCATAAACAAAACAAGTAAAAATAATTTCCAATGTCAAGTGATGATCATTTCCTCTTTGGAACCTCTTCTATCATACAAACAGAGCTTTTTGCTACGATTTTGGCAAAAAAACATTGTTGATTTGTTTGATTTCTTTTTTATATTTGAAACAACAATTGAGGAAAATTTTAATTTATTGATCGATTTGCTACTTTTTTGATAATTAACATTTAATAGGTTCGTTTTTTTACCAGAGTAGCAGATTTACGCCGATTTTAGGGAATAGCTCTGGTCGGTTTTTTAGTTTTAAATTAAAAGGAACAAAATTCGGAGGAATTATTCTAAACATTCGATACTATAACAATGCAGTGATAATTATAAACAAAAAGAAAGGAAAGCTGAGATGAACCAAATAAAAGCAAAAATTGACAATCCTCTGTCTGAATTAATCAGTGACGAGATCTTTGAGCTGCTAGAAGCTCATGGACTTATTGACGAGAAAGCGGTTCGCGATTATCAGATTCGTAAAAAATTCAAAAGCCTGAGAGCTGGTAAGATAAGTGCCGGCGATGCTATTGATGCAATCCGGGAAGAATATCCGTATCTTCAGTTTGATACAATCAGAAAAATTGTTTATCAAATAAGTAAATAGTAAATACTTGACAAATAACACTTATCGTATATATATTTCAAACGACTCTTTCAAAGGGTTCTCCCCTGCCCTTTGATGTAACAGAGTCGAGCCCAGTGGTCCCCCATCGCTGGGCTTTTTATTTTTTTAAGTAAGGAGTAATTATGGCGACGAAGATTAAAAAGAAAACTATCAAGCAAACAAAGAAAACTTCAGTTTCCCCTTTCAATATCTACTGGGAGAAAAAAAATTACTACTTGCTTGCACTCGGGTTGTTGGTAACAGTTATTGGATTTTATTTTATGAACATCGGACCTTGGAATAGTTTCTCATCGTTAGTAATCTCTCCAATACTTTTGTTCATTGCTTATATAATCATTTTTCCTCTATCTATCTTTTTAAGAAAAAGAGCAGAGAAAGAACAAGCTCTGGACAACGAAATTGATCCTGGCAAAAGTTAAGGGGAATCTGGTTTCAACGCAGAAAAATTCTTACCTTGTCGGGCAAAAATTATTGCTCGTTCATCCAATTGATTTGAAAGATAACTACATTGGCAAAAATGATGTGGTCGCTATTGATGTTGTTGATGCAGGAATTGGTGATACGGTTTTACTTGTCCAGGAAGGAAAAGCAGTCCAACAGATACTTGGACACAAAAATGCACCGGTTCATTCAATAGTTGTTGCAGTGGTTGATTCAATTGATGTGAACGATAAATACACTTCCAAAAAATAAATTTTCTTTAAAGTGAGCAAATTAAATTTTGAACAGCTATCCGACCTGTTTTTATTATTATCTGTTGACGGCATTGGTCCCGGAAAATTCCGTAATCTCCTGGCAAAATTCAGAAACACAAAAAATATCCTTTCAGCTGATTATCAGTCTTTGTTGAACGTTGAAGGTATCAGCACCAACCTTGCTAAAAGAATCCGAAAAGCATCACACGAAAGAGATGAGATTGAAAAATTCACAGAGAAGGAATTAAAGAAATTAGAAAAGCTTGGTGGGAAGCTGATTACTATTTGGGATCAGGAATATCCGCCTCTTCTGAAAAAAATTTATGACCCTCCGATACTGTTTTATATACTAGGTGAATTTACAGAAAGCGATCAGTACTCAATTGCCGTTGTTGGTACACGTCAGCCAACCAATTATGGTAAAGTTCAGGCAGAGAAAATCTCTATGGATCTTGCAAAACAAGGGATTTCAATTATTAGCGGGATGGCAAGAGGTATTGATTCAATTGCCCACAACGCTGCACTTAAATCCGGAGGAAGAACCATTGCCGTAATCGGTAATGGATTAGATGTTATTTATCCCGCAGAAAACAGAAAGCTGTTTGAAAAGATTGCTGAGACTGGTGCTGTTGTAAGTGAATTTACGCTCGGCACAAAACCGGACGCACAAAATTTTCCAAGACGAAACAGAATTATTTCCGGGTTGAGCTTGGGAGTTGTTGTTATTGAAACAGCAACTTCCGGCGGTGCAATGCAGACTGCAGCATTTGCTCTTGATCAGAATAGAGAGGTTTTTGCTTTGCCGGGTAATGTCGGAGCGAGACTTTCAGAAGGGACAAATTTATTAATTCAAAAATCTGAAGCTGAATTAATTACTTCGGCGGAAGATGTTATAAATGAGCTTGAGCTTAAGTTAAAACCTGTTTTAGGAAAGAATATCCCAAAGCAACAGGTTGATCTAAGTTTATTTGAGGAAAAATTAATTAATGTTTTAAACTCTGAACCGCTTCAGATAGATAAGATTGCCTCTTTAGCAAATATGACTACATCGGAATGTCTTGTTAATCTGTTATCTCTTGAATTTAAGGGATTAGTTAAGCAGCTTCCGGGGAAGATGTTTGCGTTACTATAATTCCATGATTAAAAAATTAAAAGATTACAACCTGCCGGCAAGGCAGGAATTGAAATATTGTTGGGGTAAGAATTTTTTAATCTTTAAATCTTGCAATTTTGTAATCGTATTATCTTAATATTTCTTCTTCCCCTTCCAAAGAATCTTCAAACGTTCTTTCAGATTTTTTTCTTGTCCGTTATCGGTTGGAAAGTAAAACTGTTTTTCACCCATTTCTTCAGGGAAATATTTTTCAATCAGAAAATTATTATCATAATCGTGAGGGTATTTGTACTTCTCACCGTAACCAAGTTCTTTCATTAGTTTAGTTGGTGCATTGCGAAGATGATTTGGCACCGGATACATTGGTTGGGTTTTAACTTCCTGTTCAGCTTTTGAAATACCCATGTATGAAGCATTACTTTTTGGAGAGGCTGCAAGGTAGGTTGTGCATTGCGCCAGAACAATTCTCGCTTCAGGCATCCCGATTTTTTCAACTGCTCCAAAAGCTGCTTCTGCCAAAACCAATCCGTTTGGTGATGCATTTCCAATATCTTCAGAAGCAAGAACAATCAATCTTCTTGCAATGAACAAAGGATCTTCGCCGCCTTCCAGCATTCTTGCTAACCAATACAACGCAGCATCAGGATCACTGCCGCGAACACTTTTTATAAATGCTGAAATAATGTTATAGTGCTCTTCACCGCCTTTGTCGTAAAATATATTCTTTCTTTGAATGATATTATCAAGTAGTTCTTTGGTGATCAGAATTTTTTCTTTATTGCTTTCCTGCATGACAGCAGATTCAAAAATGCTCAACATAATTCTCGCATCACCGCCGGATAAATAAAGCAGGTAGTCCTCATCTACTAACACCAGGTTAAAGCCTGATAATAATTCATCTTTTAATATTGCGTTTTGTAAAATTTTATGAAGATCATTTTTTGAAAGTTCATTCAAAACATAGACTCTTGCTCTTGAGCGAAGTGCAGGTATTACTTCGAAGGATGGATTCTCCGTGGTTGCTCCAATCAAAATAATCAATCCTGTCTCTACTGAATGCAGAAGTGCATCCTGCTGTGCTTTATTGAAGCGATGGATTTCATCAATAAATAAAATCGTACGAAGCCCAAGGCTTTTGTTGTGCTCAGCAATCTGGACGACATTCCGGACTTCTTTAACTCCGGCAGACACAGCACTTATCTGATAAAATTTTGAATCGGTTTCCTCAGCAATTATTTGTGCAAGAGTTGTTTTACCTGTTCCGGGAGGCCCCCAGAGAATAAACGGACTGATAGTTTTATTTTCAATCATCAGTCGGATTGGTTTGCCTTCTCCAACAAGATGTTCTTGTCCGTAAAATTCTGTTAGAGATTTTGGTCGTACTCTGTCAGCAAGCGGTGTGGAAGGAATTATTGGGGTGTCACTTTTCTTCGACTTCAATTTTAATCTCACCTTCACGTTTCATATTGTATTTTTCTCTGGCAACCTGTTCCATTTTGGCAGGAATTTTTTTATGCAGTGAGTCTATTTCATTTTTTAATCGTTCGTTCTCCAATTTAACCTTGTCAAGTTCAATCTGCATTGAGTCAACCTGACTTTTCAAACCAAAATATTTTATCACACCGCGTTCATTAAAAAAAGTAAAGATTATGCCAATGACTACAATTACTATGAACAAATAAAAAATAAATTTTCTTTTTCCCGTTGCCATCAAAGTGCCTGTTGAATAATTCTTTTTATCAGCTCTTCGAATGAAATTCCAACAGCCTTAGCTGCCTTCGGGACTAAACTTGTTGCTGTCATTCCAGGTAATGTATTTACCTCAAGGCAATAAAGTTCATTTTGATTGTTCATCCTGAAATCAACTCTTGCGTATCCTTCACAACCGAGAGCGTGAAATGCGGTCAATGCCTGCTGCTGAGCTTTTTTTGCAATTTCTTCGGAGATATTTGCGGGAACGATATATTCACTCATACCCGAAGTGTATTTATGCTTGTAATCATAGAAACCACTTTTCGGAACGATTTCAAGTACGGGCAAGGCTTCATTCCATAATATTGCGACTGTCAGTTCTCTTCCTGGAATATATTTTTCAATCAGTGCTTTCGAGGAATATTGCTGAGCAATTACGATTCCCTCTTCAACTTCCGATTCATCCTGAACAATTTTTAAACCGACAGTTGAACCCTGATCGTTTGCCTTTATGATGCAGGGAAATCCAAAACGCTGTTTTATATCATCAGCAATCAGAACAGGTTCGAAGGATCTTTCTTTAATAGTAAACCACTCAGCGGTTTGAACATCAGCCTGTCTGAAAATAACTTTTGACATATCCTTATCCATCGCCAGAGCGCTGGCAAGAACTTTTGAGCCAGTGTATTTCAACCCACGAAGTTCAAGCAGCGATTGAATTGTTCCATCTTCAGCCCATTTACCGTGAAGAGCCGAAAAGACAACATCAGCATCATCAAGCAGGTTTGAATTGATTGCGTCAATACAATTTCGGTTTGACATATCAGAATAATCTTTTTCTGAAAAGAATTCTTCTTCCTGTGTAGGCTGGTTTAATCCGTAAGCAGGATCGATAATAATGGTAGGATATTGAAGTGCCTTTAATGCCTGAAGCACACCTTTGCCAGACATTTTTGAAACTGCCCTTTCTGGAGAGGTTCCACCAACTAGTAAAACTATTTTGGGTTTAGAGTATGACATAAATTTTCTTTTAATTTCGAAGCATCAAATTATAAATAACAAACAAATCACAAATCTCAATGCTCAAAATCAGAAACGTTTGGAATTTTGGATTTGTAATTTAATTGAGATTTGTTATTTGCTATTTGTGATTTTAAAAAACATTTCTCGGATCTTGTGTAATTCCATAAGTTTCTTCTGATAACTCGACTAATCTTTTAACGTCTTCAGGTGATAATTCATTTGGATTACCAAGCATTCGTGCTTTAAAAAGAGTTTCTGCTGCGTGCTCAAGCTTTTCCATTTTGTAATATGCATCATCAACATTTTTACCGAGAGTCATTGCCCCATGATTCTGAAGCAGAAATGCCCAGCCATATTCTATGAAAGGATCAAGACTCAATGGAAGATCATTTGTCGATGGAGTTGCATATTTACAAAGATGAACTTTCCCAAGAGTCAAAATAACTTCAGGGAAATAATGTTTTATCAAACCTTCGCCCAATAAAGAAAACGCAGTTGCATTAACAGGATGACAATGAACTACTGCATTCACATCTTTTCTTTTTGAATATGCATAAAGATGAAGCTTGAACTCAGTCGTGATTTTTCCTTCACCCTTTAAATGTTTTCCATTGAAATCAAATTCAAGAATATCTTTTTCTGTAATTTCTCCTTTGCAAATTCCGGAACGAGTAATGAGGATAGTACTATCAGAAGTTATCAAAGAAACATTCCCATCACTGGCTGATACAAATCCTTTTTGATAGACTTTGTGGCAAACGGAAATTAGCTTATCGACTTCTGACATTTTCTTTCAAGCTCTTCCATTAACTTCATATTGATTAAGCCGTCTTCACCTGTAACGGGAGGGGTTTGATTCTTCAGAAATGATTTCTGAATAGCTCTCATCATAAAAAGAAATTTGTTCCCTCTTTTTCTGAAACTTTTTTTGGCTTCATCATCAAGCTGAATCGTTAACTTCGATGGCGCACCCTTAACCCCGATAAAATTCTCGATGCCTATTGCACCGGTATGACCGAGTATCTCTATTTTGTTGAAAGCCTTCCCGGTGTTATATGAAACATTGAATGATCCATAAGAATTGTTTTCGAATCGAACCAGAGCAGAAACGAAATCTTCCACATCATAATTGTAAATGATATTATCCATATAGCCTTTAATATCTGTAATTTCTCCGCCAAAAAATCTTAAGAGATCGATCATATGAGTTCCTAAATCTCGTAAAGCACCGCCGCCGCTAAGTTCTTTATTGAATCTGAAATTATCACCGGGTGGGAAATCAAGATTGAAAGAAACATTTACTGAGACAAGCTTGCCTATCGTTTGATTCGTTATTAATTCTTTTGCTTTGATTACGTGAGGGTGCAGACGATGAAGATAATTTACTGCCAGAAGAACATTATTCCTCTTACAGGCTTCGACCATTTCTTCAGCTTGCTTACTGTTGATTGCAATTGGCATTTCACAGAGGATGTGCTTGCCAGCTTCCGCAGCTTTTATTACCTGCTCACAATGATGTGCGTTAATACTTGCAATAAATACACAATCTATATCCGACTTCAGGAATTCATCATAATTATCAAAGTAACCTGCTGCACCAGACTTCTCCGCTAACTCTTTTGCTCTTTTTAAATTATGACTGAAGAAAGATTGAACGGTACTCCTTCTCAAAAACTTTAAAGTTGGAACGAAAGTGTGCTCTGTAAATCTGCCGCAGCCTGCTACTCCCCATTTTAATTTTTTAACAACAGGTCTTCTTACTCCAACCATTTTGACCAGTTAAACTTTCTAAAATACTTTATTAAATAATTTAAGCCGCTCCATTACCATACTGATAGGTTTGGAGTTTAACATTATGTAAAAATGAACACTTGGAACGTTTGCATCTAAAAGTTCTCTTACCTGGTTTGTTGCCCATTCAACACCGATGTTCAGCACTTCATCGGGTTTTCCGCTGTCGACTTCATCTGCAAGCGCTGACGGAATAGTAACGTGGAAATCTTTTGGAATAGAATGAAGCTGAGCTTTTGATGTTAATATTTTTAGTCCTGGAATTATCGGGACATTAATCCCTGCTTCACGGCATTTATCCACATACTCGAAATAAAATTTATTATCATAAAACATTTGAGTAACGATATATTCAGCTCCGGCATCTACTTTCTGCTTAGCAAATTTTACATCTGCTTTCAGGTTAGGAGCTTCATAATGTTTTTCAGGATAGCCCCCGACACCGATACAAAATTTAGTTGGTCTTGCATCAAGCAATGAGTCTTCAAGGTAGAGTCCCTTGTTCATCCTAACAATCTGCTCAACAAGCTCGAGAGCATTTTTGTTTGCACTTTTACCTATAGGAATTGGCTTATCATAGCCGCTTTCGTCTCCTCTGATTGCAAGAACATTATCAATCCCAAGATAATTCAGTTCAATCATAAAATCTTCAGTCTCTTCACGAGTGAAACCTTTTGCCAGGATGTGAGGGACGGCATCAACATTATACTTGTTCTGGATGAGCGCACAAATACCAAGAGTTCCGGGCCTTTTTCTTTTTACTTTCTTTTTTATTCCATCGGGAGTTTCTTCATAGATAACCTCAGCAGAATGGCTGGTGATATCTATAAAAGGCGGTCTGAATTTT
>Ga0209592_1000114_pt1 | contig 19584 bp, 14 predicted proteins | sample PPLLak2March2015_2_FD_187251 | JGI IMG/M metagenome (GOLD analysis project Ga0209592, IMG submission 187251) | Freshwater sediment microbial communities from Prairie Pothole Lake near Jamestown, North Dakota, USA - PPLs Lake P8 Core (3) Depth... | ecosystem: Environmental > Aquatic > Freshwater... | reverse complement strand
AGTTCAAGCCGAGGGGCTCGCCACAGTCTCGGACCCCAGCCTCAGTCGAACGGGCCAATTCATCATACAAATGAACCCCGTTAGAAGTAGGTTACGAGAAGGAGCTACTGGTTAACAAAGAAAAATTTCTAACGGGGTGAACCTATCTTGACGGGAGGAACCAATTCCCTTATAGTGAAATCCATGGAGATTAAAGCTCATATCTTAGTGGTCGATGATGAACCTGCTGCCAGGCAGTCTCTCGAGGTGATTCTGGAGGACAATTATGAGGTCCTGAGTGCAGGAAGTGGGCAGGAGGCGTTGGACGCTCTTCAAAAGATCCCTGTAGACCTCATCCTTTTGGATGTCAATATGCCAGAGATGGATGGGTTGGAGACCCTTCGCAGGATTAAGGACCAGGAGGAAGAGGTGGATGTGATCATGGTTTCCGCCCTCAACCTGGCGCGAAAGGCTGTCGATGCCATTAAACTGGGGGCTTACGATTACATCACCAAGCCCTATGAGCCTGAGGACATCCTCTCCACAGTGGCACGGGTGATGAGTAAACGGAATCTCCATAAAGAACTGACCTTCCTGCGAAAGGAGGTGGAGGCCTACCGTGGCTTTGATCAGATTATCAGCCAGAACAAGAAAATGCTTGAAATCTTCGAGCTCATCAAGAAGGTGGCTCTCACCTCCACGAATATCCTGGTCACCGGGGAAAGTGGAACAGGAAAGGAATTGGTTGCTCGTGCTATCCACAACCAGGGAAATCGAAAGAGCGGGCCCTTCGTGGCCATCAATTGCGCTTCCATTCCATCGGAATTAATGGAGAGCGAGATGTTTGGCCATGAAAAAGGAGCCTTCACAGGCGCCCACACACGAACCATAGGGAAATTTGAATACGCGAATGGCGGGACTCTCTTCCTCGACGAAATCTCTGCCTTGAGATCGGATCTTCAGGCGAAACTCCTTCGCGTCCTTCAAGAGAAGGAGATCGAACGGATCGGTTCGAACAGACCGATGCGAGTGGATATTCGGGTGATCTCAGCCACCAATACAAACCTTGACGATGCTGTGGCTCAGGGGAAATTTCGTCAGGATCTCTACTTCCGGCTCAATGTGGTTCCGATCCACATCCCTCCCTTGAGGGAGAGAAAAGAGGACATCCCTTTTCTCGTCAAACACTTCCTCAACAAATTCAATATCTCATTCAACAAGAAAATCCCGGGGTTCTCCGAGAAGGCTATGGAGGCCCTTAACAGATACCCTTGGCCAGGAAATATCCGAGAGCTGGAAAATCTCATCGAAAGGATTGTCGTCCTTTCCTCGGGTAACCTCTCCATTGACTTAAAGGATATCCCTTTTGAGATCTTGATGCACTCGGGTCAAGATATCCAGGATCTGATCCCCAAGCAAGCAGGGCTTATTAAAATCAGAGAAGCCATGGAGAAGCGGATTATCCTTAATGCCCTAGAAGCTACCCAGTGGAACCAGACGGAGACGGCTAAAATTCTAAAAGTCAATCGGAATACCCTCATTCAAAAGGCCAAACAATTAGGCATCCCCTTAAAGAGAGCAGACTGAAGTCATTTGCCTATTTTTGTTTAAGCTGCCTACCTTTTTGTACACTCGAAATTCTTCCAATTATATCCATTAGTTTCCTCCTATTGCCCTCTCTATTCAAAGACATCTGCCTACAATACTGAGCAAAGGGGAAAAAGCAGATTCATCGAACCATTAAAGTCGCCTTTTTAAAATTTCTTTAAAAACAACGTATTACCTGCCACAGGAAGACGGGATGTTTCATGAATCAATTGGCATCCATCTTGCCTCTCCATACGACTAGTTTTTCCCCCTTTCCCTATCCAAAAATTTATTGTCCAAGGAGGTGATCAAATGAAGAAGATCGCGGTCGAGCTGTTCATCATTACAGCTACAGTGATGGTCTATGTGGTGCCTGCCTTTGCCGGATTCGGCGGTTGGTAGTCATCAAACTTCATCTCTAACCTACAAGAAAAAGAGGCATATCCTGTGGAGAGGTTATGCTTCTTTTTTTTGGTTTTAACTTTGACAATTTCTTCATTTCTCTCTATGATTGGTAAGAAAATCTCGTAAGTATTTAGCGAATGGTCCAAATGAAAAGCAACAGGATGATAACGTTGGTTGTATTTCTTTTAGTATCCATAGGCATATTTTTTCATGGGGTAACTCATAGCAGTATGGGGGAAGCAAGGGATAAGGAAGTTCCTTTTCAAGGAGGGGTTTATCGTCGACCTCTGGAATTTATGCCCCGAACCATCGATCCTGCGTTGGCCAGAGATATTTATTCAATCACCATCATTCAACAATTATTCGATGGTCTTATTCAAATCGATCAGAATCTCAATGTCATTCCGGCCATTGCCAAGTCTTGGAAGATCTCTCCTGATGGTCTCACCTACACCTTCTTTCTGAGAGAAGGTGTGAGATTCCATAACGGAAGGGAGATTATAGCAGAGGATTTCGTATATTCTTTCACCCGAATGGCCGACCCTAAAAATAAATCTCCGGCAGCCCATTTATTGGAAAAAGTCTTAGGTTTTAATCAATTCCAAGATGGGAAAACAAACGATCTAAAAGGACTCAAATCTGTAGACAAGCACACCTTTGAAATAAGATTGTCTGATCCCTTTTACCCCTTCATCTCTGTATTGGGGACCTTCCATTTCAAGGTGGTGCCCAAAGAGGAGATTGAGAAACCGGAGTCCGTTTTTACAAGACATCCGATAGGATCCGGCCCATTTAGATTTGTTTCCATGAAAGAGAGAGAGGAGATTATCCTTGAATCAAATCATGACTATTTTGAGGGGAGACCTTACCTGGACAAAATTATTTTTAAGATCTTTCACGGAGCCCCTCGGGAAAATATACTTAAAGAGTTTAAAGAGGGAGGGCTTGAAGAATCTTTCCTCCCACCGGAGGAAATAGAAAAGGTGGTTCGTGAGAAGCGTTACCTCTTTTTTCGAAAGCCGATGCTCTCTTTAAGATTCTATGGGTTAAATCCGTTATCAAAACCATTGGATAGCAAGAAATTGAGGAGAGCCATCAACTTTGCAATCGACAAGAAATTCATCGTCTCCCAAATCCATCGGGATCAGTTCCATTTGGCCACAGGGATTTTGCCTCCTGGAATGCCTGGCTATGATCCCATGAAAAATCTTTACCCCTTGAGTGAAGCTCAGGCCTCAAAACTCTTATCCGAAGCAGGTTATCGAAAAGGGCAAACCCTGCCGTCGCTGGAAATCTGGAGTAGCACAAGATCCGAAGCTGCACAAAAGGAATTGAACGAAGTTCAATCCCAATTGGGAAAACTTGGAATACCTACTACCCTTCATTTCGAAACGAACTGGCCAAATTTTGAATCAATGTTAAGGTCAAACAAAGCACCTATGTTTGTCTTGGCCTTGTATGCGGATTTCCCGGATCCCGATAGCCTCCTTTACAACCTCTTCCACTCCAAATCAAAAAATAATCTTGTGGCTTACGATCGTCCGGAAGTAGACCAACTCCTTGATAAAGCAAGGACAGAAAGGGATTATCTGAAACGAATGGAGATGTATCGAAAAATTGAGGGGATGATTTTAGACGATGCCCCGATCGTTCCTATGATTAACCATCTCTTTCAGATGGTCTACCAACCCTATGTTAGGGGCATTGAGGTCAATGCCCTCGGAGGCCCCTATATTCCGATGAAAAAAATCTGGTTAAAAAAGCGGGAATAATCCCTTGGTTTCGGAATCCAGATGGATTCTAATAAAAGTCTTAAACCCATTCGCCTTCAAACCCGACTCATCCTCTACTCTACGCTCCTGATCGTCCTTATCATGGCTTTGGTTTTCCTCCTGGTGGAGAAAAGGCAGTCCGAAATCATTCAGGAGGAGGCCAAAAAGCGAGGCATGGCGATTGCCCAGAATTTAGCTTCCATCAGTACAAACGCTCTCCTAACCTATAACTATGTAGTCTTGGAGCAGAATGCAGAGAGGGTCGCCCTTGAAGAGGATATCCTCTATATCATCATTCATGATAAGGAAAATAAGGTGGCCGCCTACAGTCAGCATGGCGAGAAACAGGGGATGGTTCTTACGGATGAGGTGAGTCAGAAAGCCGTGAGGACCAAGGAGCCTCTGATCCAATCCACCCACTCCGGAGTGAAAGGGTCTCCTTTATTAGATATTTCTATCCCGGTCTACATCAAAGAGTCCCAAGAGAAGTGGGGTACCGTACGAATCGGTCTCTCCCTCGAGAGAATGCATGAGCAGATTTCAAAGACCCGGCTCAACCTCCTTCTTTTGGGCCTGTTCACTATCGTTCTCGGAAACCTCGGTTCCATTTTCTTTGCGAGACGCATCACTAAACCCATTTCGAAACTGGTGGGAACGACCATCTCGGCTGCTCAAGGGAACCTCCATCAGGTGATTGACATCCGCACCGGGGATGAGATTGAAGAACTGGCTCGAAACTTCAACTTCATGATGGAGCAGATCCGACGCCATCGCAATGAGTTGGAGGACCGCCTCCAAGAGATCACCTCTCTCAAGGCTTATACCGATCACGTCCTTGCCTCGATGACCAACGGGCTGATGACCATTGATTTAGAGAAGAAGATCGTCACGGTTAACGAAATGGCGAAGAGAATCGTTGGGAGAGGAAAAGAGGGGATTGCAGGTTTCTCAATGGAGCAGGTTTTGGGTGAGCAGCATCCTCTTTACAAAATCCTGATGGAAACCTTGACACAGGAAAAAGGAATATCCCATATCGAAGTGGAATTGAAGAGAGATGGGGAGAGTTTGTGGTTGATTGCGGGCACCTCCTTACTGATTGGTGGAGAGGGAAAAACCATTGGAGCTCTGGTGATCTTTCAGGATATCACTCAAATAAAAAGTCTTGAAGAGAAACTCCGGCAAGCGGACCGACTGGCGGCATTGGGTACCCTCTCGGCAGGCCTGGCCCATGAGATTAAGAATCCCCTCTCTGCCATTAAAACCTTTGTCCAGCTCCTGCCACAAAAGATTGGGAATCCCTCCTTTATGGAGAAGTTCAACATCACCGTTCCGAGGGAAGTCGACCGCATCAATCATCTGGTAGAGGACTTATTGGAATTGACCCGGAAAAGGGTAAGGTCTCTGGTCGATCTGAAAGCGGATTCTTTGATTCACCAGGTCATCGATCTTCATGGAGAGGAGCTCAAGAAGGGGCAGATTGCTTTCCAAGACCATCTGAATAAGACGATCCTTCCGGTTCATGGAGATGCAGAAACACTCTATCGAGCCTTCTCCAATCTCATCATCAATGCCATTCAGGCCATGCCCAATGGTGGAACCCTTTCCATTTCTTCTAAATTAGACTCCTCTTCCTCTTCGGTTGAGATCACCTTCAGAGACACGGGAATCGGAATGGATGAGACAACGGCTAAGAATATTTTTAACCCTTTTTTTACCACCAAGGATAAAGGCGTGGGTCTAGGATTGGCCCTCACCCGGAAGATTATTGAAGACCACAGAGGGACGATTGAAGTCGTGAGTGAAAAGGGGATGGGGACTACCTTTACCGTTCTCCTCCCTGTTGTAAAAGTCTAAAGTTGCCTATCTTTATAAGCAGTTATGGGCTAATCACACAATACCTTCCTTTTCCCTTCAAGTTTATAACTCTTTGAATTTAATAACATTAAATTCCTGCGAGATAGTTTAGGGACTTTGGCATTCTATTTGCTGAGGTTTCTCAGAAGGGAAAGAGGGGGAGAGTTAGGAATTTGAACAACATGGAGGGGAGTCATGGATAATCTTTCCAAACGCATCTTGGTGGTGGATGATGATCAAGGGATCTTGGACTCCTTCGAGGTCCTTCTGGGTGACCGCTATGATCTGGTGAAGGCGGAGACCGGTTACGAGGCTCTCCGGATCCTCGAAACCAACCCGCCCCAGCTGATGTTTTTAGATATTAAGATGCCCGGCCTCGACGGGATCGATGTGCTGAAAAGACTTCAGGAGGATCGAAAAAGGGTAGATGTCGTGATCATCACAGCCAGCGATCAGGAAAAGACCGAAAAGGAGGCGAAGTCTTTAGGCGTCATCGATTATTTGAAGAAGCCTCTGGATATCTTTGAAGTAGACAGGATTACCTCCCAGGTTCTCTCTTGAAGTTTTGAAGGGAGAAGAGTCGGGAAGATTTTATATTATTCAACCAAAGGGGACAAGGACTGGAGCATGGGTAAGGAATTCGGACCGCGAAGGGAGCCGTTTGTAAAAGCCCCTTTCGAACGTCCCATCTTGAAAGAACAACCCACTGCTGTTGTTACCTACATCACTGCCTTCGATGAAACCAGGAATAGACTTTACATCAGCCCCCAAATTGAGGCGATGCTGGGCTTCTCAGCAGACGAATGGTTAGGGGATCCCGGTCTCGTCCTCAAGCAACTTCATCCAGATGATCGAGAGCGAGTGCTCGCAGAAGTTTTTCAGAGCAGAGACACTGGGAAACCCTTCTGTTCTGAATATCGCTTGCTCGCCCGAGATGGACATATTGTTTGGGTTCGCGATGAGGCAATTGTGATGCGGGATGAGGCGGGCCGCCCATGTTTTATGCAAGGACTTCTTCTGGACATTTCCGAGCAAAAGCGGAAAGAGGAGATGCTCCAGAAGAGCGAATCGAAGTTTCGGACTATTTTCGAAAGGGTCGCTGTTGGCATCGCACTCGTAAGCATAGACGGTCAGCTCGTGCAGAGCAATCCTGCGCTGCGGGAGATGTTACGGTATGGTGAAGAAGAGCTTCGAAACAGGGTATTCAATGAGTTCATCCATCCAGAGGATGCTGCCGTCGATGTCGATCTTGATCAGGAGCTCATCGCAGGGAAACGGGATCATTACCAGATCGAGAAACGTTTTATTCGAAAGGATGGAGGGGTGGTTTGGTGCCAACTGAACGTCTCCCTCGTTCGAGGGGGTCAAGAGGAACCACCGTTTACCATATGCATGGTGGAGGACATCACTGAACGAAAGCGGTTGGAGACACAATTTTTTCAGTCCCAAAAGATGGAGACGATTGGCAGGTTTGCAGGGGGTATTGCCCATGACTTTAACAACCTCTTAACGGTCATCAAAGGATACACCCAACTCTCGCTCAGCCAGATTCAAGAAGGTGATCCCTGTAGGGAGAATATCGAAGAAATCAAAGGCGCAGCAGAGCGAGCGGCTGAATTGACCAATCAACTCCTTACCTTTAGTCGGCGTCAGATCCTCGACATGAAGGTACTTGATCTAAACACCATTGTAAGGAGTCTGGAGAAAATGACGGGACGCATCATTGGTGAGGACATCGAGATGCTCACTGTTCTGGATGATCGTCTCGGAAGGGTAAAGACAGATCCAGGCCAGATTGAGCAGGTGATCCTCAATCTGGTGGTGAATGCCAGAGATGCCATGCCAGCTGGAGGAAAACTGGCCATTGAGACGGCAAATGTGGTACTCGATGACACCTATGTCCGCACCCATATCGGCGTGACGCCGGGGAGTTATGTGATGCTCTCGGTAAGCGATACAGGGTGCGGGATGTCACCGGAAATCAAGGAACTCATCTTTGAACCCTTTTTTACGACCAAGGAAGAGGGCAAAGGGACGGGGCTCGGGCTCTCAACCATTTACGGCATCGTCAGACAGAGCGGTGGAAATATCTGGGTTTATAGTGAACCGGGGCGGGGAACAACGTTTAAAATCTATCTGCCACGGGTTGAGGAAGAAACAGGTGCCCTTCCCGTCCAAGACGATACCGATCATCTGCCAAAGGGAAATGAAACCGTGCTCCTTGTTGAAGATGATCCGTCTTTGCGTGCTTTGGCTGCCCGGGTTCTTCGCTATCAGGGCTACAAAGTGCTCGAGGCAACCAGCGGCCATGAGGCCATCGGCATCGCGCGCGAAAACGTCCAGGAAAAAATTCCTCTTCTGCTCACCGATGTGGTCATGCCTTGTATGGGGGGCAAAGAATTGGTCAAACGAATGAAAACGCTTCATCCTGAAATCAGGGTCCTTTTCATCTCAGGCTATACCGACCATGCGATCACTTATCATGCAGGCCTAAAACCTGGAACACCCTTTCTACAAAAACCCTTTTCTCCAACAGCCCTCGCAAAGAAAGTCCGTGAAGTGCTAGACCAATAAATAAATCTTTTCAAATCTCCAATTTCACAAAGGCATCATTAACTCCTCACTCGACGTCATATTGGCGGCGGTAGGAGTGGATATAATCTCTGACATCTTTCTTCGTCTTATAAATTCCAAAATGGCCTTCACAGAGGATGTCTGCATCGAGTTCAAGGAGCTTTCTGGTTGATTGATCCCAATCCTCAAGGTTCGATCCGAACTTTTCAAGAAGGGGACCATGAAGATCCTGGGCGAAAAGAATTCTTTTCCCATTTAGGTCCAGATAAATAGATATTGATCCGGGGGTGTGGCCTGGAGTGTGAAGACATACTATCTTTTCTTCTCCAATCCTAAGTAATTCCTCAGGAAAATTGAATTTCACATCCACGGGGGTTGGTGGAAATTTGGTATGATACCAGGTTGACGCTGTTAGAATGGGATCTCCTTTTTCAACTGGAGGGGCATCCAGTGCATGAATATATATCTTCGACCCAAACCTTCTCTTGATCTCAGGGACACCGCCAATGTGGTCAATGTGGCAATGGGTGAGAAGAATTTTACCCAGATTTCTTGGATCAAAACCTATTTTTTCTATATTTCTTATGATCTTGTCAACACTCCACCCTGCTCCGGAATCAATCAGTATTAATTCTTCCAAATGAATAAGATAGACACAACCATCCCGGCTATCTGTTATTTCAGGCCCTCCCAAAATAAAAGTATCGTCAGTAATTTCAAGTAGTTTCATGCCTTTACCTTCTTCTTTAGTCTTTGAAAATCTGCCAGAGTAAACCCCTCCCACTGGCAGGGAAATATGGAATTGTTGTGGAATAAAGGTTCATTTTCAAGGTCGAATTTCGACATTTTCTTAGCCTTTTCAAATAGTGGGGTCTCTGGGATTGGAGAATATTCAACGATTATGGGCTTTGCTCCGCTCTCCTTCACAAAAGCAATACTTTCCTCCACCTCCCCTACCCTCTGGCCTGGCAATCCTGCCATAATATAGACACCGATTTCATTCTCTGAATACCCTGCCCTCTTTAGGTTTCTAACCGCTTCTCCAAAAGATCGATTGTCCACCTTTCCTCCGGTCTCAACCTGGGTTGCTTCATTCGATGTCTCCAGGCCAAGGCGTAGGGTTTTAAATCGGCAACGATATAGAAGGCCTGCAAGTTCTTTACTTATTTCTTTAACATGGAGACCATTGGGAGAATGGAAATTACACTGAATATCCCTTTTTTTCACTTCTTTTAGAATTTTAATGATATGCTCTAAAGGATTGACGAGGAGAGCATCGTCATAGAAGGCTATATTATTAACCCGGTAGTGACTTGTCCAGCATGCGATCTCTTCTACTACTTTAAGAGGATCCCTTCTTTTGAACCCTCCTGATATAACGGGGGAAGCGCAATATGAGCAACGAAATGGGCACCCCCGGGAGGTCATCATTGAGATATAATCCAGCTGGGGATAGAGATCGAAGGCAGGGTAAGGAAAGTCATCAATTCCTAATTGGCAATTGGCCATTGGCAATTCTAAGCCAAGCAATTTTGAAATAATTTTAAATAGTTCAAACTCCCCTCTTCCTCGGATGACATAGTCTGCCTCTGAACATCTCACAGCATTCTCATAGCAGAGCGTAGCATATATACCTCCAAGTAAAATCGGAGCCTTCTTAAAGGATTCTTTAACTATTTTAATAGCTTTGAATACACCCGGATACCAATAGGTCATGCCTGAAGTGATGCCGATCAAATCGGGCTTCTCCATATCAGATAGCTTGTCCCTGAATAATTCCTCGGGGATGCCATATTGGCTATAGTTTCGAGGAACGCTCTTGACGGGCAGGGGTTTCTCAATTTCAATCTTATGGAATTTACCATCTCCATATCTCCTTCTTTTGACGGTGGAATCGAGACAATCAATGAAGGTGATCTTAAAACCATTGTCCCTTAGAAAGCCGGCAATGGAGAGGAGTCCGTGAGGTTTGATCCAGAAATTGTAAGCGGCAAAATCGGTGATCCAGGGATTGATAAGGAGGATGTGGGGGGATCTATGTTTCACGTGAAACATTTTTATTACCCGATGCAGAACTGCTCGAAGATGCGGTTGAGTACCTCTTCTGAGGTCGTTTCCCCCACCACCTCTCCTAAGGCCTCCAAGGCAGACCGTATCTCAAAGGCAATGAATTCAAGAGCGGTCCCCTTCTCCAATCCCTTTAGGGTGTTCGATAAACTCTCTTTAACCTGATCAAGGGCTTTTTTATGCCGTATATTGGCAATGATCAGATATTCAGGCGATGGCCTCACTTCTCGATGAATTAATAAGGTATAGATGGCTTCCTTCAGTCCTTCGATCCCTTTATTCTTCAGGGCTGAGATGGAAACGATCGGATCTCCCTGAAAGCGACCTTTCATCTCCTTCGGCGAGATCACAGAAGGCAGGTCTTTCTTGTTCATGACCACCACCTTCTTCTTTCCCTTGACCTCCTCGAAAATCTCCAAATCATCGATATCGATAGGGCGGCTTCCATCAACCATCAAGAGAATGAAATCGGATTCTGCTACTCGCTCTTTGGCCCTTTTCACCCCTTCCTCCTCAATGGAATCGGTCGCCTTCCTTAAACCGGCCGTATCGATCAATCGTACTGGAATGCCATTGATATTGAGAACCTCTTCAATTAGATCTCTCGTGGTCCCGGGGATGGGAGTCACGATGGCCCTCTCCTCTTTAAGCAAAACATTGAGAAGGCTCGATTTGCCCACATTTGTCTTCCCCACAATGGCACAAGAGATTCCTTCTCGAAAGATTTTCCCCTCTTCATAGGAGCCTATCCACTCATTCAATTTCTTGATCATTTCCTTGAGGGAATGCTTCATCTCTCCCAAAGAGATCGGTTCGATCTCTTCCTCTGGGAAATCGAGATGGGCTTCGATCAGGGCCAATTTTTCAATCATTCTTTCCTTGAGAGAGTTTAATTCTCGGAAGAAGTTCCCTCTCAACTGCTGATTGGCAATTTCAAGGCTTGCCATCGTCTTGGCGTTGATGAGGTCGATGACAGCCTCAGCCTGGGTAAGGTCGATACGACCATTGAGAAAGGCCCTCTTTGTGAACTCCCCTGGATGGGCCATCCTTGTCCCTTCCCTCAATACCAATTCCAGTATTTTCTGGAGAATGAAATATCCTCCGTGACAATGAATCTCTAATATGTCTTCGCGTGTATAAGTTTTCGGAGCCTTCATCAGGACAAGGAGGACTTCATCAATGGGATGACCCTTCTGTGGGTCGACGATTTCTCCGTAATGGAACTGGTGGGATATGAACTGGAATGGCTTACCCTTAGGCCTAAACAGCCTTGTGGCAATGGGCTCGGCTAAGGAACCGCTGATACGGACAATCCCGATGCCACTCACTCCAAAGGGGGTGGAAATGGCTGCAATCGTTTCCTCTTCCCCGGAGGAAAATTTCTTCGGAAGATGAGATGAGGAGCCTCGATTCAAAGAATCAACTTCTTCCTTCCTCTTCTTTGCTCAGGGTAGGAATGATCGTAATCTTTTTTAGCTTCCCTTCCCCTAGGCTTTCTGTCCGGACGGCGGGATCCTCCTTGAGGGCGATGTGAATAAGCCTCCGATCATGGGCATCGAATGGTCCGATGGTTAGGGGATGGCCCTTGCTTTTAACCTTCTCCCCTATTCGAATAGCCATCTTCTTCAGGTTTTCAGTCTTCCGTTTGCGATAGTCATTAATGTCTAGAACGATCCTTACCGGCGTTCCAAGACGTTTATTAACCATTCGGTTGATGAGGAATTGAAGGGAGTCCAAGGTGCGACCATGTCTTCCGATAAGAATTCCTTCTTGATCTCCTTTGATTTCTAGATGGAGGTCCCCCTCCTTAAGAACCCCCTCAACCTCGGCCTTCACCCCTATCCGTTCCAGCAATCCTGCCATCAATTTCTTGGCGAGCTCAACCTCTTCTCCCAAAATTGAACCTCACTTCTTGTTCATATAGTATTGGTGGGCAATCGATAAGACATTATTGATCAGCCAATAGAGGACCAACCCGGAGGGAAAACTGAGAAATAGAAAGGTGAACATAATCGGCATGAGCATAAACATCTTGGCTTGAGTTGGGTCAGCTGATGTGGGAGTCATCTTTTGCTGAAGGACCATGGTAGCTCCCATGATGAGCGGCGTGATATAGATGGGGTCTTTTGCAGAAAGGTCCTTGATCCACCAAAAAAAGGGAGCATGCCTCATCTCGATTGCATTTTGAAGGGCATTATAAAGGGCAATAAAAACAGGGATCTGGATCAGCATTGGAAGACAGCCGCTCATGGGGTTGATCTTTCTCCTTTTATAGAGCAACATGATCTCCTGCTGCAGCCTAGCCTTGTCGTTCTTGTAGGTCTCTCTGAGCCGGGTCATCTCTGGTTGGACTTTCTGCATTTCCTTCATCGATTTCATACTGATCTGTGTCAAAGGAATGAAGATGATCTTGATCAGGATGCTTACGATAATAATATCGATTCCGTAATTCCTTGTTACGGTGTTTGTCAGGTTCAAGAACCAGAGGATGGGTTTCGCAACAATTGAAAAGAACCCAAAGTCCAACAACTTTTCAGCGCTGACACCCAGCTCTTTCAGAGGTCTTATCGCTTTGGGTCCCAGATAGATTTGATAGGGGACCTTGATGGCCTGTTTCGGCGGAATCGAAATGGGAGAGAGGGTCCCGCGGACCTTCAGTATATTTTTCTCATCCCCTTTTACCGCCATGGTAAGGCTACGTTCCGCAGAAGGGGGGACCAGCAGGGCAGCAAAATACTCGCCTTCGAACGAGTACCATGCAATGTCGCCCTTTTCCGAAAATTCGAAGGCGTCGACTTTCCTCTTCTGAGTACCACAGCCGGGAGTGCAACCCGATGAGGCCGCTCCTCCAAATGTCTTCTTCTCCAATTTTTGGTTTTTGAAAAAGGAGAATTTCAAACCATAATCTTTGTTCTCCTCATCGGCCAACTTCTCCAGTTCAATCCTTCCAATCCAATCAAGCCCCAATTGAACCTGGACCTCTTTTGGGGAGGTATTTTGGATTTCAACCTCCAGGTCAATGGTATTCTTATCCGAAGTAAAGCCAAATTTCTTAGCGACCTTTAATCCATTCTCAAAATCTTTGGAGAAAATAATCTCCCCTTTTTCACCTCTGTTGAGGAGATGGAGTTTATCCTTATCCACCTCCCAACTTCCATCGGATGGAAAAGGGAGAAGCGTGAGTCCCAATGGAAGACCTTCCTCTTCATTCGTATTCACTAAATCGAGAGGCATGGGTTTTTTCTGCTCCTCGATCTTACTCCCCAAGAGTCCTTTGATGAACCGTATCAAACTTATCGTTAGCGAGGAGGCTTCGACTCTGTCTTCAAATTTCTTCAGCTTGAAATGTTTTAATCTCGCATCTTCAGAAGTGAAGACGGCCCAATAGTCTGGGGTTTCAATCGAGACCTCTTTCTTAATCACTATTTTTCTCTTGGCAGGTGTTTTTTCTTCTTTCAGGTCGAGCTTTTCAACTTTTGTAGGTAGCCCCTCCTCCTTTTTCACTTCCTTGCTGGGTGGTTGGCTTGGCGTTTGGGGAAAGAATTTTGATTGGATGACACCCCATAAGATTATAATTAGAAACGTCAATATTATCGCAAAGATAGCTCTCTTATCCATTTCTCTTTTGCCTCATTCTTCCTTTTAGGAATTTCCTGGGATTTCGGGAACGGGGTCATATCCTCCAGGATGCAATGGATGGCACTTCATGAGTCTTTTTAAGGCAAGCAAGTTACCCTTCCATATCCCGAAACGTTGAACCGATACGGAAGCATAGGTAGAGCAGGAAGGGTAAAAACGGCAGCAAGGTCCAAGAAGGATGGAGAAGGTATGCTGATAGAGATGGATCAGAGTGATGAAGACCCTCTTTGATACCTGATGAACCGTCCCTTTTTTCATGGGAAAAATAACCCTTTTAGTTCCTCTTCTGCTTCTCTATAATGCCTCAGGACATTACCCTTTCTTGCCAGAAGAATGATATCGAAGGATCCCTTCCGTTGAGCTTTATGGAGGCGGAAAAATTCCCGGAAATACCGTTTGATTCGATTGCGATAAGTGGCCGGCCCGATCTCCTTTTTCACCACCACACCCAACCGGTGAAAACCCAATCTGTTCTCCTGAAGGAAGAGGGCGAAATGTTTTGATTGAACTCTCTTTCCCCCCCTCATCACCTTTCTGAACTCCAAGGGATGGTGGATCCTCTCTTTTTTAGTAAACCGCAATCGCCCTTTCACCTAAACGGTCAACCTTTTCCTCCCCTTTGTTCTCCTTCGCTTCAAAACCTTCCGGCCGCTTTTGGTACTCATCCTCTCCAGAAATCCATGGGTCCTCTTCCGTTTGAGGTGGCTGGGTTGATAGGTTCGCTTCACTTTTTCCTCTCTCTTTAATGGGCTTCTTTTTTGAAATTATTAAATTTTTTATTTAAACCATATTTCTCCCCTGTTGTCAAGCTCGGTTCCAATTCTTATTGACAGATGAGAGGTTTTTATATTAAGTTTCTTAATGAAATTAACAAATTATTTTTAGGAGATTCTATGGAGATTGCCCACGAAAGCATCCCCGTCAATATCGAAGACGAAATGAAGCGGTCCTATATCGATTACGCTATGAGTGTCATCATCGGCCGGGCTCTTCCCGATGTGAGGGATGGTTTGAAACCGGTTCACCGCCGCATTCTCTACGCCATGAATGAATTAAACAACGACTGGGACAAACCCTACAAAAAGTCAGCAAGAATAGTGGGTGATGTGATCGGAAAATATCATCCTCACGGAGATATGGCCGTTTACGATGCCATTGTGAGAATGGCCCAAGACTTTTCCCTCCGTTATCCTCTCGTTGATGGACAGGGGAATTTCGGCTCCATCGATGATCCCCCGGCGGCCATGAGATATACAGAAGTCCGGATGGCCAAGCTGACGGGTGATTTGCTGGCTGATATTGATAAAGAGACGGTTGATTTCGTTCCCACTTATGACGATTCCCTCGTGGAGCCAACTGTCCTCCCTTCTAGGTTTCCCAACCTGATCGTGAATGGGTCATCTGGAATTGCCGTAGGAATGGCGACCAACATCCCCCCCCATAACCTTATAGAAGCCATTAATGCGGTCGTTGCCCTGCTTGAACACCCTGAGGTCACAACCGAAGAGCTCATGGCTCACCTCCCGGGTCCTGACTTTCCCACAGGTGGATTCATATACGGCAGGGAAGGGATCCGGGCCGCCTATGAGACCGGACGGGGGCTAATTCAACTCCGAGCGAAAGCCCTCATTGAGAGGGATCGAAAAGGGGAAAGGGAAAGCATTGTCATCACCGAACTCCCGTATCAAGTCAGTAAGTCCAAACTGATTGAAAAAGTAGCTGAACTGATTCAGGAAAAGACGATTGAAGGGATCTCTAACATACGGGATGAATCAGACCGCGATGGGATGAGGATCGTGATTGAGCTGAGGCGGAACGAGGTTCCCGATGTTATCCTGAATCAGCTCTACAAACATACCCAAATGCAAACCTCTTTTGGAATGATCCTTCTCGCCATCCATCAGAATCAGCCCAAACTCCTCCCCCTGAAGGAGATGCTCCAACTCTTCATTCAACACCGACAGGAGGTGGTCATCCGGAAATCCCGCTTCGAATTAAAAAAAGCCGAGGCCAGAGCCCATATTCTGGAGGGACTGAAAAAGGCCATTGACCATATTGATGCGGTCATCGCCACGATCAAGGCATCGAAAACACCCAAAGAGGCTAAGGACCGCCTCATGGATCGATTCGCGCTCTCCGATGAACAGGCCCAAGCCATCTTGGAGATGAGGCTCCAGCGGTTAACCAATCTTGAGCAGCGTAAAATTGTGGAAGAATATGAGGAGACGATTAAATTGATCAATCGTTTGAAGGCGATCCTGGCGAGTGAACGATTGGTCCTCAGCTTGATCAAGGAGGAACTCCTTTCCATCCGAGAAGCTTATGGAGACGAGAGAAAAACGGAAATTGTTGAGACGGCTCCAGAGATCAAGGTCGAAGATCTCATCGCCGAAGAGGACATGGTGGTGACGATCACCCACACAGGGTATATCAAGCGAAATCCCATCAGCCTCTACCGGAGTCAGCATCGGGGAGGAAAGGGAAAGATGGGGATCAATGTGAAGGAGGAAGACTTTGTGGAAGACCTCTTTATCGCTTCCACGCATGACTATATCCTCTTCTTCACCGATGCCGGAAAGATCCATTGGAAGAAAGTCCACGAACTTCCCCAGGCTGGCCGACTCACCCGGGGGAAAGCCATTGTCAATCTTCTCAATCTCGGCTCCGAAGAGAAGGTAACCGCGATTCTTCCGCTCAAAGATTTTGCCAAAGATAAATTCATCACCTTTATGACGAAGGGGGGGGTGATCAAAAGGACGGCTCTCGAAGCCTATAGCAACCCTCGTTCGGGGGGGATCATTGCCATTACTCTCGATGAAGGGGACGAACTCATCTCGACGAAATTGACCGATGGACAACAGCATCTTTTTATTGGGACAAAAGTGGGGAAGGCGATTCACTTCCCAGAGGCTCAGATTCGAGACATGGGCCGTACCACTCGCGGCATAAGAGGGATTCGAATTTCAAAAGGTGACGAAGTGGTGGGGATGGAAGCAGTGGCTCCCCATACGCAAATCCTCACCGTCACTCAAAATGGCTATGGGAAGCGCTCCCCGGCCTCCGATTATCGAGTTCAGAATCGGGGAGGCTCAGGCATCTTTACAGTGAAACGGACCCAGAAGACGGGAGACGTGGTAGGCATCAAAACCGTCACCGAGGAAGACGAATTGATGGTCATCTCCGATAAGGGGAAGATCATCCGTTTACGAGCTGTCGACATCCCTGTTCAGGGAAGGAGCACTCAGGGGGTAAGGCTCATCACTCTGGAAAAAGGGGAAAGGGTGGTGGCGGTTGCAAAATTGGCCGAGAAGGAATGACCCAAATTCCAAGAAGGCATCCATCCGGCCTAGTGCTAGCAATGCCGGGATAAAATAGATTCATTCCTTGAAAAAAAATACTTGAATTTTTTTTCAAATAGAGTTAACTTGGGTAGCTGGTAATAGTTGCGGCTGTGATCCTCAAGCTTTTTCCCCTCTTTTTCGTTTAGTTTCGTTTATCCACAATTGTGGAAACATTGTGAAAAGAGATTCGTAACCCATTAAAAATAAATAGCTTTTTCTTTCTCGGAGAGGCCCTAGCCATTCCATAAATTGCCTTCATTTCGCACACCGAGATTCCAAGGTTCTTTCCATGGAAGATATATGGTCTAATGTGATCGATTCCCTAAAAGATAGGGTTGGCCAACAGAATTTCGACATTTGGATTAAACCGATTCACTTCGTCTCCATCGATGGAGAAAAAGTGGAATTGGAGGTTCCGAACCGTTTTTTCAAAGAGTGGATTAACGAGCACTACTCTCCTCAAATCAGGGAGGCTGTCTCTTTCTTCACTCAAAAGCCCTGTCATCTCCAATTTCGAATCCGAAATGATAGGATCGGAGAAAGGGATTTCATCCCTCCCTTTCCTCAAGGCAGCGAGGCTCCCTCGAGTCCTTCTCTTCAACCGATCTTCAACCCCAAGTATACCTTCGATCACTTTGTGGTAGGGGCGAGCAATCAGTTTGCCAATGCGGCTTGCCTGGCGGTGGCCAATTTACCAGCGAAGAATTACAATCCCCTCTTCATCTACGGCGGAGTGGGATTGGGAAAAACCCATCTCCTTCATGCCATTGGAAATCATATCCTGAAACACCACGTTCTTCCCGATATGAGAAAGATCTGCTACATCTCTTCAGAAGAGTTCACGAATGAATTGATCAATTCCCTCCGCTATGAAAAGATGGATGAATTTCGAAATAAGTTTAGAAGAATGGATATCCTGTTGATTGATGATATTCAGTTCATCTCTGGAAAGGAGAGAACCCAAGCGGAATTCTTCCATACCTTTAACTCCCTCTACGAGGCCAGGAAACAGATCGTCGTCACCAGCGATAAGTTTCCAAAGGACATTCCAAATTTCGAGGAACGTCTGCGCTCTCGGTTTGAATGGGGTTTAATCGCCGATATTCAACCCCCGGATATTGAGACTAAAGTTGCAATCTTGAGGAAGAAAGCTGAGATTGAGAACATCCCGTTGCCCAATGATGTCGCCTTCTTTCTTGCTCAACAGATCGATTCCAATGTCCGCATGTTAGAAGGTTCTTTGATTCGCATCGGTGCGTTCGCCTCTTTGACGAAAACACCGATCGACCTCCATTTAGCCAAAGAGGTATTGAAAAATATTATTAAACCGAAAGAGGAACTGATCTCGATCGATCTCGTCCAAAAAGTTGTTTCCAGCTATTTCAATATGAAGATCTCCGATTTGAAGGTGAGGCGAAAATACAAGGGGTATGTCGTCCCCCGTCAGATCGCCATGTATTTATCTCGAAAATTAACCAATGCCTCCCTTCTTGAAATTGGAGAGAAATTTGGAGGAAAGGATCATTCCACCGTTCTTCACTCCATCAAAAAGGTGGAAGAAAAGATGGTTAAGGAGCCACCCTTTCGAGAAATGATCGAAAATTTACAAAGTCGAATTAAAGCTTAAATCTGGTTGAAATTGTGTGGATGGAGGAATAAAATAGTATCGAATAAAGTGAGAATGTACAAAAGAAGAGTATTTCCACTTTCTCTTTAAAAAAAATCAACATTCAAATATTCTTCCATAATTATTAAATTAGGACCCTTTTCCACAATTTAACAAGGATAGACGGTGACGACGGAAATAACTTAAAGAGTAATATTAGGAGGGAAAGAGAATGGATTTTGAAATTGATAAGAGAGAATTCCTAAAAGGATTAGGGTTAATGCAAAGTGTAGCAGGAAGAAGAACGACCCTTCCCATTCTATCCCATATTCTCCTCGAATGGGAAAAAGATTTCCTCTGTCTTACCGGAACAGATTTAGAGACAGGTATTCGAGAGGAGTTAACGGCAAGGATCCACCAAGGAGGAAAGGCCTCGGTTTCGGCAAAAAAATTATTTGAAATTGTAAAAGAATTGCCCGAAGAGACCATTCATATTAAGAAGAAGGAGAATCAATGGATCACGATTCAATGTCGTAAATCGGTCTTCAATCTAGCTGGGTTAGATCCAGAAGAGTTCCCCTCTCTCCCTACCTATAGTGATGAATCTTTTTCACAAGTCTCAATAAACCTCATGAAGGAGATGATTGAAAAAACGGTTTTTGCTGCTTCAAGTGAGGAATCACGGTATCATCTCAATGGAATCCTCATCTCGCAAAGCAAGAAGGGAGAGAGAGAAATATTAAGAATGGTGGCCACCGAT